>QGNH01000555.1_pt1 | contig 46421 bp, 68 predicted proteins | sample 1735481 | NCBI WGS metagenome assembly QGNH01 (sample SAMN09239004, study PRJNA386568) | Viral metagenome, whole genome shotgun sequencing project.
ATGGCTATGGCTATGGCGATGGCTACTGGATTGCGATTTTCAAAACCTATTTCCCAACTATTGCTGTGCCGGATTCGTTCTTGGCTTACTGGAAATCCAACAAAAACGGAGCACCCGCCAATGGCGGAAGCGGCACCGTGGCGAGTGTCGGCCTTATTGAGAAGATCGATGGTCCGCTTGAAATTTGCACTCGCCACGCACTACACGCAACGATTGAACCGCCAAAACATAAAGGCGAGCGCCTGTGGCTTGTTGCCATGAAAGGTGAGTTGAAATTCCAAGACGACAAGGTTGGAGCGCTAGAAAGAGAAATACTTGCGGAGTTAAAACAATGACCAACCAATATTTTGAAGAATGTGATTGTGCGGGCTGCTCACACTATACCGCGCTGAAGGGTGCAAAATGAGCGACTGGAAACCGATTGCGAGTTTCAATGAAGCGGATGGCGTTGTTGTGGACCTGTGGATTGAGGTACCGCCTGATCCTGAAAACTATGAAGTCAGGCGTGGGTATCGAGTTACAGACGCCTACCGTATCAATGGAACTTGGTTCTGTCGTCCTTGCGTTGGACAGGTCAAGATCACTGCTCCTGTCACCCACTGGATGCCGCTGCCGGAAGCGCCGAAGAAAAAATGTGCCTGATGAGCCAAACGTTTGAGGAAATAGCGCGTGGAATCACTAAGGGAATCTTCATTCCGTCCAACGAGGAAGATTTAATCCAGCGTATCGTGGATGCGCTGACGGATCAATTTGAAGAACTCACCAAGGCCGTCCCGCATGAACGATCTTGATGTCGGTTGAAGGTTGGCTGAGGATATCCAAGGGCATCCAAAAGTAGCCAGAAATTCCCCAAGAAGCAGACCAGCTATTCTGACAAAGTAAAGCAGGCGAGCACCCGGCAGGTCTCAAGGTCGGTGTGTCGCCAATATCGTACCCCCCGCAGCCTGCTACCTCGTGCCCACCTAGAAGCTGCTCCCCTGGCTTCGGTATCGGCATCACGCCAGTCTGCGCGACTTCATTTGACTCGAAAGACTCATAAACATCAAAACCAATGGCAACAGGCCAAGGCGTAGGGTCTGCCAAACAGCTTATGGCCGTCAGAGCGTCCGAAACCCCGTGGTAGGCCCCAAGGCTGTACTGTTTGGCGTTCGCGTCCTGAGCGGGCGTAGGGGCGTTGATTCCCCCGGGCACGTAGGGGTAGAGGGATGCCTCACAGCAGCCGTACTGGATAGCCACTTCGCAACCCGTTTGACCGTTGGAGCCCACGTCATTAGGAAAATCGCCCGTCGCAATCAGTTCCCTCGAGTAGAAGAATTGCGGGCTAAGGACAGGCTGACGATTCAGGTAGGCGCGATTCTCCCATTCGATGCAGGCGGTAAAGGCGTGTCCGGTGCATGAGCCCTCGTCTCCCTGGTCCTTGATAGGCCCGCAAAGGTGCCGAAGGTCCTTGAATAGCGGCAAGCCAGCCGGAAGCCCTCGAGTCAGCATCCGGTGTACTGGCATTGGCTCCGGGGTGTTTCGGCCATACTTGCGATTAGCGGGGCTTAGAATTAGGTCTGTCATTATTCTCTTCTCCCATTTGATCAAGCAGCCAATATACGGTCGGGGGTCACTTGGGATTCCCCATGTCCTCTGCCCTCGCGTTTATCGTGATAGCGAAATCTTCAGCAGTGAGGCGTTCTGAGGCTCTAAGAGCATCAATCTGAGGCTGCATGATTTTTTCCCATTTCCTCAGTGCTGCCTCATATCTCTTGCTAACTTTAGGAGAAGCGAATTTTTTCAATGCCTTGCGCTCAGTCACTGTTTCTTACTCCCCAGCTTAGACTTGAGCCAAAGGAATGGCGTCAGCACGACCGCGATGATTCCCGCAAAGATGCCGCCCCCAGGATCGCTACTCATAGAGGTTTGAACCTGCGATCCCCGCGCACGAGCATGTCGTATTGGCTGGTGAAGTCTGCACCCTTCCAAGTGTTCGGCACCGGGAATGCGCGCGACAACTGAGCCCGATGCAGAGCCTTCGGCAATAGGTTGGCAATGTCCGCGACGGCCTGACTGATCAGGTTGATGATTCCCGCAATCACGGCGTCCAAGTGAGAGCTGGACGAGCCGAACGCAGACAAGAGACTTGCCGCATCAGCCTGTAGGGTCGCAAAGGCCGCTTGGATAGCTTGCAGGAAGGTGACGGGTGCCTGCCCGCTGTTCACGGCATTCTGATAGTCCTGTAGGGCCTTGAGGACCACGTTGAATCCATTGACGACCAGCGTTACCAGTGGGGCCAAAGGCGGGTCAATGATAGAGAGAATCGTCCCGGCGATGGGCACAATGGCAGCCGCGATGTTCTCCGCAGCCACGGCCCACGTTGGAGCCGTGCAAGCCGTATCGAAGCCCAGAGTGGTGAAGGCCAAAGTTCCTACGCCTGCGCTTTTCAGAAAGTCTCGCCGTTCCATGATGACTCCTTAATCTTTTCTGCGCGCTTTTCTAAGCATTTGATTTACCAGCTTACAATGCTCCTTCCACTTCACTTCTCCCATGCGCTTACGATAGGAATCTTGATGGATTTTCCTCATGCGAATTAGAAGGCGATTAGAAAACCAAATTAAATGAGGGACATTTCCAAGTTTAGCTATTCGACTTTCCTTGTCCTTCTTGAGCGCATAATATAGCGATGTTTCCAGATAGTTCATTTCCTTGTCGCTAAAGTCGATATTGACGATGCGTTTCATCAGTTACCGTACCTCAAAAGAAATAGGGCCGCAGCCCTCAGAGCTACGGCCCTTTTCGACAAGTTGATTCTGGCTCAAACATTGGGCGTATCTTATGCCTGTTTTCGCGCTAATGCAAGGCTATTTACGGCGTGCGCCACCAGCGGGGCTGGGGTTCACGGACGCATCCTCGAAGAAGATACCGAGCTTCACGGCACCAGCGGCGAGCGCGGCCACGGTGTCCGTCTCGGTGTCAACTGGCGTCACGCCATCTGCGGCCAAGAGGGTCGCGGTGCAAACCACTGGCGAACCGATGACCGGGTTGGGGCCAAGGGAAACCTTGCCGCTAAGCACTGATTGGATGTTGGTTTTGGGATCGATCCTTGCCGCTGCATCAGCAGCAAGCACAACGGAAGGGTCGGCGGAAACAACTGTCACGGTCTGGCCATTCGCCAGCGCGGTCGGGTTGCCTTGAGCGTCAAGCGCATTAATGAAAAAATCATCTGTCTGTCCAATAGGAAGTTGTAGAGCCATTTTAGCTACTCCTGTTTGGGGGTCTCGAAAATACATCGAGAGGAATACCTGTGTGACGGGTGTGACCGCCTTCAGAATTCCGTTAAGTGTAACAAGACTGTTTTGTCCAATAAGCACCAGTTCGTCCAGGCGTTCAACGACTTGGCGCATGAATCTTTGTTCCGGGTTCTCGTGGTGGCGTTCGGTTTCGTCTGGCATGTAAGCGCGTTCATCGTTCAATTGATCTGCCATGCTCGAATCCTATCACAAGTCAAGGCGCTGTCTATGCTCTTTTGCTCATGGCTTGGCCCCAACAATCGTCGCCGCCTTGTTCGCGGCGAATGCGGCAGCCTGAGAGGTTGCCTCAATCCGGCTCAGCCGCTCATCCATGCTGGAAATCTGATTGTGCGCGAGCTGTTCTTTGAGGTCTGCAATCTCCGTAATCATCTTCGTCATGCGGTCATTCGTCAGCACATGAACTTCATCAACCCTTTCTCCAACCTCTTTCTGCTTCGTCAGAACCTTATTGGCAATCATTTGCTGATAGATCGCCGCAATGATGACCGCGACGGGCGTGGAGAACTGTATGGCGGTAGTCGAATCAATCATTTTCATTTAGCTCCAGAGCTTCTCCCACCACGTTTTCTCTCTGGGCGGGGTCTGGTGGATGTTCTCTAGAGGAATCAGCTTCTCGGGTGCGGCGTAGATCACCACTTCCTCAAGCTGCTCGGTCGCTACGGCCTGAACGATGGAAGCCGCAATGGGATGAAGCTCTTCCTTCTTGGCCAGCAGTTCAATCGCCTTGGCCTTCGTGATCTTGAGCCGCCGCAGCTTCTTGGCGTGGGCTTTCTTGCTTGGTGTGCTGACTGGCATTTTACCCCCCTAATCTTTGATGCCTTTCTCCATCTCCGCGTGCACGGCTATCTTGTCGGCCTCATGCGTGGACTTATCCACCTGGTCAATCGTGCTGTGAGTCGTGGAGTCCTTCGCCGCAAGGCCCAACAGCAGCACGCCTAAGCCTTGGAACAGCGCAAGCCAGTGTTGCTTCATGGGCGATAGCACGAACCCCGCCGCAGTGATGACGGGCGGTACAGCCGCGAGCAAGCCGCCAAGCGTGGTGCGCCAGTTGGCTGTGAGGTATTGCCAGTTCATCCAGGTCTCCCCACATGAATCGTAGAAATCCCATTGAGCAAACCGAAAACTTGCAGGAGCCATAGTATCACACAGATTACTACGACAACGGTAATAATCTTTGGAAATGGAGGTGCCATTGGGATGTAGGTATTGACCAGCCAAAGAAGCAATCCCACCACCGCCAGCACGATCACGATTTGAATTAACGCCATATTACCTCCTAGAACACCTTCACGTTATAAGTCAAACTTGCCGGAGTTCCCGCGACCACGCAAATCACCTTAACCGTGATGGTATCGGCTGCGGTGAGGCTTCCAGTCCAGACAAATCCATCGCCCACATCGCCGGTAGGAGTGACTTGCACAACCGCTCCATCCGCTATCGCTGCGCTCGCCCCTGTAATCGAAACGGTTGTCGTCGCCTGTTGTCCAAGAATGAGAGCAGAGCCGCCGATGGCGCTGCTTAAACCAGAGAGTGAAGTAACTATCGGGTTAGAATTTAAAATGGCAGGAACAATGCTGGTCAAAGCAATCCCCAACTGCGTTGCTGTCGTCAGCGTCCCGTCCACCGTAGCGTCAGAAATCGCTTCATTGACCGCGACGACGGTGTTTCCAGTAACCAAAGTAAGTGAGGCTACAGTATAAGATCCATCATTCCCCGTGCTCCCCGCCACCACAATCGAGGTCTGCAATCCTGTGAGCGCGGTTTTATCTCCCGCAATCGTGAAAGTCTTTGCGCCTTGGTCAACGGCGGTGATGGCGAATGTTGGGTAGGCTTGAGCGGTGAGGTTGATGCCGCCTGCGCTGGTGAGGTTGATGGGGCCAGTGCCACCGCCAAATGTAGCATCCAAAGCAATTCCGCTTGCGGTTAAAGATGTAATTCTGGCAAGACCGGTATTGTCAAACGTCAATCCCGCCGATCCATTATCTAATTGCGCTGAACCATTACCAATAATTAATTCGGAGTCAACGGTTGCAAAAGTCACTGCCCCCGTCACAGCATCAAAGCTGCTATTGGGGATGCCGACGAAGGCTGTTCCACCGGCGTTCGCACCCTGAATAGAGAGCCCTGGAGCGCCAGGATGATTCGTAACGATATTGTTCGTCTCATTAACCTGCGTCCCGGTATCGCTGAAAGTCCCGCTTTTACCTGCCATGATGTGCTCCTTATAAGTGCCTGATGATTTCTCCGCCCGCTGCACCGACTCCAAGTATTTTGCCAATAGTCTTTGCCACTTGCTGGACTTTAAGAGCATGAACCCCATTGCGTTGAGCTTCATAGAAATTATCAAGAAGTTCCTTCGCTCCATCTTTCCCAAAAGCCTCTTCCAATCGAGGAGCGCCATACTTGTCCTTGTTCTGAAGTTTCTGAAGCTCGCCAACTGCCGTATCGACATTGACCGTTTCAGGCGTACCGGAGGTAGTATTCCCCTGTACCACTTTCACGTTCTTGAAAACCCGTTGGTTGACTTCCTCAAGCGCCTTTCCCTGCTTGAATGAGATGTCCGCCTGTTTTAGGGTCGTGGGGTCGACACCAGCCTTTATTGCCTTCTGTTCGCTCTCATCGATGGTTGCAGCCAAATCGTTAATCTTAACTTCCCATGCGTCTGCCGCCTCTGGAGTTGGTGCCATCCGAGCTTGACGGACTGCCTTATTGAGCTTATCGTTCAATCCCTTGAGGTCTGTTCCCGCCGCTTCGTCAACAGCAGAATAGCTTTGTTTTGCGGTCTTGAAAGTATCACTAATTCTGCTTTCGATGACATCCCGCAACGATGCCGGAGCCGCGCCCGTTCCTGTCGCCCTCAATGCCGCTTGAGCTTGTGGCTGTGCCACGTCTTTACCCTTCAAAACCTGTTGGACGATTCCGGGCTTTTCGGCTGTGGCTGTCGGCTTAACTTCGCCCGCCGCTTCCTCTGGAGCCCCGCCAATACTCCCCGCAATCTTCTCCCCGCCCCACATCGCAAGCGCCGTCGCCCCGGCATCGACTAAAGCCCTGACGCCAGCCGCTGTGGGTGCTTTCTTGAATTCGTCAGCCCTGTCCTTTACGGTCTGTAATGCCTGGTTCTGTTGCTTCGCCTGATCGTTTGCAGCCGAGAGCGAATCAATCACTCCTTTACCGCCTGCCCTTGCCTGCTCGTAAGCGTGCAGGACTGGCACCATTTCCTTGATGGAGTCGTAAGCCCCGGCGACAGAGCCCACCAAGCCGCCAGCAGCATTCAGGGGATGCGAGGCAACGCCCTTGACCTGATCCCAAACGTCGCTCGCGCCTTCCTTGAGCCCTTGCGCTGCGCCTTGGTTCTGTGGAAAGTTAAAACCATTGTCGGATGGTGGAGGCGTGTTATCACCAATCGGCTGGGCCTTTGACATATCGAACATCGGCGCTCCCGAGGTCTGTATCGGTTGCGCTTTCGACATATCAAAGAGCGGCGCTGCTGCGCTATTGTCCATTCGGGACGACTCCTAAGTCAACGGTTCCTTGCGCGTTCGTGTAATGCAATTTTCCATCAGGACCGGGAACCTTATGCGTGGCCCCAGAAGGTGCAGCGCTTGATTGCGTTTCCTGTCCTCCCAATTCATTCTGGCCATAGGCTCTCTGCAAAAATTGGTTCTTGCCGATGCGGGAATCGCGTTGAGACTTTACGGCCCCACGAATCCCATCAATAGCGGACTGTCTTTGCTCAGGGCTTTGAGCCGAGCCAATTATCGCCAGCGCGGAGTTTCGTGCAGTGTCCGAGGCCGTTCCGCCACCCATGACTTTCCCATAATCGTCAGCAACCCCGAGCGCCACAGACGCATAACCCGCAAGTGGGCCTTTACCAGTTTTAAGTTTCTCCCAATCTTCCACAGTATTGAGAATTGGAATGTCATTCTGCGGAATACTTTTTGAGATTTGCAGTAGTTGATCAGCAGTTCCACCCTTTGTAATCAATGAATTAGCGGAGCCAAAAAACTGATTCTGAGTTGGCGACTGCGCCACATGCTCAGCGATAACCTCATCAGCGGGATTGTAATCTGGCTTTACTTTCTTCGCTGCCTTCGTTGCATCAATGATGAATTTTGGAGTGGTGCCCCGAGACTTCAGATCGGAAAGAGTCAAGTCTCCAGACGCAAGTAAAGCCCCGGCTGAAGCCGGATCGCCTTGACGTGCAGATTGTCCAGCGATCGCTTCAGCGCTTGCCTTAGACGATATATCCGTCAAATAATTCTTGTGCGCCGATTGCGCTTGGGCCAGCAATCGAGTCTCGCGCATCTTCTGAACAGGGTCCGTCTCGGTTGCAATCTTGTTTTGCAAAAGAGGAACGGCGGAAGCCGCCGCCGGACCCTCCATCGTTTTTGGGTCATTCTCCATCTTGAATAGAGGGTCGGATTCCTGTTGTTTCTTGGCAGCATCCGCCTGTTTTTCTTTGAACTCGGTTACTTGCTGTTGGCGCTGTGCCGCCTGCGTCGGAAGAATCACGGCATCATGGAGAGCCGTGCCGAACTGCAAAACTGACATTCCCGCTCCACTTTGTTTCTTGATGAAATCGAGCTTCGCCTGAGCCTGTTGGACAGCTTTGTTATCCGCGCCCAATTCCCCCTTGTACATATCAACCTGTTGCTGCGTCAGGTCAATGGCTTGCTTGGCGCGAGGATCATCCGCCGGGATCGCGGTATTAAACATTGCCCCAGCATCATGGCCGACTGTTTTACCTTCTCCGCTTCCGAATCCAGCGCCTCCGGGATCGTGAGCTGATGTGATGACCGAACGGCCCAACCCGCCGACAGGACCAGCGGCATTCGTGACGGCCTGAATGTGATCGTCGGTCGATTGTCCCGCGATATAGGGAACTGAAAACGACCGGGGAATATTCAGCTTGTCGGCAAGGTCAATCAGGGAATCGTCAATATTTGCTTGCAACTTTTGATGCTCCAGCGGAGCATTTTGATTAAGAACGTGAAGCTGTGCCGTGAGCATTTGAGATTGTGCCGTCTGATAAGAGATCAGACTTTGAGATTCAGCAGTCTCGCGCTGTTCCTGAGCATTGGCTCGTTGATTTTGTTGCTCGCGTAATTGCATGGCCTGCTGATTCTGCTGATACGCCTGCACGTCTTGAACGCCGCCCTCGCGCCCATGCGTGGCAATCGCCTTGCCGAATGCGCCAAGGCCCACGCCAAGCCCTTGAATCATGCTGAGAAGCTGAGCATGTGGGACAGGCGCGGGCGGAGCGGGTTGAATCGCCGGGGCCTGCGTCGTCGGATCAGGCGGTTGCATCGTGCTGGTTTGTGGGTCCATGTTTTCCTCTAATTGTCACCGATGGGGCCACTGGAGCCTGAGCCCGGAATGATGGAATGCCCGGGATTGAGCATTCCGCTGATGCCTCCCACAATCCCCGGCAGCCCGGTTGCCAAGCCAGCGACACCGGAGATGATTCCTCCAATGTTCCCCCATGATGCCTGCTGCGAGTTTAGAAGCAAGTTCCCCGCATTCGTTCCACTATTGGCAACGCTCGCCCCAGCCCCGGCTACTGGCGTCGGGTTCTCCAATCCTGCCACGTCGCCAAGGCCTGAGATTGCCTTCCAGTAGTTTTGCTGCCGCTGTTGCTCATTGGCGAGCGTAATCTGATTTTGATTCTGCGACTGCACCTGTGCGCCTTGAGCGGCTACGCTCGCTTCAATGCCAGCCTGCACGCCTGACGATAGGTCTGCCCCGCCATGAGCCGCGCCCATCGTATTGGCTGCAATCGCCGCATTCTTGAATTGCGTGGCCGTCTGGTCGGTTGACGATGTTCGCAGCGTGGCAAGCTCCTGTGGGCTGAAGCCTTGTGGGTTCGTCACCATCTGCTGCAACTGCGCTTGTAAGGGCTTCAAGAGCGCTTGCTGCTCCGAAAACATGGTTTGATAACTGGCATTGAGCGTTTGCGTCATCGCCGTTTGGGTCTTTTCAAGAGCCGCTGCGTTGGAATCTCCGCTACAGCACATTGGGCACCACCTTATGCTTGTACAGTTGCCTTGTCTCTGGCTCAAATCCATGCTTGCGAGCCCATTTTGCCACCATTTGCTCTGCTGATGTTAGTGTATTAATTTGGCGGACACCGTGCAAGGTCGCGAAGGCTTGCAAAACAATCAACATTTCGCTGAGAGCCTCGGCCTTTTCTCTGGTATCATCCCTATCAGGATTAAACCCTAAATAGGCTAGTTGCATTGTGCAAAAAACAGGAGCGAACAATATCGGCACATCATCACGCTCCACCACGATGACAACGCATGTCGGATTGTTCTCCTTGAGCGAGTCCGCAATGTCCCTCGGGTCAATCGCGGGGTTTTCCATCGCCCACTTCACAAAAGCGTCGGAGTCCTTTGCTTCAGCGAATCTTATCGAATAGCCTTTTTCGATGAGGGTCATTGCAAAAACCCGCAAACATGATTCCCCGCCGTTGCCCCTGTAACAGCCCCAGAGTCCTTATTGCCAGAGTAATCCTGCTCGGGAGAATCAATTCCCCACAGGGGCCAATACCCAACCAAGCTCGTTCCGCCATGTACGACTGGGGGAGATGTGCAATTGGCCAAAGCAGTAATCTCATTTGGCGTGAGCTTAACATTCCAGATTGCCACTTCCGCTTCCTGCCCAATTAGGTAGTTGTTGACTGTCGAACAGTTATTCCCGCTGATTGAGGCACCCACGATGCAGGTTCTTAGTCCATTCGCCCCCATCGAGATTCCAGCTGAATTGCTTCCGCAGTTGACGCCGTTCTGGTAGATGATTTGACTGGAACCACTCAAAGTTGCAGCGACGTGATACCAGATTCCGGTGCTGACGGACGATGTGCAAGATAAAGTAGTGGATGCCGTGCCGCTACCGTTTCCCACGGCAAAGATAAATTTCCCAGTGGGATTAAGTGCGCCCAGGACATACTGCAACTTGGACCCTGGGCTGTCCCATCGGGCTATGAAGAAGGGATTAGTAGGGCTAGAAGGCAACGTCGTGTAGCGCACCCAGGCGGAAAGCGTCAGGGTTGTACCGGTGACGTTCACGGAAGACCCGGTCACGTCAATGTGGGTCGAAGCTCCGGTAAATACACGCGAGGCAATGAGGTTGCTCGTCCAAATGAGAAAAGCAGCCGCGAAAATCCATAGAAGAATTGACTTTCTCATTGAAACTCCAAATAGGCTTGTCCTAAAAGCACATTCCCGGCAAGTGAGCTAACTGCCGTTGCCACCACCTGCACAATCATCTGGGAGTCTGCCGTCGGCGTCGAATTGATTCCGAATGTCAAAGTGCTTGTCGAATAAGCTGCCGCTGTCGTGCTGAAATTCTGCGTGCTCTGACAGGTCAGTGAGCCAACTTGGGTTGATGTTGAGATCAAAATATCGCAGGTCTTGAACGTCATCGTGTGCGCGGTCGTGCCGTCTGGAGAGGCAATGTTCGCCAGTATGATCTTTGCTGTTCCCGTGGGCAGAACATGGGGGAAGTTGACCGTACAAGTGAGGGTCGGCGTTCCAGTGAATCCGCTGAACGCATACTCCCAATGTCCTTGGCGCCATTGGGTTAGCGCCGCGACGGTATAGAAAACCAAGCCGCTGGCGTCAGGAACGCAATTGTTAAGAGGATACGGGCCTTTGAATGCGTTCTGAGCAGGTGTATATGTGAGTTGTGCGAACGTGAGCGGAGTTGTGCCGACAGTTACGACTTGGGATGTCAGAAACCATGACGTAGAGGCGTTCACTGTCCCAGACTGTACCGGGATTGCTCCGGTATTATTCATGTCGGACGGCTGGTCATAATCCAGGGCACGAGTAAGGATTGGAGCAAGGAGCGCCGTCTGAATTTGGGTCACATAATAGACACCGTTGAAGGCTCCAGATGGCGACTGTGTATCATTCTTGACAAGAAGGCGTTGACCGACACCGGAAAACGTCACGCCATCTATCGTTAAAGCAGTATTGATCGTGCCGGTAAACGTGGCCCCGATTCCAGAGGCTCCATTGTTGTAGGTAAGACCGCTGGTATCCCCGGCTGCGGTAGTGGCCACGAGCACAGCGACGGCAGGATTAACCCCGGAAACGGCGTTGGCTACCGCCAAATCCACATAGGCGGTCGTTGCAGGAGAGGTCGAATTATTGTTCTGAGCCTGAGTAGAGGCGGTCGCCGCGCTTGGAATGGCAAGCGTGCTAGGAAGGCTCAACGTCCACGAGCCCGTACTTGTGATTGGAGAAGCCCCAGTAACCGTAATCTGGTTTGTCGTGCCAACGAGTCCAACGCTGGTCACTGCTGCCGTCAGATAGCTCCCCGCAGGCTGCTTATTGTTGAATGTATTCCAATCGGTGGAACTGAGACAACCCGCCACCGAAGTGCTCGCAGCAGTGCATCCGAATGAGCGATTTGTTGAAAGGTCGCCACCACCCGTAATTGGCGCGGTTGCTGTTAAAGTTATGGACTGCAAAACATAAGATCCCGCAGATTGCTTGCTGTTGAAAGTGTTCCAGTCCGCAGCGGATAGACACCCTGCCTGAGAGGTTGACGCAGCCTGACAGCCGAAGGCTCGATTGGTGCTCAAGTCACCACCGCCTGTCAGTGGGCTTGTGGCCGTGAGTGTCGTGGCTTGCAGCGCGTAACTTCCAGCAGGTTGCTTGCCGCTGAAGGTTGACCAGTCGCCAGAAGTCAAATAGCCGTTGTGGGTTGCGTCAGCTGCTGGCACGCAAGCGAAAGCATGAGTTCCTGTGCTGTAGGTAATCGCGGTGCAACCGAGCAATGCGAGCCAAGTTGGGGTGGTCGTTCCGCCTTGAAGTACCGCATCCTGCGAACCGCCGCCCTGTGCGTGAGTCGTCAGGTCAAGGAGCTGCCCGTAACAGGGAGATGCGAGCAAGAGCAAGAGAACAAGCTTTTTTACCAACGATACCATGCTACCCCATATTCACCGGCGAGAGCCGCACTTACCAGAGTACCGCTTGCGCCCACCAAGGTATAATTTACGCCTCCAGCAATCAGCGAGAACGTGAAAGGATTTGCGCCTGATGCCACCTTGACAAGTTCCAGACTTGCTGCTGGGCTCGGCGTGTGCGCCAAGGTAAAAGCCGTCCCGGCGAAGGTAACGATTTCCTCATCAGCATAATTGATCGTTGCCCCGCCGCCACCACCTCCACCACCCCCACCGCCAACAAAGATAGGCGCACCTATTGGCGTCGTCGCAGTCGTACCGCTAAGATTCACCGCTCTTGCAGGAGAATTATGCAGCGGCGTATTCCCCCAGCGTCCGATGGATTGCACAAACACGGTTGAGGGCGTCTGCGTCTTGGCAACGGTTAACCGGATGGGTGACTTCGTTCCTGAGCCCACTTGCACCGGAGGCGAGTTACCATGTTGTAAAAAGACATTCACGCCTTGAAAATATTGGTCCTGCGTGTTGGCCTTGAATCTCACGGTCAACTGATGCGTCGTCTCGCCTTGCAGTTTGTGGATCGTGAGCCCTGAAACCGTCTGCGGGCTGGAAGGATTCAGTACCACTTGATTGACGTTCGCATGAGGTGAATCAACCGCACCTTTGATCTGCTGAATTTGGTTCTGCAAGTTGACAGGCTGCGGCCACTTAATGCCGCGCTTGGGAGTTTGGCGCGGTGCCAGCTCGTTCTGAAAGTTCGGAATGGCTCCGGTTCTCATTCTGGGTTTACTCTTGATCGGACTTTACGACTAGCATTTTTATACAATTTGGCGCATTCTCCGGTGCAAACAACAGTTTAACCTGTAAGTGGTGCATCAGCAGAGACGTTGAATCATCCGACCATTCATTGAGTGGCCAGCGCAATTGCTGCAAGGAACGGCTGGCGGTCGCGCCATAGGGCGGCTCCTGAATCACGCTGGGCAGGTTTATGAATTGTGCGCCATTGACTGCGGCGATTTCATTCGGCAGAACGGATACAAACGGCTGTGAGGGTGCTCCTCCAGTTCCCAAAGTTCCCACAGCATCAAAGTATCCGACGATGTGACGAACTTCCATTAACTGGCTTCCCGGTGTGGATAGTTGGATGCTGCCCACCGTGACGAAGCATTGAGTATACAGGTCCGCATCGCCCGCAGCCGGATCGCCCTGCGTTCCCCGGTCGCCCCATGTTGCCAAGTCCCTTGCGAGTAGATAGCCTGATTGCTTGCGGTTGGTGAAAGTTATGGTTGTAGTGACATTGGCCGTCACTACAATTGCCAAGGGGTTTTGACTTACCGTGGTGAGCCAGTTCGGGATCGCAGTTTCCAGGACGGAATAAACCCCCGGCGCTAAGGGGCCGCTGTCCTGAGACTCGCCATTATGCAGCGTAAAGGTTGGGCCACCCCATGAGCCGTTGAAATCGAAGCCCTGCGTTGAGGTATTCGGCTCCGTCACCTTCTGCACGATGATGTTTCCGGTCGGTGGAGAAGTAGAGGTATTGGTGAAAGTGATTTGAGTAAATTCACCATCTATTACAGGTATGTTTGCAGGATCAATATCGGTGGTCGTTGTCCAGCCTGCAACGGGTGCTTCAACAACAGAATAAATTCCAGGAGTAAGAAAACCACTAAAATTAAAGTTCCCATCAGTCAAAGAAAAAGGCGCTCCCCACATTGGCGTGAAATCAAAAGATTGTGGCGAACCAGGAGGATCAGTGACTTTATTAACAACAATGCCTCCTTGTGGTGGAGTAAGAGATGAAGCAAAAGACATAATGGAATAAGATACGGTGCAAGTACCAAGACCAGTATTACAGCTTGCCGAGGCATCAAAGGTGACAGTTTGTGGTGTAGTTGCATCAAAGATTCTAGCTTGAGCTGCTTCACTTCCTGCCGATTCTCCCCATAATGTGTCAGTAGGGTCTATCCATGCTGGAACAACCACGCCTACACTTCCAAAATCTATCGTGAGCACAGTTGTAGGCCACACAAAAGTATTCGGCTCTACGTTGATTGCGGCTATCACAAGTTCGTTAGTATGAGTTGTTGTTACAGAAGGATTATCATCATAATGCAGATATTGAAGCGTATAATCGACTGGAACTCCTGAAACTTCAAAAGCTATAGCGGCATAGGGAATAGGAACAAAATCTTCCGTAACGAGAGTTTGGCCTCCCGTGAGGTTGATTTTATATGCCCAGCCGGTAATTGTCTGAGCCAGATTATCCGGCCCCACGCTTACGGTGGTCGGCCGGTTGATGGGATAAAAAATGAATATCGCATTTCCGGCAGTTACCGGACTATCAAATTGAATCAGTGGTTTGGGAAGAAGTATATCGGCCCAAACCACAGATTTAGATTGTACGATGGTATACGGCATAATTATTGACCGAGCATCAAGCTGTAAACACCTATTGAAGTTTCAACTGATTGCAACGCATGCGCGCCGCCGACAGGCTTCGCTATCGGGCTCCAGGCTGGCAGATTCACGCCTAAGCGTAGCACGCTATCGGTTCCATTCGAAAGAAAGAGTCCTTCATCCAAGCCCTGACGATGAATAGTCAGGTAAGACGTGGCAGGCGGGAAGGTTGACATCAGCAGGTCGGCAATGTAGGTGCCTTCGTTCGCATCCCCGCTTCCGTCAATCTTCCTGAGTTGCCCCTGCGTTGTGTACATCCAAATCGTTTGGCCATCCAAGATCATGCAATTCGGGCTCGAAACTCCAGTATGCTTCAGGAAGTCCCATGAGTAGAAAGTAGCCGTCTGCGGGCCGCCAAGAATCAAGGCGCTGCGGTCAGCGAGCGCCACCACCATCCCCTGATCAGTTGGCGCGATGCCGCCTGTCACCGGCCCCGCGAACTTGAACGCATAGGCAGGCGGGAAGGTCGAGTAAGGATCGCCATTCAGTGTGTCAGGGCCACCGGAGAATACCACGTAGTTGTCAATGGCTATCCAGATGCGCCCCTGCCACCACTTGACGCCATAGATGACGCCGGGACCGCCATTGTAGTTTGAGCCTGGAGCATTCGGCGGCGGGTCATTCGAATGAGCAAGTGGGGCAATTTCCTCAAAAATCTGGTCGTCGTCTGGCACAAAATCGTTGAACATCCATGTGTTCCCGAGAACGGGATTTACCACCGCGCCTGTCGCAAGATAAATTCCTCCACCGTCAGCCGTCCTATAGATTTCAATTGCGTCAAAAGTAGCGGTTCCGGTGTCGGTCGTTGTCGGGTAATCGGCATGGTTGACGATCACCTGAAAGTTGGCTGTGGTGATTTGCAACACTTGGAACTGCCCTGTAAGGAAATCAGCCATTCCTGGGGCAAGCGTGATGAATCCACCAATCGGGAAAGGCTTTGGCAGCGTTCCGCCTGTAAACCCTATGGTTGCAATATTCGCTGTCACAGTTACCGACGTGATGCCGACAACTTGATTACAAAGAGCATTCGTCACTCCCGGCCCCGAGACGCTTGCAATCTGTGGGGTTGCCACGGCACTGTCGGCAGTCGAAGCCGTATCCGCGTGGGTGAAGTTAGCCGAGAACTGCGTGGCCGACAGCCCAGCGGAAAGCACCGTCAAGGCAACCCCATTGAGGTAAACTCCGGTCGTGAATCCCAAATTCTGTATAACCGAACCAACCTGAAAGTTATTGACCGCTTGAAACGTCACGACATTGGACACAATGGCAAAGGCCGTCACGTTGGCCGGTTGCGGGCCCAGAATAGGCCCCGTAGAGGCCGTTGAGGGCGAAGCGGTGCTGAGGTCGCCATAAATGGTTCTGAGGGCGTACACGTACTCGTAGCCCGATTGTGCCAGCGCAAACCCCGGCCCCGCGTTCGTCCAGGTAAAATTCCCATCCGAGGTTGTGCCGCCAAACACGGTATTCCAGGTTGGGGCCGTTGCACCGGTCAAGACAGGATTAGGCGTCGGAATCCAGAATGGTGCCGTAGTGGACCCAGAGACGATGGTGTTATTGACCGCCGGCGGGTCGCCGATCGTCACCTTGTTGGCTGTCCACCATTGCCCAGCCCAGTAGACCTGATCGCCCACGGCGTAGGTTGTGCCCACGTTCCACAATGCCGGGTTCGTCTGGGCGGTGATGACCTGAAGGTTGCCATTGGAATCCACGATGGCCGACGCAAAGGGGTAATTCGTCAGCGGAAACCACGTACCCGGAGGCCCGTAGTTTGTCCACTGGAGGCCGTAGCCATCCCGAGTCAACCCCCCAAAGGTCGTGGCCCAGATGGGCTCGATATTGCCGGAAAAGAACGGCCCAGCCGTCACGATCTGAATGTTGCCGTTCGTGTCCATGATGCCGGAAAAGAACGGGAAGCTGGTAGCCTTCTGCCAGAATCCCGAGCCTGCGAGTGTGGGCGTCACGGTGGGCGCGGCAATGCCCCATGCACTGACGTTGCCCCACTGGTCAAGTTTGGCAAAGTCTGTGCCATCGGTAAAATAGGTGAGATTCCCCACCGTCGAAGGAAACCCCTGCGCATTTGTGGTTTTATTGAGCAGCGTCGTGATCAGGTTCGGGGCAAAGATCGCCCAACGCTCGTTGGAATCAAAGAAGGAAAGGACCGCGCCGTCAAGGGTCCGCGAACTGTAGAACTGATTGATGGTTTCGCCATCAAGAAGCGGGACGGCGGTGAAGCGTGAGTACCCCGGTCGGCGCTGAATTTCGAGCAGGTCGGTCACTTCCATGTCCTGCCCATCGATGAGCGAGTCATGGTAAACGACGATATTGACGCCAAGCGAGCGGTAGGGCGCAAAGAGCTGCGACCTGTGGGTATACAAGCCGGAGTTGAAAAAGCTGATGGTTACGGGCGGGACACCCTCACCTTGCTTGGGTTTGCCCACTAGTAACCTCCGCCCATCAAGGTCACGTCAGGAGTCAGGCTTTGGGTGTTGGCCTCGCGGTCTTCAGCTTCCATGACGCTCTGTAACGCCATGAGCGCCATTGCGCCTTGATCTTTTGCCTCCTCTGACGATATGCCGTAGGCAAACCTCATGGCTTCCCAGAGGGCAAGCTCCTGAAAGGCAAACACATAATCGTCCGGCCATTGGATCACGTCTTGCGGGGTGCCAAACTTCGGGGCTCGTTGCTGGTAAACGAGGTTGAATTGCAGGGCATAAGTCGAAAGTGGCTCCGACAGCCGGAACTTGATGACGCCGTTGTTGTAGTCAACCAGGGCGCAAATGGACGGAATGGGCTCACCCGTCACCGTGTAATCCGGGGCGATGCGGTGGACCGCCTGCACAACCTTGGTCGGCTGCGGAAACGACACGCTGTTGATGTCCGTCAGGTAGGCCGATTGCAGCCAGCCGAAGTGAAAGATTCCCGGTGCACCTGAGATAAGGCCATCGGTTTGGCCTGCGAGCGCAGTAAGCTGCAAGTGAAAGTTGTCAGGGATGCCGGTCAACTGATAGCCATTCGTCCATTGGCTCGTTTGGATCAGTTGATTAAAGGTAAAAATCGAGTTGAAAATAGGATTAACCGCCCCGGTAATGTAGAGCGTCGTCTGGCCGATGTTGCCAGCCTGAAACGGATGTGAATCGATTGTCTGCACGGTCACGGTTGAGCCCGTCACCACAATTCCGCCCGCCTGATTGTTGATGAGGCTCACAGGCCCGTAGGTCTGCCGTACTACGCCATTCTGTACCCGGATATTCTGGTCAAGGTCAATCGAGACGCCTCCCGCTGGAATCGACGCAGCGCCTGCCGTGGAATTAAGAAGCGAGAACAGCGTTGCCCCGGCGAATTTGATGTCCTGCATCCCTTGTTGGGTGACGATGAAATTCCCCGCCCAATCCTGTGGGGGGCCAACGAGCAACCCGACGTTAAACTTCCAAGGCATCCGGCGGGTGAGCAACTTCTGATTGACGCGGGTACAAATCGACAACCCCGGCTCATTGGTTGAACCGCCGATATTGAAATAGTTCTGGAGCTTCGTATGCAACCGGCACTGATCGCATATATAGGCTACCGTGGTCGTCATGTTCGTGTTCGGCATCTACGGTCCTGTAATAAAGATTCCAAGATTTGTGGGCGCGGATGGTACGAGCGTCGAATAAACGTTCGTCGTCACGCCACTGTCACTTGACCCTGACTTGCTTCCAATAGCCTTCACCACACTAGGAAGCGATGGCGTGAAAGGCGCGGAATAGGTTGTGCCATGCGTGCAGGTTCCTGCCCCATTTGCAGTCGGCAGCGTGTTGTCAACCGTGTAGCAGATTGTCGCCCCAGCGGTTGAATCCGTGATCGTAACCGTTGGGGCCACACCATATGTGCCGCTTGCGGGGCTGATCACAGGGTTTGCCACAATCGGGCTGCCGACGAACTGATAGGCCCCAATGTCCCAAGCGGCACTCACGGGCCTAGTCAGTGGCGACCGCGCCGGATAGATGACCGAATGGGTCGTGGAGTTGTAAGCTACCGCAAACGTCGTATCCTTCTGGCAAGCCGCTCCAGCCACTTGTAAAACCGGATCGCTGCTGCCTAATAGAGGCGCGCAATTCGCTTGCTTGTTCGTTCCTGCGCCGATTCCTGCCGCTCCAGATACAGGAGCGTAAGGGAATGCGCCGCCTGATGGATACTGCGAGGCTGCCGTGGCAGGCGTCTGAATGAGATCGGTTTGATAGTTGATTGTCCCGGCCCCAGCAAAGAAATTAGCCGCAGTCGTCGCATTGTTCGCTACCCCGTAGACGTTCGGGAAGTTGACCGTGGTACTTACACCGTTGGCATTGATTGGGCCGTTGCCCGGCAGTACCCAAGTTTCATTGAAAATGTTCGACGTCCAGCCCGTGCCGTAGGTGGAAGCCAGGTCAACGAAATTCCCCGCGCACCCCGCGCCATACTGGACGTTATTGAAAACATAATCCGTCGAAGAAGGCATCATCCATCGCGTAACTTCGCAGGCCCCGGTAAGCCAGAGGTTTCGCCACACGTTATTGTAATAGGCATTCACCCCTAGCCACTCAGAATTGAACTTGGTCGCGTTGGTGTGTGAAATTCCGTCCGAGGCGGCGAGCAAATATTCCTCAAGGTTATCGTGGAAAACGTGAGTGTTGTTGGTCACGACGCCGTTGGCGATATACCGAATCACGTTGTTGTGGAAGTCGTACCCACCAAAGCAGAAAGCGCAAGCGCTCGATTTGTCGGTGTCCGCACCATCAATGACGTTATTGGCGATCACGTCGCCTTGCTCGTAATTCGAATTCGAACCCAGAGCGACAAGGGTTGCTCCAGCACAATTTCCTGTTGGTTCCCCTCCTGTCAAACTACAACTAAAAGTGACGTGGCTCCATCCATGAATATAGTTGCGCTCAAGAGTGTTGAACGATGGCGTGGCGTTGCCTTGTCCGCCATAGATGACATTTAGGCAGCAGATATGCTCATTCGAGTTCGACTGGTTGCCGTGCCAGCAGAAGCCCGTAAACTCCAAATCGTCAAAGGTATTGTAGTGCTGCGAGCCATAACTCAGCGCCGTGTAGATCGCCTCATCGTGCGTGCAGGCCCCAACGCCAGTTGAGCTTGTAGGATTGTCGCCGTTCATAATGGGGCGTGTCCATGAGCCACCGGAGAACCATGCAAGGTCAATGCCCCAGTAAATAGGATTGCCGCTTGATCCACTCCAATGAACATTCCAGCCGGGACTACTCGCGCCCACGTAAGGGCTTGCTCCTGAGTTGCCGTAGTGCCACGAATCGCCACCCCGGAAGATGAAGCCAATCCCGCCCGCCGGGGTTACGCCAGCGCAGACAGAAGCGCACGACGACATGCCGGGAGCATGAAGCCAGGGGGAACCTTCGGACGTTCCGGCGTTCGCATCATTCCCTGCTGCGGAGATGAAATAGCAGCTTGTCACGCCGAGGCTGGAAAGTGTAACCAGCGCATTCGTCGCAGGGTTCAGGTAGTTTGCCGCTGTCGGGCAAGCTCCTCCGACCGCAAAAGCGGAAGCAGGCAGAAACAGCGCGATAACGATGACGAGCTTTTTCATGGTCGAATGACGGCCCAATATGCGGTAACAGCTCCCGGCGTAAGGTTGCCGGGATTCAGCGCACTGTTGCACGCCTTGATATTGATCTGGTTTGTCGATACCCATGGCTTATTGAGAGTCATGGTCCCGCCCGCCGAAGTGGGGTTATACCCGGTCACGGTGGAAATATCCACGGAAAAATCTACCATTAGATTGTCGCCCGCTACTGCCCCGGTTGCTGTGGCTGTAACCGTTGTTTCGCAGACTCCGGCGGCCACTGTCCCGACATTGAGCGCCACTGTTCCCTTGGCGATCACTTGAGGAATGCGAGCCGAACCCGCCGGAGTCGGGAAAGTAAACCCCGTTACTCCACCCGCCGCCGTGGGCGTTCCGGTTATTTCAATCTTCAGTTTATTAGTTGCGGAATTAACTGGAGTCGCGGTAAGCCCAGAAGCATTTGCCGTGCTAGTCAGGAAATCAAGCCCCACAATCGAGGTATTTCCAGAGCCATTGACCGAGAATGGAATTCCGCATGTTGAAGCGAGGCCGCAAGCCTGTCCATTAACAGTTGTCCTTGCTCCTGCTGCTCCAAACAATCCAGAAGCAGAGGCAGAACCATAATCGGAGAGATCAGTCGAGGCGACTCCAGTTGAAGCACCCAAAGCGACCGAATGTCCAGCCACAGTAAGGGACGGATTCGCCAGCATAGCATTTGTCACCGCCGCCGCATGAATCGTGGCTTGGATATTAGAGGCGGAAGGGTTAAGGAAATCAATCGCATTTCCGCTCGTGCCATTCTGAAAATTAGCAGGCCCCCCGAGGTTTGACCCGGCATTGACGGTGATGTTGATACCGGAGCCCGAGCCGCCAGAACAGACAAAATCCCCCCACGCACCTGAATTATTGCCCATGCAATGGCCTGGTGTAATCGTTGAAATCGGGAATCTAGCCAGCACGGAACCGTTTAGATAGAACAAGTCCTGACTGGTCGTCAGCGGCGTATTCGTCACGTCCAGCAGCCCAGTGATCGTCGCGGCGTGGCCTGTCGTGTTATTCGCCAAGGTTGCCGCCGAAGCATCAACGAACTGCCTTGAAGAGTTCGTGCCAACGATGGTTGCGCTCGCTGGCACGACAAGCCCGTTGACCTGCGTGGCATTCACCGTCCCGCTGATTTCGCCCTGCTCCGTACCTGTTACATTTGTCCAAGCGAAGTGAAGCCCTGTCACATCGGTTGCACTATCGATAAAGTTGAGCAAAGCCTGCGAGGTGTTATCCACCCCGTTGGTTTGCAGATCAACGGGAGTTCCACCACTGCCGCAACTTCCCCAAAACGGGTCAGTCCCATTTGAACAATACTGCGTACCATTCGCACCGATAGCGAGCCTTGCCGCAGCCCCACTGTGATAATAGAGGGTATCGCCCTCAGTGGTCAGCGGGCTGATGAAGCTGTTGAACGGGTAATAGATGGTGCCTGTGGCCTGAGCGACCATTGAGGTAATCGGAACGGTTGAGCCAGCCGCCTGTGGGAACTGCCAGATAAAGGGCGAGCGGTTAATCTTTGACCCGTTGGCATCGAAGAATGAGACGTAATACCACGTTCCCAGCCCTTGGTTGTTCTGCGGGTTCATTTCCGCATTTGACCAGATTTGAGAGCTGGCGGCGAGGTTTCCAGTATTGTCGAAGTCAAAGAGAACAGGAATCGATGACATGACCTGCCCGCCAGGGCTGGCAATGATCGTGCCATCGGTATTCAGTTGCAGCTCCATTGAGCCGTTGGGAACAACCAAACCTCCGGGGGTCTGGATGTTCCCGCTGGTCAAGGTGATCTTGGCAAGCCCCTGTGAGGCCGCAAGCAGAATCAGGATCGCGGCATAAAGCAGACGCTTCATGGTTCCCCCCTCAGAATTGGAAGAGATCGTATTCTTGGCTCGCCGGAATCAACGCGCCTGCCGTGGAGTTCGTGAAGTGCGCTCGCACCAGCACGGCCTTACCCTTGCAGGTCCATGTGCAACTGGTGTCAACCGTCGTGCTGCCGACGGCCAAATTGAATGCCGCGAAGCCGGGGAAGGTTGAGCCGACCGCGCCCGAGACGGTACAGACGAACAAGTACCCATTGAGCACGGTGTAGCTGCCCAGCGCTGGCGTTGCGCCTCCAGCCGGATAAACCGGCGACACACAATCCATGTTACCGCCCAGCGAGATCCCAGCGGTTTCCGCAATGCCCGAAGGCCGCATGTAATCGACCGCCTTTTGCACCTTCCAGAGCGCTCCGCTGTTCGGCACAACGAAGTAGTAATCTGCCGTGGTATTGGCTCCAACCGAGGGGAAAGGTAGCTGTGCGCCGCTCGCACCGACCGTGGGTACGCCCGCGCCGGTCGTCGGGTAAACCTTGAGCGTTAGTGTCGTACTAGCAATCGGGAACGCCAAAAGCGTGCCTTGAGTCGTCACGAAGTTGGATTGCGCCTGCGTAACCTGCGCGGTCGTGACGGCGATGAATTCCGTTGCTGTTACGGTCCCGGCATAGAGCCTCCAGGCGACGACCGGAGCCCCGCCGGTTGGCACGGTGGGCTGGGCAATGGAGATTGAGCCCGAAGGACCGCCCGATACCGTGCGTGAGACTTCGGCGCTGGGCAAGGATTCGCCATTGGCGGTGATCCAAGTAATCTTGAGATAGCCGGTGGCATTGAGCGATCCGCCCGAGCCCACGTCGGTTGCGGTAAAGACGCCGGGAATCGGCACGCCAAAAGCTGTTGCGGGAACTTGCAGGAATGCGCCGGGAGCCGGACTCATGCGTGCTGAGGACGTATATCCAGTAGAAGGCATTTTGTCACCTCTTGAAAGTTTGATCTGGGAACCAGACCGGCACTCGCGTCGCTGCGCTAAGTCCCATCTGCACTATACACCTTTTCTTACAATGTGAAAGCTATTTCACAACTTGTTTATCTACTAGTTCTTTTTCTAGCCTTTTCCCAGTTTCACTTTTTATGGGCTCAAGGCAAGTCAAAATAAAAATCTTCCCGGTCTTTGGCAGGCACACGGTATTTTCTCCCCTGATGACATCTACAAGTTCTGCGTGTGGCTCATTCAGAATGTCATAGAGGTCCAACGGATGAATTCTTTCAGCCCGAAGTTGTTTAAGTTCTCTCATAGGCTAGCTCATTACCTCCTTCTCACGCACCATGAAATAGAGCGGGTGTTCTGGTACGGTGTGCGGGCGCTCCGCTCCGGTCACCGGGTCCGGTGCCATGAATTCCCAATGAGCGGGCTGGATGTAAATGAAGCACAACGGACAAATCCCCCGCGCCTGCCCATCGGGAAAGTTGTGCTGGAGGTTTAAGGCGTTCTGTCCGTCCTTGTGCTTATGCGGGCAGTTCTTTTGCTGCAAGGCGGTAACGCGCTGCGCCTCCTGAAAGTCGCGCCTGGACTTCTCGCGCTCGCGCCTGTCCCGCGCCACGGCGTCAGGGTCTACATAGGGCTTGTTCGCGGCTTCGATGATCGCCTTAATCACATCGGGCGTGATCTTATCCTTCGATGAGGTTTCCGCGAAGCTCTGAGCAAATGCCTTTACCAGCGCCAAATCCTTCGAGGTCAAGCCTTCCTGTTCTTGTGCCATTACGTGCTCCTTAATTGAATTGGTTGTGAAGATTCAGCGCTATTGCTCCTGCTCCATCGCTGTTCCTGTAGGGCGCTGAGTAGGTTAGCCAGCGCTCGCTGTTAAAGCCCTCGGAGTCGCCAAACTCGTTGACCACCTGCTCCCACGTCAGCACGCCTTTACCCAAGAGCCGAATCAGGACGGTGCGCCAGCCGCGCTTTTCTTCGGTTGGCAGGTTGCGGTCATCTACGAGGCAGTAACTAAATTCCGTCAGCCAGCCTTTGGGAAATCCTGAGAGGTAAATTGAGCCTCCCACCATGTCTGTGTACAATCCCCAATCATCGGCAAAATTGATCTGATGGCTGACACTGATGTTGGGATTGAGTTCCTGCAACCTAAATATAAATTCGGACGAATGCAAGACGCATCCCTTGCGCCGATGAAAATCCCTGAATGAGTTGTGATCCCAAAGGCGGTAAGTATCAAGAAGGGGCTCGATTTTAGTGGCTTTATATTTGGCAAAGGCTTCACTCGGCGGAAGATAACCGCTTCTTTCGTCTAAGAGCGATTTCGGCAAAACGTTCATGGCGCTCCTCTGGTGCTTTTTCCCACATTTTTAAGCAATGCGATATGTCGCACTCCAATCGAAGAATTTGCAATTCATATTCAAGAATCAACGCCTCAAAATAAGACTTCGGATATTCCATGATTATTCCTGCGTCAACTCCATCTTTTCAACCGTGCCAAAGCGCGGTTCAATGCTCATCTTTCCCTGCTCGCTCAGATACACCGCAACGGCCCCGCCGGGCTCGACCACCGTGTTCTCGTAAGGGTCAAAGAAATCAGGACGGTTCCCTTCATCAAGGCAGACATAAGCTGTTGCCCCAATGTTGCAGCCCTCACAGACCAGCACCGTGGGGTAATCCTCCCGCGCATATGCGAGGTAGCTGTTGAGCGTTTCTTCCCACCGCGCCGTGAAGTTGTGCAGGCTTTCACCATCAGGAATCGCCAAGTCGGGATTCTTGACATACTGCTGCATATCCCGTTCGTTCGCGGCATTCTTCGGCTGCCCTGAGAACTTACCAATATTCAAAGTCCTGAGATTAGCATTCGGGTCAATGAAATGCGTGTAGGACGAATAGGGCAGGATGTACTCAGCCGTTTCCATGCAGCGCACAAAGTCCGCACTCACAATCGGACCAAGAGACTCGAAGGAAAAGAAATTCCCCAGGCGCTCCGCTTCCTCGTGCCCATTCTCATTCAGCGGAGGATCGGCCCAGCCTCGATAGATGTCCTCGGAGTTCAAGTCCGTCGAGCAGTGGCGCACCAGGTAAAGAACCGGTCTGCGCCAGAGCGGAGAATTGTAGTTGCCTTCCGGGACTCCATTCATAGGCACCTAGAAAAAAGGCCACCCCCGGATGGAGTGGCCCTCGAAGCGGGAGAAGGACCGCTTAGACTTGTTCGAGTGCAAATTCATTCAGCACAATCAAGCCGCTGGACGAACCCGCCGAGAATGCGCCGGTGACGAAGAAGTTGAGATCCGCTTCCCCGACGAGTCCGGCTGGAGTATTGGTCAGAATCGCGCCAGCAACTGCCGTCAGGTTGACGTGGCCAATCTGACGGCCATTGAGTTGTCCGGTCGATGAAAGCTGCAACAGCGCTTCCAGCTCGAAGTTGGTCGATACCGACGCAACCGAAAGCGATCCCGTGGTGGCAATATTCGATGTACCGGTAGCGAAGCTCGTTGCCGTGGTGGTGCCAGCGGCAATCTGCGCGGCGGTGATCTGGTAAATCTTGATCGTGATGCTCATGCCGGAGCCTGCCGTCACCGAGCCCGCTGCCCTGACCTTGAACGTGCGCCCCACCCATCCGGCAACGAATGCGGTCTGCTGCGGTCCCGCTGAGCCGTAATACTCATTGGGGTTTCCAAGCGAGAGCGGAATAACGCCACCGCCCGCGAGCGATACCGCGCCAGGGTTCAGCGTGAAGATCGTCTCCGTCGACGTGTTCGTGGCATAGGTGAAGGCCGTCGTCGAAAACATATTTTGCAATGGGCCGCTGACTTGATTCTTGATCGTATTGTCATTCGCCATTTTATGCTCCTGTGATCCGAGCGCCCATGCGCTTGAGTTCCGACCGGACTTCGGCCAGTTGGGTTTCGATGAGGACCAGGCGAATCTCAGCGGGGTCCGTGCTCACTTCCGTACGCTTCACTTCCTGCAACTTAACCGCGCCCTGCGGGTGAACAACGGGCCTTTGAGTTTGGGTAAACTGCTGATTAGTCTGCCCCCGCTGTGCGTTCTCCGCGTCAAATACCTTTTGCTGCTCGGTGCGATGATCAGGTTCTTGTAAAGTTCCGAAATTCTGCTCAGACATGAATCCTCCTTAGACTGCTGAAACTTCACCACGGATGCGCCGGAAGCCCATCGTGTTGTTCGTATTTGGTCTCGAAACAATTCCGAGAAACCAATCATAACTAACTAGTGCCTTGGTCTGCACCATGGGGTTGTCGAGCGTAATGTCGCCATCGCCAAAGGTCTTCACATTGACCTTGAAGGACGGGCTGCGCGGCACGGCTTGCCCCATGAGTTCGGAGGCCATCATCGCTTCCCGGCCCACCACGTAGCAGGCATATCCGGTCTTGCCATTCGAGGGGTAGTTGGCATAGGACGGAACGGTCGAAGTCCGCGCGATGCGGCAGCCTGCCCATTCGAGGATCTGGTAACCTCGCGTAATTCCGGCCTTCAGCGTTGCGGCACCACTCTCGGTGCGCTTCATCACATCGATGGCGCTACCGGCGGAGTTGTCGCTGAAAAGATCGTAGGACATGAAGGCATGCATGACGGTTGAGTACATGCCGTTGTCGCGGGGCGGCACGGCGTTGCCGACCAGTTGCGCTTCAGCCCGTCGCAGCGTATTCGAGAGCAGGAATTCATTGTCTAGAAGATCGATGCGGGCGCTTGCGTTCGCGGTCGAGGCGGCTTCAAAGGCATTGAAAGCCACTTGGTTGGCGGTGAGGGCTCCGCGATATGACAGGTTGCGCGTGGCATCAAGCGTGATGTCGGCCAGGAACATGTTGACCGCAATGTTCGAAATGCCGATCCAATCGCCGTATTCGTCGGCGTAGGCGTCCGAATAGACTTGGTTCAGCGCCAGGCTCGGGCCGGGGATGCCTTCAGAGAGCGTTGAATTCGACGCCTGGAAGGGCTGTTGACCGTAGAACTGATAGGTGCGGCCACTGCGCCGGGGAAGCGGGCGGAAGTCGCAGAGCATTTCGAGCGCTGGCGTATTGTATTGCCATTCCAAAACCGGCACGCGATCATACGCGATTTGCGGAAAGGCTGCCAGTGTACCTGACGTGACTCCTGGAGGGAGGAAGGCCATGATAATTCTCCTTTATTGGACCCTCGGTGCGCCGAACTGCTCTCTTAGCGCATCGTCAGGGTTTCTACCGGCAGCAAGGTTTGCTTGCTTCCATTTCTCTAAAATTGATGCAGGAGTATCGTTCTCGTCAATCTTTGGAGCATCAACCTGCTTGCCCATATCTCTTGCGCCTTGACCGCCTGCGACATTAAAGACGCCCGACGCGCCTAGTTTTTTCTTAACTGGCGCTGGAGCGGGCTTCGCAGGCGCCGCCGCCGCAGCATCTTCCTTGCCGATTTCAACCAAGTCCCAGCCCTTTTTAGTCAGGTGGTCATACGCCTGTTGCAGGCTATCGGGAGAAGGTTTGTCCGTCAGCCCCATTTCCACCAGCGTCTTGCCCATGAGGTCAAGCACACGAGGTCCACCGGGCCAGGGAGTGCCGCTTTCGTTAAACTTGGTGGTGAATTCGGTTGTAGCTTGCTCCCACGACTTGACGGCCTTCGCACCCTTACGCTCATTCAGGACTTCCTTGATTTCGGCGGGGTCAATTCCCCTGTCCTTGAAATATTCGTCAACCGCGCCCGACTTCTCTAGGTATTCCTTTGCACTGATTTTCCCCAAACGGAAGGAAGATTCCAGTTCAAACTTGTCGGCCTGAATTTCTTCGGCGGTCTTGACTGGCGCTGTTGGCTGTTGCGGCTCGACCTCCCTGCGTCCGAGGTCGTAGGCGGTCATGGCGGCTTTGTACTGCCGCAGAACTTCGCCCGCATCAGCGCCGGAGATTTCAACTTCCTTGCCGCCGATGATGAATGTGTCGGTGAAGAGTTCAGGCGGGGGAGGAGGGGAGGCTATCACTGATTCAGGCGGTTTCGTCTCGCGTGCGCTCGTAAGCGCTGCCTGTATTTCGTCAGTCGATTCGGCCTTGTTAATTGCTGCCGATATTTCGGCACTCAAAGGCAAATTTTTTTGCTCGTCCGCCATCTAGTATGATCCCGGTATGCGATTATCGTCTGACATAACTGAAAGGACTTCCTCTCGCAATTCGTCTGCCAAATGGATACTATCTTTCGTTTTTTCCGTTTGCAAGTCTTTTTTTTCTGCCGCTTCCATGATGCCGTCCTGGATGGCCTGCTGGATTCGGTGGAATAGCATCTGGTGGTGTTCTTTCGCGGCCTGAGCGCGGGCCTTTAAGACGAAACTTTGCTGCATGTCCCAGCCGGGATAATCGACCGATACGGCGGTCGCTTCCTCGACAAGAGACTGCGAGATTCGCATTATTTCAACGTATCCGGGAAGCTGGCGCACGGCCTGAAGGCGGTTGGAGATTTCAACGGCAAGCGGCGTCGGAGCTGTGAAGGGTTCCATCATTCCTGCATAAACCCGCTATCGGATTTCTGCAAAGCGATTCTCTCCGCTCGTTGCAGCGCGGCCTGCTCGACATTCTCAGTCCGAGCCTCGTTGTGATCCTGCGTGGAGGATTGCGACTTCAAAACGGATTCACCTGTCTTGAGCAAGACCCTATTTTCAGCTTGGTTATTGTCGACCTGCATCTTACCTTGCGTCTGCGCGGCGATTTTCTCCATGGTCTTGTCGGGCTTGCCCTGCGCTTCCTGATACTGCTGCTTTTCTTGGTCCGTCATCGGAATCACAATCTGTTCGCGGTAAGGATACCCTGTCGAATCGAACAAAGCCTTCACGAGCGAGTTGAAATCAATCTTCATGCCCTGTCCCGCGAGCATTTCAACCATGCCGGGTGCTTGGAGCATCGATTCAATAAATCCGAGCGATTGATTAAGGGCTTGACGTGCTGCGAGCTTCGTGCCCGCCGTGATATTGAGCTTGTAGGTGCCGTTGATGATGGAAATCGGCGTCTCTTTGAACGCTTGGCCCATTTCCTGCGTCAACATGGCCCTGATTTGCGATGGTTTCAGCTTCCGGTTGTTTTCGACACAGAATTCAAGGAAAGGAATCAGAATTTGGTCGCTGATAACATCCATCAGGTCTTGCGCCTTCGTCGCCTCACCTCCGGCCATTGCCTGAGCGCCTTGTTTCGTGCGAACGTCGCCCGGTGCTCCCGGATTCGAGCCAAGGATGCCGATACCCGCACCGCCTATTTGACTAGCCCACTCTTTCACTTGCGCGATAACGCCTAAAACCTCCTGGCCTTGCACGGAATTCCTTGTCAGCGCCTCAAGTTTACCAGCCGCGTTGTCCGACTTCCAAATCTTCCCCGGAAATATCCACTGATTCTGAGCTGAATTCGCCATTCCCGCAGGGGCAGTATATGTCCCCATGAGGTTTAGATTTAGGTCGTCCATGAAGGCATTAATAATGCCCTGAGCAATACGTTGGAAGTCACCTAGCCAGTAGCCGAGCCCATAGCCATAGAAGGAATCCGGGGCTTCCCGGTAAGAAAAGCTGCGGAAGGGAATCTTATGCTGTTCGTTCAGGCCATTGTAGAGGCAATACTCATTTTCCAGCACCATGCAGTTGCGCTCATCGGTCCAATAATCGAAAATTTCAAAATCCTTCATCAGCGGATCCACGGTTGAGCCATCGTAATTCTCAGGGTAGGCTTTTTGCGGCGTCGTAGACTGCTGCCATAGCGGATTCGTCGTTGACGATCCTTGCGTGTCCAGAGGATTCGTTGATGTCGAGTCCATCTTCTGCGGCGTCGTCAGCTTGATCAGAACTTCACGCGAGGGAATGTTGAAGCCCTCCACGTCGCGCAGCTTGTCGAGGTCATAGGCGTTCATGTAGATGATGCGGGCTCCCCACTTGCCATAACTCGCATCCGAGCGCCTACAGGACGGATCACCACGATACCTGCGAATCGGCACATGCTCAAAGTGCGGGGAATTGATTTCAACGGTCGTGGGCTCAAGGTCTTCCGCCATCGAGTCTTCATCCTCGGTCGGGACTTCGTAGGTTGAGCCTGCGCTTGTGGCGACAGTTAGTGCCGGAGGCTTCTTCGCCTTCTTCATCACCTTGTACTTCATCGAAGCCCAGCCCTGAATACCGATGCCTGTCCCGTACAGGAAACCGTCATAAAGGACGTTTCGCAGCTCTTGCTTCAAGCTCCCTTGCTTGAATCCGCACGTCTTGATTTCAGCGTTGATGAGAGCTGCCTGCGCCTCTGCCGCGTCTATCGAGGTATCGCCCGTAGGGTCGATTTGAAAGAGCTTCGCGCCCGACCAGAAGGATTGCTGGATGGATGACAGCATGGAATAGAAGTGCTCGGCCAGGAGGGGAATGCCAAGGTGGGAACGTACCTGATCAGAATTCTTCCAGCGCTGTTGACGGACTTCGGCGCGTAACAGCAGTTCAACGATGTTCCAAAGTCCAATGAGTCCACGCGAGGTTACGAAAGACTCCGACAGGATGCGATTGGTATTCGCCTCCTTGACCATCGATTCGTCGGAGCGCTCCTGGTCGGGAAAGGCGACTTCGTTTTGCTGCAACGGTAGGGCTTGTTCGCCGGGCTGAACGGCACCAGGAAGGTCTAAAACCCTCAACTGCTCCATCATCGATTCCGGCGCTACTGGCATATGATTCCTGACCCACACCCGCCATCCTCGTATCCCTGTTCCTGCGGATCGCCTAGCGGGTGCTGGCGCCTAAACATCGTGCTTGCGGGAGGCGCGGACGGCTGAGTCTCGTATCCGCTCGGCACCTCGCAGACAAGCCCCAAATTATCCGCGAAGTCATCTCTGCGCCCCATTTTCGGCCACTTGAGCAACTCTTTGCAAAGGATCTCATACCCCGGCATCCCTGCGTACAACCAAAGCCTGCCTTCTTTCAGTGGAGTCTTGACGGCACCAATTCGAGTCAACTTGGCACCCTCCACGTTGCTCATCTTATACCATTCAATCGGCATCCGTTGCAGTTTTCTTTTTTCCGCATAGCCACGGATTACTTTGTCGTAGGCTTCCCAGCCGAGGAATCGTTCCAGCCACACGATATAAGGACGGTGCTTGAATACCCATCCCACGATATTTTCAGCCACGGACTCGGAATCCCATTTCCCGTAAACACAGTCGAACACAAAAAGCTGGCCCCGGTAAAGCCTGATGGCCATAAATACACTTCGGTCACGTTTGGAATCCCCAACATAGGATAAATCCCCAACGATGAAAGTCGGCGCGACGGTCGCGCTCGGTATCTGCTCCAAATGGAATAAGGTTTGCGCGGCAATGAGCGATTCAGTGAACGTCTGCTCACCTGACGCAATCGGGTTATTCTCATATTGATTGGCAAAGAACTCCGCGCCGGCCCGCACGCGCTCGCCCTCAAGGAATTCAACCGTGTGCCCTATCTGGCGTCCGTCCTTCGTCGTGACACGCGGGAATAGTACGTCCTTGCCGCCTTCTTCATTCTTGCGCCAGCAGGTTTTAATGGAGAATTTCCAGATCGTGCGGCCAAGCTGCGCTTCTTCCTCCTGCGCCCGTTCTTGGATGCGTTCGTAACAATCGCCAAAACTATATCTAGTACCTGTAATAACCATATAGCCACTAGGTTCTAAAAGAGGTGTTATATCAATGTAATCCTGATAGCACTTCTCCAGAGCCGCGATACTGCGGTAGTTTGTTTCATTCACCAGATCATCGATATCGATTTCGTCGTAGTGGCTTCCGGCCTTGACGGACTTGGCGGTTGAGATTGAGAACGTGGGCTCGGCAAAGATGCTGTTACGACGGGCTGCCACGGTAAATTCCGAGGCCGTATCGGTTTCCAGATCCTCGCAGAATTCTGGAAACAGACGCTTGAATTTATCAGTCGGAGCCTTGAACACACGCTTAATGCGGGCAAGGTGCCTGCGTCCTAAATCCTGTCCACCGGTCATGTGACAGAGTCTTACATCTGGAAAGTTAAGAATTGTTTGGACTTGCGCGACCATGCGGGCTGACGTTTTGAAAGTTCCTCGGCTCCATAGCACCATTCTTTTTTTGTAGTGGGTATCCAGCTCGTAAAACTGCTTACCGCGCTTCATCGGCAGGAAGGAATTGAATAAGGCCCGGTGCGGCATCTCCTGAAAGTCCATGCCGAGGACTTCGGTGCCGAGGTAGAGAGCATCCGTCTCGGCGCGCAGGCGGTCAGATTCCCACGCCTCTTGCTGTCCAGGCGAAAGTTTCTTGAACTGTTGGCGGAAGCTCGCCGGCAGGCGCTCAAGGTCAACCATTAGTAGGTCACAGAAGTCTGTACGGCGGTCGTGGAGGTGTCGGTATCGATGTGCACGCGGCCCGCCGGGATTGCATCGCCATCCAACTCAAACCATGGACGTCCAGTGAGACTCAAGGCCGTAATGTAATTCGTTGCCGATACCATGCCGTCGCCCACATAGATAATCCCCGCGCCAGCGTTTGCCTGAATTTCCAGCCTCACTGTCCGGTAGCTTGGCGGCATGATGAAGCAAAACCCTGCATCTGAGGTATTCGCCACGTCTGCATGATTGAAATAAAAGCGGAATTTGGCGGCGGTTGCGTCCAGCACACGCACCGGAACTCCGTTAAAATAGGTCGCGGTGGTGTAGCCATACAAGCCAACGAGCGAACCGACAGAGTAAGGCGTCCAAGGGTTCGAGTCGTATTTGTTCGCCACGACAATCGTGGCAATCCCCTTGAGAATCGAAAACGATGTGGCGGTCAGGAGATTCGCGGAAGGTCCGATATAGACGGGCGTGGGCGTTCCGGCGGTTGCCGCAACCGAACCAACAGGGCGTAAGAGTCCCATGTTATTTCTCCTTAATCTTCATGCCGCCCGCGTAGGGCTTCTTCGCTGGGGCCTTGGACTTTGTGCCGGGCTTGGAAAGGCCGGAAAGCGCGGTTGACAGGTTCGCCATTATTTTCTCCGATGGTTTCTCTCGCAGTATCGTTCCCCGGCCCAAGCGATTGCCACTCCCACACCAACTAACCATATCACGACGACGATTTCAAGCGCAATCTTCACAACCGCCTCTTAACGGTGCCGTCTGGCCCTGCCGCGAGGCAGGGTTAGGAAGCAGCCGTTAGGCTGGTGGGCCGCAATTCCCACTTGCGCTGGATTACTCCAGTTCTTCCCGTTAAGAGGCGGGTTTATCCCCTTGATCGCCATCAGCCTGCGCCTCGTAGATTTCCAGACCATAATCCACGGCATCTTCCTTCGGTCGCTTCGGTTCCGCTTCTTTCTCAATCCTGCGCTGCTCTGCCCGCTTTTCCCGGCGGTCCTTATTGGCAAGCAGCAACGATATGTTGCCCTCGCGCTTGATTCTTACCATAGCACTTTTCTCATGCGCGATAGCCTTTATTCTTGCCGTGGGCATTTTCCAACCCATGAGTTCGGCGTGAAGTTCCATCAGCCGAATCTTGCCGATCGGCACGTCCTTCTGGCGCAGCAAATCTTTCAGGTTATCAAGAAAGATTTCCTTTTCGTCCTTGTTCGTCCAGACTTCCAGGACCGCGATAATCTTCGGGTGGCGCATGATCTGCCAGGAGACGATCTTCTCCTCACGGCCCGACTTACAGACATACGCCTCGTGCACGGCGTCCAAGATGTCGCCGCGTGACTCCACGTAGACGTCAATGAAGAGTTTCATCTTTGGCGTCAGCACCGAGTATTCCGGCGTCAGGCGCAATTCATCGAGCGTCAGGGTTGGCTTCAAGGACACCTTTAATCTCCGGTTCTTTCATGAGCAGGAATTCCGTGCCGTTAATGCTGTAGGGCATTCCAGCGTGCGGGCCGAAGGTCACGATGTTGCCCACTTTCAACTCCCGGCAATCACGCCCGCATCCCACCACCTTGCCGATCTTCATATCTTCCTTTGCCATATCAGGTAATAGAACATTGTCTATCATGCGTTCTTGTTCTATCTCCATGACCAGCACGTTATCAAACAGCGGGCGCAGCATCTTTTGGCCTTTCCGCTTCAATTTCCTTCTTCAGCTTACAGCGATAGCACCCTGGCCCGCAATCGTCATACTCATAGCTATTGTTGTGAGGAACCCAGTCCAGCATTTCAATGCAGGCCTGATAGTCAACCCCAATGAGCAAGTCAGCAATCTCATCGTAATTCAAGCAATCCTCGTCCTTCCTCAAAAGATCGGCAGCCTTCACAAGGTTAAGCGCTTCCTGCTTCGTCATGCTTTTCCTCCATATCCATCACCGCCGCATCGGTGCATATCAGCTCCCCGGCCACGGCCACGGCGTTCCGCAGGCATTCGACCACCACCTTGACAGGATCAATGACGCCGGATGCTATCAAATCTTCCCAACTCTCGGTCGCGGCGTTGTAACCTGTAGAGTAAGAATCGGGAGTCTGGTGGACAGCTAAGGTCTGGTCTACGATGCGCCCTCCGTCCAATCCCGCATTCGTTGCGATTTGTTCGCAGGGTATACGACATGCACGACGCACAATGTCCCATCCGACCATTTCATCCCCGGATAGACCCAAGGAGGTTGCCTGCCGAAATCTCGAAGCACGTAGTAAAGCCGTTCCCCCGCCTGGCAGGATGCCAGATTCAACCGCAGCCTTGGTCGCATACATCGCATCTTCCACCCTGTCCTTTCGTTCCTTCATTTGCGTATCAGTGACAGCGCCCACTCTAATGACAGCAATTCCTCCGGTGAGATTTGCGAGACGAGCCTGTAGGAAGGGCTTGTCTTCGGGAACTGCTTTAGCAATTGCCGTTTTAATTTCATTAACTCTGCCTTCCGTTTTAGCTTGGTCATTCTCACCCCCGACAATGATAGTGCGCCTGCTGTCAATCGTCGCCTTCTGCGCCTTGCCAAGCTGCTCCAGCTTCACGGACTCCAACTTCACCCCCATATCCTCAGTGAAAGCTACGCCGCCAGTCAAAGCCGCGATGTCGCGCATGATCTCACGTCTGCGGTCGCCAAACACCGGAATCTTCACCGCACACGATTGAATCTGATTCTTGACCCGGTTGTGAACCAGTAGCGCCAAAGCCTCCTGCTCGAAGTCCCCGGCGATCACCAGTAATGGCGCTCCAGCACTTGCCGCTTGGGAGAGGACGTGTCCCAGGGCTCGCGCAGAAGTGATTGCGCCTTCCCAGACAAGTAGAACCAGTTGATGAAGCTCGCATCGAGCCGCCTCTGCGTCGGTTGAAAAGTACTGCGACTGATAGCCAGCCGGTATCTGGAGTCCTGGCACGATCTCAACCGAGCCTCTAGCCGACGTACCCTCCTCGACAGTGATAACGCCTTCGGGACCAATTTTCGTAATCGCATCTGCGACCAGCGCTGCAATGTCAGAATCTCCATTGGCAGCCAGTTGTGCGACTTGGGATATTTGTAGGGAACCGGCAGCCACGGCAACCCCAACTCCTCGTAATCTGATCTCGTCAATGAACGCCTCCGAAGCACGCTCCATGCCCCGCCGTACAACAAACGGCGCTGCTCCCCTGCGGACAGCCTCAAACCCCAGTCGGCACATCGCTTGCGCGAGCACCATCGAGGTCGTGGTCCCATCGCCCACTGTGTCCATGGTCTTCTGCGAGGCTTCACGCAGAAGGTCAGAGCCCAACTGCTCGGCAGGATCCACGCAATCGACCCATCTGGCCACAGTTATGCCGTCCTTCGTGATCCTTGGCGTCTGCCCCAACTGGCGCTGCCCGATGATGACATTCCGGCCCCGTGGCCCCAGCGTTGACTTCACCGCGTTCGCTATCGTGTCCACACCCCGCATCAGCGCTTCCCGCAGCTCCTGCCCGTACATGACGCGCTTCGACACTATCTCCCCCTATTCGCCGCGTCGCAAAGCATTTGCAGGCCATAGTTTCCGACAAATTCGTGAATCGTGTACTGTTCCATACAGATTTCCCCAATCTCCCGTAACGCTTTGTCCACGTTTTTAGCTTTGGAAGCGTTACACCGAGCGCATTTTGCCTTGATGCGCTTATCGATGTCCATAGCAATAGCCATGGCGATATAGAATTCCTTGTCCGTCTTACATTCTTTCTTGAGCTTCGCCATCAGTTCGCCGCCCCTTGGGGAATTTTAACCGGCCAATTACTCAAAAGAGTCTTCCCACATTCAGCGCAGCACGCATGTTTCACGATCGGAATCACCTTCCCCTCATGCAACACTTCCCGCGCAATAGCAAACCAGCGCTCAAACTCCGCCTTCTCTACCGCGCTGATATGCATGTCGTCGAAGCTGAACTTGCGCCCACATTCCGGGTTGTCACACGTCCGCTCCACCATCACCGCCGTTTGTCTTACCATGCAATCCTCCTGGTAAACATTTGGGAATTATATACATGAGTCCCTTACGGTATAAACAATGGACTTAAACAACGCCTTTCATGTAGGCAGCCGGTCGGCTCCATTTCCTGTTAACGGCTTTCCAGTCAAGGCCATAAATCTTGGCGGGGACATCCGCGAATGGCGGCTGGTAGAGCTGACTGAACGGCATGAAGCCGAGATCGAAAATGTTTTCAATTCTTTTTTCAGCTTCGGCGAGCGTTTCGCCTTCATATCCAATCATGGTGTAGCAACGCATCTTTCGGATCGGGATATGCGAAAACAGTTCCTTAACCTTTACCAGCCACCGGAAGTCGTCCGGCACGTCAGCGGCCCACCAAAGTTCTCCGATGGGTACGCTATCAAAGAATTGGACGTGCCACGGCTTGAGAAAGTGCTTATCCAATCCTCCGTTAAAATAGATCGACCTGTCTTGAGCCCGCAACATCTCGAAAACATTCGCAAAGTGTTGTTCTGGCGTGGAGAGAAGATTGTTGTCTTGAACGATCCATCCCGGTTTGATTGTCAAAAGGCGCTGCGCTCCCTCACGATATGGAACACTACACCAGCCGCATTTCTTCGGACAGCCACGGCTCGTAATCGTGCAGCCAGATTTAAGGAACATTCCTGGCTCGAATTCATCTCCAGGATCGTCATAGGCTGGGCCACCGATGCGAACATCTTTGTAAAACATGCGCCAACTATTCGCGATTTCTTCCGCCCTCTTTCGCCACCATGTAAAGGTGACACTGACCATAACGGGTGTATCCGGCGTTCCCGGTCGAAACAATGGGGGTTCGCCCACAAAGGCCAACGGATCGTCCGGTGTCCATTTATTCCGCTCTGGAAATACTCGAATGATTGCGTCCACGCTTCGCCTTTTTCCGTTGTATATAATTCCCAAACATTTCCTTTAGCCACTTCCCGAACGTCGGGTGCGGCTCCTTTGGCGCTATTTCCTTCCAATCCTCACAGAACACTTCCCTCCCATCCTGATTGTAGATTACCCGCTTACGCAACCAGCCATAAGCGTATAAGAGCCAATAGAATCCACCATCAACCCCGGTTTCAATCAACGTCCAGCCCTCCGGGTGACGCACCCAGCCATTGATCGAGGAGACTTTCTTGGTCATAACCTTGACAATTCTCTCAACTTTTCAGCCACCTCGCCCAAGACTTCAATTCGCCCTGTTAGATGGGCCTTCACCAAAAGTTCCGCAATCTCCTCATAGTTCAACCCCTCTTGATCCGAACGAATCAAGTCCGCCGCCTCAACAATCTTCAACGCCTCTTGTTTGGTCATTTGTCCTTCCAGACCGAAAAGTATTCGTAAAGGCAAGTCGATGCAACAAAACCACTTAAGAAGATCAATGTCAGAGCCAGGACGATCATGCGTCACCTCGAAACAATCTCTTCCAGCTTCTTTCGTGGACAATTGCTCCTATGAAACTGATCCTCGCCCCAGTCCACTTTACACCAAGGGCACCACTCCCAACCATCTCCGTCATTCACCCATTCCACCAGAAGAATCGCTTTCAAAAGCTCTTTGTCAACTTCCATGAAACCACACTACACCACTTATTTTTACTTAGCAAGAGATATGTTCCACGTGGAACCTAGTCGTGCGCACAAAAACGATATAAATTAGTCTATTAAATAAACAAGTCCTTATATATCAACAAGTTCATCGTGCGCATATTTCAACTTACAAGCATGCTTTTTGATGGCGTGCTTTAGCAATGCATCGCTCGCTCGGGGAAGAATGCTTTTCCCAAGGCCCCTCCTCAAAAGGATCCCCTTTCTTCAAAACTGTAGCAATATGCCACATACGTCTGATAAGGTATATTATGTAAACCGCGATTCTCTGCAAGTGATTGCAAACATTGATGGGGTGAGCCTACATGGGGCTAGTGGCACTAGATCTGCGGGAGAAACAGGCTAGACATGTAGAAGTACAAGTAGACACAAAGTGTCACAGTGACAATTTTTGTCACTCTTCGTGATTGATAAAAGCGTCAAAGCACTCAGTATAGACAAAGAGCCCTTATATCCCTGCCTTTACAGTAAGCAACAGGACTGTCGTGTTAGATTCAGGGAGCGCATCATCCGGGTTGACAACGGTTACAACTGGCAGGTCGCGAGTCCTATGGGCCACGGTTGCTCGCACTTTGATGTTGTCAACATCCGTTCCACTTCACCTGGGCTTATGTGTTGTGTGTGATAGCACTTGCGGCACTATCACAGCCTCGATGATCACGGGCGCTCAAATGATTTGAGATGAGGCCATGCATCAACCGTGATCCTCTTGCTCTTTAATCATTGCAAGTTCAACCAAACAATCAAGTTAATCGCCCTGCACCACAGAGCAGCAGTCATAAGGCCCGATCTTGCGCCCACAGCTCATTGAATCACCTTGCTGGTAAAGTACTCATGCGCGGACTCGAAGCCACTGCGCCAATCATCAACAGACTTTGAGAGCCCCACATAAATAGGTTTACCATACCTGTCAAGCGGTGAGCGAGCGTAATTGGGAATCTTTGAAATCCACCGCAGCGGGTCTTCGGCCAGGTTGACGGCCTCACTATCGAATCTGTTCTGTACGGCTGTTTGTAGGGCGTCTATTGGCCAGGGGCATGATCGTAGGAACTGCGCCATGATCGCCCCGTGGCGGCCACTCCACGGCACCGTGAGCCTATTCGCTTCGAGGTACAGGGTGGCGATGTGGTCGCGGAGTGGGGCGTGACGGGGGTCTGGTGAAGGCTTAGTCATTAGCGCACCTCACCCACATCCAAACTCCATCGACCTTCTCAACTTTGGCAGTTTCACGAGTTGCGGGAAAAGGGCACACCGAATTGAATTGTCCACATAGCCAACCTTGTGGCCTGTTCCGATACAACGGCCCCCACCATGCTTCCCATGTGTAAATCAATGGAGTGCGCTCAGATGCAGGAAGCCACGACTCATCTCCAAGCATGTACGATATCGAAACTTCTGGGGGTGGTTGGGGGTCAATCTTTAAATGTCTGGGGTCAGGTAAATCTGATTTGGTAGGCAAAACTCCCTCCGACAAAGGAGTGAGGGCAGATAGTGTCGGCTACCTGCCCTTTAAAGCTCGTTCCTGCGATGACAAAGGCACAATAGCACAGTTTTGACCGAATGCAAGCGAAATCTCAAAATGCGTCACTACCCGAAATCTTTCACCCCTAAGATTAGACTAATTCTAACGATGCCCTGCATCTCATTGCAATCAAGACAAATTCATTTCTTGACAGCTATATATAAATATCTATAATTGATTGCGACGGAGGGAACATGGCAAAAGTGGTGCAGATGAACTTGAAGATACCAGCTCAACTCAGGACGGCGATCAGGGCTCAGGCTAAAATCAAGGGCATGAAGATCAACGTGTTTCTTGAGCGGATTATCTCTGATGGATTGCAGGTGAATGTGCAGCCCTCCGCCCTCACCCCCGCCGCGCCGAAGGGAGAATAATGATGGCAAGATCATCTATCAATTTGAACGGGATGTTCACGCGCCCAACGTGGAGTTATGACGTTAACCAAAGCCGAACCGATGATCAATACTCCCTCGCGCTGCTGGAGTCCATACGAAACGTGCTTGAGGGAATTGCAGACTCTCAAATGCTCCAGTGTTCCGTGGCTGGAGATATTCGTAAAATCAGGATCACCCTGCAACGTATTGATAGGAGACTTGCAAAAAGGATAAAACCATGAACCTACAAACCATCTGGGCACGACAAATAGTAGACGCCATCGAGCGCAAGGAAGCCGAGCGCATCGAGCAGGCGATTCAAAAGAGAATTGCTATGACCATCATGGAAGTCGAGAGCGATGAGAGGAAAGCGCAATGAAAATTTGCTCCATTGCTTCTCAGTATCGGAATGACTTCACAGCCGTGATGATCTGCGAACATTGTAACCACGAGCAGAGATTAACAAGCGGCTATGATGACGAAAATTATCACCAGCGCGTTATTCCTGCTCAACGATGCGAGGCTTGCGGCAAGGACCGTGCTGGAAGTTTGGCGAGCGACCAGCGGGAGGTTGAGCATGGATAGGTACACCATCGGAATGTTCGTTATCGGCAGTATCAGCGTTTTTATCTTCTTCGTCGCGGAAATGATGAAGCACCTGGAGGCCCGCAAGCGCGAGGTGAGGTCTATCAACTACTTGCGCTTTCTGCGCCAGCAGCAAATCGTTAAATTCGAGGACTACCAGCCTGGAAACGAGATAGACAAATTGCTGTATGACGAGTACCAGCGGCAGAAAGGAACGAGACTGCAATGAGCGGAAAACTCAGGTACGAGGATTTGGATAAATATGTCGAATCCCTGAACCGCCGGAAGCAGGCTGGCGAGATGGCGATTGAGTTGGCGACGTGGATCGTCTCGCTCAAGTGGATTGAAGAAGGATTGACAATCGCTGATGCCCAGAAGGTTTCGATTGCGGCCCAAGCCGTTCTCGATAAGCTGGAGGGGAAATGAACCACCGACCTTGTGACAATTTCGTGGAATATTTTCTGGAGACACAACGCATCATGGCGAACGGTCAAAAGATGTTTCCTTACGAGGCAGAGGTGGAGCGCGACCGTGACAGCGCGGCCAGTGTGACGGAGCCCTGCACCGATTGCGGCCAGCCGGGAACTGAGATTTGCATCTTTTGCAATGAGCTTTACTGTGATCGCCACGCCATAACCCACAACTGCGTCGTCGCCCAGTTGCGGCAGGGAGGGATGCGATAATGGCAGGTGAATATGTCTCCAAATGCGGTTGCAAGATTCACGTCATCCAGTGGTCCACAAAGCGTAAGATTGTGAGCCAAGAAACTTGCCCGTTGCATAAATCAGCCCCCGACGGCCTCGCGCTGGCGGAGATGGTGATTGCACGTGAAGATAATTTAAGGGATACGCGCATCTCTTGGATTGATATTGTCGCCGCCGCACGGGCCCTGAAAGAGAAGGCGGGACAATGTTTACTGTAGGCCAACAGCCTTGCCAAAACTACCGACCTCAGATGGAAATTAACGGCTATGCCATTTGGGAAAATGTGCATGAGTGTTTCTGTGGCCACTCGAAGGGAAAGAACTGCGACAAATTAGTTAGCTTCTGTGAGAACTGTCACACCGACCACCACGAAGGCGGCTATGAGGCCTGCCAGTGTGGTGGCAAGGGGTTTGAATGAGCTGGCCACTAAATCGAGAGATCGAAAGTCCTTTTCCGCCCATCCAAAGCATTCCCCTCAATAGGGCGCAGCTTTGCGAGGACTGCGGGATGATCACCGAGGCCAATAACAATCACTGTCGCATCTGCGACTCACACAGCGTCATCAGCCTGTCAAAGGTTTTAAATGGGAATTATATACATGAGTCCCTTGAGAGGAAAATGATATGAAGTGGCTCAATCGATTGTTTGGGATAGCAGAAGAAATCAACGGTCGCTTTCGTTGCCCGACCTACCTCTACCGCTGGACGATATTTCAGTGGCGTGGACACATGAGCCTGTACCTGCACCACTTTGTTGGCGACGATTGGAGCCGCGACCTTCACGACCACCCAAAGCGGTTTATATCGGTGGGGCTCAAGGGCTGGTATCTGGAACATACTCCGCTAGGCACGAAGCGTTACGATGCTCCGTGGCTAAGAACCTTCCCGGCGACACACATCCACCGGATAAGCTGTCCAATCAAAGACTGCTGGACGCTTGTTGCCGTGCTCAAGCCTGTGCGCGAGTGGGGTTTCTGGCACCTTGGCAAGTTCATGCCGTGGCGAGAATACGTGGACGGCAAAGACGGAGTTGCCGAAAAAATGAAAGCGTGCGACTAGGGGACTTAAGTATATAAGCCCCTTTTAAATCGGGAGGGGAAATGAATGGAGATGATTTCGTTTATTGGTCCGTTGCCGAAGTCAATCGAAGAAATCGCTTAATGGGAAACCCCGGAAAGCCCATGAAGATGAAATGCCCACAATGCGGACTCGACAGTTGGAAGGTACATCATGGGGTGGACTCTCAATATGCCTCACAGTATAACCCCGGCGAGTACGTTGACTTCATTTGTACAGGCTGCGGCTATACTGACCAGCAACCGTGCTGATTATGCGCCAATGCCCCTCCATCTACGGCGGATACAAATGCGAGTTCATTAAGCATCATGGAGGCGATTGGCACGGAGTATTTAACTATCTAAGCCGCAGCGCCGAGCATGGCGCCTTCAAGAAACTTTGGCCGAAGCAAATCATAGGAGGAAATCATGGACGCAGAAATAGTGAAGGTGGAACAAGTACCGCAAGGACTGGCAATTGACCGCGCACCCGCTGAAGTTCTGAGAGAAGCTCACCTCGCGGCGAAGGCGCTCGCTGATGTTTTGAGCAACAAAGCCAAGAAGGTGGTTTTCAACAACGAGCAATACCTCGAATTCGAGGATTGGCAGACCGTCGGCAAGTTCTACAATGTGACGTGCGGCGAGACCGGTCAGGCCGAAGTGATAGAGGTTGCGGGGATCCCCGGCTTCCGCGCTTCAAGCGTTGCCTACCGCAACGGCCAGGTCATCAGCAGTGCGACCGCCTATTGTATGCGCGATGAGCCCAACTGGGCCAAGAAGCCGCTGTTTCAGCTTGCTTCGATGGCCCAGACCCGAGCCAATGCCAAGGTCTTGCGCAATGTCCTTGCCTGGGTGGTGGTCTTAGCTGGCTACAAAGCCACACCCGCGGAAGAAATGGACGGAGTTTTTCACCCGCAGAATAACCACGCTGCTGCTCACAAGCCAGCAGCTAATCCGCCCCAACAGGCGCAGCCCACCCCTGCGCCTCCTGCCTCTGAGCTTGGAGAGCAGTACGGCGTCATTGAAAAGCTGGCGGCCAAGCAGAACAAGAAGGGACAGAAGTATCTGGTTTTCACCTTCAACGGAAAGTCGGTGTTCGTCTGGGATGATAAGCTGTTCCCATTCGTCATTGCCAATAGCGACAAGAATATTGCGGCCACGCTTGAAACCAAGGGAGCATATACGGCGCTCATCGCCGGCCACGCTCTGGCCGATGCCATAAAGCCAATGGCTTCCGATGACGATCTGGAAGGTCTACTGGAAGCGCAACCATTCTAGGAGGACGCTTTGAAACTCTACGACTTGCCAGCCGAAGCCGCACAACTTGAAATGCTCTTGACCGAGAGCGAAGGCGAACTGACGCCCGAACTCGAACAGCGTCTCAAGGAATTTATCGACGGCGGCAAGGAAAAGCTCGAAAACGCCGCTATGGTGGTCAAAAGTCTGAAAGCGCAGTCTGATGCCTGCGACGCCGAGGCGAAACGCCTGAAGGCCCGTAGCGCCTCCCTGGAGGCCAACGCAGACCGCCTCAAGGGGTTGATGCTCGTTGCCGTTGATTCAGCCTTTAAGGGGAAAGTTAAAACTGATCTTTTTACGATCTGGGGCCAGGACTCAGCCGGAACAGCCACCTTCGAGCTTGCCCCTGACGCTGACCTGATGAGGTTGCCCGATGCCTTTATCAAGATCGAGGCACCGACGCTCGATACTGGGGAGCTTTATGATGCTTGGAAAAGGCATCAGCCCCTTCCGCCAGAGGTCGTGGTTACGGAAGTACCGGGTGAACGCTCGCTGAGGATGCGATGAATCTTGCCAACGGAGGCGCGTGATGAAGTTCCTACGTCGAATCTGGCTATTCGTCAGCATCGTATGGCGCTACGACCAGACCGAGACGCGCATGGACGCTTCTACCGCCTGGAGCGTGGCGGGGATTATCTGGGGGTCAAAATGAGCCGAATCTGCGAAAAGTGCGGCGGTGTGGTTGGGCCAGGACAAGGCAAATGGAATTCCATTACAATGGAGGACCATAAAACTTACGGGATTACCCATAAAAGCCCTGAGCTTTGCAAAAATCCTTCTGTTAAGCCTGTGAGCCCTAAACTCGACTTTGACTCCCCACAGGGCAACGTCTCGCAAAGGCGGCCATAACCATGGATGTTCGCTTCACCGTTTATGCCAAACCCGAGCCCCAAGGGTCGATTCGGACCTTTATGGTCAAGGGTAGGCCGATTGCCACCACGGACAATAAGGGGCTGAAGTCCTATCGGCAGCAGGTTTCTATTGCGGCGATCACAGCTATGAATGAACAAAAAGGAGAACTTATCCTCCGAAAAGTTCCGGTAAGGCTATTTGTTTCATTCTTTTTCGGCAGACCAGCATCGAAGAGTAAGAAAGCACTGCCCGTGGTAAAGCCCGATATCGATAAACTTTGCCGAGCTGTTGGCGATGCCCTGAGCGGGATATGTTACGCCGACGACAGCCAGATTGTTGAACTATGGGCGCAAAAGAACTATGAAGCGCCTGACCGAACCATCATCGAAGTTAGCAGTTTACTCTAAAGGAGACCTATGAAACGACTGATTCTAGTAACCCTATTGTTTGCAGCACCCTTGTTCGCACAACATCGCAGTGTGAAGTCCGTACGGGCAACCGTGCCCCATTCCATTACCGTGACGTTCACCGCTTCTACCTACGTGGGCATTAGCCCTGCCGGTATCGGGTACAACCTTTACCGGGGTACGGTCGCCGGCGGAGAGTCCACGACGCCGCTCAATTCAACGCCGTACCAATGCGCGACCAACTGCGCCTTTGTCAACACGATTGGCCTGGTGGAGGGCATGACGTATTTTTATACCGTCAAAACGGTTGACCTTGCCAACAATCAAATGTCTCCGGCCTCGGCGGAAGTCAGCGCCACGATCCCGGTAACACCTATTCCGGTCGTGACGCCAACTCCTCCCACCAATCCCAGCGCGGTGGCGAAGTAAGAGATTCAGTGAGTTATGGCCTCCGAGCCGTGAAAAGACTCGCGGGATAAATCTGCGGTGAAGATGGCAACTAGCTGCGATGAGCAGTAGCCCAATCAAGATACGCCTTGGCATGTTACGCCAACGGAGGCCACCAAGAAGGGAATCGTGCGGGCATGGCAAAGCCGGACCCCAGCCTCTATGGTAGGGGATGCAGTTGCAACCCGACCGGCCACGATTACCCCAGTTGAGAAGGAGCAATATGGCGAAAAGATGGTGCGTGTGGGTTAGTTATAAAGGCATTACGCGGGCATGGTCGCCTTATCGTCTGGTTGCAACATTCGTTCATCAATGCGACGGAAACCCCAATCATGGGGCAAAAAAGATGGCGATTTATTTCAGTCGCAAGATGTTTCGCATGGGCGATGGTTCAAAATGTGGTTGGATTGAGGACCGTGTTCTGCCTGAAGGCCGCAAACCCCGGAGGACCAAATGACCGACCTGCGCGACGTGACGATCATCGAGCACCTAAGAACCTGCAAACTGTGCGTCAACAAGGGCCACTCTGACTCCAGTTATTGTGCCGAATATTATGTGATCCTTGACGCGATGGAGTTAACCGATATGGCGATGCGGAAGGAAGGTCAGCTGCCGACGCTGAAACAATGGCTTGCTGAGATGAAGCGGCTGGGGCAGGAACCGACCATTACTGGCGCATGGTACGTCCGCAGCGACCACATCTCGATTTACAAGCAACAGCTCTCGATGAAAGATGCGGAAATCCGAGAGCTGAAGCGGAAGATACAGATATTAGTGGAGGGCAAATGAGCGAATGGAAACCGATTGCGAGTTTCAAGGATGGAGAAGAGAAAATGAAAAAGGAGATTGAAATGCCGAAAACGGAACGAGCAGTGGTTGTAACGACGGTTCATCGCGGTGTGTTTTTTGGATATTCCACCAACACAACCGGAAAAAGCATTGAACTAAAGAAAGCTCGCCTCTGTATTTATTGGTCAGCAGACTTGCGAGGCTTCATGGGACTTGCGACTTCTGGTCCCAATAAAAATTGCAAAATCGGGCCACCAGCAAACATCATGCTGCACGACGTCACCTCTGTGGTTGAAGTCGAGGAAGCCGCAATCAAGGCGTGGGAGGAAGCGCCATGGAAATTCTAAAAGTTGATGGCTCTGGCTATGGCGATGGCTCTGGCGATG
>QGNH01001293.1_pt1 | contig 46349 bp, 72 predicted proteins | sample 1735481 | NCBI WGS metagenome assembly QGNH01 (sample SAMN09239004, study PRJNA386568) | Viral metagenome, whole genome shotgun sequencing project.
TTTTTAATAACCAATGCTTCTAGAGACTTTTCAAAATCAATACTCTTCTTCAAAGCCAAAGCACGTCCTAGGGCTTTGATTTCGCCCATAGCAAGATGAGGCATGCGAGCTTGCATGAACTTTTCAAACTTTTCCTTATGAGGCCATTTTTCATACTCTTCTTTGGCGCGTTTATTCCAGTCTTTTTTCTTGGTGCCATTAAATTTATGGTCTTCAGCGCCAGTAGTAGCTGTTTTAGAGCCCATATTTTCTACTTGATACGCCGCACCATTAGTTAGAGTGGAGGGTGCAGCATTTGTATTGCCAGCTTCCAACGATTTCCCCAAATTTGGCCCAGAAGAAGTATTTACGATATTTCTACCGAGTACTTTACCTTGATGTAAGGCATGTGTATATTTTTGAGCATGTAAGATGGCGTCTTTATGATTATCGAAAACACCTTTCTTACCCATCAAACCTGCATTTTTACCCGCATGACTAACTTCAAAATTATTGCTTCCAGCTGGTTTATGAACGCTTACGATTCCATGTTCCGGATGTGACATAGAAACTATGCTACCAAGTTTAGGATGTTGAGTTACGCTACTTTTCCATCCAGAAGGAAGTCCACTTTTTGGCTCAGATTTGGCCATATGTGATACTTGTTTCCCTTGTTCTTGTGCAATTTTGTCTTTATTTTCTAATGAAAGAGCCGCTCTATTCTCTACGCGCCCGCTACTTGCAACCGCATTACTGTGCATTTCTCTGCGAGATTCTTTATTCACACCAAGTTTTGGATTTTGTGAATGTACTTTGGGACTTTTGTGGTGTTCACCATGATGTTGGTGTTCGGCGGGATTAAATTTATATGACGATGAAGAACCGTGAGAAAAAACTGGTTTTCCAGATTTATTTCTTCCCGCATGAATTCCTTGACCTTCATATTCAGCTTCTGGAGATTTTGGAGCCTTACCGCCTTTTGATGGTGGTCTTGCAGCTTCAAGTTCTTTCTTGGCTAGGAAGGTTTCGTAAATCTTTTCGCCTTCTCCCGACTTGAATAAATTCGACGCTTCTTCTTTAGATTTAAAAATAGAATCGAAATCATCTTTGATTTGAGATTTTTGTTCTGGAGCCTCAAATATTTCAGCAATACACGCAGAATTACAGGGTGATTGTGTCAAGGTAACCTTACGAGCAATAGAACGAGTTATAACCATTCCTTTTCGAGTTCCCGGCAACTCTGAACCCTCAATTGAAAATCCAAGAAGGGGTTGTTTGTCTGGATGGTCCTTACTATATCTCATTTGTCCGGCACATTCGCGAGCAGATGCTGTGTAGTCATCTAAAAGTTCACCCATTACGTATAGGTATGGGGATTTACACTTATTCCAATAGTAAAGCTCTCTTCCGTTTTCGCAATCATCTCTACAAAAGATTTTTTTAGCTTTAAGTATTTTACCAACAAGTGTAGCCGGACTATTTGCTTGATGTTCCCATGTAAAGGTTCCAGTTTTAGGTAAAGAAGTGATATCATGACCTTTTAGATCAAGTAGCTCACCACTTTTGTCTACTACTTGACATTGACCGATACCGTCGATAAAAGTTGACATTAAGACACCTCAATATATTAAGATTGGCTATTCAGATCGCCAAGAGTTGTTATCATAGGTGAAATCGAATTTGTTTCCTTTTCTAATATTTTCTGAATAGATAAGAATTTGTAAATTCCAGGGCGTGTGAAATCCAGACACATCCTCATTATTAACTTATTAATTTTATTCATATTTTTTGTACATTACCTAATCTCATCTATGAAACCAATTGGTTAGCCACTTTCTACTGTTTAGAACTGGCTTGTACGTACAAAAAGACAAATTTTCAAGGAGAATCAATATGTTATACAGTGTCGATCATGCCGTTGGCGTAGCCCGCGACCTCGCAGACCGTTTAAATCTTCGTCTCGACAACCAGACTGGCGGCAGCGCCCTCAATTTCGTTCGCCAGACGCAGGACGAATTCGGCTATCCCATTCTCGTCGTTTCTCATGCCGGCACGGAAACTGAAGGCAGCCCAGTTGTTTGGATTCGCCTAACTAACCTTTTCGAATACGGCGGAGCTGGCTCACCTACCGATATTTTCGGTAATCAGACTCTTCCTTTCACGCCAACCGTTGCTCAGATTGCTTATGAGCTAACGTCAGGCGGCGCTCCAATCCCAAGCACGGCTGATTATTCAACTTGCTTGTTCGAAATTGCTCGTACTGGCACGGTTGTTCAGCAGTATGCGATTGCCAATGGTACCGCTGTAACTGAAACCGCTGTTAACGCCGCGTCACCAGTTCAGACTCTTAAGGACATTGACTGGGGCTTCAAAGGGAACACCTAATCGTAATCAAATATTTAGGAGATCACGATTATGTATAACCACGAACAGCTTAATAACCTTATCGCAGAAGTCGGGAAGGAGTTCCAAAAGGAACTCGCCAAGGCTGAAGAGGGTTTTAAGCTAGCAAAATCCGAAGATTTTCCTCCAAAAAAGGATGAATCTAAAGAAAAAGATGAGAAGAAAGCCACTTCAGAATCTGAAGGCGAAGCTAAAAAGCCAATGGAATCTGAATCAAAAGAAGACAAAGGCGTAAAAGATCAGCATCAACAAGACATGTCTAAGGAACCCAAAGGGCAACCAATGGAATCCAAAGAAGGTCGTGAAGCTGCTGATTCCAAAGAAAATGCCAAGCCTTCTGAAGATCCACACGGTGAAGCGATGGATCATGGTTACGACGACGAAGATATGGAACATATGCATTCCATGTATTCCTCAATGTCTAAGCCTGAACTAAAAGCTCACCATGACACTATCCGTAAATGTATGGATAGCATGGGTCTAGCGAAATGCGAAGATGGTATGAACAAGTCCGAAATGGAAGATGCCGCTAAAGATGCTGAAGGCTATCGTCCAAACGGCGGTCCAAAAGACGGTGAAGCTGCTAAAGCCAAGACGCCTAAATCAAGCGATACTCAGGCTCTAGAAAAGTCCGAACCTTCTATGGAAGTAAGTCTACTAAAATCTGAACTTGAAGCCGTTAAGGCGAAGAGTGCGGAAGAGAAGAAAGCCTTGGAAACGGCGATGCAAAGTTTCTTGACGAAGTTCGTTGAGAAAGCGGCACCTGCTGGGAAAGCAATCACTTCTTTGGATATTATCGCTAAAACCGAAGATGTTCAAAAAGAGAAAGCCCTTTCCAAGAGTGAAATCGATTCAAAACTTCTAGCCAAGTCTAAAGATCGAAACACTTCTCAAGCGGACAGGAATGCCATTAATTCTTACTATTTCAGTAAAAACTTAGAAAGCGTACGTCACTTGCTTTCATAAGCAATCGACAAATTTAGAAAACAAGGAGATAGAAAATGTTAGAACAACTACAGTCAATTATGAAAGCGCTTGAAGCCGGCAGTTATAATGCGGCCCCAAGCACGTTGGTACAAGGTGCCGCTTATCAGATCGAGGATCTTGCCCCGGTTATGGTTAACGTTACCGCTGCTGAAGAGACGATCAAGCTCCAGAAGATGCTTGATTCACGCCCTACCAAGAGTAACCTCTATCAGTATAACCGTAAGCTATCAGTTGGTCGTTTCGGCGGCTCAGCGGCTTATGAAGGTATGCTCGGCGCGAAGAAAACTGGCCAAGCTGCCCGTCTCGTTGTGCCAATGGCGTACTACGTTGATACTCGCGAACATACGCTAGTTGCCAACGCGGTTGAGACCTTCGACAAGGTTACTGCTGAAGAGCGCCAGGCTCAGGATGCGGCTCTTAATCTTGCTCAGGACATCGAGTTCGACCTATTCGCGGGTAACTCTGATTTCTCAAACAACGGCGTATTTGACGGTAACCCAGCGCTAGTTCCTGCTCTTGCCAACATGCGTGGTGTGGACCTTCAGGTTCGTGCTTCAGATTATGAACGCAATGGCCAGGACCTAATGTTCGCGTCTTACGGTTCAAGCGCGACGGTAGTGTTCTCAGCTGGTGGCGCTGCTCTTACGCAGTCACTTATCGAAGACATTGCGGTTCGTTCTGCCCTCAACATGGGTCGCGCGGACAAGCTAATGCTCGACCCGTCCTCACTATCTGCTTATAACAAGATCAGCCAGGCCAAGGAACGTATCGTTCTAGCTGGTAGCCCACAAGAAGCGACTGGTTCACACCTTCGCACTCAGTGGACTTCAAGTGGCGCGATCACGATGGAGATGTCACAGTATCTTCGTAAGCAGATCAACCCAATCAATCAGTCAATCGTTGGCGCTCCTGCGCAACCAACCCTTGCTTCTGCTGATGGTGGCGCTGCTGGCTCACTTCTCCAAGCTGCGGCGTATACGTACGCTGTCGCTGCGGTGAATAGCTACGGCGAAGGCCCGCTCTCTGCGTACTCAACTGTTACCCCAGCTCTCGCTGGTAACAAGGTTACGCTTACGATCGGTGCAGTTGCTGGCGCCCTTTATTACAGGGTGTATCGTACGGCGGCTGGTGTGGCTGCGAGCGTTGCTCCGGGCGTACTCTTCATCGGTAACATTGCGGCCGGTCCTGCTGGTTCAACGTTTACCGACCTTGGCAACCTAAGTCCTGGAGCTTTAACGGGATTTTTGATCCAAAAAGATACGATGCATTTGGGCGAACTTTCTGGGTTTAAGAAACTCCAGCTCGGTATCTCTCAGCTTAGCATCAACAACGCTTACTATCGTTGGACGACCCTAGCGGTTGAAGGCCCACGTAAGAATGCGATCGTTGAAAACCTTCAGGGTCAGCTTTATACTTAATTAGTATAGATATCTAGAATTAGAAGCCTCCGTAGGGTAATGCCTTACGGGGGCTTTTTATTGTCTTTCTTCAATTTTTGGTTTAAATCGATCATCATATTTCTTCTGAACCCTAAAATATTCTTGAAGAAACATGGCATTGCAAGCAACATGATCGATATGTGGAAGTCCAGATTCTGGGTCTAGGTCTTCTCCAGCCATAAATTTAATTAAATGGCGGAGAAGGCTTCCGATACAAACACTCCATTTCATACCTTTACGCCAATTATGGTCATCGTATTTTTTGGCTCCAAAGGTTAGCACGTCTGCTGTCCCAATTAGCGCTATCGGCGAAAGCAGGTCTAGTTTGACCTTATCTGTATTATAACGAAGTCCGGCAGCCTTATCTTCATTTTCTGACATATATATTGTATACCTCTCATATAAATATACCCTACTTTTTTCAATTTTCAAGTCATTTTGCCAATCTTATACTTAAGAACAATTCACTTGACTATTTTCAAAACCGATCGTATTCTATATATATGAAATTTAAAGGAAAAATGGAATGAGAAAGGTTTTATCAAAAGAGGTTGTGCTATTAGATGCCTCTAAATATCCATCCATATCTGAATGGAGTAAAAACTCTCGTTCTTGCTACGTTGTAGCTAGTAGAAATGGATGGTTAAAAGAAATTTCTGTAAATATGGGCCGAAAAAGAAAGACCGTATGGACAGAATCTGAAATTGTGATAGACGCGGCTAAATATAAAAAAATGAAGGATTGGATAGCAAATTCTTCTTCGGCATATCAAGCTGCTTGGAAAATGGGAATTATTGAAAAAATAAAAATAAATATGCTGCCCAGGAGTCGTTCTGACGTTATTTGGTGTCGAGAATCTATTTTGGCTGACTCTTCTCGATATAAAACTAAAAGTGAATGGGAAAACAATTCTCCCAGTGCTTATAATGCGTCTAGAAAATTAGGTATATACCAAGAAGCCACCAAGCATATGCCTGCTTGGTCAGCACAAAGTGTTCCCGAAATAGAAATAATGACCCATATATCAAAAATCTTTTCAGATGCACAAAAGAAAATGTTTAAAAATGACGATAAAAACTTTTCTTTTTGGGGTTTAGAGCTGGATATTTTTATTCCTTCTATAAATAAGGGTATCGAATTTGATGGCACTTATTGGCACTCTTTTGAGGGTCTTAAGGAGTCTAGACCTAAGTGGCCAGAAAAAGATCTTTTAAATTATCATAAGCTTAAAGATGATTGGTTTGCTTCAAGAGGGATTCGAATTCTGCATATTAAAGAAAAGGATTGGAATCATAATAAAAAAGCACAACTCAGTAAAATAGACGATTTTTTAAGGAACTAATATGCGATTAACATCTGTGCCTATAATCAATTTTTCAACTATCAATGACTTCCAGACCGCAAGTCAGTGGACTATCAGGGCTACAGACCCACAAACTCTGTATTTTCAACTATTTGACCTTGATAATCAAAATACTGCATCTCCTGCTTCATTCTTCCCTCTAAATGGCGGCTTCTTCAATGCGGCTATCCAAACGGCACCACAAAGATTTTTAGCCGGTGTTGGAACGTCTAACCAACCCTTCAGCATGACGGTAACCTTCCCAAGCTTGAATGCCGGCCATACTTTGACTTTTACGGCTACTCCAGATCCCAATGACGCTTCCGTTTGGTCTTTCAGCTTTCCAGGATATACTAATGTTGGGTTAGGTCCTTCTAGCGGAAACGTGATATTTTCTCTAACTCAAGGCGTAAATACTTATACTTGGACAACTATTAATATGTTAGCTGTCGAGTTTACTAATCAGGGGTGCTGCTAATGAGTGACGGGAACAATGGTGGAAATTTTAGATTGCCACCAAATCCAGGACCTCCATTTGAAGAACAGAGCGCACCATACGCTCCTTATCCTACTATTCCTCCTGGACAACTAAATGGTGAACCTAAACAGCCAGAGTTCGTAAAAGATAAGCAATTCTGGAGTGCTGGTTATCCGGTCCATATGACTCGTTCGTCTGGATTGGTTAAACGTTGCGAGCCAGTTCTAACACCTCAACTTTTAATATCCAGATACCTAAAAGGTATTCCTCTTGCTTTTCCTAATGGCGATAGCTATAGTGCAGAAGACATTAAAGACCAGATCGTCCTAGCCACTAATGAAGTGGAGATGATGTGCAAAATTACAATCAATAGGGAGCAATTCACGGACAAAGTTCCATTTGATATTGCTCTATACAAATCTTTCATTTATTTAAAAACCGAACAGAATCCCATCTTAGCTGTCCAGAGCGTCGAAATTGTTAGTTCTGATGGATACAATGTATTTAAAATCCCTTCCTCTTGGTTAGAACCCAGTAATTTCAGTAAGGGTATCGTAAACGTAGTTCCCATCTTAGGAGCCTATTCTGTTTCTACTGGTGGTGGAGTAGGAGCTTACGGTGGCATTCCATACCTGAATGTATTTTCTCAATTGACATTCGTTCCTGGTTTTTGGCAAATTGTCTATCAGACCGGAACATCCAAAATCGAAGGTCAATATCCCGTCGTAATTAATGACTTGATTGGAATGACCGCTGCAATTAACATGCTTTCAGTTATTACTAACATGTTCCTCAACAACTCCCAAAGTTTATCTAGAGATGGAATTAGTCAAAGCTCATCTGGACCGGGGCCGCGCATGTACCTTCCTTACATCGAAGAGCTAACAAAAAAGAGAGACACGTTAGCTGGTAAGGTAAAGGCTACTTTCGCAACTAAATTTCTCATAAGTAACATATAAATGGTATAATTTGATTATGATAGTTTATCTGATCACTAACAAAATTAACGGCAAGAGATACGTAGGCCAAACTATACAGCCCATGGTGAAGAGGTTTCGTCAGCATTGCTGCTCCTCAGTGGACAGAAGTCAAAAATCTGCCATAAAAGACGCTATATTAAAGTATGGAAAAGAGAGTTTTGAGATTAAAATTCTTGCTAAATGCGATTCTGTTGAACAGATGAATAGTAGAGAAAGCTATTATATAAGACTACTAAGAACTTCTTCTCCTAATGGATACAATATGGATAGTGGTGGTTTGAACAAGATCCCTTCTATTGAGTCTAGAAAGAAAATGTCTGAATCTGGAATAGGAAGAAAGTTGTCTGAAGAGCATAAGAACAAAATAGGGAATGCACAAAAAGGAATCTCTAGAAAAAAGTGGAGCCCAGAAACAAGAGAAAGGATATTGACTTCTAGGAAGAAAAATCCTAGAAAGTGGGACGGGCACACCCAAGAATGCAAAAAACATTTGTCAGAAAAGGCTATCATCAGGGAAAGAGATCCAGAATATAAAAAGATGAAAAGCGAAGTTAACAATTATAGAAAAGTCAAAATTGTTTGCAATGAAACTGGCACTATTTACGAATCAGTGAGAGCCGTATCCACCGCGATGGGCTGCCATAGGTCTCAAGTAACTGCGGTTATAAATGGAAGGGCTAAAACGATCAAAGGGTTTACATTTTCCAAAGTGGGCGAAAAATGACTTGCTATAAACACCAGATATTAAAAAATGAGGACCCCAAAGGCTACGCCAAACTCGCTAACGAAGGGTTGATGATTGGATATCCGGTACAGATAAATGGGGAGACCCATAGGAAAGACAATGGTATTGGCTACCACTCGACAATAAAGTTTTTTAATACTGAACGCGACCATCCACATGCCGTTCATGAATTGGCTCAACATCTGCCCCTAAATCCTCCCGATGCTAAAAACACTCAGATAGAGCCTGGGGAACTTAAGGATCGCAACGGTTCAACCGTTTATGTGCTAAAATTAAAGGGTAACTCTGCCGACAAGCTCAAAGAGCATAATGGAAAGTTCTCTCATATGGGGGATCCACAGCCATACGAATATGCCCCGCATATAAGTATACCTAAAGAGGTCCACGATAAAATTAAAGCAAGTGGTGCCAAAACAGCGCACGAAGCAGGGATCTCTTTTGGTAAAGCTCAACTTAAAAAGGGCCCAAAAGTTTTAAAAACGTATCATCATGATGCCGACACTACTGAGCCCCATGTTCCGGATCATGGGGATTTTACTTCAAAAGTAACGGCTAAATCTGAAAACATTATGGGCGAAAAACCATTAATGAAGCCCTACGTCTCAGAAGCTCAGCGTAGATGGGCCCATACTCCTTCTGGAAAAGAAGCTCTTGGTGGTGAGTCCGGAGTACATGAATGGGATGAAGCAACTAAAGGTAAAAAATTGCCAGAAAAAGTTAAAAAGACTGAATCTGAAATAAAGACATTGATTAAGAAAGAACATCGCTTACATTCAAAATTTGCTAAAGCCTTGGCATTGAATGGCGAAACTTTGAACAAATACATAAATGATAATAGCGACCTCAAAAAAGCCGTTGAGGAATAATATGAAACCTTACGGATCAAACGCTAAACGTAAAACGTATATGATAAATGGTGGCTATTGGTGTAATTGCTATCTTTGTATGCCAGTTAAAAAGAAGACTAAGAAATCAGAAAGACAATCTGTTAGAAAAGAAATAAAGAAAGCATTGGTAGAATAGTATGCAAATTAATGAAAACGATATCGCATCAATTGAGCCATTTGGAATGATGAATGGCAAAGCTGTCAACTTAGTTCGTACTCGTGGAGGTCTTAACTTGGCTACCACAACAGATCATACGGGAAGAGATACCGTTTTAGGAGCAGCTTCCCATCAAGCTATTTTATCCTACACTATTGAACAACGCTATCCACAGTTCCAGCCTATGATTATGAAAAGCGAAGGAATTAAAGCAACCGCTGAGAGCCATTCACATTTTCTTTCTGATGATCTTCGTAAGTCTGGACATGACATTTATTCTGTTCAGAATGGAAATCAAATTGAATTCTATATTACTAAACAAAATATTAAAGTTGCTTCCGTAAATGGTTCCAAAACTGGTAGCGATTTAATCATAAGCTCCTTAAATGTTCCCAAAGAATATGTTCCAGCGCTAAGTGGCGCAGTATCTGAAAAAGCTCTTAGTTCAGGATTAACGGGCGTAAAGGTTCAATAATATGTGCATCAAAATTATTCGTCCTGAACAGCAAACAGAATTTAATCCCTTAGAGCCATTGGAAACTCAAGTAGAAGGAGCTAAAGAAATTCTAGTTAATTATGATCCGATAGATCCCCAAATCGATTCTTTCATGGTAGAAATGGAAAGGATCTGCAAAAATGGGATTAGTTGCAATATAGACATAAAAGTAAACACGAATAATTATCTAAATGGGATTAGGTTTGAAAGAAAGATCGAAAAGATCAAAAGAAAATTAGATGTCAATGAAGTAGTAAAAGGATTGACTAAATTTCATTCTGAAACTGATCGTAAATTAAACGAAATATCCAAAATTTGTGCGAGGGAAATGGATGAGTAATAGAACTCCAGTTGGAGAACAAATCCAGACAATCAATGCCTGGTGTCCTCTAACTCAACAATCATTTAATATCATCTTTGATGACGCTTTTGTGACTGGTCAAGGAATTGACTATGCTCACTACAAAGCGATGCCTTCTCCTATTGGTCTAAAGGATCGTGGAGATTATCGTAGAGATGGCCTAGATACCATTACCAGCAATGGAATGATTTATGTATGTGCTGGAACTTTTACGGCAGCAAATACTGATAATACTACCGATAAAAAAAGAACAGATGGAGCAGTTGTTGACCCATCAGTTAGTAGACTTATCTTACCTAGATTTTACAATACTACTAAATCTGTGGGAACCGCCGTCAATGCCAATCCGGTTGATACCGGAAAACGTATTTATATGGCACCCGGCGACAGAATCTATTGTAGCGATCCAGTTGCCAACGTAAAAGTCTCCAATTATCAGAAGATGACCTACGAAGTTGGCCCAAACATTCCCATGTATCCTATTATAGAACTTGAAGTACCTATCGTAGATAGTCAAAATATTACATATATTCAAGGACTTGACTATTGTATTGACTCTACTGGAAATATTAATTGGTTACCAGGAGGCAAAAGTCCTGGAATTGACCCTGAAACAGGAAAAGGTCGAGTATATTCAGTACGTTATCTCTATAATGCGTTTTGGTATGTAGTTTCTTTACCCAAAGAAATTCGCATGACTAATATAACTACTAATGGTGTACGCATTCCTGAACGATTGGCCTACTTCGCTGTAATTCAAAGAGAATACGTATATCATAGTCAAAATCGTGGGGATCCAAAGAACGTATCAGCTTCTACTACTCCAAATAGGGCTACTCAGGAACCTATAGATACTATTAAGCCGGGTCCAGGTGCCATTTCAGTGGACATGATAAGTATAGAGGAAGACGGGCTTCCTGATTAATTTAGCAATCTTAAATGATATATAACCCTTGAGGTATTTATGGCAAACAAGCTCCAGCGCGTAGTTGATAATAAATTTTTGAACAGTGGAATGGATGTTGAGTCCATCGTCTACAATCCAGCTGCAGGCGCTAACAAGGTCCTAATCGTAGGTCCACGTCTTCTTCCTATTCCCATCGCTAGTGGTTATAAGACCAATGTTACTTCTGCAACGGCCCTCCCAGAATTAGGATTAGATCTTGCTATTTACAACAATAGTGGAGCTGCCGCTTCAGTCACTGTTGGTCAAGACGGAACCGTTACTTCCCAAGCTATTGGGGTTTCCGATGCTAATGGTAACGTTGGTGTGGCATGCGCTCCTAATGCATATACTTACGTATCTATGGGATACAACCAGTGGATTATTGCTTCTTCTGCTAGTTTGATCGTGTATATTATTGAAGATCCTACAAGAATTATTAAGGAATCAGGACCTTACGCACAACAAAATGCTGCCAACACCCAACCTATCTCTTAATAGCATATTAGACGACGAATTCGTAACGAATCTCGCTAAGTCTGCTGATCTTTATAAGATCGGCAGTAATTCTATTTTGGATCCTGAAGAAATCAGGATTGGCCTTAAGGTAGTTCCTCGTGCTGTAATGTCTATGCTTATTAATGAACTTACCCTCATGCCTCTTAATTCCAGCAAGAGAGTCCAACTGCCTTTTGGACATAATGCATGGATGGACGCAAATAAAAATGCTGCTGATGACTATACTGGATCTGTTTATTCTAACAACAAGCTAGTATATGATTTCAAAAATCGTTCTATTCCTGGTTTGGGGATAATCTTACTATCTACTTTTGAGCTTTATGATTTGGAGGAACTTTCAAAACCACATAAAGAATCAGATGAAGTGGATAAAAAAATTCAAAAACTAATCGACGAAAGAATGGAAATGCATTCATTGATTAGTCGTGTTGTTGAAAATAAAATTGCAGAACGTGAAGCCATCCATAAAATTATGATGGATAAGCTTACTGAAGCGCTCAGTAAGCCTATTGCGACAAATTCTACTCCTATTGCGACAAATCCTGTCGCAATTCCCCCTATTGCGACAAATACTGCTACTGTTATGGCACCAATAGAGTTAAAATCTACGGATGTTGTAAAAAAAGAGTCTACCAAAAAAACTCTTCCTCTTAAGAAATTCTTAGATCGTAAAAAAAAGCCTAAAGAATATCACGTTGAAATGGCTAAATCTGAGACCGTGGATTGTGAATCATGCGGTAAAACCATTTTTGGTCCCGGTGGATACAGCGGATGTATTTGTATGGGATCTGATCAGCACAAAAAGATTTGGATTAAAAAATCTGAAGATAGTGTAGAAATACGATTCAGCAAAGGCTGGGACGAACAAAATATCGAAATGCTCCTTGATACATTGAGGAGAAAACATGAACGAGATTAAACCTGGTTGGTTCTATATAGCTGCAGATGGTGATGGCATTGGTAAATTGGTTGGACGTGCTGTTATTGCCAATAATGTTGAAGAGCTTCATAAGGTCTCTAACAGAATAGATGCAGCTCAAGACTTTATTTTGCATTGGTGTAAGGATTCTGGCGGCACTAAAATCTCTGGTGGCGGAGATGAGTTTACTGCTGCTATTCCACCTGAAGCTAAAAACAGCTTAGAGGATTTAAGGGCCAGTATACAAAAATCGTTTGGATACACTATTTCTATTGGTGTTGGAAGATCTCTTTCTGAGGCTGGAACCGCCCTATTGGTGGCAAAGCTTCGTGGAAAAGATAGGATTGTTTATTTCAATAAACATATAAAAGACGATATTAAAAAAGCAAAAAGACGTGTTCGTGAGGGCCGTGCTTCCCAAGAAGAATACAAGCTTAGTGAAGCTTATCTAGAAAAGAGCGAAAATATGCTATGTACTTTACATAAAAAAGAAGCCCATAAAAAACACGTTCACGTTCTTCATAAACACGAAGAGGGATTTCACGATCCTGCTGAGCACAATAGTCAATTTGCTAATCCCGATAAAGAAGATAATCGTACGGATGATTGCGCTTATTGCCAAGATTTAGACGCTGAAGAAAATGCTGATGGTACAGCTGGTATGCATGATTGCGATCACTGTAAGGAATATGATGCCTCCATACAAAACACTGGTGGTATAGAAACTGATGATTGCCCATATTGTCAAGAAGATAATGCGCTAAATAATTCAAGTCCAGATAATTGTCCTATGTGCGATGAATACAATGCTGCACAAGGAACAAAAGATTTAGAAAATACTACTGAAGTACAGAATGATCCCCAGAATTTTCAGGATGTTGATCATATTTGTAATTGTCCTGATTGTCCCAAGCATGATGCTACTGCTTTAGGCGTACAAGATCAGGCCGCAGAACGTCCAGATGGCTGTCCTGAATGCGAAAAAATGTATTCTGAAGCTGTAGAAAATGAGCCAGGACAAACTGGTGCAGAAGATCCAAATCTACAGGGACATGAAACAGCTGAAGAAGTTTTGGGTTTACTTGATCAAGAGCCAGGAAGTGAAGCTGCCCAAGCTGCTAAAAAAATCGATAACACTGAATTACCTCAAGGTACTCAGATGAAGGATAATGCTTCAGTTAAAGATAATTTTGGCGATGCTCAAAAACAAGATATGCCAGATACCGATAAAGATATGAGTCAAGGATCTGATGAACCAGATATGTCTCAGGTTTTACAAGGTGGCTTAGACGATCACGCCAATGAACAGAAAAAACAACAAGTCTTAGATATGGTTGGTCAGACTCTTGCGGGCTTTAAGGCCAATAAAACGTCTTTGGAAGCTACTAAAGAACAAAATCAACCTCTCTATAATTCATGTATTCAGATGCTCAAGTCTATGATTGAGCTTTGTAAGCTTTTGGGCTTGGAACCTCCAATGCCTCCTACTCCGGATATGCCAGGAACAGATAGTACTGGAGCACCACAAGAGTCTCCTCCTAAAGCAGCTCCTTCGGAGGGGGCTGCTCCAGACCCAAAAACTCAGGGCTAGGCGGAACAACCCCGGCTAGCAAACTATCGGCAAAACATTCTACCCCACATTTGGCCAAAGATCCTATTCCGGAACGCGCTATCAACGGAAAAGGTCAAATGAAGGTAACTGACAATAATGGAGTAGTCCGATTTATTGACATGAAAGAAGGGCGTGTTATGGGACCATCTGGAGTTCCTGTAAAACCCCCAAAGGCATAATATGGCTGACATTAAAGTAAGCCTGGACCTATCTCCTTTAAGTAAATACCTTGAAAATTTCGCTAAAGATGTAGTGAAAGATGTAAAGATGTCTATTAAAGCACTAGCAGAAAATAGATATAATCACATCAAAGAAGAGGCTCAAAATAAATTACATTCCTCCAGAAAAATGTATTTAGAGAATTTAAGCCCACCTGAACAAATGGATGATTTTTTGTGGGTTATTACCCTTAAAAGTAAGGCTGAATGGATAGAACAGGGTAGACCCGAACCATACGATATGAAGCCAGGATTATTAGAAGATGGCAAGACATCTAAAGATGGTCATCGTTATAGGGTTGTTCCAATGAATCAGGCTAAGATGCCATCTGAGATTTCTCCGGCAAGTGCTGGTTATGAACAAAACATGATCAATAAGGTAAAATCTGAACTAAAGAAAAAAGGCATCCCTTATAAAAAGTTAGAGTTAGATAAGAACGGCAGTCCACGAATTGGGAAGCTGCACGAACTTAATTTGGCTGGAGAAAATCCTTTCATCCCTGGTAAAGGTAATACTCCTCAGCTGCAAGGTGTAAATATTTATCAAACAAAACAAAAAGATGGTTCAGTAAAAAGAAGCATTACCACTTTTAGAACGGTTACAGATAAAGAAAGTCAAAAAGACAAATGGATCCATCCTGCAATTGAGGGTAAGGAGTTCTTTAAGGAAGCTGCTGAATGGGCAGAAAAAGAATGGTCAAGTAAAATACTTCCAGCAATTATAGAAAAATACGAAGGTAAATAATTTATGTCTTTATTTTTGGGTGACATAAGAATCAAGACGATGATTGAATTAGGTCTAGAAGATATCAGGAAGAACGAATGGCTTCTTACTGATGTTCTTGGCGATACTCTTTCTAATCATTATCTTCGTGAACGATACGGATCTCAGATCGAATCCTGTAAGCAATGGCTTACTAATAATAGAATTAATATTTTCTTATCTGAACAACAAGGCGATAAACAAGAATTTCCATCTATTGATATCGAGCTTGGCCCTAGTGAAGAAAAAGCTGATATGAAGCATATGGGAGATCTTTCTGTAGAATCTGTAACTCTTTATCCTAATAATATAAATAAGCCTATCCCATATGTTCTCAAACCAAATTTAGGTTCATATGATCCAACTTCTGGTTCATTCACTTTTAGCGAAACTGTGATTATTTCCAATGTTTCTCCAGGGATGGTTTTGGTAAATCCCACTAATGGCATTGGCTATGTGATTCAGAGCATTACTCAAGCTAACGCTGTTAATTTGTTGACTGGATTAAATATACAAACCGGAGCCTACGGTATAATTCCAGAATACCAATTCTATGAAACTAAAATAGGCCACACCTTTATGCAGGAACCTTATAGGATTACCTGTAACGCTAATGATCAGCAAACCCTACTATGGCTACATTCTATTACAGTATATTCTCTTTTACGCTACCGTCAGGTTCTTCTTGAAAAAGATGGTTATGCGGAAAGCCTAATATCTTCGGGAAAGATGTACCCCAATCCCGATTATTCAGATGCTGGACAGGTTATTTGGAGCAGAGATATTAATATAACTGGCCAGGTAGAAAATAGATGGTACATGCAACCTCATCGCATAATAGAGAATATCGCCCTTGGACAAGGGGAAGGTTTTACTGGTGGGGTTAGGATCCTAACTAATTTAACGGATACCGGCGAAGATCTCAGTCAAGTTAACTGGAGCACTCTCGCTGATATAGCTTACCAGGATGAATAACCAATCTTAATTGTATGGGAATTAAGAAAATCTCTATAGGTGGACTTAAGACTACCCCATTAACCCCAGTTGAGGGCGTTGTTAGCCCAACGAATCAAAATACTGCTAATCCAACAAAAGTGGGCTCTCAAGCGGTAGTAAAACAGGCTAAGGCTAAAAAAATGGGACAAGCATCAGATAGTCCTAGTGTTTTTTTCAAAAGTGAAGACTTTAAGGGTATTAAAAAGTCAAGTATTGAGAATTTAAGGCGTTTTTTAGAGAAACAAAGAGGCAAAAAGCCCATTTCCCAATCTTAACGTAGATGAGGATCAATTATGTCCGATAAAGTATATAGCCCAAAAGAAGCGGCTCTAGCAGTCCTGAAAAAGGCTGAAGAGCTTTACAAGTCCAGCCCTTTAGCAAAGGGTGATTGGGCCAAAATTCATAGTAAGTTGAAACGTGAAGGTTACTCTGAAGAGTCCGCTGATAAAATTGATGGTGCTATTAAGGCTAAGCTCGGCAAAAGCGAAATGAAAAAAGAAGAGCCGATGAGCAATTCACAAAATGCTCCTATGATGGAACCAGCTACTACTCCTCCGATGGGAAAAGCTGAAGGAAATCCAGATGAAAAGGCCGATGCTGCTCTTGGCGAAAAAGTTGAACAAGATGTCGAGCAACACGAAAAGACCAATGAAGATCCAAAACATCAGATGAAAGGCCATATCAAATTGGCGAAGTTTATGGGTGCAATAGAACAAAAACGTGGCACTAGAGGAATGTCTAAAGCTGAAACCGGATATGAAAAGGGCGTTCATACTAAAGGTAATATAACGGCTGGCAATCCTGGAACTAGTCATGCTGGCGATAAAATAGCGGAAACCTCATATCTTTCCCCTCGTGGTTCTGCTGGTGCGATTTCTGAAGCTAAAGGACAACATAAAAAAGTGCTTAATCAGATGCAATCAATGCCCAAGCCCAAACTACCCGGATAATTAAATGGCTAAAGAAAAGAAATCCTCACAATCTAACCAGGAAATGAGCTTAGAAGAAGCAAGGGCCTATCGCGCTTCTCTCTATAAGCCAACCCCTAAGGTTTTGAACGAGGAACAAAAAAGAGAGGCTTTCCGTATTTTCTGGGCTAGCAACAAGTCAAAATACGGAAGATCTAAGTCTCTAGAAAAGGCGCTATGGCTCCATCTGAAAACTATCGGAATGAGTTCGCCAGACCAATTTGCACAAGGGCTCGATAATTTCGGGCTTAAGAAAGTTAAGTAAGGAGATACTATGTCCCAATCAATCGTCACTCCATGGCTAAATACCAATATCCCAGGCGCCTACGTAAATACTACGGTTATTTCTAATCCCACGGGTCTAGCCTCATCAGGCGTTGTTCTCATCATGGGTGAAGCTGCTGGTGGTCCAGATTACAGTATCACAACCTTGGCTAATAACTTTTTTGGACCAAGTGCGGTAAATCAGGTTACGGCCATTTATACCTCTGGTCCAATCGTTGATGCTTTCCGCGCTCTATCAGCTCCATCAAATGATCCAGATATTAGCGGCACTGCTACTTCCATATACATCATCAAGACGAATAAAGGCACTCAGGCTTCTGCTCCAGTCGCAGCTCATTCAGCTACGTATGGAACCTTTAATGCCTTGAATTGGGGCGTGGGTGGAAATCTATTTAACTTCACGATTACTTCTCTAGATGCTGAAGTAGCTCCTACCATAACGGGAACCACGATTTCTTCGTATTCTGGCCTATCTGGAGCGTCTTTCAGTGTCCGTGTAAATGGTGGCCCACAAACGCTAATTACCCCAATGGGTACCATCACCGACAGAACAAGTCTTCTAACCTCACTCAATGCGGCTTTCGCAACTGCTGCTGTGGATCTAGATGCGACTGCGGGAACGGCTGCCAATACCATTTCAATCAATTGGTCTGGAACTCCTGGTTCCGTGAGTCCAGTAGCCGATCCAGCTGCTTACTCTGAAGGCTATGGTAAATCATTTGAACTTATTGATTCTACCCCTGGTGATTTGGCTGCTCTTGGTTTGATTGCAGGTATGACTGCTTCAAGTCAGGAACCAGGCGTTGAAGTCTCTATTATCAATAGCAGCGTCGGCGTAAACGAAACTCACAATGTGAATCCAAATATTGCGATGTCTATCGGTTATGAGGGCACGACTGCTACGATGACCATCAATGCTACTACGTTAACGACCACTGTTACTGGCGGTACTGGTGCAAATCTATCAATTACGTTGGCTAACTTCACTACGATTAGCCAATTAGCTGCTTTCATTAATTCACAACCTGGATATTCATGCACTGCAAGCCCAGCTGCAATTCAGCTCCCACCTTCTGCCCTAGATCATGTTACCGCCATCGGTATCTGTTCAACGGCAGATGTTCAGCCAGGTCGTGTTAAGGATTCTGCATTCTCATTCCAAGCATCTATGGGGACTTCCACTGCTCTAGGATTTACTCCTACGGCGGTTGCAGGTCTTCCTGATCCAGCTTCATTGACGTATCTTTCTGGTGGTCTACGCGGCCCAACGCTTGCTGCGGATATCGTCAACGCAATTGCTCAGATGGCTGGTATTCAGGTCAACATCATTGTTCCGCTATTTTCACAAAATGCTACTGCCGATATTGCTGCTGGCAATACCGATCCTGGGTCAACGTATACGATCAATGCAATTAATGAGCTTATCAAGTCACATTGTATTGAATTTTCTACGCCAACCCTCAAGCACAATCGTATTGCCATTTGTTCTTACAACGATACGTATGCTAACTGCAAAGCGCAAGCCCAAAGCCTCGCAAGCTATCGTGTGTCAATGACTTTCCAGCAATGCACACAGGTTAATTCAGCTGGCGTTAATACCTTGTTCTTACCGTGGTATGGCGCAGTTGTTGCCGCAGGCATGCAGGCTGGTGGTTTTTATAAGTCAATTTGTAATCATCTAGCCAATATCGTGTCATTCACGAATCCAGCTGGATATGATGCTGGCGATCCAGCTGATGTGAGCGATGCGATTACTGCCGGAATGCTCTCACTCAGCCAAAATACTTCTGGCATTCTCTGGGTTTCAGATCAAACGACTTATGGCCTAGATAGCAATTTCGTTTATAACGCCATTCAAGCAGTCTATCTTTCCGACATCCTCGCCCTGGACCTAGCACAAAGCTTCCAGACAGCGATTGTTGGCAGGTCAGTTGCGGATGTATCAGCAGCTTCAGCTTTAAGTTTCTTACAGCAGAAGTTTGACTATTATCGCAAATTGAAGATGACGACTACGTCTAATGATGCGCCTCTCGGTTATAAAAATGCAAGTATCACGATTTCAGCGCCTTCTATGTATGTAAGCGTTGAAGCTAAATTAACGACCAGCATTTACTTCGTGGCGATTAATCTTGCTCTAAGCGCTGTTCAACAGTCTGCGGGCTAATAGGTTTAAGGAGATATTAATATGGCAATTATTGATGATAGCAAAAGAGGCGGAATTTCCGCAGCTGCATCCAAGGTAATCACGGGCGGGAGATCCGTAGTGAGTATCCAGGGTGATGGTGGTTCACCGGTAGTAATCGGTATCTTTGATTCTTGCACGATCAACGAATCTATTACTTCTGAAGACATCCACCTCTTAGGTCGATATAGCTCTGCAGAAATCACTCTTACGGCATATAACAGCGTAACGGTTCAATGCAGTGGTTTCCGTGTATATGGATTCGGTGTAAAAGCTCTTGGACAGTTCCCAACCCTAAATCAGTTACTTGGATTGGGTCCTGTTACTATTACGGTCGCGGACCGGGAAAATCCTACTGGGGCGCCTTTAGCGACTATTATCGGTTGCTTGCCTGATACTAATAGCAACAACTTCCAAAGCAGAGCTACATCCAAAATCAATATAACTTACAAGGGATTAGCGATGACGGATGAAAGTGCGCCTAACGATTCTGAATCGGGAGCTGTCACGCTTCCTTAATTAAAAACCAATAAAAAATAATATACTGGGGCCTTCTACACTATTTGTGTGGAAGGCTTTTGTATTTGGTGATACAATCTTCTTATAAAGGGAAGGTTGTGATGGAAAATACAAAATTTTGTAAAGATTGTAATACTGAAAAAGATAAGGGTTATTTTGGCAAAGAAACCGCAAATAAAGACGGGCTTAGATCTATTTGTAAATCTTGTAATTCAAAAAGGGCCTTACAATGGCATAATAGAAATAGGGATCGCGTAAATGCTAGAGAAAGGGCTTCTCATCAAAAGGATCCAACAAAAAATAGAGATAAAAATAATAGATGGAGACGGGATAATCCGAATAAAGTCCGAGAAATAAATAAAAAAAGATGGGCCAATAGAAATATTGAAAAGACTAAAGAAGACCATTTACAATGGAGAGTGGTCAATAAAGATAAGGTGAGCGCAAATTCCAAAAAAAGTTACAGTAAAAATAAAGACAAAATTAGGGTAACTCATAGGAAATGGGAACAAAACAATAAAGGAAAGCGCAGATCTATAGTAGCAAAAAGAAGGGCTATGAAGATCCAGGCTACACCAAAATGGCTTACTGACGAAGATTTTTGTAAAATAGAGCTTTTTTATTTATTAGCTTCAGATTTAACTAAACAAACCGGCACAGAATATGAAGTTGATCATATTATACCATTACAAGGCGATACTATAAGTGGATTACATCATTGGAATAATTTACAAGTATTGACGGCTGAAGATAATAGGTCTAAGGGAAATAAAATTGATTTTACCATCAATGGTTTGTTTCCAAAAGAATTCGAACTGAATAGCCAATCTTAGGGTATGGCCATACCTCCTCTTCCTACAGCGTCCGTTGCTAATACTAATTCTACAGCTACCAGAACAGCTGAGACTGCAGCTGCTAATGCAGCATTTATTACTGCAACAACTATTTTGATTGATAATGCAATTACTAATGGTTTATTCCAAGTTCAGCCATTCGTAACGCCTTTTCTTGATATTCCCACTATTACTACCTATTTTCAAGGTTTCGGTTATACGGTCGTATTTCCAATCATTCCGCCAGGTCCATTTAATCCATGCTGGTTGCCCGCAGGGTTCCCTGAAGTAGTGCCAGAAAATTGGGTTCCATATGGATGTCAGTGCGGATGCGTTCCTCCTAGAGTGGGAATTGCATGGCCACCCTTTCCTACTCCTCCGCCATTTCCGTAAAATTTGCCAATCTTTACTGTAACTCCCCAGAAGGGTCTGGGGTTTTAGGTAAAGGAAATTATGGCATTTGAAAGACAGTGGACAGCCGTACCACCCATAGCGCTAACTACTGACGGTAGTACGACTGGTGTTATCCAAGTTGCTGATACTGTTGGTTTTTTTGTCAAAATGAATGCTCAGCTTTCTAATAATGCTGGGCAAATCCTTACTGTAGAAATCAAAAGAGTTATAAGCCAATATATTCTATTGGTCGGTCCCCCAAAAACTCCTATAACGACATATAGCGATTGCAGTGCCTTTACGGTCGCTACTGCCTCAACTATATCTGCCCAACAGCAAAATAAAACATCTCTCTCCATGGAAGATAGACTTCTTGCCACTTATGAGCAAGAACCTCTTAATGATTGGAGAGTAAGACCAGTTGACCAGCATGGTAACGGCTATTCTGATTCTAATCCTCTTCCAGTGGTCTTTGACGGCACTGTATCCATTGGTGACGTACATATATTAGGTCCGGCACCCGATAATAATGAATTAAATGTAAATGCTGATGGATCCATCAACGTAAATATAGTAGAAACCCCCGTTGCTGGAAATTTAGTAAGAAATATTTATAGTGAGGCCAACGCGGTAGTTGGACATGTTACTACTACATTAGTTCAATATACCGTTCCAGGCGGTATCACTAATGCTATTTTATATAGAATCTCGGTTTCTGGCGAAAATATCGCAAAATATACCGTATTTTGGAATGCTGCGCAAATTGATACTAGAAGAACTTATTATGGTAGTTCTTTGAGCGAATACTTTGAATTTACTACCGGTACCAACAACGGTTTTACTCTTTCCCCTGGCGATACAATTGTTGTAAAAGTTATACATGGTCAACCCTATATAGCTGATTTTGAAGGAAGAATTCAAATACTAGAGATATCGTAATAATCCCATTCCAATCTTAGGATGTATATGACGAGTTTAGATTTAAAGAGAATGAAAGTTGAACTTTTGAGGGTTAGTGCTGCCAAAGCAGAACTAGAACTTCGCATCGATGAACAAATGGATAACGTCAAGAGATTACAAGATAATATTGCAATTTCAACAGCAAAAGAAGAAGAGCTTAAAGCAAAAATTGCCGAAGCTGAAGCTACCCAGTAGGAGAATAGAAAATGAGTGATTACAGCCCTGGTGAATTACCAATTAGGTCCCAGTTACCTGGACAAGTAAATTATGATGATGTTATCGTCAAGCTTGGCGATGCTACCAATCCTGCCACTCAACAGGCTGCGGTAGATACTAATGGTAGCGTATCTGCGATTATCCGCGATACTTCTGGTAATGCAATTGGCGATCAGCTATTAAGTACGACTTATTGGTTCCAGACGGTAAGCCCTTCAAATGGTTCTGCTGCAGCTGGTACTGCTGCCTCATTTTCAGATTTAGTTGGTGGTATTTATAATAGTACTCCAATTACTCTAACCAATGGTCAGCAAAGTTCGCTACAACTAAATTCTAGTGGCGCTCTAATAATTACTTCTACACCTGCTAGCCTTGGATATGATACCAACTACGGTGCTGTTGGCGCCAATACACTTCGTACGGCTAGCCAAATCGGTAACGCGACTGGTGCTGCTGATTTCGGAGCCGGTGCTACTGATGCTCAGACCCTCAGAGTTACGGCTAACCAAGGTGCTCCTGGTACGGCTGCAACTGGTTGGTTCGTAAAGCCTACCGATGGTACTAATAGTCAGGCTTATACCGCTGCTGGTGAAGCCAAAGTAGACATGACTTCCTCATTTGAGGACCAAAATTACGGTACAGTAGGTGCTACTACTTTACGTTCTGCTGCTCAGATCGGTAATGCTACAGGAGCTGCTGATTTCAATTTCGGTGCCGTAGGAGCCCAAACTCTACGAGTTGCTGCTGAACCAGGTAATGCTACTGGTATTGCCGATTTCAATAATGGTGCAACTGGAGCGCAAACTCTTCGTGTAGCAGCTAATCTTGCCGTTGGTGGTGCTAACGTTTCTGGAACCAATCCAGTTCCGGTTAGTATTACTAGCGCACTGGTTGGCACTCCTGTAAACAACTACAATACCGCAGCTGCTGTTGCTGCTGGCGCTACTAGTAACCATATTTATACTATTACGACTGGTAAAACTTTTAATGGTAAAAAGATTTGGGCGACCTCTTCTGGTGCTTTAAAAATTGAAGTTAGAGTGTCTCCAGATGGAACTACTTATAGTAGTTTATGGGTTGGGTTCAATTCTGCATCTACTCCAAATATCTCTATAGATTTAGATGAGCTTGTTTTCTTAGAGTCGGGAGCTGGTTCAACTATTGAAATTATCAGAACAAATGTTGATAAAAAAGCCCTTGACGTATATTCAACTATTTCTGGAACCGAAGTGTAATTCGTTAATTTAATTAATGTTCTTTAAAATAGTCGCTCTTAAAAAAAGCGGCTATTTTTTTATGAGACATGATATAAAGACAATATGTCCGATTTAAATTACATAGATAGAACGCAAGAAGTAAAGATAGCCGGTCAAGATGCGACTGGACTTGGCGTTAACTATGTATCCGCTGACGCAAACGGCAATATGCTCGTTAAGGACTATTCCGATGGCCCAGTTACTCCTGGAACTGTTGCATCGGCTTCAGCCCTTATAGGTGGACAATTCAATACGACATTACCGACCCTTACAACTGGTCAACAATCTGCTATACAACTTGATTCTAGTGGAAGACAAATAATTTCTCCACTTACAACGGCAAGTGTGATTAAAGTAGATTTACAGGATGGAATAGGAAATCCCCTTACATCTACAACAGTAGGGCTCCAACAGGCATTGGATGTAAATATTGCCGATTCTACAAATTTAAATATAAACTTAAATGGTTTGCCCAATTTTCAAACAAGTCAATATACTATTGGGACATCTGCGACCCAAATTACGGCTACTCCTTTAGCCAATAGAAGTAGCGTGGGACTAAAAGTAACTACCGCCAGTAATTCTGATGTATTATATATTGGCAACAGTAGTTCTGTAACCACATCAACTGGATATGCATTATTTAATGGAGATGCTGTCCAATTTGATCTAACCCCCAACACACCAATTTGGGCTATCGGAACAAGTTCTGGTCAAAAAATGTATGTCCTCGAAATAGGAGGAGGTTAAAATGGCCCGTATAGGTTCTAGTGGTAGTGGCGGTGCAGCTTCAGGCGGATTTATTCCTGAATATAATAGTGATCCAGTTTCTCCTTCCCCTGAAGAAGTATGGGTTCTACACACACCTGCCGGTTCACCAATTGGTCTTTTGCTAGCATTAACTTATGGTGTTGGACAATATGAATTGAGCTATAAAACATTAGAAGGTCCAATTGTTAGGGTTCCTCTAACTTAGTAGAAAGTGGATAAAAATGAGTGATAATATTAACGTAACACCGGGTACGGGCGCAACAATTGCCGCTGAAAGTTTAAGCGGGGCTCTCGTACAAAGAATTAAAATGGTCCTTGGAAATACCGACGTTGACAACGGCGACATTTCTGCTACCAATCCAATGCCTATCACTGGATCCATCACTGCAACAAATTTATCCATTGGTGCTACTGGATCCGCAGTTCCTGCTGATGCAACCATGATCGGTGGTACAGACGGTACAAATTTAAGGGCTTTTAGTGTTTCCTCTTCCGGTGTTCTTAATGTCAATGGGTCTTCTTTTACTCAGCCTGTTTCTGGTTCTGTTGTTGTTAGTCAATCAACAGGATCTAATTTACATGTAGCAATCGATTCTCTACCTTCCTTGCCTGCTGGTGCAAACACCATCGGTGCTGTCACGCAGGCTTCTGGTCCTTGGACTCAAAATCTTACTCAAATTAGCGGATCAGCTTTTGTTTTAGGACAAGCTACAATGGCGGGTTCTTTGCCCATAGCCATTGCTTCAAACCAGAGTGCCATTCCTGTTACACAATCGGGTACGTGGAGCACGGGAAGAACTTGGACTTTAGCTTCTGGAACTGATTCAGTATCTGCAGTTCAATCAGGAACCTGGACAGTACAGCCTGGAAACACGGCCAATACTACTCCATGGTTGACCACTATTAATCAGGGGGGAAATTCTGCCTCTGTTACTGGAAGCAATGCACTTAAGGTAGATGGTTCTGCTGTAACTCAACCTGTTAGTGGTACGGTTACCGCTAATCAAGGCGGTGCTCCGTGGACTGTAACTGGTACGGGAACTGCAGGAACCCCAGCTGCTGGTATTATTACAATTCAAGGTAACGCATCAGGAACTCCTGTGCCAATTTCTGGCAGCATTACAGCAACTAATTTATCCATTGGTGCAACGGGTACTACACCTCCAGCTGATGCTACTTATGTAGGTGGTGCAGTTACAACTGCTGCTCCTTCTTATACTACTGGACAAATGAATGCACTGTCTTTAAATCTATCTGGAGGTCTTCGTGTAGACGGTAGTGGCGTTACTCAACCTGTAAGTGGTACCGTTACAGCCAATGCTGGTACGGGTAATTTCACAGTTGTTCAATCCACAGCATCTAATTTAAATGCAAATGTTAGTGGTACGGTTACCGCCAATCAAGGCGGAGCGCCTTGGTCACAAAATCTAACCCAAATTAGCGGATCTGCCATTACTCTTGGTCAAACAACGATGGCCTCCTCGTTACCGGTTACGATTGCTTCAAATCAAAGCGCACTACCTGTAAGTCAATCAGGAACTTGGACAGTACAACCTGGAAATACTGCTAATACTACTCCGTGGCTAGTTACAGTGTCTACTGCACTTCCAGCCGGATCCAATAATATTGGATCCATTGCTAATATTACAGGTACGGTATCGCTTCCTACTGGTGCCTCTACTAGCGCTCTTCAAACTTCAGGTAATGCTTCTCTTACAACTATTGCTGGAACCGTATTGTCCCAAGGATCTACCACTTCAGGAGAGACCGGTATTTTACAAATGGGTGCAGTTACAACTGCCGCTCCTTCTTATACTACCGGCCAAACAAATCCATTATCGCTAACTCCTGTTGGTGCTCTAAGAGTTGATGGATCTGCGATAACGCAACCGGTTTCTGGAACTGTAACTGCAAATGCAGGAACGGGTTCTTTCACTGTTGCTCAACCAACGGCTAGTAATTTGAATGCCACAGTATCTATTGCAGCTGCTCAAACGCTATCAACTGTAACTACCGTAGGCGCAGTAACAGCAATCACTAACGCATTGCCTGCTGGATCAAATGTTATTGGTGGAGTTACCCAATCTGGAACCTGGACTGTTCAACAAGGAACTCCTCCTTGGACTATTCAGGGTGATTCCGCAAGTGGTAGTACTGCAGCTGGAAATCCTGTGCAGGTTGGTGGAGTTTTTAATACAACACAACCAACAGTAACAACCGGTCAATCTGTGGCAGCCCAAGCCACCTCTCGTGGAGCTTTGATAGTTTCAACTGGAGTGGATTCATTTAATATTAACAATATTACCGGTACAGTACCTCTTCCTACTGGAGCCGCAACTTCAGCTAATCAAACATCGATTATTGGCTCATCAACTGGTGGAACTGCTGCTACAAACTCCCAATTAATTGGTGGAATTTTTGATTCTACTCTTCCAGTTCTTACGAATGGGCAGCAAGCCGCCATTCAGTTGGATTCGTCTGGCAGAATCATTCCAGGATTTTATCCATCTCAAAGCAACTCTGGAACTATAGCAGGCAACGGCAACATTTTGGCTCTTGGCGGCCTTAATGGTTACCAAGGTATTACTCTAGCCATCAATGGCACTTGGTCTTCTACGCTTACACTCGTAGGATCTAATGATGGAACGAACTATTTTACAGTAACAGTAATTTCACTTTCCAATCCCGCTGCTGGTCCGCAAACCACGATTACAACCAACGGCATGTACTATGCGCCGGTTTCTTATCCTAATCTAGAATTGGTGTCTTCTGCTTATGTGTCGGGTACAGTTAGTTGTGTGGCCACTTTCCACACCTTACCTACGACCATTTCTGGGTCTGGTACGGGTACAGATCTAGACAAAAGTATTTCTGGAACCATTGCTGCTTTAAATGGAACCCTTGTTTTACCAATCAACGGTATCAGCACGGTAAATATTTCTATTAGTGGTACTTGGTCTGCCACTCTCGCTTTTGAGGGCCAATCCGGTGATGGGATATGGAATGCAATAGCTGCATCCAATCCTGCTGGCGGAGATAATGTAACTACTGCCACAACTAACAATACTTATACTGTAGGTGTAGGTGGATTTACCCAAGTAAGAGTAATAGCTACAGCCTATACTTCTGGTACAGCCGCAATAACCATGAATGGTTCTTCTGGCGACCAACAAACTTTGGCTGTTGATGCTAACGGTAATCAACAGCAAGTTGGCGATAGTGCTGCTGGAACTGCTGATAGTGGAAGTAACCCAGTTAAAATTGGTGGTGTGTATGAGTCTACTGCTCAAACACTTACAAGCGGACAACGTGGGACATTACAATTAGATCCAAGGTCCTTTTTGATTACCACTCCCGTAGATGGATTTAAACAAACGTATTCCATGTCTACAACAGTTGCACTCGCTGCTACCGCTACAGATGTAGTAACCATCGTAGGTAGTGCTACCAAGACAGTACGAGTTCTGCAGATAAGAGTGAGTGGTATATCTACTACTGCAATAACAACGCCAGTTCTATTAATAAAAAGATCTGCAGCAAATACTGGCGGCACTTCAACTGCAATGACGCAGGTGCCACATGATTCCAACAATGCAGCTGCTACAGCAACAGGAGCTGCTTACACGGTTAATCCAACTGGTTTGGGCGCAGCGGTTGGCACTATAAGACAAGACAGACTTAGTTTTGCAGTAACAGGATCGGTGGCAGAAAACCCATTAGAATGGAATTTAGGAAATAAGCCAGGTCAAGCTATCGTACTGAGGGGCACTGCTCAAGTACTAGCCGTAAATTTGAATTCAACAACCGTTACCGGTGGTAGCATTAGTGTTTCTATAGAATGGACTGAGGAATAATATTTATGGAAGTAAATGGACAATGGTCAGACATAAAAGATTTTATTTCCAATAGAAGTGTTGGAATTCAATATTTTGTAGCAAATAATATGTATTATCTTTTTGCTTCAGATTATCCAATGATAATGACCGCACAGATTCCTATGGATGGATCTGCTGCTTCTGATCAGTCTGATTTTGAGACAAATTACAAACCAAATGCCAACAAACCCCTTCTTCCATCGTTAACCACTGTCACTACGTTGTATGAGTTGAATAATAAAGATTTAAAATTGGCGAGAGCTGCCTCAGAAGTTGGATCAGATGGAACGGCAACCGTTACTATTAAAATTCCTGGCACCCCTGGAACTGGAGATGGTAGATATATTGAAGGCGGTTATGGTACAACCGAAGATTATGACAAAGATGATTTCGCGTTAGTATGGGTTTCCGATAATGATAGGTTGATTGCCTGGCAAGTCGCTTTAGTTCAGAATCCATCTGCATCTGCTCCAGTACCAGATTCTGTAATTCAGGGAATGGGCATAGTTCCTGGAATGGGAATAGCAATGCCAAATTATCCGATCGTAAAAAATTTCTATGATGATGAAGCTCCTATTGATAATCAAGGCTGGTATTTTTGGCCAGTAGCACAGGGAAATAATTTACCTCCGTGTGGAGAAACCGAAGTAGAAGCTATAGCTGGATGGGCATTTTGTCCGAGTGGATTATATTTCAATATTAAATATTGTAGGAAAACATTAACGAGTGGTGGCATTAGGATTGATTTTTGGTGGGCAAAACAATGAGTTTTGGAGGGCACATAGTTTTAGCAGACACGAAAACTGGAATTATTCCCTCAGTAATCAAGTGGATGACCAATTCACAATTTAGTCATAGTTTCATTACAATGCCAGATACTTTAAATACTCCAATGTGCATTGAAGCCGCTGAAAATGGCGTTGATTTCACTAGATTCGATACTAGCTACGTCAATAATCAGAATGAAGGTTATGAAGTCTGGAATATCAAGATTGACCAATCGATTAAAGATCAAGCGCTTATATCCATTCTAAGTGATTTAGAAATGTCTTACGGATATTTAGATTTTTTTTATTTTATAGCCCGAAAAATCTGTGCCGTCTTTGGCAAAGACATAAGAAATTTGAATAACTGGTTTAATTCAGGAATGATTTGTTCACAACTTTGTGTTGCCTATCTGATCGCTTGTGGATTACAAAACGTTGTGATTGGCTTTGGTCAAGGATCAATAGCTCCCCAAGATCTCAGAGATATTTTTGTGGCCCATCCCGAATTATTCGAATTGAGCCAATCGGTTAGGTTATCTTAACGACCTGCAAGTTTGGCAGCGGCATATCCAGCTAAAAATGTTGTGGCAACGCCCAATCCGAAGTATAGCCAGTCTGAATGCTTCTGTTCGGAATCAAGCTTGTTCATACGATCTTGTTCGTCTTCAGCAGTCTTAGTCCAGAGAGCAGTACGGGCATCCGCATTCGTCAATGCTAGATCCTTAAGTTGAATTGCTTTGGAATAATCGGCGATCTGTTGATCTTTAATCTTAGCATCTTGAACTAATTGTCCAACTTTAAGATAACACTCTTCAGTAAAAATATGCGTGTTGTTTGGGCCAGTCGTAATACCTTTACTGAAGTCGCAGTCAGCCAAGACGTTGGTTGACATAACCAAAAGCAGTAGAGAGCAAATAAGTTTTTTCATCAATTCTTCTCCCAACCATCTTTTACTGGTTGTTCTGTGGAAGGTAATCCTTCAGCTTCTTGTACTAATACATCGGCCTGAGCACTTTCCGTATGTTCCTGTGTAGCCAATTGCTGGTCCTTCTTTTCATCCTTTTGGATCTCTTTCTTGCCCATATATACTAATAGGAATTCTTTCAACTTTTGAAATTCTAGGGCCACAATTATACCAGCAATTGCCAATAGAAAGATCTTAGACCTATTCCAGGTGTCATACAAGTCTGTTTTAATAGAGGCCCAAATGGAGAGTAGTTTATCTTTCATGATGTCTTACCTTGATTCTTCAATTCTTCTAGTTTACTAGATAAATGATCCTTTACCATTGATGTAAAATGGACTACTGTTGCTGTGGAAAAATATGCAATAGTTGTAGTTCTAACAAGATCTACGAAACCTTGACCATCTACATATCCTTTGATCCTAAAAATGGTCGCTAGGATCAATAAAATTGCCATTACGACTGTTTTCGATGTATCTGTCAATACTTCTAAGAAGTCCGCGAGTCCCTGAGTCATATGAAATCTCCTGCCCTTTTATATCATACCAATCTTATTATCGAGGATTCTTCTATGGTTATAGACATTGGAATGGTTGGGGAGGCTGTTGGAGGCGCGGTAACCGCTATTGGCGGCATATACGCCATCGTGAAGCGTCTAATGACGAATTCTAAGCGTAAGAAAGAAGATTATAGAAACTCTATTCTTAAGGAAGCCAAACAAGAAGCTCAAAAGATAGTAGATGCTCTAGAAGATAAAGTAAATAAGCTAGAAATCGAACTAAAAGCTCAAGAAATGAGCATTTCTAAAGACTTAGACCATTTTAAAGAGATTTATTCCAATGAATTAAAAGGTTTGGGAGAAAAAATAGAGCTTTTGAGAGCAGATGTTGCCCAAGCCAATAGTTCCATCGTGGGCCTGCTCACAAAATTGGTCAATCGCTAACCGAAGCTATAAGCCCCTACAACCTGTTCTAGAGTTTCCATATCTTGGTAGTTAAGTAGAAGCTCGATACTCCCACCATCAGCGAATAGAACTGCGACTTCCCTCAGAGTCAGACCTCTGAGTACCTTATCCTCAATTTTTGCGGCAACAACCGTTACATTAGAGGGAGAAATCGTAATACGACGTTCTTCTTCTAGATTTTCTGCATAGCAATGAACTGTAAGTTTTTCCATAGTATTTACCTTATTTCTTTATATCACGAAGAAGTTCTTTTGGGATGTAAACAAAACATTGCATACATACCTTAGCTCCATTAATGACTTTGAAGTCTTTGGAGCCGCATTTACAAGCGTCTGATTGGGTTTTAACAAGGGTTAGAGACATAGATCATACATCTAACAATTCTTCATTATCAATTGCTGCCATTCGCCGCAAGCCTGGCTGAGCATATCGAGAAAGCATTCCTTCAACCGATCATCCTCGTTATTTTCCATCTGATACTTTCCGGATAGGAACGTTCTCTCTTGGGTGCTCAAGGAGAACAGCTTCGGCTATCTCTTTCACGTCGAAACCCTTCCATTCTCCGCGAGTTTTGCAACCCTCAATCCACCCGTCCGCGGCTATTGCTTCAAGAGCCTCTCTAAAGCGTAGAGCCCGTTCCCCCTCGGCCGAGCGTCCACGATATTCTGCATCGTTCAGAGCGTTTTCAATCCAAAGCTCCTGGGTGTGGCCTAGGATTCCCATCTCGGATACCAGTCTTTCGGCGCGTTCTTTATTCGTCATAATAGAGTCCAGAAAGGGACGCATCAGGCCCCAAGGTAAATACCACCCATAATTATCGCGAAAAAGTTCCACAGGGCGAACGCACCCCATCGCAAGGAAACGGAGTCATTCATTGTGTAGACCGCCCCGCACATGCTCCCGTAGGTTATGATCACCAGCGCGCTTAGAACCGCGTTCCTGCTCATTTAGGTTCCTTTTCCAATACAGATCCGAGAGGACTCTTTTGAATTAACGCTTCGATGGCATCGGCCACGTCCATCGCGCCGTATGCTCGACGCCTGTTCGCATCTTTAGTCTCATCGGGGGAATATTTGTCTTCAGACAGGCGAATGCGCATTTCCTTCTCAGCGTGGGCGAGTTTCCACGCCTCTTCCAGCCCCGCAGCTCGACCGCGCGCCTCGGCTTCGTCGAGAGCCTTTGCAACGTCTTCCGAATCGACATGGTCCTCAGACAGCAACCAGAGCGCCAGTTCGTCGTTACTCATTCAGCACGTACTTTCCGGGACTCATCCAACGGAACACACCACATATGCTCTAGGGCCTCCCAATCAACGAGACCATTTCGTTTCATGAAAGATTCTGCCTCTTTCTTCGTGCCGAACTTCAGTGCACGGTCATAGTTGACAGAAACGCTTAACCCCGATTGAGTAAAACCACTGAAATAAATAATTCCAGGTGCTTTGCCAGTACTCTCCAAAAGCCAATGAATTTTATCCTTCACTTAACTAACTCCCTCTCAGTTTTGACTTCTCGCCAAAATGGCGAGAAGAGATTCCCCCTTTTAAAAAGAACTAACTTCCCGCCAATTTTTAACCTGTGGTCTGGAAATTGTAATAGTTTCTTGAAGACCAATATCCATACCATTCTTAAGGAGCCATCTGATTTTAATCCTATAACGGCCATCGTGAAGCCGATAGCTTTTCAGAACCAAAACATTAGTATCGATCATATTGCGATGAGTATATACTCCATAAGATTTAAACATCAGTATCTTCCTTATAAGAAACGTTATCTAAACCAGATAAAACATCTAGTAGTTCTGTGGTGTCTTTCTCTTCATCTTCTTTAGCTGGTACATTACAAGTACAAACATAAATTAAACAATTAAATTTGTGTTCCATATCAGGCTACCTTTTTAAAGGTATAAATTGGTGTACGGTTCATGCCCATATGAATTCCATTGTGGTTTTTTTCGATATTCTCTGCCAAAAACTCTAAAGAATTTTCTATATCCTCAAAATTAAATTCAAACTTATTTATCATGAATTTTACCACATCTCTGAGAGATCCATGATATGCCTGAGAAGATTTTGGATCTATGATCCATTGATCAATGGAATCGAATGGTTGATATAAATCGTATCCTGAAGAGTTGTACACATCAAACATATTTATTTACTCACCTCTTTATTATTTTTTTTAGAATTCTGAAAATCTATGATTTTTTGAGCATGATCTATAAATCGATCTGCGGTTCTGTCCAATTTAGACAGATTACATTCATTACAGCAAGATACACAGTTACTCAAAATATATCCCCCGTTCACTATCTACCCTATCTATTCCATTAACATTTACCCATGATCTTTCAATAGTTTCTGGAAGATGTTTTATACGTCTTTTTCGAGACATATAAACATTCCAAGGCTGAGGAACGCTGCCACAATAATTGCAGTTATTAGAAATCAATTCATAAACTTGATTTTCGGTTAATTCAAAAACTAGACCATCATTTTTGGCGTTTCTTTTATATGACCCATAAATATTGTATAAACTAGCATGTTTAGGCTTTTTTCTAGAAATTTCTAGCGCATAACAGCCACAAGAAGTGGTTTCCCCATTCCTTAATGCCTGTCTATATACAAAAACTGTTTTTCCGCATTCGCAAATACATAGACATTTCGATACCTTGATATTTCTAGCACCAAGAACGCGTTCCTGAGATAATACGGTTAATCTCCCAAATTTTTGTCCTGTTAGGTCTACCTTTTTAAACATACCATTATAATATCAGGAATTCCCCAAAGGTCAATATAAATACTCACACCACCAATTTAGCGCCACTTTTGAAAGTTGAAAATAATTATTTTGTATGAATTTAACCAAGGATTAAAACATCTTATAGTATCTTAATATTTTCTTAATAATTGTGTTTTAAGTCTTTTGTTTCTTTTCTGTGATATAAGCAACTATGTTGCACATATCTTTTCTTATCTCCTCACTGAACTTTCTAAATATATTATTTAAATAACATATATTAATTAATAGCTATAATTGCGTCCAAAAATCAAGTTTAATGATATAACTGTCAATAAGAGGTTTATATCGTGGTTCAGAATGAATACAAAAAATGTCGTGATTGTAATAAATATAAAACTTTTACCGAATTTCAGGCAGATCTTGGTCGTCCAGACGGTATTAGGTCAAATTGTAGAGAATGTTGTAATTTTAGAAAACGTGTAACTAGAGCAAACAGGTCTGCTTTTAAAAAATGTAAACAGTGTAATTGTAATAAGTCAATAAAGTGTTTTGCTAGAAAAAAAGGAAAAAATGGTCTAGATTCTAAATGTAAACATTGTGTTGCGCAAAATAGATTAAATTGGAAAAATAAAAATCCAAATTATGTTCGACCACAAATTTACAGCCCAAAGAAAGTATATTTGAGCACTACAATTAATGCAAAAATATGGCGATCTAAAAATAGGGACAGGGCGTTAGAATCTCAACGTCAATGGAGAACGAAAAACAAAGAAAAAGCTAATCAGTCACGTCGAAAATGGGAAAGGGAAAATCCTGGTAAGAGAAATGCTCAAACTCTTCTAAGAATTGCTAGAAAACTTCAGGCTACGCCAAAATGTCAACCTAAAGAAAAATTAAAAGAAATAGAGAATATTTATATTTTAGCTAAAGAACTTCAATGGTTAAGTGAATCAAGACTATGTGTAGATCACATTATTCCTTTGAGAGGCGAAAATGTCTCTGGGCTACATGTTTCCCACAATTTACAAATATTGCCATTGGCAATGAATTGTTCTAAAAGTAATAATTTTGATCCCATAGAATATAATAAAATCTATTTACCTTTATTGAAAGAGGCTGTGAATGAATAACAACGATATTTTACTAAATGGTTCGCTAGCTACTTGGAGAATGCCCATGATTGTTGGTGATCTGGGAGGTACTTATACTGGTACTTTCGAATTCCGTACCTTCTTAGATCCTCTTCGTCAGCTCCAGGCTGGCAGAGAATATCGTGAACTTCTTGGTTCATTGGCCATTCAGGCTGAGGATAGTGAATCTAATTTAGCTTTCGCACTAGTTCAATTAAAACATAGGATTGTAAAAGCACCAGCATTTTGGTCCAGCACAGAGGCTGAAAGCGGTATTGCTGGAAACATTGGGGATATGAATGTCATTGCCGCAGTCCTAGATGCAGCTCTAATGGCTGAGACGATGTTTAAAGATAAAATGGCTGAAGAAAGAAATAAGATGTTGGAAAAAGCCATTAAGACTGGCGAACAGACTCTAGAAAAGAAAGCTAAGGAAAATGGGGCTGTATAATGTAAATTGCACTACTTGCAATCGCACTCACCAATGGTTTAGCGGCACAACTGATCAAAGATGTTACGAATGTAAAAATTTTCACTATAAGGAAACTAAGATGGTCAATCCGACCTTAGAAGAACAGTTGATCGATACTCTTAAGAGTACTATCGCAGCAAAAGATGACCTTATAGATCACTTGAAGCGTGAGATCCAACGTCTGAGTGCTTCTCCTATTTATATTCCTCCATCGCCTATAACGCCTAATACTGGTACTCCACAATTTCCCAATCCTCCTAATTTACAACCATTCATTCAACCTCTCTCTCCTTTTCTAAACCCGCCCATAGGTCCACCATATCCTGGACAGCCTTGGTGGGGAATCATTCCTCCTGAGGGATGGCAAACTGTGTCTGGAACTCCCAATACAACTATTACCGGTACAGTTATTTCTGATGCAACTTCATGTGCTCACGAAATGGTTAAATATGGCGATGAACGAAGTGGTGGTGAAAGTTGTAAGAAGTGCGGACAGGGTTCTGGTTGGGTAACCAGTACTTCCATAAATAATGGAATTAATAGTACTGTTTCTCATGTTTGGCCAGAAGCTCCAGAAAGCATCAAGCCTAAAAAGAAGAAATAAAAGTGAAAATTTGTAACAAATGCAATCAATTTCGGCCATTTAGTGAGTTTTTTAAAAGCTCAAAAAATAGAGATGGCCTTAGATATTATTGTAAATCTTGTTGTCTTTTATTGCGAAGTGCATGGGGCAAAAAAAATCCAGAAAAGATTCGTAAAAACTATGTCGAATGGTCAAAGTTAAATCCCGAAAAAGCTAAGTATTTTAGTGAAAAATGGTCTAAGGAAAATCCAATAGAAGCTGCTGCTAAAAAACTGAAATGGGCAAAATTAAATCCAGGCAAGAAAAATGCTGTTACTGCTAGGCGAAGAGCTACTAAAAAAAATGCTACTCCCAAATGGCTAACAAAATCGCAAAATAAGGAAATTCAAAATCTGTATATAACGGCCAAAGAGTTACAATGGTTAACGACTGATAAAAATGAGGTAGACCACATAATTCCTTTGATTGGAGTGAATGAAAATGGAGAACATGTAGTTTCCGGACTTCATGTACTATGGAATCTTCAAATATTATCAAGTAAGTTAAATAAAGAAAAAGGTAATAAATTTGATTTTATAAAATATAAAGAAGAATATTTAGGATAAGTATATGGATTTTATGGAATTATTTGAATTTTATAAAATTCAAGCTATATCGAATGCCATAAATCCTACAATGGATTCCATATGGCGTTTAAAATGTAGAGAATATAGTAAAAATTTTAATACTCCTCTTTGGGAAGTAGAAAATGTACTCGATCCCCGTCACATACTTTTAAGTTTGGAGGAAGAAAAATATCATCCCTCAATTGCTAATAATGAAATGGAAGAACTTTTAGATGAACTATATAGAATCAAAGATCCCACTTATACAAAAATGTCCAAAGAAACTCTTGAAGAATTAGTTGATCATGTGCTCAATAAAGAAATAAAGAGACTTAATTCCAAGAAAGCTCCAACTCCAGAGAGTATTGAAGCTGAAATAAAGAAATCGGAATCTAGAACCCCAAAGAGCGGTTCTATGAACTTCTCTGACCTTGAAAAGATTGAGTCAGAACCCAATACGGGATTTAAGGATTAGAACTCGTCATCATCATCTGTATAATCTTCGTCAATTGTAAATGAGAGAGTTTCTGACTCAATCATTGCTAAGAGCTTTTCATAAAAATCTACCTGTAATTGTTCCGGATCTTCTGGATCACCTTTAATCTTAATTGGATCAACCAAAATTCGTAGATATTTCATACTTCCTCAATCTCCTCATTAAGCCAATATTCAAATTCTTTAATGCTGCTCTCACTCAAACAAAGCCAGCTAGCGCAATAGAAAGCTTCACTCCAGTCACTGTATAATTTATCTACAACATCATCAGATAACCCAGCTAAAATTGGTATTTTCGTAATCAATTCCCTCACGTCTTCAGGAAAATCAATTTGATACGGCTTCTTCCTAAGAAGAATATAATTAATCCTTTTCATATCGCACTCCAAACCATCGTACACTCTCTTCAAGAGCATGCCTATATTCTATGTTACTTGAAGTGAGTTCGTCCAAAAAATCATTTTTCATATGCTGCGGAATTGTTTTCTCAGCTTCAACCCACAGCTTGGCCCAACAATCCTGAGTTGTGATCAAAGGATCGTTGTATTCGAAACACTGAAGTGCGGATTCGTGTAAATATTGCGCTTCTTCTTTAGTCATAATTCACTTTTCAAGCTCCTATACACTGTAGTCCTAGATAAACCAGTATGGGTGGCAATCTCCGATACACTCTTACCTTCATTTTTCAATTTCTTTACAACCGAATGCCCCTTCTTAAAAGGCCTCCCCAATTGTATACCCTTAGACTTGGCATTGGCGATACCTGATTGAACACGTTCTTTAATTACTGCTGCCTCAAACTCTGCAAAACTACCCAAGATTTGAAAAAGCAATCTACCAGTAGCTGTAGACATATCAATTGAATCTTTAACTGAAATGAATTCCACTTCTGAGTCCTGAAACAGGGTAACCATTTGGAGTAGATCTGATAGGCTTCTGGCTAGGCGGTCTAATTTATACACAATTACCTTAGATACCTTACCATTCTTGCAATCAGTGAGTAATTTATTCAAAGATGGGCGATCACGCTTAGTCCCAGATATCCCTTTGTCTTCATAAATCTGAAAATCTATAATTCCTTTTGCTTTCAGATATGATTCAATTTCGAGTTTTTGCATCTCAGTGCTCTGAATTCGACCATCCTTGGATCCTTCTGTACTCACTCTGAGATACACAGCTACTTGTTTCATATATTATACTTCTCAATCATTCCATTTAATAGTGCCGTTTAGTGCTTCTTCAATAGCATGTCTAGCACCAATAACTACGGAATATTTATCCATAGATTCTAGATGGAGATGAACAAAGTACAAAGATTTTTCCAATTCTTCTACACGATCAAGCAATGGAACTAAGTTATTCATCGCTGCTGCTGCAAACTTGGCATCATCATATAGATCCGCCACACCTTGGCCAAGCTCAGGACTACCATTCTTACATTCCCCACCATCCAATAGAAACCAACGGCCAAATGGCCCACGAACGGAAGCTTTACCAGGGTGATATCTATCGTACTGAGAATGTGGATACCATGAAACCACTTTTGTGGAATTTTCAGCCAGTTTACGAAGTTCGTTTTTCAGTTCTTTTGTAATCATATGATTCTCCCTATGCATATCGATCATCTGGTTCATCTTCTCGAAAACCCCATTCTGGTTCTTTCCTATTCCAGAAAAATTATTCTGCCCAATCCTCAAGATCCATTTCTGTCATGTCATCTTCTAAAATCAACTTCTCATATTCTAGAGATTGTGCATCATGTGTACAACACCATATGTACACAGTTTCTCCTTTTTTATACACTTTTTCTGACATAAAATTCACTCCTCAGAATTTTCTTTGATCCAATTGAAAATACTTGTCAATTCATCAACTCTGGCTTCGGTATCTGTCAAGAGAAAGGCGGTAGTCTTTTCCTTAGACAATACCTTCTCCAATTCCTTTAAACTATCAAGACGATATTTCAAGCCATCCAATATCTCTTTAGTTTTCATAAAATTCACTTCTCCCACTAATCTAGCAAGTTATTAAAAATATACCCACCCGGTAGCCGGCGTCCAACTATATCCATCAGCCGACCAAGTGGCATAACTATTTGAGCCTGCACTCCAACTAATAGTGGAAGTGGTAGATCCATCTCCAGTTACAGTAAACGTACACCCACTCTCATCCGTATCTTGGTAGCTGCCATTAGGAATGAAACTGAAACGAGTATTGGTTCCGGAAGCACTTTCTGAAAAAGAACTCAATAGCTGACCACCTTGCAAACCCAGCAGTACTTCCTTCCAAGGACTTGAATTTGGACCACACGGCTCGATAGCCTGCACTAGATCGAAAGTAACCGTACCACCATTTGCGCCATTATTCCCGTTGGTTCCCGCTTGACCATTATTTCCGTTAGTGCCATTAGTTCCATTTACACCATTGCAAACATATTCAGTGACGCTGTGTTGATAATCCGTTAGTGTCACATCGAACCCGCCACTGGGACAATTTGTACCTGAGTCTGCCACGACACTGAAAGTAGAACTTACGCCATTTGTTCCGTTAGTTCCATTTACTCCATTGGTTCCATCAACTCCGTTTGTGCCATTTGTTCCATCGGTTCCAGCTTGTCCTTGTACGCCAGTAGCGCCATTACATACGTAAGATAGTCCTAAGAGAGGATCACTACTGGTTAACGTGCCGCTATTGGTTAGGTCTTGATACGTCAGAATCTGAACACCACCATTTACACAGTTAGGACTACCCACAACCAATTGTGTTACTTGAACGCCTGCACCATAACCTTGATTGCCTTGTGCGCCAGTAGCTCCATTAGTTCCAGCAACTCCTTGTGCTCCTGCCGGTCCTGCAGGACCCTGCGTCAGGGTAATACCTTTATTACATCCACATAGACTCAATAGAACGCAAACAACTGCAATACCGCACAGTCCAAAAATAGCCTTATTCAATTCTTTATCGTATTCCATGTATTCCTCACTGATTATTAACTTCTACATCGCCCAAACAACGTCTGCAATACGGACCATCTCTATATCCATCTACAACCATAGGCTTTTCACACTTACATTTGCCATTCCAACCATCATCGCTATTTAGCGAATCTTCCAAAGTGATTGGGGCGTTTACAAGCGGAAAGTACTGTCTGTACTTATATTCCTTGCGTTCTGTCATAGATTCTCCTGAATCCAATCTGCGATTTTCCTTAAAGACAATCCTTTTTGGTAATTGCTTCCATCATTCATGGTAGCCAAATCAATTTGGATAAGGTGAGGTAAAAAATCGCTATTGACATAATATGGAATTCCCACTACTTTCACAGGAGTTGCTAATCCAATTTCACAGGCTACGCCCAAACAACAAAAACGTCCTTTGTATTTTAAATGTCCAGCAGAAGTCTTTTGATATTTACCGCTCTTAAGAGCCTTAACCCATTTCGCTTTAACCTTTGGATCCAGTTTCATACTATCTCCTTTCAAATTTAATGAGCCGCTACAGCGCGGTAGCCGTTCAAGCGACTCTTCTTATATTTATTGCACCGATTATGCCAACCACAACCTATTGATTTTATTTAATCTATATAATAGAAACTTGTTTATCTTTTATACATCATGACAATTATTGTCACTCAAAATTCACTTTTCAGAGTTCTTCACGCCACCACTCATAATTTTCCCCTTCCCCTACCAAAAGCCTCTCCGCCTCTTGTTTTTCATGAATGGCTAATTTATTTCCTAGATCATCCGTGGTGAGTTTTTGGTTTACCGAAAGGTTTTCAATCTGATGTACAAGATAGCCTTCCTGATTTGCGTCAGACCATACACACTCCACTTCTGCGGTCAAAACTTTACCTGACTTCAAGATCACTGTAAATTCCTTATCTGATATTTTCATATTACTCCTAATATTTGGTGCGCCGGACGGGGAATGATCCCGCATGTAACCAATTACCCTTTCTACCGCTTATAAGACGGAGGGGATACCGGCGCGTAAAATTCACTTTTCACACAATTTCAATGTAAATGAAATTTTCTATGCACTCCTAGGCAAAAAATAGAACAACCACTCAAATGCATTAGACCACCCATAATTGTATTTTCTCCTATATAAATACTTACGAAAAAAATAATGGCACCATACATGCAAATCATCCAATTGGGCACTGTATTCATTCCTCAAATTCATCGCTAAGAAAATTCAGTATTGAAGCTTTGGCACCACTGAATGTTTCCCAAGGTCCTCCCTCTAGCCAAAAACTTTCATAATCATCGTTATGCGGAAACACTCTGATAATATATTCATATGAACCGTTTTCCATGAGCGCAAAAGTATAGCCGCTTACTGTTACATGTTCTACACATTCCCTGATGTACCTATTTTCGCTACTTGGTTTGGCCATATTAATCCTCACACTCTACAACTACCTTGAACACTTTAGGTTTAGCATTACTAGGAATATCACCATTTACACCGTCTTGTTTAATATGAGCCAAAATTTCCCTTTTACTTTTGGCTAGACTATCGAAAGGACAATAGTCTTGCATTACTTGCTGTAATGATTCGTTGCTGAGTTTATATCCATATCCTAATGTTTTCTTCATAAAATTCACTTTTCGGTAGTATTGACATGGAACACGTTTCCATGAGTATCCGTCCTAAACACTCCCGGAAAATAACCAGTAGCCTGCATATGCAATTCAATAATCTCATTCCTAAGAGCTTCGTTTTCCTCTCCGTCAACTACATATTCCGACTTATGAACTACAATCTTGCCATTGTCAGTATTGTAAACGTCTCCATCCTCACCGATCAGGAATACACCACCTTGAGGCATGACAATATAGTGATTTTTCATTTCAGCTCTAATCCCTTGATCATTAAACCATTCAGTAAGATACCCTTCGCATTCCTCAAACTTATCAAAATCATTGAATCTAACCCATGCACACACTTCGCCATATTCGTCGAATGTATAATCGGTAGAACGATTCAACTCAGCTACAGCATCGCGAAGTACTAGACAATCGTCGAAAATCTTATTGTATTCATCTTGTAACTGTGTTTCAATATCCGAACATTCAACCGCTTTAGTTTCAAGCATCGCCTTAAGTTCATTGATCTTATTCATATTGTCTCCCATAAAATTCACTTTTCAGTTATGCGCTCAGTTCATCCGAAGGTTTAAATCCCCATTCCCGCAATTCGTCGTCGTCTACAAAATGGATAGCTGAATTGATAAAGTAGTGTTCATTGCTATCGTCAATCCAGCATCGCGTATCAACCCAAAACTCTTCATAATCGACTTCTTTTTGATCATCAGTATAGTTTTCAACCAATGTTTCGATAGCCTTTTCGATAGGCACGGCATAGTCATAACACATATCCGAATTGATAGCGCCAGCATGGAGTAAAGTATAAGCGGCTAGATCCGTCAATCCCTTGTCTAGCATCAAATTCACATCGCTATAGCCTTCCTGATCAACCCATTGTGTTAGATACGTATGAATCTCTTCAATTAGTTCCACATCTTGGTTTTTCATTAGCTTACCTTTCTAATCTCTTGGTTATAGATCAGTTCAGCGCGTTCTAAGATGTCTTTGGCGTCGTAGAAGTTATCCGCAATGGCATGAATTTTGTATTGCAAATAATGTTCGTCGTCTGGAAAATCCCAGAGCATCGCAGTCCTTGGAGTCGTGCGTTCTGTCGGTAGGTCTGCAATGATAACCTTAGTCTTAATACAAATGATTTTCGCCATATTAATACTCCAATCCTAATCCAATTAAAGCGCATGCATAGACGTGTGCGCTTTGAAGTTTGCCTTTGATATCTTTTGGATCTAGGTTATGAACATCACAAAAATCCTCATAATCCTCGCGCTCTTTATCGTCAATTATATATTGAGCTACTTTTTTCAAAGCCTGAGTTTTAGTCATATATTTCTCAATCAATCATACTTTTAAAAGCAAGATATGTTGAACTTCCACAATTAGGACATACCTCAAGATATTCCGTACCAGTATCAACCAATCGTCCAAGGCGCCCGAAAGAGTGGCCATGTGTACACTTGAGAGAACTACAATAGGTGTAACACTTTTTAGTCAATGAAGCGTCAACTAATTCAGAATAGTCAAACAATTCACTAGTCAAACCTTGTTTACGAATGCGATCATAACAAAAACTTTCGTGATCTTTCATATATCCTCCTAGAAAATTTCTACAGTGTAACCTTTTGCTGTAAATTCTTTAGCTAAAGCTAGTGCGTCCCAAAACGACTCGCACAAAATTGGATCTAAGGTCATGTAAATCCATCCAACGCGCCATACTTTAATCATAGAATACCATGTGCGTTAGCCACTGCTAGAATTGTGATTAGTAAACAAATGCCTTTAATCAATTCACTCATGATCATATCCTCGAATACTTGAGAAAATGGTTCTGTGCTTTTCTAGCTGCTTCAAAAACTTCGTCAGAACTAACCGTTCCAGTAACATTAACAGTTACTTGGATATAGTTATCCTCTTCTTGCCTGACAGTCCAATAGTTGTAGCCGCTAGAATCGTTCCAGGCATAGACTTCAAAGCCATTACCTATAAATTCATACTCTTCAATATCCTTTTCCATAGCAACGTATTGTTTTTCGGTCATGTCTTTAGAACGCGTGAATATGGTTTCACTGAATAGTCTAGAATCGTCTCCACCGTCATGTGTCAACCCTGTTTCAGTAGCCAGTCTATCCATATATTCCTGTGTCACTTTAAACTTTGGTTTACGCTTAATCATATTAGTCTCCCTGTGCTGATTCATTATAGGTATGCTGGAATGTCTCACAACGTCTTTTGCGCGACTCACTAACACATCCAGAATGTCTCTCATTGGATATCCCCAATGACGGTCCTTAAATCCGTTTTTATAGTTTAGAGCGCAATTCACAAGATCTTGAACTTCATTTTGAGTTATTTCAACTTGAGTATTTTTACCGTACAATTTCAAGGTGACTTTCATACGTAAACATTCCCTTTTTTAATAGCATTAACCATTTTTTCAAGATCGTCAAAAGAAAAGTGAGAGGCCATTTCAATAGTTTTTTCAGAACTAACCCGCCGACCCAAATGCGAAGCGATGAAAACAATCATGTTAATTTTTTGTTTTAGTTCGCTCATACAGACTATATTGCAGAGTTAATGCCATTAGCATGGATGAATCAAATGATTGTTTTTATTGATTATTTAATGACACAGAGATGCTAATACTTGTAGAACTTATTTACAGTATGACAATTTTTGTCAGATATAGAACGTATAAACTATTAGTTTTTCAATAGGCACATGCTCAACGGCATAAATATGTGTGTGGCCTATTTTAGCCGTCTTTTTATCGGGAATATCAATAACGATCCATACGCCGCCCTTGTAGGCTACAGTATCGCCGATAACGATAGGATTATTGACAATGTGCTGAGTTGTAGGATTTTCACAGGCCTCACAATGCTGATAGAATGAAGTAAACAAAGCCTTTTTAATGGTGTGCCCACCACATTTAGGACATTTATCAGTCATTTTATCAGTCACGTTTACGCCGAACATATTGGTATTATTCCATTAATTTGGGCATTTTATCAGTCATTTTAGGACGCCATGGCACTAATAGCGATAGAGCGAAAATCATGGCACTAAAACAATAACATAGGAAAATCACAACTAAGTATTTCATTTCCAATACTTGAGAATGATAGTGCGAATGAGTTTTTCCTGGATAGCGCGTGCATTGGGCTCAGCAGCATAAGCAGCATCAGCATCAGCATAAGCAGCATAAGCAGCAGCAGCAGCAACAACAGCATAAGCAACATCAGCAGCAGCAACAACAGCATAAGCAGCATAAGCAGCATCAGCAGCAGCAGCATAAGCAGCAGCAGCAGCATAAGCAGCAACAACAGCATTTTTATCTGGCCTACCCGTCAATGCCGCTTCAATGGCTTTTCTAGGACGATTATCGTTGGGATATTTTGATTCATAGATATGTAAAACCGATTTAGCAATTTCGCCGGCCACAATACGGACCTTATCACTAGGTAACATGCGGAATGCTACCCATAGCTTATCTTTATGGGTAATATTCTTTAGTCCCATAAACTGTCTAGGCGTAAACTCGCGATTATCGTAGAATTTCACATAGTTATCAAAGCGATCTTTGCAAGGTTTCAAACTATAAATATTCGTTTGAGAAATCATGAGTTTAGTCATTTTATTACCTTTCGTTAAAAACTTGAATAAGTTGAGCATAGGATACCTTTCAAATAAAATCTATCAGATAATCTAGAAACCTATAACTCCTAGAATGGCACGATATTTTCACCACACACTAAACAATCCCCGGCAGTCAAAGCACTATGGGAAATAGCGGGATGATTACACTTTACAATCGCAGTAACTACTAGATCGGGATTACGGCATGCATTGCATATTCCATCTTTTAACCAATAAGATCGCAGATATACGCCGCATTTATTACAGGTAACAAGTTTATTGATTTTCATATGTATCTCCTAAAAAAACACTTTTGAGAAAAATCACTTCTCAGAATCATTTTTGACCTATCCCCTATTCGACTATCCCCCTAGTCCGCGCCGAATACCTTAGCGAAATAGCTGTCATATACCGTTTCAACACAATCTCCATTAGAATCAAAGCCTTGATGGGCAATGAGTCTAACAGGATATTCAAGCCATTTACTATCTGGATATTGCGCTCGAAATGCCTTGCGTAGTGCCTTTAGCGTTCTATATTCGCCTGAGTTACTGAAACTACCGCCTACGTCATTATGGATAGTCCATTTCCATTTAGGGGTTTTCAGATAGGTAAGGTGTATTACTTCAATCCATTGTTTCATATTGTGGTATCTTGCTATTTATAGGCCAATTATTTTAGGACATAACTTATTGAAACTATTATAATCGTGGTAAAACTGACATGTTAATCTATTGGTCATTTGTATAGAAGTTCTACAGATGGGGAGTGTGTCCAAAATGGCATATGTCCCTTATGACACAATGTGTCACCATTGACACAGTGTCCAAAATGACCTGCGTCACATAGAAGTTTAGCAATGTGTATATGATATAGCAGGCGCCCACAGGCGCCCAAGCC
>QGNH01000026.1_pt1 | contig 46302 bp, 58 predicted proteins | sample 1735481 | NCBI WGS metagenome assembly QGNH01 (sample SAMN09239004, study PRJNA386568) | Viral metagenome, whole genome shotgun sequencing project.
CTCAGTTTGGGTATGGAGGATGTCCAGAGAGCCTATGATAAATGCTTGGTCATCGAGGTATTGAGCCAACATTAGGCATGGACGGTAGGTATCCATTACACGACCGGCGACATTAGCAACAGATTCAAAATAGGGTAGCTGTAGCTTTTCTATCTGCCCTATAGCCTTGTTTGTTTCTATGATGAGTGGGTCAGTGGAGTTGTAAGGTTTGTAAGTCCGCGTATGTACTGCCTTGAATTTTACAATTATGGTACGACTTTCGAGGGCTGAATCATCAAACGGTTGTCTACGATGTAGGACTGTTGCACCAAAGTATTTAGATCGTTGCCGTTCCCAGTGTTTTCCAACCTGATGGTTGTGTTCCTCAATAGAAGCACTGCGATTGCCGCGATTGTTCAATAGGTTTTCAAAAGCCTTGTCATGTTCTGTTTTCCATGTGGTATCTGCTTCCTCGATTAATACGGTGCCCTCGTGTGCATTGATAAAGGCATCACGGACTGCTGGCAATGTAAAGCTATTGAGGGTGATCCTGATTGACTTGGCAGATAACAAGCTGATTACATTTAAGCACTCTGACTTGCCACAGCCAAATTGTCCTTGTAGGCTCAATATGGGAAAGGTTTCTAGGTTTGGTAAGGCATGAGTGGCAAGTGCCCAGTATGTGACCAGCTTGCGTTTGTAATCGTCCAGCCCAGTACAGTCGCTCAGAGTTTTGTCAGCAAGCGTAGCAGCCAGTTTAAGGGACGCAAGGTTACTCATGCCTCCTCACCCCTGCCGGAGTTTTCGGCGTTGATCCTAGGGCCGTTTCCGCTCACTGGTGATGCCTTTGTACGCACGGCCTGGACTGCGGTACTCGAACAGTAAACTTGTGTACCGTCAGACTCCATCCAAATTAATTCGTAATGACCTAGCGTGAACGATCCATCAGCAACCGTATGCCAGCCATCGGAAAGCAAAACGGCTACAACGTCATATAGCTCAATGTCAAGATTCATATTCTCCTCAGAAGTTTTGGGAGCCACGCTTCTGAGGTCGTGGCCCCCTGCGCAAGAGTACAACCTGGGGAGGGTTGCTCTTTGATTATGGCACAAGCGCAGCACGAAAGCAACCACAAGATGTTGTGTATGTAACACTTACAACGCTATAAAAAGTGGCTAAAATAATTGTAGATTTCCCTTGACAAGTTTACGGAAAGGTTTATTATCGTAAACGTCATGTTAATTAAACCATTGAAACGAAGGGTCTGGACGTGCCAATGTGGTTGTGGGCTGACGTTTATCCCAAAGCGCATGAATCAGAAGTATGCTAACGGAGACTGCAAGAACCGCGACGCCCAGCGCCGATGGCGCGAGCGGGCTGCAATGAGACAGGAGCGGAGGCCCTCCAATGTGTGAACAACAATGGAGTACTGCGTGGCAGCAAGTCACCTGTAAAAACTGCAACAAGCACTATCAGTGCACCCCAAGTAGTGACTACTATAACTCAACCTGTGCAACTGATGGTCTTTGCGAGACCTGCTTGCTATACGCGCACAATTTACACAACGTGCCAATGATCGTTAAGGAAGTGGACAATGTGTGAACATTATTGTCCTATCTGTCAAGATGAATGGTTCCATGACATTGAGGAGCCATGTGACAGCCACTATCAGAAACCCTGTCGCAAGTGTGAGCAGGAGAGAGGAGATGAGTATGACTAAACAAGTTTGTTCTTGCAAGGTGTCTGACAATGGGTATGTTTTTCGTCTACATACACCAGACTGCCCTACCCAAAGTAAGCCTAACCGAGTTGAGATTTGGCGTTACAATGACAGAACTCTAACTGTTGCTCATAGTGATGGGAGCTGTTGGAATGGCCCTGATGGAGCGTGCAAAGTTAAGCATGAGGGAATCTGGAACTGTGCTCAGATGAAGTTTTTGCCCAGTGACCGTTTCACCGATGGCACTCCTGTTGCTCTATATGAGGGGCTTGAGACCCTTGAGGATGGGGAAAGGAGTTTGTCTTGCCTAAGCTAACTGAGTTCCTAGCAATGCCAACACACTGTTCTAGACCTAGCGGGGCAAGTGGGATGCGTGATAGGGGTAGAGGCCCACACGACCGTGAGAGCTTTGACTGTGAGCATGAGCGCCTACAAATAGAAAAAGACCTTGTGAAATGCTGGTCTTGTGGGCGACAGTGGAAGGACTGTGGAACTGGAGGCAAGAAGTGAACCATTACTTTGACCGGAGCAGAATGGAAGTGGATGCACGGTGTCCCAGGCGTCTTTACTGGGAATACTACTACGATGGTAAGGGTCTGCAACCAGTCAAGATCAACCAGCATCTTGCTTTTGGTAGTGCGGCGCATGAGGCGATTGCAGATATCCTTGAGTATTGTCGTGACCTTGATATGCTGCCCAACAGCGAACAAGTGTCAATGCGTGTTCGAGCAGCTCAGACAACTCTCCGTGCAGAGTTTGATAAAGCTAAAGGCTTCCAAGCTGCAACCATCCTTGAGGAAGGTTTCGACGGTGAGATGATCCAGGTTACGGATGACCAGACTTGGATGGTTGACCATTACTGCGATCTACTGGAAGGATTGGTGGTTGGTTGGTGCCTGGTACGTCTCCCACTGCTTATGCAGCAGTATCGAGTAGTGCAAACGGAGGCCGAGGAGCGGTTACAGCTCTCACCTGAACTAATGTTCCTCTCCCGCCCTGACGCTATCTTTGAGCGTCGAACTGACGGTGCCCTTGTTATCCTATCACTCAAGACAGTTAGCCAAGTTAACCAGATGTGGCTTGAGAATTTCAAGACTGACCAGCAGACCATCAGCGAGGTGCTCCCAATCGAGGCTAGACTAGGCAAAGAGGTTGCTGGTGTGCAGATTGAAGGCTTGACCAAGGGTGCTCAAGCTGTTGACTGGCCCAAGGGTGCAGGCCATAAGCACCATGCTTCACCCCTCATCTGGGGCTATCTCAAAGAGGAAGGTGGGCTAGATGAGGATTGGCAAGCTAAGTGGGAGTGGAAGGATGAAGCTGGGAACAATAGACGGTTAGGTAAGGGATTCAACCGTCAGCGTATCTCAGAGCGTTATCCTGGTGGAATACCTGAATGGATTAGCTATCTCTACCAGACTGAGAATGAGCTGTTACGTGCTCAGTTCCCATCCCCTCCACTTATCAGTCGTAGTGCTAATGAGCTTGAGGAGTGGCAGGCACAGGTTAAGTATCGGGAGACTGAGATTGGTAATGCGCTGGTGCATATCAATGGTGGTGCAGCAGGTAATGTGTTAGCTCAAGTATTCCCGAAGCACACAACCGGCTGTGCTTACGATGCTCAGTTCCATAGCAAGTGTCCTTGTTATTCACTTTGTTGGGGATCGCAAGGGGCTGACCCTATAGGCTGTGGCGAATTTCAATACCGTGTTCCGAATCATCCAGAGGAGACTACAAAGTGACATACCGTGGTGCGAATCAGTACACCGAGGTGGAGCTATGAAACCCGAGGAGCGAGCAATTCTGGACACCGCGGTGCTCGACTTCATTTCAGCGTGCATGGAAGCCAAAAGCATGTTAGACGCCAGGGAAATAGATACTAAGCTAGCTGAGTTCCGCGCTGCGCTGGCCGAAGCCAAGAAGGTGATGCCAGCACCGTCGGAGTTAACGAAAGCAGAAGAGATTGGAAGGTCGTTACGTGGACAAGTTTACTGGCGCACGTGCTCCAAATGTGGGGACGTAGATCGAGACAGCCTTGAAGCTGCACTCATCCACGCGGCGGAACTCGCATTGGAGTGGGCCGCGAAGCAGTGCGAACATGTTTGCGATTGCGCCGGCGGTTGCGGTTCTCCTGCAAAGCGCATTCGTGCTGGTAAAAAGCAAGCCATGACTAAAGACTGAGAGACGAAGCGATGTCCGCTGCACTTCGCAAATGGCAGATTAGGCAAGTGGCCCACGTACTCCGCGGGCTCATAGGTTGCCTTGCTTCGCCCCGTGTACGTGAGTAGCTGACTAGTAAAGTCAGCGTACGAACATCTAGCCCGGTGCAAGGTGGCATTATGGGAATTAAAATGAGCAAACTACTTGGCTCTAACACCAAGCAGCGATCAAGTGGGCGTAATAAAGGAGTATGCAAGAATGGGATACACTCTACTCATGTAAACAACAGAGTAGTTATGATGTGCCCAGCTTGTAATACCAGATTTAAGGATGACAAACTTTACAAAGAGCATTGGCGGGAGAAACATACAGGAGCAACAAAATGAAATGGCTTAACTGGCGGTGGTACACATACCTATTCGCAAAGCCTAGCGGATACCAGAAGCTAACACGAGTAATGTTCTGTTGTCGTATCAAGGGGCACCCTAGAGGCATAGTGTATTACAATCCTTATGGCTTAGAGCCAGATGGCCATTGCAAGGATTGTGGTGAGGACATAGGGTAACAGCTAGGTCGGCGCGTAGGCACACAGGAAGGGGTTATATGAAAGTCGTTAACACTGATAATTTTGGTAGTGATTACCCAGCTGAGCGTTTTCTCAATGTTGGGTCTATCTCTGGGTCGCAAGCCAAGCGGATTGCTGACATACTAAATGAAGGTGATCCAAACGCTAGCCGTTATTGGAAAGTAGTGCCAGACAATTACGAACTGGCCCCAGGATTTGAACCATGAAAGAATATCTAGGTGATGCTGTTTATGCTGAGTATAATAGTGTACTGGACTGCATTGTCCTAACCACTGAGGATGGCATTAACACCACCAACACTATTGTGCTTGAGCCTGATGTACGGCAAGCACTCAAGGAATTTGCAAAGAGAAGTATTGAACTGTGAAGGAGAAAGCAATGACAACTGAAGAGAAACTAAAACATGTACGTTTTCAAATCAAGTGGTATACCGATGAGGCTGAGAAGAACTTGCTGTGTGCTCAAGCTCACCGACTGTGTGAGGCAGAGCTGGTTGAGGCTATTGAAGGGCTGAAGCCTGACTGTCTATGTAATTATGCCATTGAGATGTTTGACGGTATCCACCACGATCAACGCTGCGAGCTTTACAAAGAGACTGAGCTAGAAGGGCAGGCGGTATAATGGCCTATGCTGATCTTTACTTTGGGGCATCCCGCACAGGTAAGACTACACAAATTGGTGTAGCTGCTAAAAGGGCATTAAGGGTATACGGCAAGCCTTCACGCTTGGTTACTGCTGATTTGGGCACCCTTGATTGCATACAGTCCCAGATTGATGACGGGACTATCCAAGTGTGGAACCTACGCAACAACGCTCATGTCATGCAGGCCATTGACAAAGCCTGTCAAGGCTACTGGCCTGTAGATATGAATGACCCTAACAGTAAGCTCATGGCCCCTACCATCATTCGCTATATAGGCAAGTGTCCCAAGTGTGGCGATGAAATGAGTAGTGGGCAACCATTACAGCAACGCCCATGCACTAAGTGTAAAACTATCACTAACTTTGCTGTGCAACGCGCCAACAACCCAGACAATGACTTAACTAAAGTCTCCCTCTATGCCTTTGAAGGTATCACCAGTTACTGTGATGCCATCATGGAGGAGATGTCGTCAGAAGGTTCAGTTGCTTTGGGTGATAAGGAAGCGCCACTTAGTTATATGAGTGGTGAAACCAAGTTTAGTGGTAATAGTGGTGGAGACTTTGGGCTAACCCAGAAAACAATCCCTGGCTGGGTTGCCAAGTCAACAGGAATCCCACATGTTGCACAACTAATTTGGACAGGACTTGAGGGCCGTGGGTTTGTAGAGGGAACAGATAAGCGGATTGATGATAAACAGGGGAGAACGAAGATAGTTGGAATACCTATGTACGGTGTTCTCATACCTGGAGGTGGGGCAGCAGCTAAGGTTGTGGGAAAGATACCTCAATGGTTCCGTCACATGCTGCACTTTGAAACTGTAGAGAAGGCAACTAAGTCTACAGACGGTGGCCCCGACACTATGAGCATTGAGTACCGTATGTACATTAAGCCTCACGCTGATCCAATGGGTATCGTGTTCGTTTGCGGGCTAAGGGTTCGCGGAGAGTTCCAGGAAGCATTCAATAAGTGGCCTGCTTGGATGGAGCCAGATGTAGGGAAGCTCTATGACAAGATTGACGAGTTGCAACAACGAGCGGTGGCGCAAGTAAAGGAGGCTACGAAGTGAGCTATCAACGGATCACCAAAATTACAAACTTTAGACCCTACCCAGACTTTAGTGGAGTCCATAATGTTCCTGAGTATGTTCGCTTTTGGGCTAAGGTTGATAAGTTTGTTGGTGGTGATTGTTGGGTATGGCTTGCTAAGAAAACGAAAGGGCCAGGACGCGGTATAGGTTATGGTAGTTTTCAGACCGATAGTGGAAGGCATGTATCTGCTCATCGGTGGGCTTACATGAATTTGGTAGGCCCAATCCCTGAGGGGCTAGTGATAGACCATCTATGTAATAATCGTAGCTGTGTCAATCCCAGCCACTTTAAGGTTACAACAAACAAGGAGAACACTAGACGCTCTCTTGTTAAAACCCACTGCATATACGGACACCCACTACATCAAGGGGCACTACAAAATGTATGTGCAACCTGTAAACGTGACTGGGCACGCCGGAATAGGCAGCAAATAAGGAGACTAACTTGACAACTCTTGATGACAACAACACGATAAATAGCTTGGTAACTCTTGACGAGCCTACATTAAATACTGCTCCTGACGATAGTGAAGCCATCTCGATAGATTGGGATGCAGCAGAATCCCGTGGTGGTTCTGGTGGCTACACTCCACAGGTCTACCCAGGCATTCACAACTTCCTCTTTGCTCTCGAAGATAAAGACCCTTTCGAGACCCGCGAGTACACTACCAAGGATGGTACTCAGGTTAAGGACTTTACCGTAAACCACAAGGGCACTGTGAGCTACACCAATGCGGAGGGTGAGCAGAAGGAATCTACAATTCGTTTCAACCAAGTTGGTTTTCATCGCAGTCCCAAGATGATTGCCAAGATAATGAACAGTCGTGGAGGGGAGTTGCTACGCACGCTTGGTATCAACCTTGGCAACAATGTCAATAAGGCTGCTGTTGAACAAGCTCTACGTGAGGCTGACGGTCGTACAATGGGCCGTGGTGTAGTGAATTGGGAAGCCTACTGTAAGGATTGTAAGCAGGTGGTGAGTACCAATGCCAACACCAAGCGTGGTGATGCTCGCTGGCCTAAAGGGACAGATGGGAAATATGTCACTGATGTTATCTGCCCTAAGTGTGGAGCTGCACTGAATGGAAGGGAGAGGATTACTGATTATAAGCTACCTCAAGTATAATGATGTTACCTGTGCTGAGATAAGAAGGTAGTCCGTTTAGCATCAGCAGCGACGCGGAACGCGAGTAGCCCGTGAACAAGTGCAACCATAAACAGATGGCTAACAGTGGTGGCAGGCTGGAGAGACAGCCAAACGCGGGGTGTCATATCCCGCGTACCATGCTAAAGAGCCAACGAAAGCTGTACTCCTTGACAGTAAGTAGAAAGCGATGACTTAGCATGGTACGGGCGGTATGACAACAAGAGGTAACATGGACTGCAAAAAGGTTGTATACAAAAATCGTAAGCAAGCTCTTCTCGGAGCGGCTGATAGGCTTGTGAATGCTAAAAATCACCCCTCTAAGATGAGGGTTTATAAATGCCCGACCTGCTGGAAATGGCACGTTGCAAGCGGAGGCAGGAATAAGAACAGCGTGCAGCTCTACTTAACTCCTTCGGGAGAGAAAAAGGAGACTCCATGAGTGATAAGCCGATGACCTGCGGTACAGGCAATATGCGGCCAGATTTGCTTACTATATACGGAGCACCCACACTGCGCACCGAGAATGAGCGACTGAAATTGGAACTCGCGCAGATGCGAGAAGCACTGGTTGCATTGCGCAACGAACTTCGCATACATGCACGAAGCGCGCCATTCAGTAAAAAGGATTACATTGTCGGGCGAAAGCGAGCAGACGATCTTTTATCCTCTACGAAGGCATTACAAAAGAGGCAGAAATGATCTGTGGCAAAGTAGTCTACCTACCAGGAAACTCGTTTGTCTCTGGCTATTGTGGATTGCCACCTAACCATAAAGAACCCTGCTTGTTTGTCCCAGAGGAGTATCTAGTGCAGATTTGTAAACAGGTATTGATTGATAGGGGAGAGGTTATTGTGCCCTTGAGGAGACGAAGTGACTACTAACCTAGATCGTCTTGATATATTACCAGTGCTAACTGGTGTTCAGGGAAAATTCTGTGCTGGCTGTGATAATCGTCAAGCAGGCATCCGTATGATCCCCCCAGATGGTAAAGGCTACAGTGGGGTGATGATTGTAGGGGATAGTGGGTGGGACTATGAGGCTAAGGAAGGTAGACCCTTTGCTGGCCCTGCTGGACAGTTCTTGGATAAGCATATCTTCAGGCGCCTAGGAGTGCAACGTGATGCCTTCACACTAACCAACACAACATGGTGTAAAGCACCGAGGTTAAACTTCTATGACTATGCAGGCCCAGAAGCTATAGCTATCATTGAACATTGCAGGCCATACCTTGATGAGCTTATTGAGAAAGTAAGACCCAAGGTTATCATCCCTATGGGTAATGTGGCACTGAGACGTATCTGTAACGTGAGTGGCATACAAGCTCATCAGTGTTACGTTATAGATACAAACTATGGAGTGCCAGCCATTCCAACCTACCACCCATCGTTCATTATGCAAGATCAGTTAAAGCTAGTGCCCTGCATGTTATTTGCCTTTCGCAAAGCTCTGGAGATAGCTAAACTATGAAGAAAGAATACAACAAGTTGTACTTATTTGGGCCTGTATGCTTTCAGGTGTTATTAAACCGTGGTTATAGTCTAATAAATCTACTGCCACAGATAAATCTTGCTATATACAACAGAGATATGATAATCGCTGTTGGCTTTGAGTGGCTCTTTGGTACAGTTAACATTGGCTATTCTAAGAAGCTCTTTGTACAGCTTGAAGTGGAGCGTCGGAAAGTAATACAAGATCAGGCTAATAAGCTAGGTATTACCTACCAGCAACAGAAGCTAAGATGGGGATGGTGAGTAATGTCATTCCAACGTATGCCAGTAGACTACTGCCTAGACCGCTCTCTACCTGAGATGGAGAAGTGGATGGCTGATCTAGGCTACACACCTGATATGCCTCTAGCAGTAGACATAGAGACCCCTGAGACTGACAAGATCAATGAGGAGGATAGTGATGATCCTGAAAAAACGAGCTATACAATTATTCGTTGTGGTTTCAGCTTTAGACATGGGACTGCTGCAAGTTATCCTTGGGTCGAACCCTTCATTACATTCACGCGCAATCTGCTCTGCGCTGCTCATACTGTCATCCTTCATAATGGTGGCTTTGATAGGCCGCGACTTGAACGAGCGGGATGTCAAATAACAGGCAGAGTCTATGACACCATGTGGTGTCTTAACTACGATACCCAAGTAAAGCTCTCAGATGGTTCCTACAAGAAAATTGGTGAGGTTGTAGAGAACAAGCTAGATGTGGAGCTTCTTACATACGAGCGTGGTTGTATTGTACCTACAAGGATAGTTGCCTATCATGCAAATGCTGTGCTAGGGCAGCGTTGGGTCAAGATTCATGCACAAGGTACTCGGTTTCCCATATTTTGTACACCCGACCATAAGATATATACGATGTCTGGGTGGGTAGAGGCAAAGGATATTGTAGTTGGGGATCAGGTTCCGTTACCTCATTATGGGTCAGAGTGGCTGATTCATGGAACTATCCTGGGGGATGCTTGGGTATCCCCTAACGGAGATTTACGGCTTCTTCATAGCACCATCCAACGAGATTGGATCAATGCTAAAGCACGCCACATGCACGCTAATGTTTACGAGAGTAAAGCCCCAACTGGTAAGGGAACAAACCCTAATCTATATGCAAGCATTAGTGTGCCGTGTCAGTGGCGCTCTCTTTTCTACCCCGATGGTAAGAAGGTATTTATCCCACCCCCACACATTGCCTCTATTGCTGTATGGTACGGTGACGATGGTAACTGGCACCAGAACAATGACAACAACTTAGGTGCTCCACGCTTCTGTATAGCAGGTTTCTCAGCCACGAATAAGGCTGCTATACGAGATTGGCTGGCACAGGAGTTTGATGGGGCGCGGCTACAACAAAAGGATACGATTGTAGCTATCAATACTAAAAGGGGGCGAATAAAGTTCTTTGAAGCTATAGCTCCTTGGATGCACCCAAGCATGGAAAGGAAGCTGCCTAAGTGTTTTCGAGGGTACTATAATGGATGGCTTGAGAGGGACTATGCACAATGGGCACCTGTAAAGAGCGTAAGTGAATACCTACCAAGAACTAGAGAGAGACAGATGGTGAGGTATTGTGTTTCTGTTGCAAATGAGTCACAGTCCTTCTTTACTGAAGGTGGGCTTGTACACAATTGCTTTCATTTTCTACAAAGCGACTTACCCAAATCCTTGGAGTTCATTGCACCCTTTTATACAGACTTGGCTCCCTGGAAACATCTTAGTCAAGCAGAACCTGCTCTATACAATGCAACTGACAATGATGCCACTATACGATGCTATTATGCTATGCGCGACTGGCTGATCCGGCAGGGCCGCTGGGAACGCTTCACGCGCCACTGTAGCGACACGGCTACGATCTTGGGGGAAATGTCCACCGCTGGGGTTCTCATTGACGTGGAGGCCCGCAGCACCCTCCAAAATGGCCTTCACGCTGAGATTACAGGAGTGTGCCCTGGAGTTGCAGAGGGAATTGAGCATAATACGCTAGCAAAACCTTGCATGGCGTGTCAGAACATAGCGAGACCCGATTTCATAGCGCTCAATACCTCAATCCAAGCTGCGATCCCCCGTGAGCTGCGGCCGATCAAAGAACTCAAAACTGAACGAACGCTAAAGGAGCTACCCGAGGACGAACGATCTGATTGGGAACCAACCAATGTCAAGTGTGAGTGCAAGCGTCTACGAAAGTCTACTGGACGTTGCCTGCTATGCGATGGATCGGGGGTTGTTACTCACTATAGGAAACGACTACCTTTTAATTGGAACTCCACCGACCAGTGCCAAGACCTTGCACGTCATTATGGATTCACCATCCCTAAGAAACGGGGTGAAGATAGAGAAGCCCTCGAAGCTAAGACACTAAGAAAGTTCGGTAAGCGTAAGCCAGTATTCCTTGACATCTGGAATGCTCGTAAGCGCCATAAGTTAATTTCTACCTATGATTGGGTTTTAGACAGTGAGGGTAGGGTACACACTAAGTTTGGCTTCTGGCCTAGTACATGGAGGAAGGCGAGTCGTCAGCCAAACTTGATGACCATTCCAGCCCGTAATGAGCTTGCTGCTGCCTTTAAGAGAACTATTATAGCAGCTCCTGGAAATGTACTTATAAATGCTGACTCATCTGCTATTGAAGCAGTAATTATGGGCTACACTATAAATAGTCCTAGGATGGTTGCTCTTGCTAAGGCTGGTATCCACGACTGGTTTATGAGCCACGTAAGAGCAAATAAGGAAGGTGGAGTAGGGATTGATGCTGGTTTACCATTTGAGCTGTTGCGTAAGGCATGTAAAGAAGCTAAAGCATACGATGCTAGTCTACCGTCAGCTAGGCAGCTTCGAGATGCTATGAAGCGTACTATACATGGTACAGATTATGGGCTTACACCTTTTGGAATGGCTGATGAATACCCAGATGAGTTTCCATCTGTCAAGATTGCTACAGAATATCAGGAGATGCTATTTCAGTTACTTCCTGAACTAAAGATAGGGATACGTAATATACGTGAGCGAGCGGATCGTCAGACCTTCCTTGACAACCATTACCAGTACCGACATTACTTCTATGCAGTCACGAAGTGGAATAGTAACTATCAGAAATGGGACTTAGGTACAGATGCTAAACGCTGCATAGCTTTTGGGCCACAGAGTGATGCTTCAGCTATTCAAACAGAGGACTTACTAACACTTGCAGCAGACCCTTTAATTCGTCCTATGCTTAGGCTTATCGTTCACGATTCCCACGTTCTTGAATGTCCTATAGATATGGTAGACTATGTCTGTGGGGGGTTGCATAGCACAATGTCTCGCCCACGTCCTGAGCTTGGTGGACTAGAGATAGGAGTAGAAATAAAATATGGTATAAACCTACAAGATACTCAATTATGGGTGCCGAAGCCTAGCGGGAACTAGGTCAACTTCAAAGGAGCATACAAGATGGCAAAGATTAACTGGATAACAATGCTTGGATTGTTCTTGGGTACAGCAGAGACCGTTGTGCCCATCTTCATCCACAACCCACAATCACAGCAGATTGAAGGTGTAGTGATGACGAGCACCAACAATCTATTCACCACTATATTGCAGTTGCAGCAAGCAGCGAACACAGTAGCAGAGGTGCCAACGACAGCTCCGGTAGCCGTGGGTGCCCCTAAAGTAGCCTAACCTTAACGGACAGCCCCTGGCAGGGTTGCTGGGGGCTGTTGCTGTATGAGCTTAATTACTATAGGCGTAGCAACTACAGCGAACTGTCCTAACGTCCTAACAACCACCATAGTCCTTTGACGTTTAGTAAGTGGTGGAGGATTGGCTATCAACTCAGCAAGCCGATTCTGCTCTGCTAATAGAATGTTATGCTCCGCGAGTGTGACCTGCAACCGATCCATCGAAGCAGCAAGGCAAGCGATGTCACAGGCAGGCAAGGGTGGGGTTAGGGTTAAGGTTGCCTCTTGAGCCAATGCCATAGCCGTGAGCAAAACGACTGCGATAAGTATTCTCATTTACCTACCTCTAGGCCAAAGAGTATATGTCAAAGCAACCCCACTGCCAACAGATGCAATCCTAGGTATCACCAACGCTAGCTTAGGATGTCCATGCTTAGAAAGCAACACAGATGCCCCCAGCTCTACCACCTTACCCCCCATTACCCATGCTGTAATACCAGCACAGGTCTGTGTAGGAGCAGTCCGCTCAACCCAATGTGAATGCTCACAGGAGTTTACTGAGTCCGCTATACCAGTAGCAAAGTTTACTGACTGCCACGTAACCTGCTGGCGTGTCCAGAACTCCTGAGACAACGCCAGAGGAGACATCAATACGATAACCACAACCAGCTTACTTACCTTGGCACATATACGTGATTGCATAGGTACTCCCACTTGTTAGTCCGATTCCATTATTGTCCCAGTTAAGGGTGATAGCATTCAGTGCCCGACCAGTTATGATCGCTGTAGCCCTACTCTGCCAAACACCAGTAGTATCATAGGCTAAAGTAAAGACACATACAGGAAGATTAGTACCTAGATTTGCAGATAACTGTAAAGTTTCATCACCTAGATTACCAATCCCTGAACCACCAGGAGTTAGAACCATTACCCCCCACAGGTCTGTACTACCAGTCTCAAGCATACATGTTCCGGTAGACCCAATTCCCCCACCACCACCAGTAGGTATACAGGTTGTATTACCTGTCTGGCTATACTTCATTGGGGTAGTGTTAGAAGTTATGTTCAAAGCTGCTGTAGAGTAAACTCCTCCCAAATCCATACCATACTTGGCTGTTCTATTCTGAGAGCGGAAGTCTGCCTCGGTTACTGTATGGATAGGATCACCCTGGCTATAAGGAACAAAGAAACCTACTCTAAATGAGTTCCCCGCAAATGGATTTACCAGATAAGCAGAATCGCACATTGAGGGGCTACCACCATTACCACAGTCAGCTAGGAAAGCTGTAGAGATTTGACTGGTAGAATAAAAGGTAGTAGGAGCATCTGTTCCTGTGAAGTTAAATACACCAGACTCAACACCAGTTAGTATTACAAACGGTATCCCAACTCCTGTTGTACCTACAGCAGCCTCAACTCCAAATGCAGCTCCTGCTGTAGCTGCTATACCAGCATGATTCAAGAATGCATATCCATCAATACCTTCAATGAAGCACGATCCTCCTCCTGCACCGCAACCACCATCATCTGCTATCTGGGTAAAGAGTCCAGTCATAATAGAGTTAGGATCACTGCTTTCCTTCCTCGATGTAAAGACGTGGCCCCAGTTGTGGCCAGCATAATTGCTAACCTTCTGCCAAAGATTGGCTGCACCTGCTGCTGTGTTTGGACTAACAAGCCCACCTTGAAGAGAGAGAGCCTGAGCATTACCAGTCCCTCCTGTATAGTTAGCATTAACTGGGGTAGCATACACGCCACCTCCAACAGTCTCTGACCCAGTTGCTATTATAGATACTACGTTTATATTCTTGGGATTGTCAAGCACCCAGAAAAGACTCGCTCCTATATTTCCAAGTTCTACGGTTGCAGTCTCATTGAGTACAATGTCACCAGCAGCAACAGGTATTAACCCTATTGGGCCTTGCTTTTTGGCAGTCAGAGGTGTAAGGCCACTGACTGTTATTGTAGGTGTAGTGGTTACATTGCTAGCACCAGGAATAAAGCTCACCTTTGTACCAATCTGGGTTTGTGATACCAGTGCTGGAACAAGCGTAATCGTGATTGCATCTGCTGTCCCACCAACACTAGAAGCAACTGTTGGCTTTGCTATTGCAGCAGCATCTAGATTGCTTGCTCCTACAGCACCACAATTCCCAAAGCTAATTGCCCCTATTGCCGATCCAGATATAGCAGCTATAGCCGCTTGACCAAGACAGCCTGGGGTATTCGGTGAAGAACCAAGATCAGTAACATCACCAGCTATGGTGGTACTTGCTCCAACATAGTGATTGAGTGTTATCCCACTAGCGTCTGCTGTCACTATTGGATAGCCAAGTGTAACTAGGCAAGCGTTACCTGTCGTGCCTGGAGCACACCCAGCAACTGTATTTGTAGGGGCTTCAGCATAAAGCTGGATCGTGGTATCACTAGTGGTAGCAGTAAGTGCTTGACCACCAACTATCTTGGTTAGCTTATATACTGTAGTGCCACTACTGGCATTAGGAATTGAGGGGTCTATTATTTGAGTAGGCCCAGAAGCTGTAAAGCTGCTAGCTCCTATGTGACCACTCATATCAGTTGTGCAGTTAGTGTCAACCTTACTATCTCCTCCTGCATTACCAAACATGCACGTATTCAAATTCAATGCTCCAGCACTATGCGTAACAGTTCCCGTCCCAGGAAAGCTGCTACAAGATGGTTGTGGTACTGGCTGCACACGAACTAACGTAACACTTCCGGCTAGGCCAGAAGCTACAGCCTGACCAATTACTTCATTGCCACACAGAGGGATTATATTTGATCCTGTGTCTGTACCATAACCACTAATAGATGAGGTTGTTACCCAGTCACCAGCCACAACCGCATGAGTTGCATCAAACTGTAGATAGGTTACATTTCCTGTAAGTGCCACTTGTGGAAAGTTAGGATAGCTACAACTGTTTACACAAATCCCAACTACATCACCAGCGTCGTTGGCAGCGCAAGCCGTAATCTTTTGTGTAGTTGTTTGACACGCCGTATATGTTGCTACCGGAGGGGTGGTTGAGTCACTTGGGTATTGAGTCTCCCAAAAAACATTAGCCTCATTCAATCCCCACGTAGCACCAGAGGTAAGCTGTGCTGGCTCAACTATAGCACTACCTGCTAACTTAGCAAGCATTGTAGTGTTTGTTCCTGACAGTAGTGCGTTCCATCCTGTACTACCAGAGCTTGTGCTACAGGTTCCATCGCTGTAGAGATAACCAGTACAACCTCCACCAGCCCATAAACCTACAACATTGCCATAGGACATAGTTAGGAAGTTAAAAGGGATTGTATTAGATGCATTATAGCTCGTTCCCCAGGCTGTACCACTGCTGTTTGCTATGCCCGTTGCAGGATAGATCATGCTGCTAGGACATGGCCCTACATCTTTGAGCAGCTTACCAGTTATGCCATCGTACACAGCACAGTCACCATCGTTAGACGTGCTGGGGCCAGTGACATTCCCACTACCATTACCGCTCCCAGTCTCTTGCAGTATCTCTGTTAGCTTATCCAAGCTCCGCTCAAAGGTTTTCATTGGGATGGGCATGTTGTCATAGAACGATATGTTCTGTGTCACTGGTGTAACACGAGTCAACACAAGTGTCCGAGTACATGGATACAGGCTGCCTAACGTAACACTACCACCATTGGCATAGTTCATGTTGACTGAGATAACCGTATAAGCAGTGGGTGGTAGCAACGTGCCATTCAACGTAACTGTCAGTGCAGTAGGGTCACTGATAGGAAAGCTAAAAGGAAATGGCCCATACCCACCTGTGCAAGCAAAGGTAACTGTGTATGGTAGATTGCTAACAGTAGCACATGCTGTGCCAGTTAAGCACAACAACAATATCCACAACATGATTCGCTTCATACCTTTGGTTCCTCTCGATCACTAGCCTTAGCTGCGGCAATCTGGGTTTTCAAGTCTGTCACCTGTGCTAACTGCTCTGCTTCACTATCTTTCCTTGTAATCGTATCTTGTAGATGGGTAATGATTCCATCTGTTTGTGATCTAGTTATCTTAGTTGTTGCATCAACACCCTCTAGCTTTACAGACAGATGCTCAAGTTTATTAAGCGTCAACTTTAAGAACGCAATGATGACTGCTACTAGAGGTAGCATTACCATTCCAACATAAGGGGCAACGAACTCCCAAAACGAAGTTGTTGTCATTCGCATTCACCCAATCTACGTTCAGCCATCTTATTCCTCCTATTGTACCTGAAAACCACTAAATGTATATCCGCTCATTGTCAGACTCCCCACAAACGAGCTGGGCGTGCCCCCGTTCCACCCCGCCTGCACTCCATCCGACGTGTAAGCCGACCAGTTGGGCGTTACCAACACATTATTAGAATCGAACGTCCAAGCTGTTGGCACGTCGTTCTGCGGGGGCCATGAATATATCGTGTCGCCGCTAGGTGCAAACATCACGTTCCCGAGAAAGCGGGGTGCCAGTGGCGACGGGTTAGGCATGTAGATATTAAGCCCGGTAAGGCCTGTCATACCACATTGGCCACTGACCTGCCGACCAATTACGTTATCAAGAATCCAGATGTTGCCGCCCGTGTTTGGTATAGAGGAACATCCCGGGGCTGTCCAATCATAGTTGTCTGGATTAGAGCCATCCAGCATCAGGCCGGTGTTGTGCTGAACGATCCAGTCGGTCAGCCCATTTAGAACCATGGGGCTGAGTTCCCCACCCCATATCAGCATCATTACGTGGTGCGTGTCATCCGGATTTGGGTTAAGCAAGAAGAGATTATTGTGTATCCAGACCCGCTTCGATTCTCCGGGCGTAGTACAGTTGGGGTAGCCAGAGGCCGGGTTACAAGCGTAATCCTCGGCTAGAGTGTTGAAGCCGCGATCACCGTGCTTGATGATATTTCCAGTTACCTCGATGTCATCCACTACGGCGAGGTTCCCGCTTTGGGTAGTACGAATCTCGAACAGAAGCTGGGCATATTGTCCAGAGGAGCCTAGCCAGTTATTCTCTAGCGTGTTGCCGGTAACGATGACCCGCCTCGCGCTCTTGAACTCCAAATTGTTCTTCTCCAGCCACTTGTAACCGGGAGAAGTCGTTGGAGGACACGGCACTCCATTAGGTTGTATGTAGCCAGGAGCCAGCGTAATAAGGCAGGCGTCCCATGCCAAAGGCTTGAACATGTGATTATTGCGAATCTCAATGTCCGAAGCTACATAGGGATTGGTGTACCCACCAGAACCGCCGAACATCAAATCTTCGGTGGATGCTGACAGATAGTTATCAACAACCTTAATCGGCCCAGGAGTCCAGAACGATGCTATAGCTTGAGAGTCGCTGTTGCTTTGATGGATGTCGGAGATGTAACTGTCGATCACGGCGCAGTTGGTTATGTTGCACTGCACGCCTTCCCGCACGTCCTGGGTATCAGAGCCGTGTATGTAATCGCGGTCTACGGTGATCGAATCCGGCAGGCAGCCCGAGGTAAAACAACTCTCGCCTCCGTCCTCCTGTCCAATCAGAAAATAGGTATAAGGGTTCATTGGAGGATTTTGGGATGGGTTACCTCCCTGCGTAGACGTGCTGGTAACCTCCAATCCAACTAGCCGCCAATGGTTTGATCCCTGTGCGGGCGCAATAGCGGGAAGACTGTTGGGACTAACCACCTTCGCCATGTAGGGTGCATAAGACGGATCAGTGCGCGTCCCCGGAGGCGGCAAGGAAGCCAACCCTGCACTCTCAATGTAAATCCAAAGGTTGCCCAGATTGGTCTTCGCTGGCAGCGTAAAGTTTCCAGAATAGGTAGTAGTTCCTTCCATGTCCAGCACGATCGTGTCGCCAGGGGACGAGTTGGTAAGGGCAGTCTGGAAGTCGGTCGCATTGTGCGGTGTCCAAGTCGTGCCTCCCGCCGGCGGGTTCCACGTCGTGTCGATGAACAAACTGGGCGGAGTAGGATACGGCATTTGAGCCACGGCAGCGCTAACTGCCAACATCAGAGCAAAGATTGTGAGTAGTCTTTTCATATTCCTGCCTGTGCTCCAGTTCATCAGAACCGAGTCGGCTGCGTGTTGCCCTGGTACTGCACGTTGTAGATGATGGTAAAACTCGTAGCCGTCATGCTAGTTGTTGGCGTCACCTGCAAGAGAGTCGGATTGGCCGCAGTCAGTGCCCACGAGTCGGTAAGGGTAGAACCTGACGTGCAGGTCGTCGCTTCGTTTAGCCCTGCCCCGGTTGTCGGACTCACTACGAAAACGCTAGCCGAGTTCTCGCCAGCGAAGTTCAGCGTACCACTCAGAGCACATTGGTTTGTTCCACCGCTGGCTTGGATCGTGTACTCTACCTGACCGCCAGTGGTTTGCAGCGTAGCAAGAGGGATGCTTAGAATCGTGCTCGCAGCCGCGCTAGTAAGGTTCTTCGTTCCCCCGATGATCTGTTTGGTAGTTCCAGCAACTTGAACATTACCACCCGCTGTTGTGTTAGCTGCGGGAGCAGTTGCACCCAGAGATGCGTCGGCAAGCGTGAAGCTGAACGTGGTCGTCGTATTGTTAGAGATGCAGGGGGCAGAAGCACAGCCTAGATAATAACTGCCCGTGTCTCCAGTCTTGGTGGCGTAGATATTGCGGCCCGTAGTCCCTACTGGCCCAACGGGAATTACACTCAGGGGCACGGTAGCAGCTACACCGCAAGTCTGAACCGCCGACTTTGCGCTTGGGAGTGATTCACCAAAAGCGGTTATGAATGTTACCACCCAACTGTGGGTGCCTGCTGTGCAGCTTCCGCCCGACGTGGGAGTTCCTGCGGTCAGCGCTGCCGGGGTAGTGTCATTCGCATAGTTCGTCGGGCCGGTAGAGGTTACACCGCCGTACAGGGTATTGGTTGCTAGCCCCGTGGAGTTGTGGGTTGCGTAGGACGACGTGCCGCCACTGGTTGTGTTCCCTGTCGTCACCTGCTCGTAAAAGCTGGTACTGTATTTAACGTACCCGCTCTTTGGAACAATCCACAAATCAGGAGAGCCGCCAGTTCCTGACCCAATCGTAGTTATCCCAGGAGACGCTCCAGTATAGTTGCTCTGCAAAGACAAGCCAGCGTAATTGCTCCCGTAATTGTTGACAATCCCATCGGATGAGGTGAAGATCGTCATCTTCATCGAGTTCGTCCCGTTCTTTAGCTCTAATTCATAATCGCTTCCTTGGTACAGGTTGTCATTTCCAATCGCCAACCCTACTGTGTTCGGGAAGAGGTTCCCACCATCAGCCATGATCTGGGTATCAAGGCTCTGGTCGTAACTTGCGTTGAACGGTGTACAGTAGATGCCAGAACAACCCATGTTGCCGATAATGACGCTCCCCGGAACCGCCGTGCCATCGGTACAGAAGGCATAGGCCGTACCTAATGCATCCCAAAAACTGTTATTCACAAACGTATTCCATCGGGCGTATGACATGCTGATGCCGCAGCCGCCAGTGTAGCCAGTCAGCTCGATTACATTACCCGAAACTTGGTTGCCGGAATCCTCCATTCCGGTTCCGCCGTCAAGTTCAATAGCATTAGCTACTCCCCCGCCGCTCTGGAATGAGATGATGTTGTTAAGGAACTGCACGCCGTTTCCGGTGCGCTGCAACTTCATGGCGGTTCTAATCTTCTCGAAGGCGTTGTCACGAATTACTGTTCCATAGCCCTGGAAGCGATCATTGATAGACCCATTTAACGGCGTCGGTAGATCGTTTGTTCCCCCTAGAATAATGGCATCGTTGCAGGCTGTAGTTGTAATGTGAGTCCCGAGGAATGTGTTGTTGTGAATCTGCACGTCTGTCAAGGTAGTTTGCAAGAAAGGCTGACAATCGGTGCTGGTATCTTTGAGTGTCAGATGGTCAATTTCTAATACACCGCCACCCTCTGAAACCATCTTCGGGCCACTGGCATATTGCAAATCCAATCCGCCCCCACCGATAATAGAGCCATGAGCATCAGTCATGGTGAAGGTATTAACTTGGCCCGTAATCCTATAAGGAGGGGAACTCCATGGAGTAGTTGCGTTCTTCGGAAAGACTACCTGCCCAGAGATTAGGCAAAATTTTCCGGGGGGGAACTGGATTGTCCCGCCTCCGTTGGTATAAAGAACACCTAGCAGGGTATTGAATGCGCTGGTGTCGTCCGTCGAATCGTCGCACGCAAAGCCATTGGCCATCGCGTTGTAGACCGCTCCGCCATTGTCCCATATTGGAGCAGTAATCGGCTCGGCAGTTGAAACCGTTGTACCACTGTCGGTGATAGAAGAAGCTACGGCGTTAGTGCCGTCTGACTTCATCACAACGTTAGCTCCAGCAGAGTTGGTGATTCCTCCACCACTCCCACCCCCACCGCCCCCGCTCCTTGCGGAGGCTGCTGAAGGTGTGATAGTAGCTGTAGCTGAACCAGACATGGTTGCTGAGGCCCGCATACGTAGCCCTGTAAATCCAGCAGCATTGACCTGCCAAGTACCATTAGCTGTAGCAGAGGTGACAGCGGTTGTGGAGGCTAAGGGGGTGACGTTTACAGCTACCCAAGTAGCTCCACCATCGCCTGTAGCCTCAAATGAGATGGTTCCTGTCCATGTACCTGAGAGTGTTAAAGTGGCACCACCCTTATCTTCGGGAAGATTGACTATAAGACAACTAGCTTCTAGTACACAGGTAGTGCCACTGGTTGTGATTACGTTACTCGCTGCCCATGAGGGCATGGCCCACAGAGCAATGAATAGCAGTACCGTTGATAGACGTTTCATTATCCCTCCTAAAAATCTATGCCCCATGATGCCAAGTCCTTTAAGTTCTCTTTAAGATCATCCATGCTACCTGTAGTAACTGTTAGTTGTGTGCCCTTGATTTGCTTACCAATCTCACTAACCTCCTCCATACAATCTTCAAGACTCGATCCGTAAGCCACAACAGCACCTACCTCTTCACCAGAGTTCTGTGGAAGTATCCATGTCTCATTACCGAACTGTGCAGCGTAGCGTAACTTGACTTGGTTACGATACTCTGCTGGGAACTCTATGAGCATAGGCTTCTCAGGAGACCATTGGCTTTTGATGAGAACTTCACAGCCATACTTAGCTTTGTAGATAGGCTCAACAAGCATCCCGTTAGCCCCTTCCCACATAATCTCAGGTAGGTTGGTGATTAGGTCTAGCTCTAGCTCAGACACAGGGGAACCAAACCTACAGCATGGATCAGCTAGCCAGAGACCACCCTTACCTACCCTAGACTCCAGAGCAAACAAGTTACGATACTGATAGCTCTCTAATGTAGGTGATAGCTTCTCATAGATGTCAACTAGGGTTGGGGGCATAGCAGCCCAAGGCTTGACTGCACCCACATAGCCCATATCTTTCTGCTCCACACCTAGCATAGCCATTGCTGGATACTTACCATCTATACTATAAGTATCTATAGCAATATCTAACGTGTCTGGTAAGTTATCTTCCACTACAAAATCACGTTGTTCAGCTATGGGGCCAAACTCAGCCTCCATAAAGTCTAGCCGATTCTTAGCTAGGTCATAACCTTCAACTGAGAATGTCTCAGTGTCTCCACGAGTCTTATCAATCTTAATCCAGAGCTTAGTGTTGCCACGGCTCTTGATGTACTTCCTGAGTGCTGACATTCCTGTAACAACTACATAGGGAGCTTGCGGTATACTCAGCCCAGCAAAGTGCTCCTTAGCATCAGTACGGTAGCACTCTAGCTCATCCGCATTACGCGACCCAAATACCCTTTTACCCTTCGACGCCAGATATTCTTGCAACGTCCCTTGATGAAGATCAGTAAACACAAACAGGTCAACATCATCTATAATGTCCCATATATCATCTACACGTTCAAAGTCAGGGAAGCCCTCACCTAGCTCAGTCTTGTAGGATGAAGGGAAGTCAGCTACCCAAGGGGAGGTATAGTAGACCTTACCAAATCGTTTGCTGAGTGATCGCGCTACCTCAGCAAAGATGCCGTTATCTACTACGCAGACCGTATTGGTGGTAAAGTCCATTATAAGTTCTCCACAGTAGCATCGTACTGTTTCCAATCTACATCTAACTCAAGTGCAAGTAATCGCTCAACACAAGTAGAGAACTGATGCTCACGATAGTAGGGGGCTGCTAGACTATCCCCAGGCTCACTAACATCATTATCCCCTCTAAGAGATTCATACTTAATATCAAAGTCATCTACCTGTTCTTGCTGTATCCCTCGGTGTCTACATATAAGACATTCAGCTAATTCGTGAAACGCAACTAGCATCTCATATCGCCAGTCACCCATCTTTGATACTGAGATGGTCAAGTTATCTCCATCCCATTGCCAATCTCCACACGTAGAATAACGTTGCTGGTTGTTAGGTATGACCTCAATCGTTACTTTCATTGACCCCTCTTTATACTAAACTTACCACGACTAGACTTAGCCCCCGGCAAGGATGCTTGCTTACCCTGCTTTGCCCCCTCATGGTATACTGCTGCACCTACAAGTCCAGCAAGGAAGTCTTTGTAGGTTAAGCCCTCATCAGGATTCATAAGGCGCTGTGACATATCCTTTATGACAAAAGGTGCAGGCAATAGCTGTTCCCCAGCAAATGCTAATCCCTTCTCGCTCTTTTCACCAAAGCTATCAGTACGCTTTATAATTGGCCTACCCTGCCAGTCTGTTTTCTCAGTTAGCTTAACTCCAGTTCCAACAAGTGGTGAGGCTTTGTTAAGGGCAAACTCTACTGTGCCTATAGGGAAGCCATCACGCATTGTGCTATTGATCGTACCTATAGCATCCTTGGGTGCACCAACAAAGAACATGCTAGAGTACATCTCTTTACCCTTATCGTCCTTGCCAAGATAAACCTTATCCCACTGCTTTGACATCTGGCCTGTGAGTAGGAGACTCATGCCCTGTGTCATAGCATAGCCAGTAGTGAATGACTTTAGCCAGAACATACGTGCTGCATTACCACCAGGGCCACCCTCAAAAGCATACTTCAGGTTTGCTACGTTACTGAATGTCCAGTCAGGGGCAAGTAAGAACATACGCCCAACAGCTTGAAAGTTTTTACTGACTCCTAATACATCCCAGTTAAGTCCTCCATACACGGCGTTGGCTTCCTTAGCAATAGAGCGCATAGCAGTACCATATTCAGAGTTAGTTGTGTTTGGGTTCTTGGCAAGCCAAGCTGCCTTTCGTGTCATATACCCAATTACTTTGAACTTACGTTGGGCTACATCAAAGGTAGCTTTAGTCATACCCTTGAAGATTGCATCCACTGGTGCGTAGCCTTCCTTGACCTTTGCTAACAAAGTATTGCGTGGCTCTAAGCTAGAAGGCTTTGGGCCTTGGTATGCCTCATAAGGTACGCTAGTTTTAGTTGTTGTTAAACCCCACAGAGCACCATCCCTCTCACCTTCCTCAAACTCAGGGGAGTTATTACCAGTATATAGAGCTTTCCTATAAGCGTCTACTCCTTCATTATTCATAAACGAGAGCGACAAAGCACGCATGTGGAATGGAGATAAGCCAAGCTCAATAGACTTGATATATGCTTGGGTCATCTTAGCAACCTTCCAAAATTTAGCCCCAGATATAACATCATTCTCAAGAATCGGACGCATGGCTTCGGCAATCTTAGGTGGCACCTGAAGCCCCATACGGAATTGCTTATCTCCACTAACAACTGTTTTACCTGTACCCGGAAGCTCTACCCAATCCCTAGGTATACCACCAAACTCTTCTAGCTCCTTCTGGCTGAGAATATCTTTATATGCTTTTAGCTCAGCCGGAACCTGACCTGCTACTCCATGTTTACCAAGCTCAGAGTTCTTTAACTCCATTTCAAGCACGTTGCGACCTACAGAGGTTCCAAGCCTATCACCATAGATACGTAGCTCATCAACTGCGTTGAAGGTACGAGCTTCAGTCTCACCAGACTTCAGGGGGTCTAGTAAACGTAGGTACTCACGACGGATGTCATGTGGTGAGCGTTTAGAGAACTTCGATCTACCTACACTACTTTCCTCATCCTCAGCGTGCATAAAGTTACGTGGGCTATATCGAGCTGGATCAATGCTGCTGTCAACACCTACGAACTGACGACGTAGATCATTAGCTTGCTTAAAGTATTCGGTCATCTGCTTATCAGCTTCAAGCATCTTAGGTGTAGGCTCTAATGCACGTTCCATTGAGGGTATAGCACGCTTTAACTTCTCGTTGTCACCCTTACGTATCTCCTCAATCTCAGAACGTAACTCATTAGGATCGTCACGATAGTCACGCATGAAGCTGAGTGCTTCCTGATCTATGTAGTCAGGTATTAGCTTTGCTATGTGCCCTGCAACCTGTTCTGCTTGAGCGTGTACCATGTTCCGTGGGCCAGTGAATAGAGTACGGATTACAGACTTACCATAGCCTTCACTCTTGTTACCAGCCTTGATGTCATTCAATGATTCTCGGTTCTTAGCAAGGAACTGGGTAAGCTCTTGTGATACTCCAGTAAGCTGTGACTCACCTTCTAGAGTGGTACGATCAGATACACGCTTATGGGCATTCATGTAATCTTCACTATGGAACTCTCTATCCTCGTCACCACCCTGTTTCCACATCTCATGCACATCAGGTTCATTCTCTTTGACCCAGTTCTTTGCTTGGGAGCGATTGAGGTAGTCACCACTGGGAGTAGTAAAGCCTCTACCAGACTTGAGTGACTCCTTTGGGGGTAGTGGATCATCTTCAGGAGCCTGTAGTTCAGCAATACCACTAGGCCCACGTAGGGTGTAAGCACGATCAATAACCTGCTGTACTTGAATCTCAGGTTGAGATAGTACCTTATCAGCTAGCTTAGGATTAGCCTCAAGCTCATCAATACCAATAGGACGCTCACCAGTCACACGTTCTGCTAGGTCTGAGTGAGTTGCATCCTCTCCACTGATAACCTGCTTGCTACCATCCTTAGCTGTTACTCGAATAGCAGGTTGTAGTCCTGGCTTCATCTCAGGCTTAACTGGGGGCTGCGCTTGTAGCTTCTCAGCAGACTGTTCAGGGGTAGTGCCGTCCTTGGTGTATACATCCATCAAGCCCTGTTTAGCTTCAGGTGCACCAATACTACCTGCTAGTCCTGCTGCTGAGACTAGGACAGCATTACGCTCAAATCCCTCTAAGGTAGGCATACGCTGATTCAATACAGAACCAGCTACTTCCATAGCTGTAGACTGGTATAAGCCTTTGAGTAATGTAGCTGCTGCTGGACTCTGAGCAAGGAACTTACCTACTGGTATATCGCCAGCCAGTATCATTGCTTCTCCACTAGCAGCACCCTTAGCAGCATCCCATAGTGCACTACCAGCACGACTTGCTAGATCACCAGGACTCTTTATGTCACCCTTCTGGTAATGATCCATGAGAGTCTTTCGTAGGCCAGCACTAAGGGCAAACCCACCTAGTGTACCTAGCTTAGCAAAGCCAGCGAGCTTACCTAGGCCCATAGGAAGGAAGAACGATGGATCAGTATAGATACTAGATACATCATGGATGAAGTTTAATAGTGCATCATGTGACTCAAAGGGCTCTGGTGGCTTACCTCTTATAGCCATTGCTAGAGGTGTTTCCTCTAAGCCAGACTTAGCTGCCTTACCAACCTGTGCATCATAGTCACTAGCAATATCCCGGAAGCCTTTGTCAAACTCTTGGTAATGGTCATAGGCAAGTTTAGGATCAGCACCAGTCATCTTGGAGTGGATGAGTGCCTTGAGTAGCCTGCCGGACTCCATCGGCCCGCTGAAAAGCTCGTGCCCTACCATGCTTGTGAGTTCCCCGGCTACGCTTGCAGGTTCCCACGATCCTCCAGCCCCACCAGAAGAGGGCGCTGCGTTCGCTGTGGGCGAGGCTGGCGCTGGGGATGACCCAACAGGGTTCCCAGACGCATCCCACTCGTGTGTGGGCGCTGTACCAGCCTGCACGGGATTCCCCTGCTCGTCCCACTCACGCGGCGTTATTGCTGTAGTTGCCATGTCTTAGTCTTTGGATTCCACTCTGCGTTATCTGGTACACTCTTGGGTCTTGATGGAGCTGATTGAGATTTAGTAACAGGAGCACTCGTTGCTGCTGGTGTAGGTACTGCTGGCCCATGCACCAAACCATACAATAAATCCTTAACGTAGTTTGATGAAGCTGCCTTACCAGTCTGATCTGCCATATCCTGTGCCTCTTTCAGAATGGCAGACCCATGTAAGTTCTTCTCCTTAATAGTCTTGAGTAATGAGTCACGAGCATCAGCAGCTTTACGATTGTTCTCAGTCGTCAAGGGCATGGCTTTGTATACAGATGAAATGATACCTATACCTTCTTGAATCTCTGGATATTGGTCACTGTCCTTATACATATGCCATAACTTAGCACCATCTGCTTCAGTCATCTGACCCTTGGATATAGGCGTAAGGATGTCACTGTTATAATCAATCACGTCACCCTTAGCCATGCGATCAGACAACCTTAATGACGTTGCAATACTCTTATCCTCAAGCTCCCGCATTCTCTGTTGACGTTCAGCCAAACCAAGACTACGCTCCTCATTACGCATTACACGAGCTTGACGTTGCTCTTGAAACAGAGCTGTCTTTAACTGATTGACAGCTTTGGAGCTAGCCTTATCAGTCTGTGGCAACGCTTCAATCTGAGCAATGGTAAGAGGATGCTTTGGATCATATATCATAGGTGAGTATTTCTCTAGCACATCCTCATCCTTATCCCGCTGCACCTTCTGATGCATCTGCCACTGCCTTGCATCATCCTCTTGTAGCTTCTCAGCCATCACATAGTTAGGCTTACCATTAGGAGTAACGATACCATGCGACTTTAGCCAGTCACCATCCTGTAATGCTTTCTCACGAGCTTCATAGTCTGGGGTGTTATCTGGGTGCTTAAACTCTGGAGAGCTGAATGCCTCAGCCTTGACATTGAGTGCACCATTAAGACTCCCAGCTTCCTCCTTCTCAGTAAGGGAATGGTTAGTATCAACAGCATGAGTATATAGTTGACTCAGCTCCCCACTACTAAGTTCGGAGTGTTCCAAGTTACCACCACCGCTACTTAGCTGTTTTATAACATCATCTCTAACACCCTGTGATGGACTGTTGATTTTGGTAAGGATTGAACCCTTCTGAATATCCTTGCTCAACTGCATCTTGAGAGCTTCAGCCTCTTGTGGGTATAGGATACCACCTTGAACAAATCCCTGAAGCTGCAAGTCAAACTGTTTATTCTCTGTTGATGAGTTACCCCCGGCTGCTATGGTATTGATAGCAGCTTGTACATGCTTCTTACCTAATATCTCTAGTGCAGCCGTACCACTATCCCTTATGATAACTGCCTTCCTAGCATTTACAGTGTTCTGAAGCTCAACATCCTCACGCTGAAGATGGATAGAAAGTTCCTTTGATAACTCACGGTCATGCTCATAAGGAGCTATGGCATTCTGCAACTCTCCCCTACCATGATCTAAAATTGCTTGAGCCTCTTCTGGAGTCCTTGCTTTGTTAAGATCAGCATGTACTTGGCTCTTTACTTTATCTAAGGCAATCTCTGCTTGAGCAGCCTTTAGCTGACGTTGAGCATAGATCAGGTGCCCTTCAAATGCCATATTAGCCTGGGCCATCTGTTCAGTCTCTTGGCCCAGACCTGCAATGGTCTCCCCCACAGAACCAAACTGACCAGGACTAGCCTTTGGCTCTGCTACTGGTTCATCAATCGGTAATGAAGGTATCTGTGCCATTATGGAGCAAACACCGTTCCCATCCCGCCCATACCAGAGGACGCATTAAACGTACTATCAATACCACTACTACCACCACCAGTGTATCCAGTTGCACTGAGGTATCCTTGAACACTCTTACTCATGCCACTAAGGAACGTACCAATCCCAGCCACCTGACCTTTCCATGCAGCAACCTTACCGTAGTATTCCTCAAGTGTCGAGGCTTCTGTACCAGACTGATATATCTCCTCTGCCTGTCTCCCACCACGTCCTGCTGTAGCTGCCATCATAAGTAGTGGAGAGCCTCTAGTAATGTCAACACCTGATGCAGCATAAGCTGTAGCCTGCTTACCAACCAAGGCTGAATACTTCTGCTCATTAGCAACCATGTCATTAGACATGTTGTTAAGATCAACTTGAGCATTGTAGTCATAGCCTGCTTGCTGTTGCTTACCAGCATCAGCTTCACCCATACCAGAGACTAAGGAGCTTATAATCCCCAGTCCCGAGAGCGCACCAGATTGAGTAGTCGGATCACTCATATTATCTTAGTCCTGATTATATGACATACGCATTACTAACCCGCGTAAGGTAAATGGAAATGGCTCATCTTGGACAATGTAAAAGGTTGATTCATCATCCCAGTCAGCGTCAAGATCACGGGTTATTTCAAAGGTAGACATTGCTGGTTGCTGTCCCATTGTCCCAGGCCCATACACAATAGGATACATGTGGTTAAGGTCTGTACCGAACTGACCCCCCATTGATTGATATAAAGACAACGTGGCTCTGTTCAGCTTCTGCTTCATACCTCGTGTAGTGTTACCTGCTGAACTGAGTACAGGGTTCACAGGTTGTATGGTTGTGCTGTATGGCAACCCTACTGTAATCTGATTACAATAGTAAGGAAATGTCAGGGAGTCAGATGTAACGATAGTTGGGGGTAGTATCTTAGCTCCATCACCTACAGCAATTACCGTTTGGCCTAGAAGGTAGTACATACCTGTAACTACGTTGGTCACGGGGAGGGCTGTACCACCACTGGTGTAAACTCCAAAGGCAGTAGTGTCCATGCCCTGTAGTTGAAACGTACCAGCAACGTAGTCTGTATTGATAACTGTGTATGCCTCAGTCTTGTCTTGGTTAATCTCAACCATCCCCAAGACATTAGCTATCTGCACAAATGTTCCATTAACAAAGGTCTGCCCAGGAGCAGTAACAGTGGGTGGGTTAGTATTACTTATAGCTGTGATAGCAACTGCTGGGCCTAGATTAAGCTGTAAGCCACAATGAACAAAGAAGGCATTGGATAGCTGACCAAACAATTCCTGTGGCATGAAGTATTCAAGATAGCGCCCGACAGCACCATTGATAGTCCGCTGAACGCTGATGACTACCATGTCCTCTTGGTTCTGTCCAGTTATTACTGCTACAGATTCAACCTTGCCACCCTCTGATAGCATGTTTACACGGAACCATGCGTACACTTGATCCTGCTTGTTGAACACCAGACCAAGTAGTTGACCATCTGCTCTAACAGCCCAGAATATCGGATAGGGTTCTGATTGGAATGCAGTTTGAATAATACCAGAACTAGCCGCATCTGTACCAATGGTGATCTGTCTGTTGAGTCTAGTTAGGTCTGTGTTGTCCCACTGGTTGCTGACAAAGTTATAAGTCAGGAATGTTACTGTCTTAGCCGAGCGAGAGACAAAGATTGCAGAGTCACCGACTAACTGTGGCTGGAGTCGGGCTACTCCTAGTGTACTTTGCTTAGCAGCATTAACACTAACCTGACTTATTGACGTTCCACCAGGACTTGAGATAGCCCATATACCACCTGCCGTACCAACTATAAGAGCGTTAGGTGAACCAATCAGGTTAAGTATCTGATCTAACAGTGTAGACACCAGGGTGAATTGTACAGCATAGTCATCTTGAGTAGAATCACAAATAAAGTCTGGGTAGTCACCCTGTACGCTACCCCATAGAGTGGTAGGGTTATCGTCAGTACCAGCTAACCACAAACGCTGTTGATAGAATGTTCCACAAGCTGGATAGTTACCAGTAGTGTTAAATAGTGCAACTACCGGAACTATAAATCCACCCCCAGTATATGTTAGCCATTTAGTAGAATCAACTAAGGGAGTTGTTATTAGTGTGCTACCAACAGACTGAGTGGGGGATACTGTATAAGTGCCGAGGCCACCAACACCACCTAAGAATGCTGTTACTGTAGTACCTGATGTAACTCCTGTTCCTGCTAATAGCATACCAACACTGATCGCACCACCATGTATTAGTGTAACTGTTAGGGTTGTTCCTGAGATAGCGCCAGTAACTACTGCACCACCATCAGCGGGTGTCAAGTTTATTACGTCGGTATATCCCCCAGAGCTGGCAATAAAGAACTCACCCTCATTGAGTTCTACCATACCAGAGCAGCCATTAATGTAGATACGTTCTCCTTCAGTAACACCAATAGCCTCTGCTAGCGAGACTGCACATGGATTAGCTTGCGTAATGTCAGCTATGGATGTTCCTATACCAGAGAAGCCAACGCCTATAATATCAGAGGTGCCACGATATGGAGGTTCATTATACTGTCCACCTGGAGGAGATAAAGTATAAACCCAGTTAGTAGGACTTAGCTGCTCTACACAAGCTGGTGGATGGTTAGGGTGGAATATCCACAGAACGTCAGCACTCTGGGTTGAGCAATCAAGCTCAAACAGTTCATTTTGTAGGTATGGTAATCCTGTAATGGTTGCTACATTTACTAGAGTCCATGAGCCGGGGGTAGCTGGCACAAATACAGCAATAGCTGTTCCACCATAGAATGCGTTGTTAATGATCCAAAGAATCGCTCCCTGTGTAGTAGAGAACTGAAATGGAACCACTCTGCATGGGTTTGGTGTAGCACCACCAGCAGCGTAGTATGTTCCAGGCATCTTCTTTGTGCCACCCTCTACCAAGGGTACAGAGTTCTCTAGGGTACGGCAAGCAGACTTATACTTGCTAATGTCCTCACGATTGAAGATCAGCTCGCTGACTTCACCAGCGTTGAATGTGTTGATGTATGGATAAGCTTTAGGCATTTACCACCTGCGACCTCCCCAACCACTTACCCATCTACCAGCACGTTCCCAACTCTCTGAGCCTGCCTCGTCCTGCTGATAGTCCATACACTCATTCTGAGCTTCAGCACTGTTAAGGCTATCACGATATAACTCAAGCATACTCTGACCTTTCTGCTTATCCTCAGTGATAGCAACACTGACCTCAGCAGCTAGGCGATATGCTAGGCAGGTTACAAACCCAGGCATGAGTTGTGTGTAGTCAGTGATGAGTTGAATGTAAGTTATTGCTACAGGAGCTTGCCATCCTCCATAGTTGGTTAGGGCATACTTCCCAGACGGGAATGGTGGTGGATAAGGTACTGGTGGTGCTGGTGGAACTACCAACCACCCAGCAGTTAGTGTCTCAATCTTGTAGTCATAATCATTAGGCCAGAATGGAGGGTCTTGACGGTTGTACCAACCCATACCTTCCGGCCCATACATCCAAGCATAGTTACGGTTGGCTTGACGCTTAGTAGGGCGCACGAAGCGTAAGAAGTCTGCTGGTAGTGCCCAAGCAAACTTATAGGTGTAGAGTGGAGTAACTGAGCTTAGTACAAGCTGCTGCCGAGTCTTAGCAAACTTCCAATCACGTTCAGATAGTACCTCTTGGAATATAGCATCCCAGACATCTAGAACCTTAATAGCATTGGGGCTGTTTTCATTCAGATCAGTAATCTGACCACGAGCACCTATCTTACCAAGAGCCAAGTTTGCGATACTGGCAGCACTATAATTCATTTTACAGCCTCAACTACTTCCTCAGCTTCCTCAGCAGCTCTGCGCTCTGCTAACAGCCGCTCCTCTTCCTCATCAGCATTAGCTGCTTGGGCATTATCCACAGTAGCTTTAGTCTTGTTATGTAGGCTACGTGTGTGTGTACCAATCTCGCTCAAGCGGTCAAAGGGCTGTCCACATTCCTTACAAAAGAATATACGATGGGCTGTACTAGAGGAGTCAGCCCTGTCAAACTGGAATATCCACTTGCCTGTCTGGGTCTTGAGCCATACGAGCTTACGTTGATACTTGTCAGCTAAATCAATCTGGTATTCAAGCCCAGGGAAGTATTGCACAGCATTCCTGCTCTCGAAAGCATGAGCTGTACACTTTGCTACGATGATATGTTGATCTGACATGTTATCTCCCAGAAGGAGGGCTAGCCCCCTTGGTTAGTTGTTATTGTGTACCAGCAGTGAAAGCGTTAGCAACATCGGTAGCTGGGCTAGAAGCATTGGCTCCTGCTCCATGTACAAAGAGAGCTACATCGGTAATCGGCATTAGCTTACTCCTAGCTTAGTATTGGGGGCATGACCCATGCCACACCCCCAGGTTAGTGTTACTGTTCACCACCAGTGCGTGGCCCCCAATAGGACACGATGGTGCCATCAGTTGTGGGACTACCAGCCAAGACAGCATACCAGCGCAAGAACTCCAGCACTGTCGATTGTGGGACAGGGATGAAGTAGTGTGCACCCAGTATCTGTAACTGGGCTAGAGTGAGTGAACGAGTAGCAATGATGTTGGTTGCTACACTGTACAGGGCACTAGCAGACGCTGACGTGAGTACCTCAAAGTTAAGTGAGGTGAGGGTATTGAATGGAGCCATGACCAAGATATGGACTCCAAACTCCGTACCACCATTTCCAGGAATCTCAGGAGGGAAGGTATAACCCTTCTCAGTGAGTGATGGGAATGCCGGAACCCAAGGATAAGCAGTCCCAGGATTAGGAGCACCAAAGTCCAGTTCAAGGTTACTGTATTGACTGGCAGCCGTACAGAGAGTGTCGCCAATGGTAGGAGGATAGGCAGTGCCAGTGGTTGTGGTTACAGTCTGCGAGGGACTCACTGTAGCAGTACCCGTTAGACCATTACCAGTAAGGATCGCAGTAACCGTAACACTTGAGGATACGGTTGGTGCTCCACCAGCAAGAATAATTACCTGACCAACGATCACCTCCCCAGTAGATACCGTGTAGGTTAAGGTTGTTCCAGACTGACTTACGCCAGTCAAGGCATTGGCAGTTGTGGTAGTCGGCAGACCCAGTGAGGAGCCGCTACCGTGAAGATAAGCAAGAGCATCAGAATACGGCATTGGTTCCTCCTTTTAGGTGACTACCGTTTCAGTGTTGAGAAGTTTCTCACACATCAGAATGGGAATATTTTGGAACTTGGTTACAGAGCGCCCGAATACATCAACTTCGTTCGCACTGAACATGGTGTAAGCGTTAAGCTTCTGACTAACTGCACGGATGTCAACCTGTGTTTTAAGTTGACGGTTCATCAAGAGCACCGTGCCAGGAGCCTCACCACTTCCGGGGAGTTGGTTCTTGGCTTCGATAAAGACATTCTCATCGAAGTTGTTGCTACTCAAAGCAACAGAGTTAATGTTGGCAATACGTTGAGCACACCGCTCATCGTTGATTTGAATACCCATGCGCCAAGTGAGGTGGGTACGAAGCACTTGGTACATATAGTTAAGCATTGGGCCACCACCCGTTGCACTTGGTTGCTCTTTGGTCATCTCACCCAAGTCCTCAATGTTGAGGCCAGCAGGGGTGTTAGGTGGGTAGATACCATAGACCTTCATCTGACCTAGCTCAAGGAACCATGCACTGGTACAGGAACCAGAGGTAGCCCCATTGTTCCACACGTTAGGCACCCAGCTTAGGTCGCCGTTCGGGTAGGACTCTAGGTTATTGAAGCGGGTAGAAAGACCATTGAAGGAGCCAGGGTCTTGTGACAGGTTGCCGTAGAATAAGAGAGATTCCATTAGCTGCTTGAATCCCTCTACGTGGTTAAGGTCTTGATCCTGACGCCACATGTTAGGATCGTTCTGAATCTTCCACAGTTCCTTATCCACTTCACTGTATGCCTCAAACAAAGCCATCGGATCACTGAGGGGAGTGTTCTTGGCAGCAGTGGGTTGGACACCTGTGTTAAAGCGTCGAGTACCAGGTACTGGGATAGAATCAGTACGTGTGGCAATGTTGGACAAGATTTGGTTGGACGGTATCATAGGCAGATACCTAATGAGTGGACACATACGGTCAAGTACACGAGCAGCCATTACGAATGGTGCCCGTGCATCTGACGTAGAGTAGTTGTTGATAACATCTTGCAGTGTGGTGTAACCCAACTGCACAACGTCGGCCATGAGTTAATCCTCTAACTACACCCGTGGAGCAAGCTACCTCTTTGGGGGCTTAGGACTCTTGCTATAATCAAAGCCAGCAGCATCACTGGATTTGGAAGTAGAGTGCCCACCCTGTGGTGAAGTATCCTCTCCGGTCAAGGCAGACATCTTGAGAAGGAATCGAATCATACCGTAACGATTGGTAGCTGTCTCACTAGAGAACAGCTTGTCAAAATCCCCTTCTCCATGTTTCTGCCATACTCGTTTGGCCAGTTCTACGTTGGTATCAAACTTGTCGCCCATCTCGGTTCTGAGCTTCTGTTCAGCAGTAGTCATCTCGGTCTTGAGTGCAGCATTGTGAGCTTCAACCATCCTCTGCATCTGCCCATTGAACTGCGTACTCAGTGCCTTAGCCTGAACTTTAGTTAAGCCCAGACCATGAAACTGTCCCTTCCAGAAGTTCGTCCACTCAGGGGCGTTCTTGTCCTCACCATCAAATTCATATTCGCTGGCTTGTTTTGGTCGGCCTAAAGCATCGTAGTAAGTGTTACGATCCTCGTCCGTCGCACCATCCGGTAGTTTAGGTATTGAGTCACCCAGCTTCTTTTCCAGATCACCTACCTTGGCTTTCGTTTCAATAGCACTCTTGGCAAAGTCACCAACAGTCTTGAACGTAGCAAGGTCAGTGTTCTGTTTGAGATCGTCGGGTAGCCCAGCACGCCATCCCAAGGATGTAGTGTCAGGGGTAGTAGGAGCAGCTACGTTAGTAGTCTGCGTTGCGTCTAGCACTGCTTCAGGCATGGTATCCTTCTTTCACTTTGGCCAATGGGCCATTGATAGTTAAGGTAGTAACAGTGTACTACTTAGAGCGTTGACCAACTGGCGTACCAGCAATCAGGGCTGGAGCCAAGATCGAACCACCACCAGTCGGGGCAGTAAACTCTACTGCGATAGACTGCGTGAACTGAGTAGGAGGCACAATGGCATCCGTCTGAATAGTGAACTCCTGAGTCCACGGAGTAACTACACCATTGGTATCGGTGACGGTGCAACTAACTGAACCAGAGATCGGCCCAGACGAAGCTGCTATACCAGTGACCAAGGCTGTGACACCATCAGGATTGATAACCACGGTTGCTGATGGATCGCTGAACGTGTAGATGACAAGCGACAAAATGCCGCCAGATGGTGTGATACCATCCTTGAGCAATGGAACGATAGACGCCTGTGAGGTCTGTCCAATATCAAGCACTAAAGCATTGTTCATTTTAACTCCTGTGAAATGCACTGCTATAGCAGCGGTTATTGGTTGAGGTTTAGAGCGTTTGAGTAACTCACGATCATCAGCGAGTATCTCACGCTCAACTTTGAGAATCTTATCAAGTTCACATCTTTCAGACATGGTTAGCCTTTCCACTTAACAGGCTGTGGATACAGGTTCTCAAAAGCAGCAGGCTTGAGCTTCGTCTCACGGAAGCCCTTAGCCCATGCCTTGAAACGCTGCTTGCGCTGGAGCAACACTTCATCTGTGTCATCTAGGATAGCTCCACTGGGACTAGTGTTACCCTTAGCTGCTCCAAGGCTCCTAGCTCCACCCTTGCTGCTACCACCTTTACCACTTGGCATATTGTGCTCCTTTGAAAGCTAAGGGGGTAGGCTGCTCTGGCACACCAGAAAAGCCCCTTCCGGCCCTGCCCACCCCCAACCCGTTAAATGTCAGCCGTGAGACGTAGGATGTCACCAGCCGCGCTATCCATGACCAGCATAGCCTTCTTGGTAGTAGCGACCGTGATACCTGTCTTGCCTGTGACCATCCATACGCTAGACTGGGCGGTGTTGTTGAACACTGTGAACACAAGCCCAGGGAGCACAGCAGGCCACTTTATGGTGGTTGCTCCACTACCTGCGTTAGTGATCGTGTAATAGCTAGAGCGAGTCTGGGTTAGGTCAAGGTTGATGGTATTGGTAGTACCAGCTCCCCCTACATTGATGTCGGTCTCTTTTACAAGAGCCATAGTTGCTGGGAATGCTTCTTGAGGGATACGTACCCCTTTCGGGCCTCCCCATCTAATGTCGTCATAATACGGTGGTGAACCTGCCATGCTATTTCTCCTTACTTAGCCCAAGTCCTAGTTGGGGGTAGAGTGAATTAAATACACCTGCCATCTGTAGAATGACAAGTGCAAAGTTGCGCTCGGCAACCTTTGCGATATCCTCTGGTGGAATGGTATCGAAAACGTGACCGAGAGTAGCTATGTCACCTAGCACAATATGACCCTCTATTGTTTTAAACACGTTGCTATAACGCTGTTCCATTTCCTGTGCTGGTGTCATTATGATCTCACTAACTTCTTTCTTTTCTGCCTCAACCTATACCTTTGCATTGCGGGAATATCAAGTTTCGCAATGTCGTCATAATATATTGGAACACTACCATACCCTATTTCACGCTCAGGCTTCTCAGGTATATAAACAGATTCTGCCCACAACAACAAGGGATCAAAGTATACTGTCAGTCTCATTGTGCTGGTGCTCCTTCCTCACCACCACCTCCAGCTCCACTCATAATCTTCTCAACCATGCTACCTGCCTCTGGTGCCTTACTCAATGATTGAGCCGCTCTAGCTACCTTGGGTAGATTCTCCGCAGTCCTATCCTGTTGCATCATCTTGTTACGCTGATCGCGGATAGCTGCAATCTGACGGGGTTCACGGTAGCATGAAGCTGGGAATGATACTGCCTCTAATACTTCAAGAGCAGCCTTGTCATAGTCTACTACATCTATAGAGGTAGGGTTGTTCTGTGCTATCTGCGTGAGGAGTTGTAGACCAGTTGTGATAGCTCTAACCTTTGTAAGCCTAGTCTGAGCTTGGGCTAACGGGCCAAGGTATTGTATTTCAACTGGGCCATGCTCACTCTGAAGTAATATGTCAGGTGGCTGCGGAATACGACCAGCCATTGCTTCGATGCTATAGACGCGAGAGATGAGTGGGTCAAATGCCTCTGACTGTAGGTTGCCTACACGGGTGCCGAGGATAGCTGCCTTCTCACCTTGAAGCTCCTGTACTTGCTCAGTTACCATACGTGATTGGTTGCCCTGTGCAGATAGTCCAGACATCATCATAAACACATCTGTGTGGAAGTGTTGGTTAATGATCTTAGTTACTCGGTCTTGGAACTCTATGTTAAAGGGGAGTTGGTTGACCCCTGTGTATAGTGGCATAGGAGCACGGGTACGAATGTCGCCCCTGTTTGATTCAAGGTAAGTGATACCAGCAGGGCCTCTTTGTATCGCCCCACGTAGATCGGAGTAAGCGATAAGAGGTGGCTCTGCTGCTTGATGCGCTGTAATAAGATTCGTTCGGCCCATCTGGTTAGCAAGTCCGATAGATACGAAGGCATCATGTGCTGGCCCCCTCCCGTATACTTCATCATCATTACTACGCCACCTCCATGCAATCATGGGCATTGAATCATAGCCCCCCTCAGCTAGCATAACTACACCAGCGTCAGTAGAGGTGTTAGTAGCACGCACCTTAGTTTCAAGTATCTTCCCACCCTTACGGTAGACCCATGCTGACTCCCAGCGTTTAGCACGAGCATCCATGCGGGTAGTATCGAAGTCCTGTCGTGGGTAGATAGCGTGTAGAATCTCACGCTCCTCATACATGTTCTGCTTGTAGGCATTATACCAGTTGTCGTCTACAGCCTTCATCTTATCCTCGCCAAACTTCTGTACGAATTGGCGTAGAGTCATCTTGTAGACACGATAGAGAGTATCAACCTTGCCCCACTGGTTTTCTGCTATAAAGCATTCGCGGTAGTGGGGTACGGTGAATACTATTGAGCCTTCAGTAATAGCCTCCTCTACTTGGAGATAAGCTGTACCACATGTAGCTCCATCACTAATGAACTCAGTTACTATATCGTAGAAGTTAGAACGGTTGAAGGCTGAGTACATTACTGTTTGGCAGTCTTGGAGCCATTGCTGTACTTGAGGATATTCGTCTACTCGTCGTCCTGACCAGGAACGCATAGCAGAGGAGCGAGGAAAGTTGAACTTTCCGGGGAGTTCCAAAGCGAACCAGGGCTGGTTTCGAGAGCACAAATATCCAACCATCCCATCCACAAGCATGTTTCTTGCGAGCATTGCTGAGTCATCAAATACCTCTTGGCCTGTTTGCTGCCCTGGCCATAGTTCGGTGTCTTGGATAAAGCGTCGTCCATGATTGACATACATGATTATGTTATCTATGGCTGGTTCCCAAGGCAACCTTTGATCTGCTAATACCATTAAATATTTTTGACAATCTTTGGCTTTCTCGTCTGGGGTACGATTACCTAAAGTAGATTGAGGCAACCCCGAAACATTTCCATACTGACGAGATGTAGATGTCATTGGATAAGGCATGTTAATTGCTCGTTACCCTTCCTAGATAAGCAATAGCTGCACAAAGTACATTAGGGTTATCCTTAGAATGACCTAACAACAAGTTGCAAGAATGGCAAAGAATCCCACGCACTTTATTAGTGTTGTGATCATGGTCAACATTCCAGTCTCTATTACCTAGATTCTCACCACAACAGATTGCACACTTGTTTCCCTGGGATAACAAAAGAGCATCGTACTCTTCCGTAGTAATTCCATATAGCCGTTTGCGTACAATGCCCTTCTGATAGGACTTAAACTCCTCAGGGTGTGCTGCTCGCCACCTATAGGTAGCGGCCCTAACCCTATCTGGGTGTGCTTGGCGATACTTCTGAACAGCAATCCTGTTCCGCTCTTTGGTGTCACTCATCATTATGTTCCTAGCGTTGCTGATTGACCCTGTGCTGGGCCACCAGATGTACCCATAGGACTAGTTAGAATGGTTGAAGCCATACCACGACGTTTCTGTAATGCTTGAGCTTGAGACAATGCTGCTGCCTGTTGAGCCTCGGCTTGCTGGGTTTGGATGGTAGACTGGCTAGGTGCTTGTGGAGCTGCACCAGCCCCAGGTTGATTAGCCATCTCATATAGTGACACTCCTACACCAGCCGCTGCTACTGTAGCTCCTACAATCGTGGCTATCGTTGCTGCCGATACTCCAGACATTATGCACCTGTAAATACTATGATGTCGTCATGCTGAGTTCGAGATAGTAAATTGTCTACCTCATCTGTAAACTGTGCTTCTGCATCTTCAACTGTTTCGGCATTGGACGTAAAGATCATCGTGATCTCAACAGCACTTCGAGCAATACAAATTTGCTTACGCCATGCATTTCCTGGTATTACATTGTAGCCCTCTAGCCTAACCCATTCATCACCAACCAATAAGTCACAGATTCCATTTATGATGAATATGGTTGGAATCTTCATAAGTGTTCCAACAGCTACCGTGTTTGGTACAAAGCGTATAGTACGTGCATACATCCCAGCATGAAAGACATGCTCAGTTCGTAGCTTGATTTGTTTATACTGGCGTATGAGTTCCTCAGCAATAACTATCTTCTCAATAGTTTCCTTAGTTGAGGCCGGGAGTATATTGCTAAGTATGGCTAATGAACTCATGCCAAGCTCCGTAGGTAAACATTGCTTGTGTTACGATAACGATCTACGTTCGTAGCTAATAGATGGTCAAACTGGCTACCTGCTGGAGCACTGTAAAGGAAGGCAATACACCCTTTACTCTTTGCATAGCTCTCTATGAACAGTAGAAGCCTTCCACCAATGTCACCATGTCTGTGATCTTTAGAGAGGAAGATGCTCTCTGTAGTAGCAACCCTCTTTCCATAGTGGGGAAGGGTGTAGATCAACACAACAGCAAAGCCAATTAGCAGCACACTATCATATACTCCAAACGCCTGTAACCCACCTGTGGCCTCCATTACGTCGTATGTTGAGCATTGTGGGTTAATTGACCCAAGCTCAGTGATAGAACATTCAGCAGCATACTCGTCCAATAGAACCTTTATGTTTGGCTCTTGGAACAGCACAGAGCATGTTGTTGGACGAATGATAGCCATTATCTCATCACCAGTCCATAAGTAAGCGGGTTGTAAGCCTCTACAGGAGGCATGTGCATTAGCACCTCGTCAAGCTCAGGTGATCGGTAAACTGGTTGCTCCATAGCTACATATCTTACTGTATCTGCAAAATCTTTGAAGTCCTGCTCGGGCTGATCACTACCCTCCTTCCATCTGTAGTTCCACATATCCTGGGTCGGCCCGCGCAGTCCCGAGCACCCATCACGAGCAAACATCATGCCTGGGAACTCTCGATTCTGTACAGTGCTGTAGTGGGGTTGAAGATATTGCTTCACTAGCTTATGGCCTAGAGCTATGTCACCTGGAGCTGAGTGGGAGAGTCTGATGTGCTTAATGCTAGCCTTATCAAGTTCCTCTTCCCATGAGGTTGTTTCGTAGGCTGTGTTGACTGTCTTAGTACCAAACTTAGCATCAAGGATAACCATTGCTGGTTCTTTGTAATCGTGTTTAGCACGCATCACACGCACAGAGCGTGCTATGGTATCTATGTTACCACTGGCTAGGAGATAGGTATAGAAGTAAATCCGGTTTGCAGGTCTACCATTGATGGTGATCTCTTCAGGCGACACTGCACCGAAAAGCCAGCGGGTTGGACGTGCATCGTGAGGATCGACACATTCGATACGCATCCAGCCACGTGGAATGGTAAAGTCAGCATAGAGATGGGCTTCACGATCCAACTCTTTGTAGACCATCCCGCTAAGGTGCTTCCACTTACCTTCTTCACGAGCTTCCCTTTCATCTTGGTCAGTGATGGTCTTGAGGTAGTTGTCTATGCCAGCCCTAGGCATGAAGCCCATAACCTTACCACAGTTAGGGCATTTACCTTTGGGTCGTACTTGTCCAGGCTCAAGGTTCTCTGGATGATTCTCTGGGACAGTAACGTTACAGTCACGGCACCAGTCTTGGCAGTTCTCCCATACACTACATCTAAATATCGCTATCTCATCATCCTCTCCATTGTTGTTGAATGCATTGAGGGAGAGCATGTCATAGATGTAGGGCTCCTTGAGGGGAGTCATGGTGAGCCATGAGGGAGCGTTAGCAGCCATCTTACCACGAGATGCAGCATTCCAGATTGGCTGTGGTGGAGGCTCATCCCAGTGTTGCCAGTCAGAGAGGACACCTTCAAAGGATTCAGCAGGCTGGACATACGATCTGAAGTGTGCTGTAGAGCCACACTTGTTGCCCAGGTAGTCATAGGTTAGGGTGACTGACTTGACTGAGCCATCACTATAGCGTGTCCACTCAGGCTCACAGTGAGAGGGTATGAACTCTCTGAACTGAGGTTCGATACGTTGGATAAGGTTCTGTCCAGCTACCTCACAACCTAGCAAGCCATTGTTAGGAACCTTTATCTTTATGCGGTAGTCAGGATCATCCTTCTTTAGCCAAGGACGGAAGCCCATCATGTGAGCGATGTCCTCAGCAATGCCTAGTGTGGTTTTGCCTGATTGGTTAGCACCTTCAAAGAGCCTAATGCGGGGCATACGACCATACTTGTTCTTGATGCGTATGAAGTCATCCTGGATTTGAGTGAGCTTGAGGAAGAAAAGTTTGTAATGCTCATGTGCTGCAACCTCAACATTAGCTAGGGTCTCAGGCTTCTTAGGATCAAAGCCAGAGAGGATTGAGGCTATAGCGGAGTCAGTAGGGGATGCAGATGGTGCAGCAGTGGTACTCGTAGGTGAGCGTCTACGCTTCATTATTTATCGTTAAGCCAGTCTAACAACTTCTGAATGAATGTCTTAGGGTCATCGGTGTGTGGTAGAAGTTCAGCTACATGCTCCGGCTCTGCTCGAATGTGTACTGAGATAACATCAGGTGCTGGTGAGTAGGCTTTCACTACTGGTGGCTTCCTCATTCGCATTCCACGTTTCTTACTAGCTTTCTTTACTTGTTTAGGTGGTAATGGCATCAGATGCCTCCTTGAGCTTCTCACCCTCAATATGAACCTTAGCTACACGAACTGCATCAGTGCCACTATGAGCAGGTAAGATAACTCCACATGTGCAACGTACCAATATAGGCACGTCCACATTTGACATTGGTGTGTATGTAATGTTATGCGCCATCATCTTCACACTCCACTTCTTCTGGTACACATAAGAGCTCTTGCCATTGGTAAGGAGACACTGTGATCTGCACTGTGCCATCCGCACGAACTAGGATTACCATGTCCATGCTTACTCAGTGTTTCAGCCACTGCATACACAGCATGAACACAAGTACAACAGAGAGCAGCCACCTTACGATGCTATAGCCCGATGGCTTCCAAGGATCAGGAACTCCAGGCCAAGGTACAGCCAGAGCAACAATCAACGAGATGATGATAATAGTTAGTTCAATGGGACTCATTGAGACTCCTTTTTGTTGGTAAACTTGAGTGCCTAGGTCGGTATTCACATGACTCCCACCCCACTCTAAGGGGGGCTCCGGTAGGCACTAAGTAATTCTTATTGGTCTGATTGCTCATAGTAGCCACTATTTAAGCAAACCCCCCCTCCCCCCACTACTGAAGGTGACCTATACTACACTCTACTACACACTCTACTATACTACTGGGCTACTTGCTTACTAGCTCTGTGCTTGCATCCTTTATATGTGTGCTCGTACATACTAGCTCCGGGCTACTACTCTTGCTCTCTTACTCTCAATGCCTCTAGTACATCTACTAAAGCATGTACATGTATGCTAGTAGGTTGTCCTCGCATTACTTGTATCTTGTCCTGCATTATAGCAAAGCCTGTTATGAGTGATACAGCAGGAGTTTTATCTAGCTTGTCTTGAGTAATAGATGCTAGTAGTCTATGCTGTATTACCTCACATATACTAGCCTTATCTCCACGAAACTCAGCTAACTCCTCAGTAGTTATGTCCTTAAGGTAATCCTTAAGAACTTGAGACACATTACTCTCAGTACACCCTACGCGTCGGGAGATAGCAGCCTGTGATAATTCAGGATATTTTTCATACAGATAGCGGATTTCAGCAGCCCGGTCGCCCTTAGCTGGGGCTGGCCCCAAGATCACGCCTGCCAGCATGCCAGGATCGGCTTGCACATCGGGCGATTGTGGGTTGGTGCTCACGGCTCGAGTAATTCACAGATCACCAGGATTGTCAAGCACAAACTGCAATATAGCATTGTTCCACGTGGAACATTACATAGGTAAGTGCTTTGTAATCAATAGTTTATATATGCTAGTAATAGCTTTACAAATCTTTACAATTCTATGCTTGACATGCTACTGTGTTAGTGCAACAGTGTGATTGCCACTATCCCAGACTTAATTGCTAGGGTGCAGATGGTGCAGTCGAGGATGGGCTAACAGTAGTGGTTAACGGTATCAGCTACAGAGCTGGGCAGGCATAAGGAGTAACAATGTCAAACAGTAACTATCGTAAGTGCACCCGATGTGGACATGAGTGGATTCGCAAAGGTGGTGGGATCAGCTATAGATTGCACCCACTTGAACCCAAGCAATGTCCCAAGTGCCGTAGCGAGAAGTGGCAGCAAGCACAAGCACCAAAGGAGGAGTTATGACAGAGGCAGCGCGTTATACAGTGTTCACCCGTACATGGTGGAGAAACAATCCAAGCTGGCCCCGTGGCTTGGAACCATGCGCCGGTCGCAGATACATCCATGAGCGCAATCTTACCTATGAACAGGCATTGCGCTATTGTGAGCAGTGGAACAGCACACACAAGCCAGGGAGACTTAGCCGCAAGGCAGAGTTTACACAGCAGTAAGTAACCGGCAGCGGAGATGCTGTAAACGTGACTCAGATCACGAAAGGGAGATGAAATGAGCAAGAAAGATTTTATCGCACTGGCAGACGCAATCGGGGAGCACAACAGGATTTACATTGGCTCAGAGTTTAGTGCAGGGCAGCTTTACACGTTAGCAGACTTCTGTCAATCGCAGAACAGCAACTTCAAACGTGACCGCTGGCTTGGATACATCGCCGGCGAGTGTGGCCCGAACGGTGGAGCAATCAAGAGCTAACTTTTGACGGTTCCGCTTCATACCATGAGCGGTTCCGTGAGCAGTTAGAATATTGAAGGGTATGATGCAAAAGACTACAGTAATATTTCTCACATTACTGGTAGGAGCATTGCTACTAGCGGGATGCTACTACCTAGCGGTGACATACGCAATGGCGGAGGTGCAGTGGTGAGCAACTATAACTTTGAAGAGTGGGGCGACGATCACGGATATGTACGTTATCGCTGTCCTGTGTGTCATAGGCAGTTCTACAGTGACAGCGGCCCTCGTGGGCAGTGCTGCCAGGAACCGGAAGAGGATAACGACCAGTCAAGCACAGCGGGCATTGACATGCTACCAGAGGAGGAGATGTGAGCAATAGCAACTTGCTTATGTTACCCTTTGCTTTAGTATGCATTATTGTGCTCACTTGTGTCTGGTATCTAGTGCGATCACTGCTTGTATGTCAGCACGATCATTTAGGCTGGCCGATTGGTAACACACAACGATGTTTACAATGTGGGGCTGTGAGACCTTATGTGATGGGCGAGCACCCCGGAAAGTGGGGGAGAGAGAAAGTTTTACAAGCGTCAAAATAATCCTTGACAAGTGGCAAAACACAGTTTAGTATCAATATCAGCCCAATCAGGGCACACAGAAAAGGAGAATTACATGTCAGATGAAAGTGCTGTAATGGAACCGGAAGCTAAGACCAAGGCGCGTAAAGCTTACGCACCCCTCACCAATGAGCAAAAGGAAGCGGCAACTCTTCGACGGGATGCGACGCTGCTTGCAAAATACGGTAATGCGACCAAGGCTGCGGAGCTTGTAGCCCAGGCGGACAAGATTGCCCCGGAGCGCAGCAATCAGGCAAAGCGGGTTGATCCTCTGATTGAACTGAATGCCCAGGAGCAAGGATTCCTGCGAACGTCCTACTTTGAGACCACCAAGAAAGGCTTTGCCCACATCTGTGCTCTGGTCAGCTATAAGAAGCTGGCAGAGATTGTGGAGAGTCACCCAAAGCAAGCTCTGGTCAGCTATAAGAAGCTGGCAGAGATTGTGGAAGGCGCACAGAAGTAACCTCCCTGTAACAAGCCTTCAGAGTCAACCAACTCTGAGGGCTTTGTTACTTCTGTAGTTCTTCTTAAGGGCATCGAGGTTTAGATAGCCGTGCTCTTTAAGAACAAATTTGATGTTCTCCTCCATGTCTGCTACAGCTAGGCGCTCTGTCCTTGTCAATTTCTCGTGTACTTTCTTCTTTCTTTTCATTGGGTTAGCTCTTTCATCTACCGAAAATTCCGTTAATCAGTGTTCTCAAAATATGCAAAATTCCGATAAGTCCTTTGTTTTCAGTTAGGCTTTTTATTGGCGGTAGATAGGGTAGATGACGGAGCCTTCCCCCCCTCTCTATCTATCTCTGTATTCTTTTCTATGTTGTTGATTCTATTACTATTAGTATTCGGGGGCAGGGGGGTGCTTAACTGCTCCAAGGTGTCGGGGTCAGAGTAACCTATTGATTCATAAGCACTAAGCAGTGACTTGCGGTTGAGCTCAACAACGGCCTGACCGTGGGACACCTTGACGGTGAACCCCATGAGTCGGAGCTGGCGACCAACCTTGCGGGCGGGATAAGAGTCTCTGCTTTCCTTGTAAATAGCGTCAACTAAAGCACTTAATCTGACGTTGCAATAACTGATGGTGTGCGTTGAATCATTTGGGTCTGTCATGCAGCTAACAAGGGCCGAATAGACTACATGGGTAAACTCAGTGCCCTGATCCATACACATGTT
>QGNH01001146.1_pt2 | contig 46252 bp, 75 predicted proteins | sample 1735481 | NCBI WGS metagenome assembly QGNH01 (sample SAMN09239004, study PRJNA386568) | Viral metagenome, whole genome shotgun sequencing project.
TCCGGCCCGTCGTTCCCCCACGTGGGGATTGCCTGATTCCCCTCGGGGGGCGTCAGCGCCCACACGAACAACCTGTTCGTCTCCCACGCGTGCACTGCGCACGCGTCCACGATGCGCTCGTCGTTCAGCTTCTCCATCGGCTGACCCCTCCTACGGGTCAGCCGGCATTGTGGCGCGTCGGCACCGGCGTCCTGCTCGGACCCGTCGCTGGCTGGAACCAGTCGGAGCTCGCCTTCTCCGGGTTGACCACGGGTCTGCCACCCTTGGTCTCCACGAGCACGTTCGTGCCTGCCCACCGCTGGTAGTCCTTCGAGCTGCACTCGAACGTGCCGTTCCCGGTCGCCCGGAAGAACGCGCAGTCGCAACAGGCGAACCCAGGCTCCCGCGGGGGAGGTGCAGGTGGCTGGCTGCTGCTGTCTCCCGAGCCGCTCCCCCCGGACCCCGATTCCTTCGCCGAGGATGCCCCGTCCTCGCTTCCGGACCCCGACCCGCTCCCTCCGGGCTCCTCGGGCATCGGAGGCGGCAGAGGGGGCTTGTCCCAGCCCTGCAGCAGGATGAGCGGACGATGGTCGCTGGGCAGGTGGTGCTTGTCGTCGGGGAAGCTCTCCGAGCCCGGGTCCGAGACGCTGCTCATCGCCGTAGCGCTCGGCTTCACCTGCTTGGGCGGCGGAGCGGAGGCGCTGCTCGCCCCCGTCCGCTTCTTCGCCCAGGTCGCCGCGCCCACGTCAGTTCGGAGTCGAAACAATGATCCACGTACCAGCCGGCAGAGTCGCCGTGCCCGTAAGTGTCGACGACGCGGTGAGCGTGTAGCCGTCAGCGTACACGCCGTTCGTGATGGTCCCGAGGTTGAACCTCACCCACTTCGTCATCGCTGTCGCGTTCGCGATGCTCGCCGCGGCCAACTGGCCCACCAGCACACCCGACGCGTTGTAGATGTTGATGACGATGGCCTGGCTGTTCGACCCAGCCGCCGGGGTGCTCGTCGCGTTCGGCAGATAGTAGACACCGATGATCGTCCCCGAACCGATCATCCCCCCGATGGCGATCTCCACGAGAGAGATCGTGCTCACCGCCTGCGGCGACTGGAGGATCTGCCCGTTCGTGAACTCCTGCAGGCTCTCGATCTTCGAGAACGTCAGCGACGTCGTGTTCAGCGTGAGGGGCGCCGCCGTCGTCAGCATGGAAGTCGCCGTCGGGTTCGTCGTCCCGTCCGGGCTCGTCATCACGTTCATGCCCGACACGAAGTCCGCGCTCGCCGCCGCGTCCGGGGCGCGCGTCAGGACCGCTGCCACTCCCACCGCACCCGCCGTCGACACGTAGTAGATGCCGTTCTGCGAGCCGGTCACCTGGTTCTTCACGAGAACCCGGTCGTTCAGTGCCGTCACCGCACCGTCGACCGTAAGCGTCCCCGTCGCCGTGATGGCGAACGTATCCGGCGCCCCGCCCGTCCCCGCCGTGAAAGTGCCCGTCGCCAGCGCAGCCGTCGTCGCCAGGCGCACCGTCCGGGTCACGCCCACCTGACTCGCGCCCTCGGCTCCCTGATTCAGCGAGCTGACAGCCCCCGCGAGCATCGCCCTCGAGCAGAAGCCCTCGTCCATCCCCTGCGACCGCAGCTTCTGCACCAGCACCGACTGCGCCAGGACCACGGGGTCCGTCGCCGGCCAGAGCAGCCCACCCTCCTGCGCGATGGCCGCCTGCGTGGCAGCGTCCGCGATGGTCGAGCCAGCCCGGAACATCTGCGGTCCGCCCTGCGGAGACTGCGCCTTCGTGTCGTTGATGAGGATCAGCGAGGCCATGCGTTTTCGTGCTCCCTTGCTGCGGAGACTACCCGGGGAGTCCCCCGCCGACCATCACTGTTTCGGAGCAGGCATCGCCGCGACCGGCACACACGCGTAGGTCGCCCGCATCAGGCACTCGCCGCTCGCCCACGCGCTCCCGCCGTTGCCCCACCCCTTGGGACCCACGAGCTCAAACCGCCCTTGGTCGTCGTAGCCCACGACGAGGTAGCTCCGCTCCTCCTCGGGCTGGTCCGTCGGCTCGAGCGTCTTCTTGCCGTCCGCCGCGAGGAAGTCCTTGCCGACGAGCAGCCCGACCGCCACCGGGTGGTCGTGCATCAGCGCCTGGCGCACGTCCGCCAGCATCTCCTGCGCGCCCCCGACGACACGGTAGACGCCCTTCATCGGCGCGAGTGCGTCGTCCTCGTGGTGAAGCTCGTGGAGCTCGTGGGCGACGTCCTCCAGCTTCTCTCCGACGAGATGAGCTGCCCATCGCTCGGGCTCCGGCTGCTTGGTCGCCCTCGCGCGCGTCGACAGCGCCAGGTCGAGCACCTGCGCCGACGTGCCCGTGTCGAGCAGCGCGCGGTCCACGTGATGCGCCATCGTGTGGCTCGCCGGAATCGTCCGGCCCGCGCCCAGCAGCTCCCTCGTGCCCTTCATGTCCGCCATGGAGAGCAGCCTACGCGCTCCCCGGGTCGGGGGAAACCCGGGTTTCCCTCAGTACTCGTCCCACTCCTCGTACTGCGGCGGGATGAGCACGAGGAAAAGCAGGACGAACGGGAGCAGCGCGTACGAGGCTGCTTCTCGGAACAAGCATCGACACATGCTGTCCTTCATGGCGCCTCGGGCCTCTGCGAGTGCGTCCTCCGCGCGCCCACCCGCCCGTCGTCGCTGCCCACGTAGCAGCACTGACCCTCGGGGCACGACGCCGGCCGCGGCCCACCGCACACCTCCCCCTCCTCGCAGCACGCGCGCACGGGCCTGCAGGAGACGCCCGTCTCGCCGCACGGGTTGCCCGGCACCGGCGTCACGGGCAACGGATCGTTCCAATGCGCCGAGCAGGCAGTGACGAGCGCCAGGGTAACGAAGACGAACGCCTTCATCGCTCGCTCCCCGGCCAGCTCGCGGCCTTCGCGCGCTCCTGGCACATGTGCACGCACGCGGTCGCGTCCTTCAGGATCTCCTGCGCGTCGACCAAAGCCCCCGTCTGCTGGCGCTCGCCGTCGAGCACCTTGCTGTAGAAAGCCACGCACCCGTACATGCACGGGCTGTCGTTGCCGTCGTGGATGCGCAGCGGCGCTCCTCCGTCGATGAGCGATGGGAGCGTGAGCGTCCCGCTCGGGAGGCTCTGGCGGAAGTCGCCGGGGCGGTAGCTCGACGCCGGCACCTGAGCGCGAGGATCGGTGATGGACGTCGCGGGCGGCGCCGAAGGCTGCGCCTCGCGGGCTCCTGCATCAGGCATCGGTGGAAGCGGCGCGGAGGCGTCCTCGCGCGGGGGCAGGTACGTGGACACCTCCCGCGTGACGCATGCTCCGAACAGGGAGAACACCGCGAGGAACGACAGGTGGACTGCGAAGTAGCGCGTCTTCATGGAACCGATGATGGCGCAGTCGCTCACTCCCCTGCTGCGTGCTTCCACGTGTTGTCGTTCGCGGCATCGGCTGCCTCGAGCATCTCGTCGTCGATGACGATGGCGAAGTCCACGATCGTGATGTTATTCGTGCCGAATGTGTACACCTGAGCGGCGCTGGCCCCCGTGGCGATCAGGTTCGTGAGTTGCGTGGCAGAGATCGTCTTCGTGGTCGTGCCGTTTTTGAATCCCACCGTGAACGCGCCAAGTGCCCCGAGGCCCGACACGTCGATGATGAATGCTCCGGTGACGGCGTTCGTCCCGAAGTCGACGATGCAGTTCGACGTGAGCGTGCCCGATGTCAGGAGGAAAAACGGAATGACCGCCTGCGCGGCCGAGATCGTCTGAGTGCCGCCCGTGCCGCAGGCGACGGTGTTGGGGGAGGTCTGGCCGACGAATCCAAGCGGCGTCGTGCCGCTGCCGCCGATGAGCCCAAGTAGCCCGATGGTACCGCGCGCGCCGGCTGTCGCGCTGCCGCTTGTGCCGCCAGCGCCCGCGGCCAGCGTCAGGACCCCGCCCGCCCCGCCGTTGTTGCCGCCCCCCGTCGCCGCCTGCCCCGCCTGCGCGGTCACTGCGAGCGGCTGACCCGCGGCGCCGGAGCCGGCGGAGGTGGAGGCGAGGGCGGTCTGTGTGAAGAGAGGCGCGGCTACTGCGCTGCCCCACGAGTAAACGGAGGCACTGGTGGTGTTCACGGCCGAGCCGTTCACGTTCACGTTGACCGATGACGTGCCGTTCAACACGAGCGCCGACGCGCTGGCCGTGAGCGAGTAGTTCCCTGCCGTTGCCGCGGTCCCAGCCGGGAGTAGCCAGAGATTGGTGTTGCTCGCCGGAGCGCCCCAGAACGGCCCGATGCCGCCGATGATGTTGGCGCCCGAGTTGAACTGGACGAAGGCTTGCGGTGTGCCACTCAGGGACAGCGGGACACTAAGGACGACATTGCCGCCCTTGACGTTCGTCACCGCGCTCGCCCACGGCGCCTGACTCTGAATCAGCAGCGGCACCGTCGCGACGTCGGAGGTGGGCGTGGCTTGCATGAGGGTCGGAGCAGAGGCAGCGGCGATCCACTCAAGCACGTTGGGAGTGATGAGGATGGGGGTCGACCCGCTGATCTTGTTGACCACGTTCGCGCCCAGCGTCCCGCCGACGTCGCCCGCGAGCGGTGTCGAGGGCGAGGCACTCCCACCCGTGATGACGAGCTGCTGCCCGAGCTTGTGCGCCGGCTCACCGCCCGGCTTCATCGACACCCACTCGAACCTCGCGCAGTGCGGCGGCTTCGAGCTCGACTCGGGCAGCGGCTCCGCGCAGTGCAGCACGTCCGCCGTCGCCGCGGGCGTCGCTCGCGGGGGCGCCTGCACGCTCGTCGGTCGCGCACACCCCGCGAGCGCGAGCAGCGCCGCGAAGAGGACCAGGCAACTCGTCTTCATCGTCGTCGCTCCCTCAGTAGTACTGGACCGTCACCCACACGCTATTCGTCGAGTCCACCGTCAGCGTCGTCGCCGTCGTGGACGCCGCCCACACGAGACCCGTCGACATGACCGGGCCGAAGGCCACCGCGTTCGCCGTGGCGATGGTGTTCACCAGCGAGAACGTCCCTCCCGCCGGAATCGGGATCGGCATCATCGACGGCGTCGCCCCGTTCGCCGGCAAGCTCGTGGCGTTGAACCACATGAAGTAGAGCTGCGACGCACCCTTGTTCGATCCCATCGCCCCGAGGAAGGACCCCGAGCTCGCCTTGACGACGTCGCTGTTGATGTAGCCCTGGCTGTCGTACTGCCTGGCCGCTCCCAGCACCGGACTCGGGCCGATGGGCGTCGCTGTCGAGGCCCCGAGCACATGGTGCTTGGGCGTGTTCGGCTCCACCTGAGCCGGGGCGTGACCCGCGCACGCCGCCAGGCACGCGAGGGTGAGGAACGAGAGGAGCGCGAGCGTCTTGCGACTCATGCCCCGGAAGGTACCACGAGGCTCAGGGCTGCGTGATGCTCCGGGTCGCGTCCGGGCTGAAGGTGAAGACGCCTCGCTCCTGCGTCGTCGTCACGACCGGACTCGAGGTGTCCTGCGTCTGCACGTCGTACACGACGTCGAACTCCCCGTCCGGGAAGCTCTGCGTCGCGAACGGCGGGAAGGTCACGAGCATGATCCCGCTGCCCGCCTCCGTGAACACGATGCTGCCGCCGGGCGGCGTGCCCCTCGGCAGGCTGGTCACCTGCGCGATGGCCTGGGCGTCCACGTCCGGCCACTGGTACTTCAGCGTCGCCCACGCGTACCAACCCGCGATGTTCTGCGGCACCTTCGCCGGCTGCGTGCTCTGCGGCTGGAATCCGACGGGCGGCGCTGGCTGGAACACCTGCACCTGAAACTGCACCGTGTCGCCGCGCGTCGCCTTGCGCCTCACGAGGCAGCTGCGCTCCCGGCCGAAGTGCTCGTCGTACTTCTCGTGTTCCCACCAGTGCGGCATGGAGCAGAGCGTATCACTCGTCGTCGAGGTGCTCCGCCGCCAGGTCGATGTCCTCGAAGCCCTCGAGGGAAACCCGGGTTTCCCTCAGCGCGAATCGCTCCAAGGTCGTCTGCGGGGGTTCCAACTCGACGCCCTCCACCACGTACCGCTCGCCCTCCCGGCGTAGGATCGTCGCCGTCATGCAGTCGTCGCCGTACCCGAGGTCCACACCCACAACGAACTCCGGCGGGCTCGGGATTGTGCTCGTCAGCGTGTCCGGCGGGATCGTGTCGTCTGCCTTCACGTCCCCCATCATGTCGCGTTCAGTCATCGAAGCGGACCAGGCGCACGTTCGCCTCCTTCGCCCCGCTGAGCTTCGCCGCCGTCAGCCGATGATGACCGTCCCAGATGAGCCGCCGCCCCTTCCAGTCCATGACCACCGGGAAGTCGACGGGCGTCTTGGCCGCCGGGTGCAGGTCCGCGGGCGGCCGCAGGTGCGGCTCGTCGAGGTACTGCAGCACCCTCTTCGGCTTCACCGAGTGCTGGATGGCGTGCAAGCCCTCCAGCGGCACCGTGGTCACGTGCGCCTTCTCGATGGCCGCGTTGATGGTCGCGTTGTCGTGCGCCTTCTTGAACGCCTCCCGGTCCACGTAGGGGAAGGGCACAGCCGTCCCGTGTCCCGTCGTGCTCTGCGGCATCCTGGCGAGCGCCTGCTCTGCCTTCTGCCGACTGCCCCGGCTCCGGGCGAAGACGAGCGCGCTCATTCCTCGTGGCCCTCGTGCTGCTTCTCGCCCTTCTCGTGCTTGCCCGTGACCCGCCCCGCGACGCCCGCCGCCATGCCGGCTCCCCGGACCAGGCCCGCGCCGGGCACCATCCGCTGAGCGACCGCGCCACCCGCCTCCTCCACGACCTTGAGGGGGTCGCCCTCGAGAGCCTGCTCCTCCAGCTCCTGGGCCTTCTCCCCACGCTCCTCGAGCCCCTCCTTCGCCTTCTCCAGCTTCTCGCCCAGGCCCTTGATGCGCCCGGCCACCCAGGCGGCTGCTCCCTTGTGCTCGGGTGCTGCCTTGGCCTCGCCCGCGTGGTGCTCCGCCTTGCCCTCGTGCTCCTTGGCCTGGGCTGCGTGGGCGTTGGCGGCTGCCTGATGGTCGCCGCGCTCGCCCGGGGGCGCGTGCTCGGCTGCCTTGCCGTGCGCCGAGGATGCCTCCTGATGCGCTTTGGCGGCTGCCCCGTGGGCCTGGGCCGCCCCCTCGTGCTCGGCCTTCGTGGTGGCGCCGTGGGAGGCCTTGGCGGCTCCCTTGCTCGCCTGCCTGGCCTCGTGGCGCGCCTTGCTGGCGTGGACGGCTCCTCCCCCAGTCGCAAACTTGCCACCATCCCCTCGCGGGTGGTCGTCCTCGTTGAACTCGCCCACGGGGTGGAGACTAGCCGTCCGTGGTCTCCAGGGAAACCCGGGTTTCCTTGACCTCTCGCTCCCGCACCGACTCCCTCTGCATGCGCAGCGTCTCCTGGCGCATCTCCGCCCCCGTGTGCGCGGCAAACCGTTCCATCATCAGCGTCCACCGCTCCATCTGTTCCAAGGTCGGCATCAGACTGTCCTCCTTGCCCTGAACTTGATGGGTGTCTTGGTCGTGTGTTCCACGTGTCCCCGGCTCACCAGCGTCCAAAGAGCTTCGTCGAGTGCCGTCCCGTGCACGACGTCCGCCGTCTTGTCGACGAGCTCCACGCACGCCCTGTTGAACGTCATCGCGCCGTGCTCGGCCAGGTGCATGAGCAGCCGCTCCATCCACACCTCGACGCTCGCCTTCTTCAGCTGCCTGCGCCAGAGCGCCGTCCTGTCCTTGCCGTTCGGCGGTGTCCTCTCCGGGTCATCCGGCGCACGTACCATGTGCAGGTAGCTCGCCATGCCCCCGCGGTCCGCCCAGTCGCCCGTCTTCCAGGCTCGCCTCACGGCTTCCACCGATCGAGCAAGAACGTCATCGCGTCGTTGGCCACATCCCTCGGTACACCCGCCCCGATCATCGCATCGAACACCGGCCTCGCTCGCGCGAGCTCGGCATCCGTCTCCCCCACGCACTCATCGCACGAGTTGAAGTCGACCACCGGCACATCGTTCAGGGCAAGCGTCCTCCGGGTCGCTGGCTTCCCGCAGGTCCTGCACTTCCTGATCGGTACGATGTTGCTCACGACTGCAGCTTCTGCCGCAGCTTGGTCACGTGCGGCTGCGCCACCACGTCGAGCAGCGCCTTCCTCGCCGCCGCGAACGCGCTCGCCGCACCGACGAACGCCCCGGCCGCCTGCAGCTCGTCGTCCTCTGTCAGTAGCGGTGCCAGCTCCGCCAGCGCGTCGAGCAGCTTGTTGTGCTCCAGCGCCTCGTTCATCGCCGTCATCAGGAGCTTCAGCCGCTTCCGGTCCCCGTCTTCCATGCGAAGGGTCATGCCGCGGGGGAAACCCGGGTTTCCGTCAGCGCCGGAGCGCTGGCTCCGGGTTCGGGTGCCTCGGCAGACTGTCGATGATGCTCCCGTGTCGCGGGGGCACCGCGATGGTCTGCTGCACGCCCGCGACAGTGACAGTCTTCGTGTGCCAAGGCTTCGCGCTCGCGTAGCTAAATGGCTCCAGCGTCTTCTGCGCCTGACCCGCGACCGCTCCCCCGTGCAGCACCGGCACCGGCATCTTGCCCCTCACCTTGGGCCTGCCGAGCTCCGGGTCCTCCTGCTTGGGCTGCGCGATGGGCGTGCCGTCGTTCTCGTAGCCCACACGCGTCGGACCCACGTGCACCGTCGGCTCGAGCACGTCCGTGCCCGGCGGCAGATTGGGTAGCCCAGCGGCCCTCAGACGAATGTTGACGGCTCCCTCCGCCTGCTGCGCGTCGAGGCGAGCCTGCTTCACCGCGTCGATGACGTTGTTCTTGGGCACCGGCGCACGCTCCGCCGGCTTCGACGTGGGGGCCGCGTTTCGCTTCTCGTGGAAGCAGGGGAGGCACGCTTGCGGGTTCAGTCCGTGCTTGCATGGCATGCCTCCCATGATGCAGCACCCGCGCTCGTCGTGCACATCCGTAGGGTGCAGCGCGCATCACTCGGCGCGTTTCAGATCGTCCAACCGCGCACCCCTGCGCAGCGCGTACCCGCCGCACACCAGATCGCGCCCCTCGGCGCCGTCGCGCTCGCACGCCCTCACCGTGAGCCGACAGACGCCACACGTCCCGAACGCTTCACGGCATCGGCTCCTGACTCGCGGCGAAGTCGTCGAGTGCGTGGAGGGCGTCGTCCAGCGCCTCCCACTCCGGCGCCAGATCCGGGTCGCCCGATGACTTGTCGCGCAGGTCACGTGCCCGCCGCACGACGGCCGACCTCAACTCCTGGCGACGTGTCTCCACCTTCTCGCGCGCCTTACGGCGGTCGAATCGTTCCTGCTCATCCAGCTCGGCTTGATCCATCACGTCCTCCTCGTTCCGTTCCTCTTCGCGCGCAGGCTAGCGCGGCACTCCGCTATCAACTGCCCACCCTTCGGCTCACCGATGCACACGTGCGACTCTTCGCTCACGAGGCGACCCGGGTCCTTCTCCACATTCGTGTCCAGGTACACGACCATGCGCGCCCCGAAGAGCACACGGACGCGGTCCCAGAATGACAGGTGCACGGTGACGGCACTTCGGATTCCACCTTCACTCATCTCGGTCGTCTCCTCTCGGTTTGCGCGCAAAAGCGCGAGTGTCATGTCCGCACTTTTTCGGTTCCGAACGGACTGATCCATTCTTCGTTCGGAGCGCGTGTTCGGGTGCCGGACATGCCGCCCTTCATGCGTCCACGCGAGAGACAGATGGCGCCAGGTGTAAGTCCGCGTCCCTCAGAAACCCAACACGGCACGCCGAGCGACGAGGCCAGTTTTGAGGCGTCAACTTCGTAGCCATATTTCGACGTCCCTGCGTAGGGGGGATCGATGTAAGCAACATCTCCGTCCCCAACGACTAGACGCAGGTCGAATCCCGGTCTGCCAAGGTCGTCGCAGATGGCTCGTACCCCTCGCATCCTCTGAGCGAGCGATCGGCACCGCGCTACGATGACGTCGGGCATGGGGCACATGGGCGGTGTTGAATTGGGGTTCTCTCGACCGCGTGTCGGTTCCTTTTTCGACGACGCCGATGTCCAGTATTGACGGAAGCCGCCGCCACACCACTTCTCTCCGTCAATCCAGATCGCCGCGCCGCCAAACCGTGCAGCCTGCAAGATCAGGAACACATAGACGCGATCGTCGCCCACGCGCTCTCGCGAAAGGGCTTCTACGTATTCTTTTATCTTCCAGGGGTCGCGTGGCACTCGCGCTGCATGCAACTCGAATTGAGAAACGTCAAAGGACCCGTCGCCAATCGACTTCCAGAAGAGACCCCATGGCGAGAGGTCGACCATTGTGATGCGGCTCGGGTCTTGGCCCCGCTCGACTGCGGCAACTGAGATGGCGCCCGAGCCGCAACAGAGGTCATAGAATCGACCGGCGATGGGGAGCCCCATCGTCTCGACGATCTGCGCTGCTAGGCGGCCCTTGCCGCCTTGGTAGGTGACGGGTGGTAGAAACTCGGTCGTCCGCTTGCTCATGGTCTCTCCCTCACGCCGCGCGCACAATGCCGAGTGTCAAAACGGGCCTCCGGCTGCCCCTCGCCAGTCACCGCCGTTCGGGATCGTCGTACCGGCGACGGGTGGATCGACGTGGCACTTCGTGTGAGCACAAGCCTCACACCAGTTCGCGCCACACCGACACGGCACCATGATGGGTTGCCCGAACGGTGCACGGCCACACGGACACGGGTACTTTTCTTCAGCCATCACATCCTCCGTCCGGTCCACTCGTGAAGCCTCTCGCCCACCCGAGGCCACACCACCATCAGCGGATGGGCGACGATGTTGCATGACCCACCAAAATCGCCTCACCCCGGCCTTCATCGGTCCGCCTTGAGAGTGTCGTCGCCACCCTCGCCCCCTCCACTACCGCGTCCTTCAACTGCTCGCCGACGACCCTCGAGTACGCGTCCGCGTCGAACCGCGAGAGCTCGTCGGGCACTTCGATCTCCACGAACACGCTCCTGATCGCGATGCGCACCTCCGTCACGTGCAGCTTCTGGTCGCCCGCCTTCTTCACGACGTGCCACACGATGCTTGCCGCCACGTCCGGGTTCGTCCCGATCCTGTCCTCGCACTTGAACTCCAGCAGCGACTTCAATTGGTCCTCTCCTTCTTCGGCGGCAAACCCGCGTGCATGCGGAGCTCCGCCTCCTTGTCCGCGACCGTCTCCTTGCCCGGGAGCACACGCATCGTGACCCCGATGGGCACCCCCTGGGCGCGCAGCACCTGCTCGTCCGCCATGCCCTTCGCGTAGCCCTCGGCGTACCCCTTGGCCTTCGCGCGGCGGCGCAGCTCCGCGATGAACAGAATCAGCGCCACCCCCGCGACCACCCTCGAGCACCACTCCCACCAGCTCATCGACCAACCTCTCGCGCTTCCTGTCGCTTGGCCTTCGCCCTGTCCTGCTGATGCTCCCGCTGCTTACGCTTCGCCCTCGCACGGGCCTGGCACCTCGCCGCGTACATCGTGTCCTTCCGCGTCTTGCACTCAGTCCCGTGCCTCGCCTTGTTCGACCGGCTCATCGCGTCGTCCTCCTCTCCGCATCATTGGCGCGCTGCTCCGCCCTCGCGCGCGCCGCGATCTCCTGGCCAAGCATTCGCTTCGTGGCTGTGAGCTCCCGCTCCGCGTCACCGGCTCGCTGCTCGAAGATGGCTCTGTCCCCGTGGACGAGCGCGAGCTCCCTTCGAAGGCGCGCCACCTCGCACCACACGCACGTGCGCTCGCCTCCCGCGTTGACCACCTCCCGCTGCACGTCCCCGTGCTGACAGTCCTCAGCCATGCCGGGCGTCATGCCGCCGGAGGAAACCCGGGTTTCCCCTCAGGGCAGTCGCTGCGGCACCAGGCCCACGTTCTTCATGCGCTGGTCATGCTGGTCGAAGCACGCCTTGGCGTGCTGCAGGAGGAGGCCCTGGCCGACGAGCTGCTGCGCCGCGTCCACCACGATGCTCTCCGGACCGAAGCCCCGCTCCACGCCTCCCGTGACGTAGGCCACGCTCTTGCCGTCCGGCTGATAGACGGTGCTCGTCGGGCTCCGATAGACCGCACTCCACGTGATGATCACGCGCGAGCTCGAGACCGGCCTCGGCGCGCTCACGGCGTAGTGCTGGATGTACAGCTGCGCCGTGGCCGTCGTCGTGAACGCGAACTGCTGCGCCACCGCCCGCGCGAGGAGCGTCGCCTGCAGCGCCGCGACGGATGCGGGATCGAACTGCACGCTCAGCCCGGCATCGGGCCGGGACCGTCCATCTGCCGGCTGCCCGGGGGCGGATTCTTGATGCGCTCGGCCTTCATCCGGTGCTCGTGCTGCTTCTCCTGATGGCCGAACCCGAGCTTGCCGTTACCGTCCTGCCAACGCGCATCGGCCGCCTCCCCGTGCGCGTTGGCCGCCGCCTCGTGGTCCGGGGCCTTGCCGCTCGCGTTCGCGATGGCGCTCGCCTGGTGAGCCACCGTCGTCTTGCCCTCGGGCGTCGTGGGGTCGCCGTGCCGGTCGTGCAGGGCGGCTTGCTGCAGGTGGTGCTGAGCGAGGCTCGGTCGGTTGCCCGAGAGCGCGCCGATGTGCGCCGCCTGGTGCTTCTTGCTGGCGTCCTGATGGAGCGCCGGGGTGTGGCTGGCCTGCGCCGCCTTGCTGGCCGCCATCGCGTCGTCGCTGAGCTGGTCCACCGGGTTGCCGTTCATGGGGACCAGCTTAGCGCGACGCGGGGCCTCACGTCGCCGGGGGCGCGGGCGGGGCCTCGTCGAGGGCGAGCTGCACGCCCTTCACGGTGAGGTTCAGGCTCACGTACCCCTGCGAGCGCGAGCCGTTCGCCTCGACGCTCAAGCCGTTGCCGTACGCGGCCCCCTCCGAGATGGCTGCCATCGCGCTCTCCTTCGCGCGCATGACGTCCTTCGCCTCCTCCTTGCCCTCGTACGTCTTGGCTGCGGCGTCGAACGCCTCCGTGGCCTTCCTCGCTACCGCGTCCTTCGTGCGATCTGTCCGGGTGCCGTCTCCTGGAACAGGCTCGTGATGTTCGCGATGAGCTCCTCGTGGTGCTTCTGCGCGAGCTTCGCGGCGTTCTGCTCGGCCACGGAACGCCGGCTGAGGAACCTGGTGAACCGCTCCTCTGCATCTCGGTCCAGCGCCTGCGCGATGGCCATCGCCACGTACTCGTCCTCGGGCTTCATCGGTCGATGCGCGCCTCCAGCGCCACCTCGAGGAACTTCCGGGTGAGCTCCTTCGCGCGCTCCTCGTCGTTCGGCAGCGACGCGAGGTAGGCGACCCACTTCTTCGCCTCCCGCGTCATCGTGTCCTTCATGCGCTCCAGCTTCTCGATGTTCTGCAGCATCTGCTCCGGTGTCGCCACCATCAGCCCCTCGCCTTCTTCATGCGCGTGTGGATGCTCCCCAGCTTCTCCGTGAACATCTCCTGCGTGACCCACCCGTACCGCTCCTTCAGCTTCTCCGAGATGACAGCCATGCTCCGCGTCATGCCGCGCTTCAGCGGTCCATGAAGCTCGCGAGTCCCGCGCTCCCGTCGTTGACCGCCTGGGCCCCCGTGCCGATGCCCCACTGCCTCGCTCCCTCGAACGCGAGCCAAGCGGACATGAGCACGTCGCCCGTGTGCTTGTCGGGAACGTAGTTGATGCACTCCGAATGGAACCGCGCCACGCGCTCGTCCTCCTGGCCATGCTCGTCGTTCGGGACCATCCACGCGCCGTTGTAGAACTCGAGCGCCAGGCCCGGGATGCCTCGCTCCGGGTGCGCCTTGGCGGCTGTCGTCTGCACCGCCTTCACCGGCAAGCTGATGTTCTTGTCGAGGGCCCACTCTGCGAGGAGCTTCTGCCCGCCGTTGCTCTCCACGATGCAGCAGGCGGCGTTGTAGCGCTGGCACTTCTCGATGACCTTCTGCACCTTCTGCGCCCCGTCGAACTTGCCGAACTCGATGTCGAGGATGACCCGGTGCCCGCTCTGCAGCACCATGAACGTGAAGTAGCTCGTGTCGTCGTTGTGCTCGCCCACCTCGATGCCGAGGTCGACGCCCACGAACACGAGCTCCGGCCCCTCGTACTTGTCGACGAGCCGATAGACGCCCGCCTCGCGCGCCTTCTTCATGCACGTGCGGAACCACTCGTCCTGGAACAGCGCGCTCGCCTGGTCGCGAGCGATCATCATGTACATCTGCTGGAAGACGGTCGGCAGCTTGGAGCGCCGGAGCTTCGCCAGATCCTTCTGATTGCCGAACACCTCGGGCCAGAGCAGCACCTCGTCCTTCGGATCTGGATCGTGGCTCTTGAGCCGCAGGTACGGATGCTTGCCGAGGCGCAGCTCCTCGTGGTCCCAGCAGTCCGCGTTGTCGTTGCCGATGCGGTTCGTCTCGTCCTCGTCGTCCTGCACGAAGACGTCGCCCACGATGTTCATCTTGAGTGTCGCCCAGCCCTTGCGCGTCGCCTCGTGCAGGAGGTCCGCCGGGTGCCACGCCGTACCCACGAGGTAGGCCCGTGAGTCGCCCTTCTTGTCGAGGGTGCCGAGCACGCTGCCATCGATCCACTCGATTGTCTTCCGCCGCTGCTCCTCGGTCGCGGTGTTCTCCTGCGTGAGGATGTCGTCGACGACCACGACCTTGAGGCGAGCTCCGAGGACGGCGCCGAGGAGGCCCAAGGCGACGAGCGTGGGATCGCGCGTGCCGTGCGGGCGGTCGATGGTGATGGCTGTCTGCGTCCACTTCTCGTTGCTGCGCTGGCTCGGGCGCAGGTGCGGGAACACGAGACGGAGCCGTGCCGAGTACATGATGTAGTCCGCGACCGCCCGCACCATCTTGGCCGCCTGGCCCTCGGTCGCGCTGACGATGGCGCCGCGGAAGTTCTGGTCCTGGCCGATGAGCCAGAGCAAGAGGGCGACGATGAGGAAGCTCTTGGAATGCTCGCGGGGCATCATCAGCACCGCGCGTCGATGGTCGAGCATGAAGTCCGAGGCGACGCGCTGATGCGCCGCCATGGTCACGCGCTCCTTCGTCTTCTCCTCCTCCATCACGAACTCGAAGAAGGCTTTGAAGTCGTGACGTGCGGCCGCAGCCCGGGCGAGGAGGCGCTTCGTCACCGCTTTGACCGCGGCTGCGTCGTCCCCCTTCAGCAGCTCCTCGCCCGTGGGCATCGTCTCAGGCTCGCGCTTCGACGGGCCTCGTCGCGAAGCAGATCGGACCGACGTTCGGCGGGTAGTCGTCGACGAGCTGCACCTTCACCGCCAGCACGGCGTCGTCACACTCCGACAGCCGCACCGTCACCGACTGCTCCACCTTCACCTTGGACATCCCGATGCTGCCCGCGTTCTGCTTCCTCCTCGCCGCAAGCTGCGCGCCCACCGCCCGCATCACGTCCACCAAGTTGTGCTCCACACCACCCAACACGATCTTGTCGTCGTCCATCACTGCCTCCTTCGGTTCACTGCTTTGGGGGAAACCCGGGTTTCCCCCGACTCCGACCCACCATGCTCGTCACCGTCCCCGGCCTCGTGCGCTCCTTGCCCGGCACGAGCTCGAGCCCCGCTCGCACCGTCACGTTGCCACCCTGGACACTCAGCAGGCAGAGCACCCGCGGGATGCCCTCCTCGACGCCCACCGCACCCTGAGGACCCCGGCGCTCCACGCTGACACCCCCCTCGCGCGTCGCGCCCATCGCCGTGACCAGGGCTCCCTTGAGCGCTCTCCAGAACTCCTCGCCCAGCTTCAGCCGGCGCTCTACGTCCGTGACCACCTGGTTGCTGACCAGGCCTTCGAGGTCGCGCTCCCTCGTGCCCACGCAGAGCTTACGCCGCTTCACTCCGCGCTCCCGTCCGGGCGCGAGTGCTCGCTCAGCAACCTGGGCTCCGCGTTCATCACGATCTCGTCCCGGCGCCGCTCCTCCTCGACGATCTCCGCCACCTGGTCCGCCGTCATCGTCGCCATGATGGCTTGCACCGTGACGCTCAGGTCCACGTTCACGTGCACGTTCACGTCGAGCGGTGCTCTGGTCCCCTCGATGTCCGCGAGGTGCCGGCACCACGCGAGCTTCGTCTGTATCCAACCGCGAAACGGCTTGCCCTTCTTCTTCGCCTCCGCGATCTGCACGTCGATGCTCGTGATGGTCCGCTTCGCCGCGTTGATGGCGAGCTCCCGCGCGTGCTTGCGGTCGTCCTCGCCCTGGGTGACGGCGAGCTCGCGCACCCGCTTGAACAGTTCCCCCACCCGGTTGTCGTGGATGGTCGGGAACTCGCCCCGCAACGCGTTCCTGATCTGCTGGCGTGTGCCGTACTGCAGCCAAAGCTCCTGCACGATCTCGAGCTGGCGCGCGTCCTCCTCAGCCGTCCACACAACCGCCGTGGCGGGGTTCGGTGGATTGCCCGGGCCGATGGGTCGCGTCGGGTCGTGCCCCTTCGCGCGCCCTCGCTCCCGCGGCTCCGGGGCCACGTCCTTCGTGCTGGTCTTCTTGCGCCTCATGCCCGATCCCGATCAACGTAACGCCGGACCCTCGGGTGAAGCCAGCCCCTTACTTCTTGAGCTCCCCGCGCAACGCCGAGAGGCACGCCATGTGTCCCGTCTTCACGACGCCCTCGGGGTTCGTGCGTAGAGCGCCCAGGCGACGCCGTGCGCCCACCACCGATGCACCTGCGCCTCGCTCCGTGCGATGGGCAGCCACGTGTGGTCCGCCGGCACGTCGTGGCACGAGGCGACGTCCCAGGTGACGAGGTGCTTCGCGTAGCAGTCGCGGTCCTGCGCGCAGTCGTTGCAAGGGACGGCGGGTATGGTCACGGACCGATAGCAGGCCCCGCCCACCAAGGCTGCCTGTAGCTCGGGATGCCCACCACGCGCGTGCTCGCCAGGCGGGCCCACTCGATGATGGCCGCACCCTCCTCGCGGAAGCCCGGGGCTTGCCTGAGCTCGCGCGCGAGGGCCTCCGCCTTCCGGTAGTCGCGCTCGTCGAGCAGGGCCTTGAGCGCGTCGCGGTGCAGGCGCATCGCCGTGGGCAACTCCGGCGGCGGACGGTTGCCTTTGACGAGGCGGAGCGTCACGGGTTCGCCTTCTTGCACGGACAAGGGCCGCTCATTGCGCCCATGATGTTGCAGCCCTCCGGTCCGTGCTCCTCGGGCGCGTGGAAGCAGTCGCAGTTCCATCGCGTCTCCAGCGTCACCGTCCCCGGCTTACGTGTCGGCCTCACGCGTCCCCCGGCGGGTCGCCGTAGAAGAACGGCTCCTCCTCGTGCCCCGGGATCGTCTGCGTCCACGCCTCGAAGAGGCGCGCTCCCTCCGTCGAGACCACGAGCTCGCGCCGGCTCGTCATCAGCGGCACGCACTCCTTCGGGAACGGGATGACGTCGTCCTCGACGTCCTGCTCGGTCACCTTCAGCAGCACCTCCTCCGCGTTCGCCCACCACATGCCGCCGGCCGCGGCGGGGTTCGCGCGAATGAGGCGGCGGTTCTTCCTGCCCTCCTCCCACGCCTCGAGCCACTCGGGCTTCTTCCACTGCCCTCGCTCGCCCTCCTTGCCCTGCTGCTTGGCGAGCGTCCAGTACACGAAGTGCATCGCCGCCTCCGCCGGGGCCATCGTGCCGAGCGCCTCCTCCGGCACGCGCGACGCGTCCCCGAGGACCGAAAGCGCCTGGTGCATGGTGATGCTCGTCCTCAGCACCGCCGTCTGCACGCACATCAGGAAGAAGTCGCCTCGCGTCATGCCCCCGTCATGGCGCGCGCTGCTTCCAGTCGGATGACCAGCATCGCCACCCGCACGTTCGTCCCCTGCTCCGCGAAGCTCCCCTCCGGCAGCTCCTCCCAACTCCCGTTCGCCTCCGCGAGCGGACGCAGCTTCGCGTTCTGCTTCGGACCGTTGGCCACGAGCGCGACGAGCACTCCACCAGGGCGCAGGAACTTCAGCGCCCACTTCACGTGCTCGATGTCCTGCCCGTTCTTGAACGGTGGGTTCATGATCACGCAGTCGTAGTCCTCGCGGAACGCCATCTCGAGGAAGTCGCCCTCGCTCACGAACACTTCGTTATTCCCCCAGCTCCGCCGCAACTGGTCCGCCAGTCGCGCGTTCACCTCGACGGCGTCCACCCTGGGCTTCGTGAGCTCGGTCGCGTCCTTGCGCGCCTCCTGCCAGTGCGCGAACACCGCCCTGATGAGGTTCCCCGTGCCGGCGCTCGGCTCCAGCACCCGCTCGCCACTCCTCGCGTCCAGCTCCTCCGCCATCCTCCGGGCCAGTGGCTCCGGGGTCGGGAACAGCTGGTCCGCCACGACCACCTGCACGCCGGCCTTCAGCGCCTCCCTGAGCGCCTTGGCGGGGTCCGGGGCCCTTTCCCTGGTCCCGGCGAACGGACGCTCTGGCGGGGCTGTCAGGGCCGGCAGCGATGCCTTCTCGCCTCCCTCGGGCGGAGGGGGGTCCACCCGCTTCTGGTCCGTGATGTAGGCGCCCACCTGGTCGTAGTAGGGCCTGCCCTCCTTCGGGACCATGCGCAGGCGGTGCGCCCCGTGCTTCTCCGTCGCCTTCACGCGATGCGCGCGCCCCTGGTCGGTCCACTTCGAGAACCGCGCCCACTCGGCCGCCGTGATGTGCCGGAACCCCTCGCCCGGGTAGTTCACCAGCGGCCCGAGCTTCGTGGCTGCCTTGACCTTCTCCGCGTCGCCGGGCTCCGGGGCCTTGTAGTCCTTCACCTCCTCCACGCCGATGACGCCCGCGAAGCGCGCCGCCGTCGTGAAGCTCAGCACCTTGCCGTCCTTCTTGTTCACGCGCAGGACGACCGCCCAGCCCCATCGCCCCAGCACCTGGCCGCCCACCTCGATGTCGAACTTGCTCGCGACGATATCCCCCTGCTCGCCCAGCATCGCCTTCTCGTAGGCCAGCCGGTTGTCGAGGTGCGCGATCCACCGCTCCGAGTGCTCGCACGCGCGCGTCCCGCTCGCCGTCAGCCGCTCGGCCGCCTCGCGCACCGTGATGGTCGCCTTGTCGAGGTCCGACCACACGCCGTAGCCCCGACCTGCACCGGCGATTCGGAGCGCCTGCTCGCGCGTCATCCCGTCGTCGACGAGCCCGGGCGCCCACAACTTGATGAGCGTCATCGCCTCGTCGCGGCTGCGCATGCACTTGTGACGGGTGGCCTCCAACGTCTTGATGCGCCGGTACCGGACCGCGGGCAGCTCCTTGTACTTCGCGTGCCGGAGCGCGCCCTTCGCGCGGTCCTGCCAGTAGCTCGCCGTGTCCCAGAGCTTGATGGCCTTGCGCATCCCCGTCTCGATGCGCTCCTTGTCCCGGCGTGCGTGCCGCTCCGAGTGATGTCCGCGGAGGATGGGTTGCCCGAGGGGGATGTTGTCCGCGATGGCAGCGACCGCGGCGTGCGCGCGCTCCGCTTCGTGCGTCCTCTTGCCCTGGTACTCCTCGAACCGCTCCGCGCGCTCCTCGGCCCGTTCGACGAGGCTCGTGTCCTCGTCCGTGATCTCGCCCGCGAGCTCGAGGGCCAGATCCTCCGCCGCCGGCCCCCACACCGTGAAGAACAGGTCCTGCTTCGGTGCCCAGCGGAAGCCTGCCGCCTTCACGCGCTCGTAGAGCTCCTTGTCGAGACGGGCGCTCGCGCGCATGCGGATCTTGTCGTCCTCGGGAGAATATGCAGCAGTGACGATCACGACCGCACCCCCCGCTTCGTCTCAGATATCTTGCGCCAAATGCTCCGAATCTTGTTCGCCCGGTGTGTCGTGTCACCCTTTCGGGCTCGGCGCTGATGAGCGGCGATTCTCTTGCCGGAACCCTTACCGACGTAGAACGGCTTCCCGGCGTCATCACGCAGCTCGTACACGTAAAACTTCATCACTCACTCCTTGCACACCGCCGCCATCGTGATGCGCCGGCCCATGCTCTTGCTGATGACTGCCTTCATCGCTCGTCCTTCGTGTCTCCGTGCTTCTTCTTCACCGCCCGCACCATCGCCCCGAGCGCGACGTCCGCGCTGATCTCCGCCTTCGACCGCGTCCAGTCGGTCAACGGCACCAAGTCCTCGAGCGCTGCCTTCGCCTTCTTCGCGTTCTTGTAGTGCCCGATGGCCTGCCCCGTGGGCACGTGCGTCACCGTGTACTCGGGCGTCGGGTCCTCGCCCGTGAAGGGCTCCAGCTCCGTCACCACCAACGGCTTGTCCGTCGGGGTGAGCGCGAGCGCCGGCACCATCTCGTACACGTCAGGCTTCCTGCTCCGCGCCCTCTGCGTCAGCCGCATCACGTTCACGGTCCCGTACGTCTTCATCAGTAGACCCGGGCGCGACCGTTGAGCACGCGCGTCCGCGTAATAGGTGTCGTGGTCGTGGCTCGAGATCGCGACGAGGATGGGCGCCGCCGCGCTGCAAGCCGGGCAAGCGATGAGCACGACTACGTGCGCCGCCCCGTTGAATGGCACCTTCGCCACGTGCGCTCCCCCGTCCGTCAGGTGCAGGCTGACCTTCACGGCACCCTCCCTGCGCAGTTGACCTTGATCTCGAACCGCTCGAACACGCTCGCCTCCGGGTCCTCGCTGTAGCGCTCCACCGCGTCGTCTCCCCCGTACGTGAGCGCCCCGGCCTCGTCCCAGATGAGAACGTCCAGCGTCGCCTCGCCGCGGCTCATCGCCTGGTCGAGCGCGTAGCTGACGAAGGCCTTGAAGTCGGCCTCCTCGCTGTTCGGTCCCATCCCGTCTCGTCCAAGCACCAGCGTCGGCATCCTCGTCATCCCTTCGGTGTGGTCGGGTCGTACGCCTCGACTTCTGGCGGCAGACCCTCGTCGAGCACGCGGTGAAGCAGCTTCTCGAGCGTCTTGTCCGCCTTGTCCTCTTCGCGCGCCAGCCTCGTGAAGCGCTCGATGAGCTCGTCGGGCTGCCCGTACTCGGTGAACCGGACCAGCTGGTTGCCGATGGTCTCGCAGCACTCGCTGTAGCGCTTCGCGTGTCTGGCGCGTGACGAGCGGATGCCTGCGAGCACGATCTCCTTGCGGTGGCTCGGATTCGCGAGCATCTCGTGCGCCTTCTCGGTCAGCTCGGCGAGCTTCCGGAAGTCGAGCGGCCGGTTCGTGATCCACCACGAGTCGAGCTGGTTGCAGAGCACCTTGATCGCCATCTTCGTCCAGTGCGCCTCGGTCACGTCGCCCTCGCGGCCAGAGCGCGGGCGAGAATCGCTGGCTGGCGGTCCTCGCGGCACTCGGGCTCGCCAGCCTCGACGTGGGCATCGAGCCACTGAAACTCGCCCTCCCACTCGTCTGAGTCGGTCAGGCCCGGCACCCTGCCATCGACCTTCACGAGCACCCCGTCCTTGCAGCTGTCGCTGACGGTCCCGGTGGTGCCCTTCGGCACGAACAACTGCGCCTCCTTCGGGTCCTTGAAGATGCGCTCCTGCCCGTGGGGGTCCTCCACGGAGTACTCCACCTGCTCGTGAATCACTTGCGCCCCTTCAGCAGCTCGATGGCTCCCTCGAAGCCCTCCGCCCTGCCCTGATGGTAGAGCGCGTTGTGCACGTCCGGCCTCGCGTCCTTCTCCGCCGCCTTCCGCCGCCTTCGCGAGCACCCGCAGCTGTCGGATGACTACCTCGTTGTCCTCCTTGCCCGTCACCTGCTTCAGGACGGGCGCCAGGCGCGGCGCCACGACGACGAGGGCCCGGGCGAGGCACTCGCCGCAAACGCGTGCCCTGCGCCCTCCTGGGCCCACCGCGGGGTCCTGCAGCGTCACCGTCGTCCCCTTGCGGAAGTCCTTCCCGCAGCCCGGGCAGCTCACGACGCACCGACCGTCCGGGCGACTTCCGCGCCCTGCGGCGTGAGCCGGTAGCTGACCCGCAGCATCGCCACGTCCCGGCCCGCGGACCCGGCGCAGCGAACCCACGTGATGAGGCCCCGCTTCTCCAGAGTGTGCGCAGCGTCGAAGCGTGCGGTGCTCTTGCCCTTCTCCTTCACCACCTCGAACTCGCGCGCGCCTGCGTTGTGCACGTCCGCGAGGAGCGCGCGTTCCTCCGGCTCCAGCGTGATCTTCCCGTCGTCGTCCATGGCCTTCGGCCTCCTGATGAGTAGCTCCCGCAACCGTGCTTCCGAGATGCCCGTCGTCATGGCGCTCACCTCTCTCCGTCCTTCGTGAACCCGAGCTTGCGCAGCTCGTCGCTCGTCATCACCGACGCGAGCGCGAACATCGCGTTCAGCGCGTACTGCAGCTTCTGCTCGCCCGTGCGGTACTCCGCGAAGAACGACCAGTACGCGTCGCCGTCCTGGCCCTCGCGGCTGTCCTCACCCTCGACGTAGAGCCCGAGCCCCGTCAGGTCGCACACGGCAACAGCCGGGCGTCCGTCCACGCTCAGCTCCGCGCTGAGCGGCTCGTCGCCGTTCGGGAACTTCTCCGCGCCCGAGAACCCCGCCCAATCGCCCTTCGTGAACCGCGCCCAGGCCAGCGCCCTCTTCGGCTCGGGAGGCGCCTCGCTGTAGTCGCAACCCTCGGCCACCTGCTTCCACGCCTCGTCGAGCGTCATGGGCTCCTCGCCCTCCGCCCGCAGGTCCTCGTCCGTGTAGATGCCGGACGGGTCGTTGTGCGCGAGCCACGCGATGAGCGTCTCGCGCGAGGAACCCTCCACCAACTTCGGGAAGCCCCGGCCAACCGAAGCTCCTGCGTCGTTCACCGCCTGCGCGATCTTGATGCGGTTCATCAGATCCTCCTCGGCATGACGACACCTTCCCAAAGCGCCGCCGTGGTCTCCGCCTTCCAGAACCATCCGTCGAGCGGGTCGCTCGGGATGGTCAGCAACGTCAGCGCGCTGCCCTTCAGGTTCGCTCGCATCGCCGCCGCGTCCTTCTTCGACAGCCCGGCGGGCGGAACGTAGTCATCCGCGGCGCGTTGCCCTGCTGCCTTCTCCACGTCCGCCAACCGCATCATGTAGAGCGGCGAGATGCTGTACGCCTTCGCGAGCGCTCCGCCCGTCGCGCCCGCGCGCAGCACCTGCTCCCACTTGGGCGGAAACCTGTCCGTGGGCTTCGCCGTGCCATCGTCGCCGACCGCCAGCGTGGCGAGCTTGAACACGTCGTGCAGTGCCATCGTGCGGTGCGTGCCTGCCCGGCGCACGACGATGGTGTGCCCGTCGGTCGCGACGTAGGTGGTGCCGCCGTCGCTCTCGTAGGCGTACAGCGTGGCCAGGTTGGGACGTGTCTCGTCGGTCGAGACGAAGATGCGGAGGACCGCCAGCTCCTTCGCGTTGGGCGCGAGCGCGGTCGCTCTGTCGAGGGGGTTCAAAGCGCCACCACGCGGTAGCTGATGACCTTGTACCCGACGCGGGCGGGGCGCGCGTTGATCGCGTTGACCCAGGCCTTGCCGTCGCCCAGGCGGCAGAACGGCAGCCCGTCCTCGTGCCGCGTGCCCGCGAGCGTCTGCCCGAAGAGGAACTCCCGGGTGAACGCGAGCCAGAACTTGTACCCCGCCGCCTTCGCCCGAGCCTTGCGCGTCGTCTCGTCCATACCGAGCAGTATGAATCCAACCGCGATACTTGTCAACTATGTTTCTTGGCCTTCCGCCGGCGGACGGGGGAAACCCGGGTTTCCCCCACGCGAACCTGCGGCGGGAGCCTCCCGTAGCGCCGCACGAACGACTCCACCACCTGCGTCGCCAGTGCGTGCGGTCCTCCCGGGATCGTGCTCGGACTCGTCAGCCGCTCGATCTCGCGCGCGATGTACCAAGCCGCCTTCTTCAGGTCCTCCACCGGGCTCGTGCCCTTGTGGTCCGCGCGCCACGCGTACTTCACCGCGTTGCCGACGTTGAAGCTCATATGTTCGACGACCCGGATGCACTCCACCCCACTCGGGTGCGCGTTGTAGTGGTCCGGGTGATTCACCGCGTCGCCCGTCGCGTGCTCCGTCGTGCGCTTCGTCTTCACGGTTGCCCCGCCTGCAGCTGCTGCAGCGACTGGTACGTGAACCCCCGCTCCACACACGTGACGTTGAACGCCGTGCAGCACTGCAACCTCGAGTTGCATCGGTCGATCTCGCCGGCCATGTGCTGCAGCGAGTACGTGATCTGCGGGTCCTCGTCGTTGCGCCGCCGCAGCGTCGCCACCGTCTCGTTCAGGCTCGCCGTGCACGCCTTCAGGTCCCCAAGCAGCGCGTCGTCCACCGGGTCCTGCTGCGCGTGCTTGCCACTCGCGACGCCCCCCTCGAAGACGAGCGTCAGCGCCATCGTCGCGCACATCCCCAAGAATCCCAACTCCATCAGTCGCATCACGTGTTCGGGTCCTTCCTCGGTGCCTCGTCGAGCGGGCTACGGTGCAGGTGCGCCCGCGCAAACGACTGAATCCACCCCCGCATCATGCCGCTCGCGCACGTGCGCTGAATCGTCTCGCCGCACGTCGTACAGGTCGCCCCCCACGGCGCTGCCTCGGGCGGCAGTCCCGGCTCCTCGGGCGGCAGCCTGTCGTGGTACCAGCCCTCGACGTGGAGCGCCCAAGGGGGGCTCCACTCGTGCCGCTGCCCGAGCTTGGGCTCCTCAGGCACCGTGCACGACCCGTAAGGGCAAGCCCCGGGTGCGCAGCTGCTTGCACCAGTGCTTCCACACGACCCGGTGGAGCGTCGCGCCCTTCTTGCCAACGAGTGTGACCACGCGCCAGTTCCGCTCGCGCATGCGCAGCGTGTCGAGGACGACGTGCATCCAAGGCGGCAACGTGATGCCTCGCGGCACCTCGAACTCGACGCACCCGTACCGGTGCAGGTGCTTCCGATAGCGGTTCATGAACTCCGCCGTGCCCCGCGTCACGTCCACCTGCTTCAGGATCGTGGGTCCACCGTCGGGGTCCGGCTTCGAGGGCCCGGGCTCGTTGTCGTTGCGCACGACCGGCTGCGTGCTCACCACCGACAGCAGCGCCGCCAGCCCCGTTGCCCGTCCGTGTCTCATCGTCGCCATGGACGTCAGCCTGCCACGTGCTCGGGTTCGGGGGAAACCCGGGTTTCCCCAGGCTTCGGATACGGCTTGCTCGCCGCGTCCCACATCTCGACGAGCCTCGTGAACCCCGCTTCACGCAGCCGCGGCATCGCCTCCCTCACCTCCTCGACGACCGAGTAGACGGCGGCGTACGCCTGCGCCTCGCGTGCGTAGTCGTCCTTCCAACGCTGCGTCGTCGCGGCTGCGTCGGAGGCCCGTTCCTGCGCCTCGTCCCGCTGCTTCACCGTCTGCCCGAGCAGCGTCGAGGTCCGCTCCACCATCGCCCGCAGTTGCGCGATCTCCCGCTCCGCGTCCGCGATTGCTCCCGCGTACATCGTCACCAGCGCAGCCGCCGCGTTGTGCGCCGCGCTACGCGTGAGGCTCGGTCCCTGGTCCTGGCTCATTTCGCCTCCGGCAGCACGAGCGGTGCCACCTCGCCCCGCCTCGCGCTCTCCATGCCCGCCTGCAGCGCCGCCTCGGCCTCGGGGGACAGTGGCACGTCCAGTTGGGCCATTACCACCCCGAGGACGGCCCTCTCCAGCGCCAGCTGCTGCGCCCGGAGCACTGCCGCCCCCAGGCGCGCAAACTGCTCCAGGGGCACGCCAGAGGCCGCGGCGAGGCTCCCCGCGATAGTCGTGGCGTGCGTCACCATCTGCTGCAACCCCTCGAACACCTCCACCTCCTTCGCCGTCAGCGGTGTGAAGGTGTCCGCGTCCTTCAGCACGAAGGCGTCGCCCGTCTGCAGCTCGAGCACCGGCGCCTTCACGGACTGCCCGTTGACGGGGCTCACCCACGCGTCGCCGTCGTCCCCCGACCACATCCGCTTCGCCCGGCCGACGGTCCCCGTCTCCTCGTGGATGACGTAGCCACCTCTCTCCGCCAGCTCGCTCACGCTCCACGCCGCTCGGTCGTTCATCATCGTCCCCTTCCAGCCGCGTGCCTGTCCCGGTGTCCCTGCAGCTCCCCGGCGAGCGCCTCGATGGCTTCCGCCAGGTGCAACGCAATCTGCCCGAGCAGCGTGAGCTCGTCGTCCCCGTCCTGCACACGCTGCACCTGCGCCCGCGTGGCGACTGCTTCCTTCAGCCGCTTCACGCCGCCGCGCGCCTCGTTGACCTTGAGCTGCACCTGGTCGGGATTCGGCATCACGTGCCTCCCTTGAAGATGCGCATCGTCCTCGGGAAGCTCGTCGCCAACACGTCGCGCACCGCCGCGGCGTACACCCGGATCTCGTACTGTGCGTGCGGGTCGTCCCGCAGCGTCAGGAACTGCATCCAGTTGCGCAGGTTCGCGCTCGCGCGCATCCGGCTGTACCGCCCCACCGGCAGGCAGAGCCGCGCGAGCTCCTTGGGTACACCGTTGTCGAGCGCCAGTTGATAGAGCCCCTGCGCCTCGTTGTACTGCGTGCGAAGGAGCGTTTGGAACGTCTCCGCGCTCTCCCTCGTGAACTCGGCCGCTCCCTTCACCGCGCCCGCCTGCGCCGTCAGGTGCCCGCCCCCGATCATCAACCGCTCCACCGTCGGCACGTAGTTCACGTCCGGCAGCGGCATGTAGCGCGCGCTCGCCTCGTTGTAGCTCTGCGTCCGATGCCGGTGCCACTCGCGGAACACGAAGATCGGCGCCTGCACCTCGAAGGTCGCACCCGCCATCTCGAACGGCGTCATGTGCCGGTTGTCGTAGAGGTACTTCAGCAGCTTCTCGTCGCCGGGCTTGTTCACCCAGCGCGTCCTCCCCGAGCACTGCTTGCAGAGCGAGCCCGGTCCGTTCTCCGGCTCATTCGTACCGCTCCCCCGGCACTTGTCGCACGTCTCCTCGACGCCCCACCCGAGGAAGCCCTTGCCCGTGCTCATGCGCGCCGCCTCGACGATGCGCTCGTCGTTGCCCCAAGTTTCCACGAGCCGCAGGTAGCCGTGGTCGAGGAGATAGATGGGCGCGTCCGTTGCTCCTGCCGTCTGGTCGCTCATGCCTCCCGTGATGCAGCGCTCACCACCACGTCCTCCGCGTTCACCAGCAGCGCGTTCGGCCCGTCCCTCCACCCAGGGTCAAGCGCGTCCGCGACGATCTCCGGCTCCTGCACGAGCCACGGCATCGCGTCCGCGTCTCGCTCGCTCCGCTCCCACCCCCGCGTGTACCCGCTCTGGTACGCCTCGGCAGCGTGCGCCGCGGCGAACTCTGCCCACTCCCTCCGCGTCGCCTTGGGATGCGCGTTCGCGAAGAGGAGCACCATCCTCCGCAACCGGCGCGGAGGCTCCGGGCCCTCGTAGAACGATCCCAAGTAGTGCTCCACCTGACGCTTGAGGAACCGCAGCACCGGCGTCAAAGCGGTGCCTCCGGGTAGTCGAGGTTCATGCGACCGCCCTTGTAGTGCCAGATGCGGCACTCGGGTACCGCCTTACGCAGCGCCACGACGACGGTCCTGTTGTCCTCCGAGTAGTCCGTCGCCCCGAGCTCCCGCAGCACGCCCGCCTTGAACGCGACGACGCGCTCGATGGTCCTGCCTCCCTTGAGCATGTGCAGGCCCAGCATCCGGTCGCCGTAGCGCGCCGCCAGCCAGTCGAGCGTCGTCTCCCTGGCCCACGTCGAGCGCGCCGTGACGACGTGGAACCCGTGCTCCGTCGGCTTGTGGAGGCCCTTCGCCGTCAGGTACCAGCGCCCGAGGAAGGCGCGCCTCTCCGCGCGCTCCGGTCCCTTCATCCTGCGCCACGCCTTGCTGCCCTCGGGCGGCGCTTCCGCCAGCACGCCGTCGAGGTCGTACGCGACCGTCACAAGCCCGACGCCCGCAGCGTCTCGTCCATGGTCACTCTGTCCCGCACCTGGGCATTCATCTGCGCGTCCCACGCCTTCGCGCGCAACCGCGGGTCCGTCTTCCACGCGGTGAGCGTGTCTCGCAGATCCCCCGGCTCGTGGAACACAGTGAACGTCTCCGCCAGCGCCTCGTGGTCCGCCTCGACGACGGCCGGCGTCCCCGCGTAAAGCGCGTGGTACGCGCGCCCCGTCCTCCAGCCCATGCGCTTGTGCTTCCGGTCCGCGACGACGACGCTCGCCAGCCGCCTCCGATAGAAGGCCCCGCGCGCGCCCTGGTCCGGCGCGTCGATGACCCGCACGTCGAACCCCTCCCACTCCTTCGCGCGCCCGCACACCTCGAGCTCCACACCCGCCTCGAAGATGCCCCGCAGCGCCTTCTCGCGCCCCTTGGGCCTGCCGATGTAGACGGCAGGCTCCATGCGGTCGAGCGGGATGGGCGTCAGCGGCTTGGGCAGCAGCGCCGCGAACGGCGCATCCCGGACGACCATCCCCGCCGGCTGCCCGCCGAACGCCTCGCCCCGCGTCGCGTTCATCCACACGACCCAGCGCCCGATCTTCTTCGTCACCGTCTTCCACGTGTAGGGGAGGTCCGGGTCGTCGCAGAGGAACACGATGTTCCCCTCGTGCGAGTCGATCATCCTGCTCGTGCCGTCGAGATCCTCGCCATAGAACTTCGCGTTCGAGCTGCCGAACTCGATCATCAAGAGGTCGCACCGCTTCGGGTCCCACGGCGGGATCTCGGGGGGCATGCTGAACTTCGTCATCCGGTTGACGATGCTCACCCCGTGCCCCCGGCGCGCGAGCTCGGCGAGGAGCGCGCGCCTCTTCTCCAGCCACATCCCGCGGCTGCCGCGCTCCATGTCCGTCAGCCCGACGGCCCCGCTCATCCTCCGGTACGTCACGCGCATGGCGACTATCTTGCGGCGTTCGCCCTTCGCACCGCCTCGAACACCGTGTCGCTCGTCGTCTGCTGCTTGAAGCGCACCGCCAGCTCCTTGGCCACCTTCAGGAACTCGTCATGTCCCTCGGGCGTGAAGAACAACGTGACCACCTTCGTGTCGCTCGTCCTGCCACTGCCGAGCTCCCCGACGACGGGTGTATCCGGCGTCGTGTCGAGCATCTCCCCGAGCACGTCCTCACCGATGCCGAGGGCCAGGCTCCTCGTCTCCAGGTCGAGGCCATCCGCGATGCTCCTGACGAGCGTCTGCAGGAGCTCCTGGTCGAACTTGCCGCGCTTCGCGTCGAGCTTGATGGTGAGCTTCTTCGCGTCGCTCTCCTTCATCCCGTCGATGAAGCACATCGGGCCGACCGTCATCCCGAGCTCCAGCGCCGCCACCAGCCGGTGCTCGCCGTCGATGACCAGGTTCCTCTCTCTGCCCTTCTCGTCCGTGCGCCAGATGGTGAGCGCGTGGCTGGCGAGCCACCCGTCCTCACGGATGCCGAACTTCAGGCTCTCCTTCTCGAACGCCGTCAGTCGGTTCGGATTCCACGGATTCGGCTTCACGCCCGTCAGCGGCGAGTTGACCACCGCACTCACCGTCGGCTTCTTCCGCTTGCCCATCACACCTCTCCTCGCACGCCCTTGGCGCGCTCCAACTCCGCCCTCGGCTCCAGGCAATCGACCATGCGCGTCCTGAAGTACATGACCATCGAGATCCGAGCCCAATCTTCCGCCTCCACGCCGATGCCCTCACGGAACGCCAGGTTGCCGTGCACCTCGTGCGGATCGAAGAAGATGACGTCGCCGTGCTGCAGGTCCGCACCCACGCCGTACTTCGGGAACACGAGCTCTGCCCCGCGGTAGTGACCCCGGCGCATGACCGCCATCACACCGAACCCCTGGTGAAAGTCCCCCTTGTCCGTGTGTACGTGCCGGCGACCGTGTTGTTCACGGTGATGGTCGTGAAGGGTGTGCCCGGGATCACGTACGCCGGGTGCGTCTTCTCCGCCTGCTCGCGCTGCGCCGCAGCCCGGTCCGGTACGACGTCGCGGAACAGCTCCCCCACCGCCTGCACGAAGGGCAGCGCCGCGCCCCACTTCTCCGGCTCGTCCGTGCTGTACGCCGTCTGCCGGCAAAAGGGGATGCGCGGGCTGCGGTCGAACGCCCCCGCGACCACGCTCCGCACCGGGTTCGCGTGGTTCGTCTTGCTCACGGTCCCATCCTGCTTGACGGCCCTGTACCGCACCCCGCCCGACTTCACCTTCGCGCGCCCGTCGTCGAGCGCGTCGTCCCCGCCGTAGGCTCCCCGGTTCGTGCTGACGTGCTTTCGCAGCCCCCACATGAAGGGCCACGCCGCGTCGATCACCCTCCGATCGATGGCCCCGCGCACGAGCGTCAGGAGGCGCTCGCCGTTCGGCTTGAACGCGCTGGCGTCGCCCGCAAGCAGCACCGGCGCGTCCTCGGCCACACCCCTCTTGCCCACGAGCATCCTCACGTGGGCGTCCGGGTGGCTACTTCGGAGCTGCAGCTGCGCCCGCACGGCGGACCACCTCCAGCACCGTGTCGGTCACGTTCTTCGTCTTCAGGCTCCCCGCCATCTCCCGCACCATCTTCTGGAACTCGTCGTAGCGCGCCTGCGGGAAGAAGAGCTGCACCTGCCGCACGCTCGCCCGCTGCCCGCTCGGCAGCTCGCCGACCACGGCCTTGTCCGGCTCGTCGTCGAGGTACCGCACGAGGCGGTCCTCGTCGATGCCGAGGTCGAGCGCTCGCGTCTCCACGTCCATCGTCGGCTCCAGGCTCCGGAGGAGGGGGCCCATCTTGTCCTCGTCGAACTTGCCCCGCTTCGCGTCGAGCTTCACGGTCCAGGCCTTCGCCTCGGCCTCGGTCAGCCCGTCGAGGAACACCATCGGTCCCTCCTTCAGGCCGAGCTCCCGGGCGGCGGTCCAGCGGTGCTCGCCGTCGATGACGAGCATCTTCTTCTTGCCCTTCTCGTCGGTCCTCCAGATCGTGAGCGCGTGGCTCGGCAGCCACGTGTCGTGCTCGAGCCCGTGCTTGAGCGCTCGCTTCTCGAAGGGCGTCAGCCGGTTCGGGTTCCAGGTGTTCGGGCGCACGAGGTCGAGCGCCGCCATCTCCACCTTGCCGACAACACTCGGCGCCGCCTTGCCCGCCGGCTTCTGCGCCGGGGCCCTCTTCGCCTTCTTCCTCACGTTGCGCGCCTCCGCTCACCCCTTCGTAGCAGCTTCCAGCGCGAACTGCGCCGGGTCCAAGCCGACGAGGAGCAGGTGCCCGAACGCGAACGGCTTCCACCCGCTTCTGGCGGGCCACGCGTCCCACTTGTTGTGCCACTCGGGCTTGAGGCGGATCTTGTTGGCGTACTCCTCGCGCACGACCACGACCCACTCCTTGTCGCCGTTGTGCCGCAGCCAGAGCATCGGCTCTGCATTCGCCTCGACGGCTTGCGACTGCGCCTGCCTCCACCACGCCCACACGGGGCTCGCCTTGCCTGCGAAAAAGCGCTCCCGGTTCCAACCCTCGCGCCTCTTCACCTCGACGGTGAAGGGAAACCTCTCCGCCGTCGTGCCGAGGTCCCCGCTCGCCTTGAAGCCCTCGCGCGCCCCGCGCTCACCCCACCCACCAGAGAGCGGCATGCGGACGAAGCGCGCCGTCATCTCCAGCCGCTTCCACCACTCGCTGATGATGCCCGCGACTTCCAGCTCCGCGCGCGAGCCCTTGCGCCGGCCGTTCACTTTCGCGTCTCGCGCGCGGGCGCATTGTCCGCGCAGAGCATCGCCTCGCCCCCGAGCCCGAAGCTGAGCTCACCCTCGTCCGTGATCCCTCCCTCCGACCCGAGGACGTGGAACGGCGCGAACGTCGCCAGGGCCACCTCGTCGAACCCATGCACGACCTTCGTCCCCGAGGCGCAGGCCTCGTTGATCTTGTCGAGGGCCTCGCTCGCGTCCGCCGCGTAGATGACGAAGACACGCTTGCCCTCCACCCGGTAGCGCACCGTCTTGAGGGAAACCCGGGTTTCCTCCACGGGCTTGTGAGTCGCCGGTCCCGTCGTGCCGTTCGTCTTGCCGCTCATGGTCCCCATCATGCCGCCACTTCGGCGCGTGCCCACGTGCCGTCACTCGTGATGAGGATTCGCCCGGGCAGCGCGTCGAGTGTCCCGTGATGGTGGCTGACCACCAGCAGCTGCTCGAAGCCCTTCTCCGCCCGGAGCATCTGCGCGAGCGCCCGCCGGTTCGCTGCGTCCATCTGGCTCGTCGGCTCGTCGAGCAGCCCCGTCGCCCACGCGCTGCCTCGGGCGTCCCGCAGCCACGCGCTCCCGGCGAGCTGCAGGGCCACTCCCATCATGTCGTCGGCACCGCCGCTCTTACGGCTCCTCTCGAACTCCAGCCGGTTGACGTAGTGCGGTCCCCGCTCCGCCTTGCACCGCGGGCACTCCTTGACCTTCGTGCTCTCCGGGAACGGCCAGCCGCACGCGCCGCACGCCTTCGCCAGCATCTTGCTCTCGTGCTCCCAGCGCACCCTCACCTCGAGATCCACACCCGCCGCACGCACGCGCTCGTTCGCCCCCTGCTCGATGTCCTCCAGCGCTCCCCGGGCGACGTCCCGCTGCGCCCCGTTCTTGCCGAGGACGAGCGCCGCCTCCCGCAGCGCCGCGAGCTCGCCGTCGAGCACCACGATCTTCGCAAGCGCCTCGGCCCGCATGCGCCGTGCGTCCATGATCCGCCGGACTCGCTCGCCCAGCGCGCCCACGCGCTCCACCCACTCGTGTTCCTTGCGCTCCGCCGCAGCGAGCTTCTCGCCCGCCTTCGGATCGGGCTCCGGGTCCGACGCACTCGCCTCGGCCGCCGGCTGCAGCTTGAGCGCCTGGTCGCGCAGTAGCTTCAGCCGTTCCGCCTTGCGGTCGTGTGCCTGCAGCTCCCCCTCCGCCGCGTCCAAGGTGTTCGTCGCCGCGAGCGCCTCTTCGCGTGCCTGGTCGCGCGCCGCGTCGGCCGCCTGGCTCCGCTTCCGGTTCGTCTTCACGTCCGCGTTGATCGCGTCCTTCGCGGGGCACGCGATGCCGGCCACCGGGCACTTGCCGTCGAACTCCCCGAGCGCCACCTTCCGACGCTGCTCCGCCTCGCGGCTCGTCGTCGTCAGCTTACCCACCGCCGCGTCATGCGTCGCGCGCGCGTTGTCCCTCTCCGCCACCAGCGCCGGCTTGTCCTCCTCGGCCAGCTCCGCCTTGAGCCGCACCCCGTCCTCGACGAGCCGCGCGTACTCCGCCGCCTTCTCCCGCCTGGCCGCCGCCGCGCCCTGCTCGTCCACCCGGGCGCGTGCCACCTGCCGCTCCGCCCGCGCCTTCTCCAGCTGCCCCTCCGCCGTCGTCAGCGCGTTCGCCAGCACGTCCACCGACTGCCCGCCGAGCTGCTCCGCCTCGACGGCCTCCCAGCCACGCGCGTCGATCTCGAGCCGCTCCACCTTCGCCACCACCTCGCCCAGGCGCCGCGCGTTGTGCCCCTCGGCCGCCTGCAGCGGTCCGAGCTCCAGCCAGCCGGTGACGATGCGTGTGCGCTCCGCGGGATCTGCCGTGACGAGGCGCGACGTCGCCCCCTGCTCCCACCAGCACGTGGCGAGCCAGTCCTCCTTGGCGAGACCCATCGCCTTCCAGAGCAGCGCCTGGGCGTCGTCGCCCTTCGCCTTGCCCACGACGAACTGCGTCGCCTTGCCGCGCTTCCGGCTCCGGTCGATGACCGTCCCATCGTCGAGCACCAGCGTCACCGCGCCGCGCTCCTCACCGTTCGAGATCCACTCGTCCTCCAGCCGATGGTCGTGGTCCCCGGTGAGCGCAAACCGAACGGCTCCGAGCAGGCTGCTCTTGCCCGCCCAATTCGAGCGGTCCGGGTCGTCCTCGTACCTCGCAAAGACGGCGTACGCCTGCGGCCGCAGCTCGAGGACGTGCGTACCCTTGAACGGCTCCCAATTCTCCAGCTGCAGGCGCGCGATTCTCACGGCGCCTCGACGAGCTCGCGCATCGCCCGGACCGCGATGTCCTCGGGGTCCTCTCCGAGTGCCGCACTGGTCGTGAGCTTGGCCGCGATCTTCGCGATGCGCATCGGGTCGCGCCAACGCTGGCGTTCCGCCGCCATCTCCGTGCCCCGCGTCTGCAGCTCGTCCACCTGGGCACTCAGGCGCGTGTTCTCCGCGATGAGCAACGCCAGCGAATGCGGCTCCACACGCACCGTCTGCGAAGAGTCGAGTGTGTCGACGGCCATCAGCTTCTTGAGAATCGCGTCCCACTTCTCGACTTCCGGTTCCATCGCCTTCCTCCACATCGCGTCTGACTTCGTCCTCAGCCACTCCATGTCCCGCGCAATCGAAACGAACGACTCAGGCGACAACGTCAGGAAGTCCTCCTCCGTCGTCACAACCCCGCCTCCGCCAGCGACCGCTCGACGGCTGTCTTCAACGCTGCCCGGTCCTTCGTCGTCGCCTTCTCGACGAGCCCCATCGCCGCCTCGCGCGCCCTCGCCCTCGGGGCCACGTGCCGCGTCTTCTCCCTCGGGAGCACCTGCGCCTTGCGCCCGGGCTGCACCCGCACCGCCGCCGCTCCCATCTCCACCATCTTCCGGCGCACGTGCTCCACGCGCCCCTCCGCCACGTCCCCCGGCGGCTGCAGGCGCAGGATCTCGTCCTGCACGTGACCCGGTCGCCAAAACTTCGGGTCCTCCGCCCAGACCAGCGCCGTCTCGTCCACCGTCCGGAGCTTCCGGCTCCCCTCGAACGGCACGAAGGAAACGCATACGCGCCCCTCCTGAGCGTTGCTTCCCTGGGGGGCTACCTCCGGGCCCCCCTCGCCGGGCGACGCCTGGGCGGGGCTCCTGAGCTTGCGGCGGGCCATCAGAGGTCCACCAGCAGGAAGCCCGGCGTGTTGTCTTCCTCCCCGAACGCCAGCCGGGCCGCACTCCCGGGCACCAGCACCGTCGCGAAGGGGAGGCGGAGCGTCTGCCGCCGATGGTAGTGGAACTGCGCCACGAGCCAGTCGTCCCGCCTGTCCGGGCGGAGGCGTGCGAGCTCGTCGACCGGGAACACCACCTCCCGCCCCCTCGGCATCTCCGTCGTCTCCTCGCCCGGCTGGATGCCCGGGAACGCCAGGTGACTCATGACGAAGCCCTCGCCGTGCGCACCGTTGTTCGTCTCCTGCTCCGTGCACATCGTCCGCAGCTCCTTCGCCGGATCGTAGGGATGACTGCTCGCCGTGAAGGGAAGTGTGTAGACGGGCGAGCAGTTCCTCACGCGCACCGTCGTCGGGATCTCCACAACCCACATCCATTGCGCGAGCGTGCTCGCCATCGAGTAGAGCGGCGTCAACGTCGTGTCTCCGCTCCCGTCCTCGAAGACGTCGTGATTGCCCGCCTGCCACACCTGTGGGATGCCCGCCCGCGCGAGCGTTCCTGCCGCCCACATCGCGAGCTTCAACGCCCTCAGGCACGCGATGGCATCGTCCGGGTCGCAGAGGTCGCCCCCGAAACAGTAGAGATCCACCTTCTGGCTGACAGCCGCCTCGACGGTCTGCTTCACCGCCTTCACCACGTCGTCGTGCCGGCTCACGCCGTAGGTGGAAGCGTCGCTATGCCAGTCCCCCGTGAACAGGGCTCTCACGGCTTCTTCTCCGCGAACTGTCGCCACGCAGCGCTCGGCACCGGACCCTTCGCCGTCGCTCCTCGGTAGTTCCCTTCGTATGTCTTGGCCAGCTTGCCCTCCATCGTGTGGAACCGCATCTGCGCGATGCGCATGCCCGCGTAGAGCCGCACGCTGAAGTGGTGAGCCGTCACCTCCAGCGTGTACTGTCCATCGAACCCCGGATCGCCATAACCAGCCGTCGAATGCACGCTGATGAACAGCCGTCCGATGCTGCTCTTGCCGTCGAGCACCGGCACGTACGACTCCGTGAGCACCCTCTCATGTGTGTGCATCAGGTAGCCGACGCCCGGGTGGATGACGAACCCCTCATCGCCGATGAGTGCGTGCCGAAACTTCGTCGGCTCCTGCTTCACGTCGTACACCGACAATGAGTCGGCCGCGTACACGAGCACCTGGTCGCCCAACGTCAGATCGTAGCTCGCCGGGTTCACATGCGACGCTCTGTACGGGTCGATGACAATGTCCTGATTCGCCACCGCTCTGCTGATTGCCACGTCCGTGAGGATGCTCCCGCTCATTCGACTTCTCCGGTGATCTCGTCGAACTCCGTCGGCGTCTGGTCCTTGAACCGCTCGCGCACCTCCGCCTCCAACTTCGCCAGCGTCGCCGGCTCCGCCGTCAGCCGCTTCACGACGTTGTGCTCCCCGCGCCCGAGGACGCCGCTGCGCGTGCTCCCCACGCGGTAGCTCCCCCCGCCCGCCTGCACCACGCCGAAGCGCACCGCGAGCTCCAGCACGTCCCTGGCGCGGTCGAACCCCGCCGGCACCAGCACGCCGTTGCTCGAGTGGAAGTAGGCCACGCTCGCCTTGTCGTCCTTTCCGCCCACTTTCGTCTTCTTGATGGTGACGCGGTGCCGCTCCCCGAAGATGACCGGCTTGCGGCCCTCTTCCTTCTTGTCGACGACCCACGCGGCGCGCTCAACACGCAGGCGCAGGCTGCTGTCGTAGATGATGGCTCCGCCGCCGCCGACCTTGTAGTCCGTGCCGAACTTCCGAGCCATCGGGTCCGCGTCCGGGTCCTGCATCTCGCGCGCGATGAGCAGCATCGCCGCTCCCGCGTGCTCCAGGTGCGGCACGAGCTCGTCCATCCACCCCGCGTTCATCTTCGCCTGCAGCTGCGCGCGCCGGTCCCGGCCCGTCGTGATGCCTTTGCCCTTCTTGCCCTTCTTCCGCTCCTCGGCCTCCTCCTTCGCCGCCTTCAGGATCTCCGCCATCAGGTCCGCCGGCACGAGCTTACGCAGGCTGTCCACGACGACGACCGCGCTCGTCTCCTTGGGCACCTTGCCCTTCGCCTTCATGTCGATGAGCAGGTTCAGGAACGCCCGCACCTGCTTGATCGTCTCCTCGTACGTGTCGGGGCGGGTGGCGAAGAACCCCGGGTAGTCCGCCCGCTCGCCCATCAGCTCCCGCGCCCACGTGATCGGCGTCGTCCGCTCCGCGTCCACGAACAGCCCGAAGTGGTCGAGCGCGAGGAAGCTGTCGATGAGCCCGAGCGCGAGCAGCGTCTTGCCCTCGTTGCTCGGACCGTGCGCGACCGAGATGCGGTCGACGGGCAGTCCACCCACCCGCGTCGCGTGGTCGAACTGGATGAAGCGCGTCGGCACCGCGCGCACCACCTTCATCACCTCGCGCGCCGGACGGAAGTCCTTGAAGCGCGCCGCCACCGCCGCGAGCGGGCTCTCCCTCAGGGGTGAGCTCGCGTCCGCCGTCCTCATCTTGTGCCTGGCCATGCGCGCCTCTGCTCGTGTCGTGGAAGATGCAGCCGGTCGGGACCCCTTTGGGGGATGCCCCTTCGCCTCAACCTGCCCTACTCAGGTGAAGCCAGGCGTGACCGGCACCGCCGCCTGCTCGCGCGGTCCAAAGGGAACGCGAGCGTGGTCCTCAGAAGGGTCCTTCGTCCGCCCCTTCGCCGCCGCCGTCCTTCGCCTTCTTCCGCGCTCCCCGCTTCTTCGGCTGCTGCGCCGGTGCCGGCGGGGGCACCGCACCCTTCTTCACGAGCGCGCCCGTGTCGAGGTCGTACCTCGAATGGCACGTCGGGCACTCCTCGACGTCGTCCGGCATCGGCTTCTCGCAGACGTCGCACTTCACCATCCCGTCGTCCTCGTCGTCGTCGGGCGTCGCGTCCTTGTCGCTCACCTCGTCCTCGTCGGGCTCCTCGTCCGCCGCACCCTTCACCGGCTTCACGAACAGCTCGTCCCAGGGGATGGCCTGCTTCGGTCCGACGTACGCCCGCTGCAGCAGCGCCTTCAGCGTGTCGATCTCGAACGCTGCCGTGACCCCGGAGAGGTCCGGCTTCGGCCCGCTGATGGCCTTGTCGATCTCGGGCGTCAGCTTGATGTTCTCCATGCGCCGCGCCTTGTACTTCTTGCCGAACTCCTTCTCGTTCTCCAGGTACACCCACTGGATGGCGAAGGGGTTGAGCTGCGGGTTGCCCGCCTCGCGCCCGAGGCTCTCCATCGCGTCCGCGATGACGTCCTTGACCTTGTCGCCCAGCAGGCCCGTCTCCTTGGCGATCTGCACTCCCTCACCCACGTCCTCGTCGCTGACGACCGCGAACACGTAGGAGAGCTTCGCCATCCCGTTCTCCGCCCACACGTCGCTGAGCCGAATGTGCGCCTTCTTGAACGCTTCCTTCTGCTCGTCGGTCGCCTCCTTCAGGTTCTTGGGGAACCCGCCGTACATGCCGGCCGCGTGGACGACCCGCGTCTCGTCGTCGTCGTCCGCCTCGAACCGGAACAACTCCGCCGTCTCGTCGATCTTCCCCTCGTCGACCAGCGCGCGCACGTGCTCGACGAGCTTGCACACCGGGCACCGCCGCGGGGGCACCTCGCGCTCGCCGCTCTCCCGGTCGCGCTTGTACTGCTTCTTCAGGACAGCCTCGTCCTCGTGGCAGACGTACTCGCCCGTCCACACGTGCGTCACGCTCTCGTCGTCGTCGCCCTCTTCGCGCACGACGATCTTCGGCAGCTTGTGCTGCCACACCGCCACGGGCATCTGCTTGCGGTGCATCCAGACGACGATCTTGCCGTCCTTCTTCCAGTTGCCGAGGAAGCTCCCGCCCCGGTCCGTGCTCTTGTGATTCAGGAACTCGTCCATCGAGTCCATCTCGTGCGCGCCTGCCATGTGTCTTCTCCGTGGGTCCGGGCCTTTACCCGGATGGGTTGTGGGTTCCCTTGGTGATGCCGCGTCCCTACCGCTGCTTGCTCAGGATCGTCTGCAGACTCTTGCACCGGCTCGCCCACATATCCGAGAGGTTCTGCATCGAGTCGACCATCGACTTCACCCGCACCCGCTTGCGCTCCTGGGCGGAGTACTCGTCCGGGTACATCGTCGAGACTCGGCTCTCCACGTCCGCGTCCGTGATCTGCTTGCTCCGGCTGCCGCTGTCCTTCTCGTGCTGCAAGGAGCGCGTCGCCTCGCGCCGCATCGCGCCGAACACCACCTCGTTCTCCAGCTCCCAGCGCTTCCGCTCGATGATGGCCGCCTGCCAGAGCCGGTGCGCCAGGCGCGCGTTGTGCTCCGCCTCGTCGAGGTGCTTGGTCACCGTCCCGTAGTCGGTCCGCTTGTCGCCGATGACGAGGATGCGCTCCAGCTGCTCGTAGCAGCCCGCGGGATCGTCCACGACCAGCGTCTCCATGATCTTCACGAACGCCGGATCGAGGTTCGCCTCCTTGGCTTCGTTCGCGCTGCTCCACTTCAGCGGATCGGGGACGGTGCCCGCCGCCTTCGCGCCCTCCTCGTCGATGGCCTGGGCGAGCTCGCGCGTCGCGTTGTCGACGACGTCGCGCGCCGTCCTGCGCTTCTTCGCCGGGGGCTGCGCGTTCTCCGGTACGACCGTCTCCCTCGACGGGAAGATGGCGAACGCCTCCGCCGCGCTGATGCTCGCGGCTCCCCCGTGTTCGTTCTTGCACACCATCCCCGAGGGGGTGTCGAACTGCTCGGCTCCGCAGTCGGCGCAGTGCAGGACCATCTTCGGCTTCTTCACTTCGCTTCGCTTCTTCATCGTCGAAGCGTCATGCCGCGCCGTGTGGCTCGTGAGCTCCGGGTCCGTCGTGTGCCCTCCCACCCCGAGATCCGCCGGGTTCCGCGCGAGCCACGCGGCGCTCGGGTAGCAGTAGCCCTTGTCGAGGCCCCTGCCACACCGCAGGCACGCCGGTCCCTTCACGACGCAGCAACGTGCCGGAAGAGGGCGAGCTTCCGCGCCAGCGCCCCGCCACCATCCACGCGCACCGCCGTGTCCATCGCCGCCTCCGCCCCCGTGTCGAGACGCAGCCGCAGCTTGAGCATCCGCTTGCCCGGATGCCGCTGCGCGACCGCGAGCAGCACCTCCAGGCCCCCGGCCGCCTCCAACTTGTCCTGGTCGACGACCGCCTCGTAAGGCTGAGTGCTCGCCAGCGTGGGAGGCGCTGTCGTCCGCAGACCCGTGGGGGAAACCCGGGTTTCCTCCGACTTGAAGAGAGCTCCCTGCCCCTGCTCCAGCGCCTTCAGGGCCTTCTTGCTCGGGCGGCTCTTGGCCCAAGCCTCCCAATGCTTCACCGCGTCCGCATCGGGGAACGCTGCTTCGAGGAGGCGCATCGTCGGCGGGTAGACGAGCGACTGCCACACGTAGTGCCGGTCGCACTCGCCCTTGTAGTCCTCCTCCGGCATGAACCGCTTCGCCGGGTCCTCCGCCTCGTCGTCGAGCACCACGTAGCCGACGCGTGTGCCGGCACTGACGTCCTGGCCGCGGGCCTTCAGCATCTTGGCCACGACCACGTGCGGCGACTGCGCCGCGTCCTCGCCGTCCTTCTTCTTCTTCACCGCGTACTCGCGCAGCGCCTTGCTGAGCTCCTTGCGCATCACCACCTCGGCCAGGGGCAGCGCGTCCTCGAGCACGTGCTGTCGCGCGTGCGAGAGCAGCTCATGGAACGCCTCCATCCCCTCCTCGCCCTTCATCAGCATCTCCACGACGCGCACCTGCAGGTCGCGCGCGAGCTTCGTGCTGTCGCCCCGCTTGTACTCCAGGCCCTTCACCTCGGGCTTCGCGTCCGCCTTCGGCGCGTTGCCCTTGAAGTGCTTGTACCAGCCGGCATAGCGCTTCGCCGTGACGAAGACGATGCGCTCGAACTCCTTCTCGTACTCCAAGTTCACGACGTTGCGCGGACACCCCACCTGCTTCATCAGCGGCGGGTAGAGCTCCTCGTTGCACCACTTCGTGAACGCCTCGAACTCCGCCTTCGTCGGTCCCTTCACGTAGATGCTGTCGGTGTTGTGCAGAAGCACCCTACCGATGCCATCGACAAACGTGTGTGCCCCCTCCACCGTCAAGTCGTACACCCACTCGTCCTCAGCCTTCCGCCGCGAGACGAGCACCCGCTGCCTGTTCGGTCGCTCTGTCCCCGTCGGCCTTGTCCTCAACGTCCAACACCGCTTCTCCGGTCTGTAGTGGATCGCGTGCTCGAACCCACGCTGGTCCAGCGCATACGAGAACCCCGCCATCAGCACCTGCGACTTCGTTGTGTACGAGAACTCGTGCCCGGGGCTTCGCCGCAGCGCCCTGCTCCTCCACACGTCCGGCTCCACGACGTGTCCATCCCCCTCCACCATGGGACGTTTCATCTCCGCAAAGTCGTCATCCGCCAGGTCGTACACGAAGTCCGGAAACCGCTTGCCACTCGACCTGAATCCGCAGAGTGCAGCGAACGCGTACGGCAGCAGCGCGGCTCCCGAACGAATTGCCCACATCCCTCCCCCAGTCGGCATCAGGTCCGTCTCAACCCCCTGCGTGAACGAAGCCAAGTCCTTCTGCAACGGGGCGAGCCAGTCCGGGTCGGACTGCCCGATAGAGAACATGTCACGAGTCGCCGTCAGCTTGCGGATACTCGCGCTCCCCTCGGCCAGATACGCCCCCATCACGCGCAGCAGCGCCCTGAACCGCTCCGATCCCGCGTCATAAAACCGCCGGATGTACTGCTTCGTCGAACCTCGCATTCTCAACCCGACCCACTCGCCGTCCGCCGTAACGAAGAACTCCTTCACCCTCACACGTCCTCGGGACGCGTACGAAACCTTGAAGTCAGTCAGGTACTCGAACAGGTCAACACGCTCTAGCTTCCTGCCTTCCTGGGCGTCGACCTTCTCGAACCGCGCTCCTGCCGCCAGGAACTCGTCGGGCTTCACCTCGCGTCCGCCGGACATGATCGAATGGTCACTCGTCACCTCCGTTTCGCCGCGCTTCGTCGAGATGCGCACGAGCTCCTTGCACGTGCGATGACGGACAACCTGCGTCAGCGGATACCAGCCCTCGCGACCCTTCGCGTCTCGGGCGAGTGCCTCCCACCCCTGCATGAAGACGAACTCCTTGTCGCGTGCGCGCACCACGTCACACCCGTCCTCGAACACCTCCTCCACCGGCTTGATGACGGTCCTTCCTGCAGGCGAGCGTAAGACGACAGTTCGATCCCCCGTGACGCTGTCGCCGTAGCCGACGAACCACCCGCGCTTCTCCGCCGCGGCGATGGTGTGCTCGATGAGCCACACGCCGTTCTGCGTGATGCCTTCCGCAATCTGCTTGTCGAAGTAGGGACTGAACGGGCTGCCCACGACCCCGAAGAAGATGTTCGTGGCCACCTTGTACGAGTCGCTCAGGCGGTCCGCGTCCGCGAACTCCGGCGACCCCGGCGCCAGGCTCGCCTTCAGCTTCCGGTACTTCTTCCGGTTCTCGATGAGGTTGCCGACCGCGATGCTGAGCAGCCCCTCCTCCGCCGTCGTGAAGCTCGTGCCCGTCTTGGGGCACCGGCAGAACCCCTCAGGCACGGGCCCGTTCACCGGTGCGTTCGCCGCCTTCGTCTCGTGGCTCATGTTCCACGAGCGGATGATGCTCGGGTACATCCCCGCGAAGTCCGCCACGTGAATGTCCTTCTCCACGCCGACGAAGCGCGGCGGGTTCATCACGTACCCGCCCTTGAACTTCTCGCCCTTCTCGATGCGCTTCTTCGTCGGGCGGTGCAGTCCGCGCTCGCGGAGGAACCCGAGCATGTACGCGTCCACCTGCTGCGTCGGGTTCAGCCCTCGCGTGTCCGCGAACATGTGGAAGACGCCGCAGAGCGTCGAGAAGAGATCGAGGAACTGCGTCTTCAGCTCGATCTGCCGCAGCAAGTCGACGTCCCGCATCATGTACTTCACGAGGCGCCTGCGCTCGGGTCCTCCCGCCGCCCAAGCCTCCCACGTGTGGCTCGCGTCGAAGTCGTCCTTGCCCGCGCCGAGGAGGATGTGCGCGATGGAGTCGAGCTTCATGCTCTGCTTCTCCTCGCCGCTCTCCGACGCGTGCTGATTCATCCGCCGGAACGCCTCCAGCTGGTCGACGTAGAGGAACCTCCTCGGGTCCACGCCACGGAGCTTCACGTGCTCCGAGCGGGCCATGATGACCGGGAAGTCGAACCCGTCGCCGTCGGGGTCCGCCTCGCCCCCGTTCCAGGCGGCCACCTGGTCGAACTCCTCCATCGCCTCCCACCACTGCCCGAGCAGCTCCGCCTCCGCACCGTCCGTGTCGGCTTGGAGGACGCCCACGCGCATCTCGCCCGTGTCGTGCGCCTGCAGCCCCCAACTGAGCACGCGCATCTCGTGCTTCCGGTTGAAGGGGACCCTGGAGTCGGTCTCGATGTCCGTGTACGCGCGCCTCGGCCGAGCGACGGTCGCCTTGCTGTCCGTCAGGAACCGCCGCACCGGGTCGACGTCTCCCTCGTAGCTAGGCACCGCCGCGAACGGGTTGTCCCGCTTCTCGCCGCTGGCGTTCTTCCACACGTCCTCGATGCACACGTTGCGGCGCACGTGCTCGGGCAGCGCGAACCGCATCCACCCGCCGTCCTCGAGCTTCGCGCCGGCGCAGTTCCGCAGGAGGAGCTTCTCCAGCTCCGGCGGCAGCTCGTCCTTGCGGAAGTAGGCGACGTGCTCCGCGGGCACCTGGCTGCGCTGCAGCCTGCCGCCTGCCCCGCGCGAGAGCAGGGTCACCCTGCTCCCATCCACGTACCCGTTCACGTACCCGGCGCCGTACACGTCTCCCATGATGACGCCCGTCTTGGCGCGCGTCAGCGCCGCTGTCGCTTCTTCACCTCGACCACCTGCGCCGCGGTCCTCGCGGAGTAATGCCACGTGCGGCCTCGCTTCGTCCGCTCCAAGTACCCGAGCGTGCGGAGCCTCTCCAGACGATTGACGGCCGCCGTCTTCCACAACCCCTTCGCCATCGTCTTCCAGAGGTCCTCCGCCGTCTCCACACCGCCCTCGCGCACCTTGTCGAGGCTGTCCTGCAACTCCTGGCTCAGGGGCACGCGCCCGTGTCCGTCGCACGCCGTGCACGGCATGTCGTCGCTCATCGCGCCCGCCTTGCGACGGAATCAATGAGCGACGCGAGGTACTCCAGCCGTCCTCGCCCACTCATCCGGAGGCAGACGCGAACAACCTCCTCCACCGCTTCGTCTGCCTCCCTGTCCTCGCGCTCTTGCTTCGTCTCCCTCCCCTTGACGACCTTGAGCCTCGCTCCCACGACTACTTCGCCGCCTTCGTCGGCTCGGGTGCCTCCTCGCGCGCCGTCTCGACGACGAGCTCCAGCTCCCCGGCCCCGTTCTCCCGCACCGTGAACGACTGCACGACGCCGTTCAGCAGCACGTTCCGACCCCACGGCACCTTGCCGACCGTCTTGGCCCGCTTCAGCTCCTTCGGGTCGAACTTCTTCACGTTCGCCGGCTTCTGGAACAGCTTGACGGTGACCTTGCCCACCATCTGGCTGACCGTGACCTTGTCCTCCGCCGGCTTGGGCTTCCTGCCACCACCCGCGCCCGCCGTAGTGCTGCCCTTCGCCTGGCCGCCGCGGCTCGCGCGACGGTGTCCCTTCTCCTTCTTGATGCGCCGCACCTCGGCTTCGATCTCGCGCTTCGTAGCGCCCTTGCCGTCCTTGCCGCCCTTGGCTGCCTGCTCCAGGAGCTTCTGCTTGTCCTCCTCGGGCGCCTGCGCGATGAGCTTCAGCTTCGCCTTGCCGAGCGTCAGCATCTGCTCACGCGTGAAGTTCTTGGCGAGGTCCATCACGTCGAACGCCTGATTCGGCAAGAGACCGAGCTCCGCGTGGCAGAAGCTGTCGAACCCCTTCCACCGCGCCTTGCCGTTGTCGTCGAGGCGCAGCTTCCACGTGCCCTCCGTGAAAATCTCGAGCACCTTCTTGCCGAGGTCCCAATTGCTCCCGGCGTACGCGCCCTTCAGGCGCTGCACCTCGGCCACCGCCTCGTCGAGCTTCTTCGCACTCGCGATGGCGCTCGTCTTCCGCGCCGCCTCGGGCTCCTGCGCCTTCGGGTTCGTGCCCGCGAGCGCGCTGGGCGTGCTCGGACGGTCGTCCTTGCTGTCGCTGCCGCTGCCGCTACCCGCGTCGTCGTTCACCATCCCGCAGAAGGGGCACGCCGCCAGCTCGCGGAAGCTCCCGCCTCCACAACCACCCGCCTCCGCATCGCACTCCATCAGCTCCTTCGGATCGTCGTCCGTGCCATTGCCCTTCTCCTTGAAGTGCATCGCCAGGCGCATGACGAGCGTATCCAGCGGCTCGCCCTTCTTGCCCTCCAGCTTCTGCGCCTTCAGCGACTTGAGGATGATGGCCTCCTTCGCCTTGTCGAGGAGCACCCCGTTGATGACCGTTCCCTTTTCCTGCTTCTTCGCCGCCGCTGTTCCCATGTGATTCGCGCCTCCGTCTTTCGTCCTCGTCCTCACCCGGTCGCCACCTCGGCTCCCGGGCGTCCTGCCCTCAAGCCGCGGCCCCATCTTGCAGCCGCTCAGCCACCTCCAGCACAACCTCCGTCGTCACGCGTGCCGCGTGCGTCTCGTTGAGCAGCCGGCACGCTAGCCTCGCCTCCGGGTCCGCGTACAGCATCATGGCTCCCTCGACGAGGTCCGCCGCCTGGGCGAGCGTCCGGATGACGCACCGCTCCCCCTCGCTCCTGCACACCGCCAGCGCCCTCTGGAGGGCCTCCCGCTGCGTCAGGGCGTCCTCCTGCGTGGGTTCCTGCTGCAGCGCCTCCTCGACGCGCCTGGGAGCGTCCTCGCCCCAAAGAGTGACCGTCCCCAGCTCCATCCGGCTCGGGTTCCGGTCCGCGGTCCGGTGGAGCTTGGCACCGCGCGCCTTGTGCGCCCGCTTCTTCGCGTGATCGACGGCCGAGTACACGGCGTACCCCTCGATGGTCGGACCCTTGCTCGGATCGTACGTCCAGACGGCGTCGTAGGCGGCCACGAGCAGGTCCTGCACCACGTCCGCGTCGCTCACCCAAGCCGGCTGCCTCCAGCGCCGGAGGATGTACTGCGCCAGCCGCTCCCAATGCGGCATCGTCCTTCTCGCGAAGCTGTCGAACGTCTCGCGTCCGTCACGCACCGCCAACAATCCACGCTCCAACACCGGGTGTCCCATGGCCTTCGGCCTCCGTGATCCCGGTTGCGCCCGGGTCCTGCAATCTGCTCCCTACCGCGATACTTGTAAACCGCTTTCTACTCGCCCCGGGGGAAACCCGGGTTTCCCTCAGGCGCTCGTGGGTCCCTCGTGTTCCTCGACGAACGCCTCCGCGTCCTGCACCGCCCTGGCGACGTCATCGCCCTGGGCGAGCTGCTCGTCCGCGAGCGCGTCGAAGAGGGCCTCCAGCTTGCTCGCCGCGAGGACGCGCACGTGGCGCGCTACCTTGGCGAGGCGCACCAGCACATCGGTCCCCTGTCGTTCCACCCACAAGCCCCACGTGCTGTCGTGTCGCTTCCAGTGGAGCCGCGCCCCGCCCTTGCCCGAGCTGAGGAAAGGGGCGAGCTCCACCTGCGCCGTCGCCCCGTCCTCTGCGTTCGCGGCGCTGAATATCTCCTCCGCCTTCGCGAGCAGCCGGTTGAGCCGCTCGGTCGATTCCTGCAGGTTCTCCGCGCGCCTGGGCTTCACCATCACCCCAACTCCTTCGTCAGCCGCGCTACGCACGCGGCCGACAGCTTCCC
>QGNH01000025.1_pt1 | contig 46003 bp, 60 predicted proteins | sample 1735481 | NCBI WGS metagenome assembly QGNH01 (sample SAMN09239004, study PRJNA386568) | Viral metagenome, whole genome shotgun sequencing project.
CTGCGCCTATAGCCGCCGGACTCCAACCCATCCCCAACTGCGTCTGAAGCAGTGTGCGTTCTTCTAAAGACAGATGCTTATTCGTTTTCCCCTTGCAACATTTTCTCCCTCATAAATGTTTCACTTGGACTTTGAGCGCGCCTGTTTATTCTGATTGTAAAGGGGTTATAAATGGTCGGGGCGGAGAGATTCGAACTCCCGACCCTCTGCTCCCAAAGCAGATGCGCTACCAGGCTGCGCTACGCCCCGACATACTTATGATACCAACTCAATGCCAGCCTGGCGCATGCAAAGAGTGCAATAACGATCCGCCTATCCACAACAGCAGTAGGAACGGCAGCATCGCAAGGGCTAACAATCCAAATCCCAGCAGCCCCATAAACAGCCAGTCGCGCCACGTATCCCGGCGCGACACCGCGAGGCTACGCTCCAGCAGATGATAATTCCTCCGGTTTGCTCGCCAGCCGATATCGAACAGATCCCCCAGGACTGGCACCAAACCCACCACAACCTCGATCGCCAAATTCGCAACCATGCGCGCGATCGTGATCATTGCCACGCCACGAAAGTACGCCGCCAGCACGATGATGCAGCTTGCCAGCCCGCCAAGAACATCGCCTATCCCCGGGATGAACCCGACAATTCCATCCAACCCGAAGCGAATATTCGTTCCCGGAATACGAAACCATATATCCAGCACCCGCGACAGCAGATCCAGATTCTCATCGCTAAACGCCCCCCCGCCTCCGCCCATGCGTGGGCGAACCCCATCGTGCGGAGTGCTCCGTCCCGCATCTGGCGGCAAAATCTCCGGCTGTGTCGCCTTCACTGTCATCATCCATGCCCCCTCTTCGCTTCTTCATCCGTAGGATGCTACAATCAACTTCGATACGGCGGCTATAGTTCAGTGGCAGAACGCCGCTCTGTGGCAGCGGATGTCGTGGGTTCGACCCCCACTAGCCGCCCCAATCCTTCCAGCAATCGCTCACCCCAATGCGCCGCGCACCACCGCGCGCGCGACATCCTCAGATTGCACAGCGAGTCCTACTTGCAGCGCGCATCTAAAGCCATCGCCATCGCCGCTGCCTCGTTCCAAGCCGGAGCCCGCGAATGACCTCCGGCTCCCTCGCAATCGCTCTGCCCCCCGCACAAATCGCATGGCCTGAAGGCTACCCTCCCTTCCATCCGCGCCCATGGCTCGTGAACGGCCATCTCCAGACCATCTTTGGCAACTTCCTTCCCCGCCCAAGCGCTCTGCCCGCGCCCGTCGCCCAGCTCGTCGAGGTCTCCCCCGCGCGCGGCTCGCAGATATCCAGCCAGGTTCTCTGCGAGTGCCACTGGCAGCCACTTCTCGAACGCCCCACCCGCCCCACTGCCATCATCCTCCACGGCCTCGAAGGCTCATCACGCTCGCAATACGTCATCGGCAACGCCAACAAGCTCTGGCGCGCCGGCTGCAACGTCATTCGCATGAACATGCGCAACTGCGGCGGGCGCAACTACGGTGACATGGCGAGCCGCTCACCGACGCTCTACCACTCCGGCCTCTCCACCGACGTCGACCGCGTCCTCCGCTTCTTTATCGACACGCAAGGCCTGCAATCGGTCGCGCTCATCGGCTACTCCATGGGCGGCAATCTCGTCCTCAAGCTCGCCGGCGACCTCGGCGCCTCCGCTCCTCCACAACTGCGCTCCGTAGTCGCTGTCTCCCCTGCTGTCGATCTCGCCGCCTCCGCTGACGCGCTCCACGAGCCCCACAACCGCCTCTACGAGCGCAAGTTCGTACGCGCTCTGCTCAAGCGCTTCCGCCACAAGGCCCTACTCTTTCCCCGCGCCTTCGATCCCTCGCGCGCCGCACAGATCTCCTCTCTACGCGAGTTCGATGACCGCATCACTGCGCTCTACTCCGGCTTCCGCTCCGCCGACGACTACTACTTCCGCGCCGCCGCCGCGCGCGTCCTCGACCGCATTGCCGTCCCCACGCTCATCATCCACGCCTCCGACGATCCCTTCATCCGCTTCACCGAAGAAACCCGCGCGAAGATCGCCGCCAATCCGCACATCACGTTGCTCGAAACCGAACACGGCGGCCACTGCGCCTTTCTCGCCTCACCCAATCGCGCCTCCGGCAGCGCCCGCGGCAACGATGACGACGGCTATTGGGCCGAGCAAACCACTCTGCGCTTCGTCCTCGCTCACGCCTGACGTATCCTAATCGTTGATGCTCTCTGAATGGACCGCCGAGTGTTCCCACGATGCACCGACGCTGATCGTCCCCTGGTCCGACGCTGAAACCGGAGCGCGCTTCCTCGATCTCCGCGCCAACCCCTACGACATCGCCGAGATCCCCGAGGCCGAGCACAACCCGACCCTCGCCCGGGCCCTGCGCTCGCTCAACGCCACACGCTCCCCCTTTCTCACCGCCAAGTGCGACACCTGGTCGCTCTCCGTGTCCGACCACGCCGAAGCCCTCGAAGCCCTTCGTCTCGAGCTCATGCTCTCCGACGAGGACGCGCTCTACGGCTTCGCCAGCTACATCGACCTGCTCTGGCGCGAACGCTCCGTCTTCGCCTCGGCCCACCAGCAGCAGGACCGTCTGGACCGCATCGTACGTCGCGCCCAGCGCCTGCAGCATCCTGAAGCCGCGCTCGAATGCGTCCTGCGCCCCGCGATCCTCGATCTCACTGGCCCGCTCGAAGGCTTCGCTGTCACTCTCTACCTCAGCGCCGTCGGCCCCGATCCCGAGACCGCCCGCCGTCGCTGGGAGTTAGCGATGGATGACATCGTCACACTCCTTCGCAGCAAAGAGCTCGAACTGGGCCGCGGCTCCGCTACAATCGACTCAACGGATGCCTATCCCCTGCGCGTCCGTCACCTGGGGTAGCGCAACTCCCTCACGGGCGAGTAGCTCAATTGGATAGAGCACGGACCTTCTAAGTCCGGGGTTGCAGGTTCGATCCCTGCCTCGCCTACCAAAATACCGGCAAGTCTCAGAAAGATTGAGACTTATGCGGGTACCGTCAACACCGTCCGATGTTCAGGCACAGACCGATTCGCCGGTTGATGCGAGTTCCAGCCATGCAACCTTAGAGGACGCTGCTCTCGCCACCGCCTTCGTCCAGGCCGACCTCAATGCCCTGGCGCTGCAACTCGCTGAACAGCGGATCCGCGCGTGCCTCGGTGATAGCACGTGGGTCTATTGCGCGGAGTGCCTCTACAGGTGGTTCGATGCTCCCCGGCACACCGATAGCTGCGTCGTCGGCAACATCTTCAAGCTGGCTGCGCGCCTTGGCGAGCTCCGTGACGCTGCGGCTCGGGGAGCTGCTGCATCGCCGCAGCCAATCTCCGGTCCGCTCTGCGGCCACTGCCGCAACGGCATGTACTGCTGCGAGGAGCGCGGACATACCGACGCTCATTCTGTCCGGATCGATGGGGAAAACCACTTCTGGCGGAACGATGCGGACGCGGCCTGCGCGCACTGCGGACCACACTGCGCTGGCGGCGCGGCGCACAATGCCCGCGTCGAGGATGGCGTGTTCTTCCGCGGCGGCAGGTTAGACCGCCATATCGAATACTTCGCTGCCCCGATCGGGCGCGGTGTGGAGGCGCTGTTCGATCCTGCGCCGGTGCCCCCTGGGCTGCGCCTCACCCACGAAGAGGCGGCGCTGCTCACTGCGACGGGGGTGTCCCGATGACCGCTGGCATGCAGGCACTTGTGGCCGCGATCGATGCAAGGGCTAATGAGATTTATGCGGGGGATGGGGACGGATCCGACTTAGCAGATGCGAGGGGTATGGCGCGGGCGTTGGCGAGGACGCTAGCCGGACAATCCATCCCCGCGGCCTTCGGAGCACCGGGTGATTGGGGTTATTTCTCTTCAATCGGTAAGGCGCTCTTACGGATCGCTGAAGAAGCGCACGAAGAGGCCGCCCACGATGGGGGGCGCCAGTGAAAAAGTGTGCCTTTATCGCGTCGACTGGGACTGAACTGCTGTGCCAGCGCAAGGCCCTGGGCCTCTCGCAGTCAGAGCTAGCGCAGGCGATCGGCGTATCCGCCTCCGCTATCGCCAGCTGGGAGCGAGGCGTGGGGGTGATGAGCGCCTACTCGCACCACCTGCTGCGCCAGTTCTTCAAGGACACCCAGGCGCAGCGCCAGCTGCACGCAGCGGGCGACGTCAAGAGTGCCGCCAAGATGCGCGCGACGGGAGATTGCACGACGGGAGGTTGCGCACTGTGATCTCTCCCCGCGCCCTCGCGAAGGTTCCCGTGCAGCGCTGCCGCTTCTGCGACTGCACGCCGGAGGATCCGTGCAAGTTGCCGAACGGCGACGAGTGCGCCTACATGACCTCGCGGGCCAACCGCTGCAACAAGCCCAGCTGCATTTTGGCCTTCGAGGCAGAGCGGCGGCGGGAGTGGCGCGAGGAGACCCAGCGCCTGAAGAGGCAACGCCTGCTGCGCGATCTGCGCCGCCGAGGCAAGCAACCAAAGCACGACAAGAAATGGAGACCGGAATGAACGAAACGATGAAGCAGGCAGCAGCGATCGAGAAGAATCCGCTGGTGACGTTGAACCGCATCCATGGCGAGGAGTTGAACCGGCTGGTGTGCTCCGACCTGGAGCAGGCCTACGCGCGCGCCTCCGCACCCGTGGAGGATGACGGCGATGCCCATGGTTGCACCTGGAGCGGACGGCCAGCGGCGGTCAAGGGCAAGCTCGATTGGGATGCCATCCCCGACCGCGTGATGGTGGACGGGCCGGAGGGCGAAGACGACGCCATCGATTTCGCCGCGCTCTGCTGCTCGGTCTCGTTCCTCGTGGCGATCGGGCTGGAGATTCTGGGCGGGATCTACCTGCTGCATATCCTGCGTCACGCGGCGAGCGCCGGCTTCTCCGGAGCGGAGCTGCTGCATAGACTGCGTCCCTAGTCCTGCGGTCCTGCGCGGACGGCGAGCGAATAAAGAACTCTGGCCGTGCGCCCAGCACCGGCGGGAGTAGAAGCAAGAGTTTTCAAGAGAGAGAGGAAGCGATGGCAGACCAGCAAGAGAACGAACCCATACCGATCAACATCGGCAACATCTGCGAGGGCGCACTTGTTGAGGCCTTCGAGGTTGAACTGGCGAAGGTGATCAAGAACATCATGGACCCGAATACCGAGGCGAAGGCTAAGCGTTCGATCACGATGACCGTGGACTTCCACCCGAAAGATGACCGCGTGCAGATCAACGTCGAGTCGGAGGTCAAGACTCGACTGGCTGGCCTGGTGCCAGCCAACTCCCGGATCTTCGTCGCCAAGGATGCTGATGGCGTGCTTTACGCGCTCGATGAGGATCCACGCCAGATGCACATCTTCACCCCGGCGAAGCCTGTCGAGGCACCTGCTCCGATCGTCTTCAGCAGCGCGAAATAATCCCGCAACCTTCCACGCTTCGCAACCGCAGCACGCACTCCGGAGAACCCGATGGACCTCGCAAGCGCAGTTACCAATCTCAAGAATCTATTCAACCCGCAGCCGCTTGTCGAAGTGATTGGCGATCGCAACTATGCCGTGAAGCCGAGCGGCTATGGTGCGTCGCTCGGCGAGCTGATCGTCCCGCCCGCGAAGCCAACCCTGCAGCTCATCAGCCTCACCGGCTTCCGCGATGCGTATATCGCAGGCATCGACGACTTCTCCGAAGCAGGCAAGACGGCGGTGCAGGTCATCGACCATGAGACCGTCGCGCTGGTCTCGCTCGAGGCGGACGAGAACGGCCAGCGGCATAAGTGGCTGCAAACCACCAACAGAGAGAGCAACCCGTTTCCGTTCGACGCATACCAGGTGCCAGAGGCGTTCCTGCTCTCGCTGCAGATGGGCTTCCTGCCGACCGAGGAGGTTGTGCAGCTGCAACGGTTCGCCAGCTCGCTCAGCAATGAGAGCAGCATCGCCACGCAGGACGATGGGTATACCCAGACGGTCACGGCGAAGCAGGGTTCGGTCTCTCGCGGGGATATCCAGCTGCCGAAGCGCATCGAGCTGATGCCCTATCGCACCTTCCGCGAGATTGATCCGGTGAAGTCCGAGTTCATCGTGCGGCTGAAGGGCACGCCCGGCCAGTTGCCGACCATCGCTCTGCTCGGCGTGGACGCTGGCCGCTGGAAGCATGACACCGCCCTGCTGGTGAAGTACTGGATGGTGGCGAACCTGCCTGAAGGCACCGTCGTTATCGCCTGATTGCTACGCGCAAGACCACCGCAACACAACCGGGCGGCGGGATACTCGCCGTCCGCGCAGCACTCCCCAGGAGGGAAGCAATGAAGGTACTGGATCTGGAAACGTTGAAGTTGAGCGGTGGATACCATCGCCGCGGCGTAGACGGCCTCAGCATCATGGAAGCCGTGGCGTGGTTCAACAATGAACCGCATAGCAATTATCCGCAGTGTGCTTGCCCAGCGCTGACGCGCTTCGGCATTGGCTTGAATTACTGGTTTGACGATGAGCATCGGCAGAAGCTAGTGCCCTTTATCCCGAAGCTCGTGGGCACGCGCAATCCGGTTCTCGAACAAGCGCGCTATGAGTATCTGCTGAACGCGACGCTGAACGTATTGATCCCGATCGGGCTGCGCAACCTGGCGGATCGGGTTGCTGGGGCTGATAGTGAGTTGGCTGAGAGATTCCGTGGGCACGCTCGGCAGTTCGAAGAACTGCCGAAAATAAAATACGCCCTCGCCCTCGACCTCGCCCTCGACCTTCCTCTAGTCGATCCGCGCAAGGTCTGGGACGCCGCAATCGAGGTCTTCGGCAAAGCCATTGACCTGACCGTTGAAGAGGTTCGGGGGTGATGGAAAAGATTTTGAGCCTGCTACGCGCACATCCTGCAGGCATGACCAGCGTCGAAGTGGCGCAGGCTCTCGGCTGGTCGCGCGTAGCAGTGGCCGCAACGTTGAAGGCGATGAAGCGTGCCGCATTGATCCAGGGCGCGGGTATGCATCGCGACGGGGCTGCCGTTGTACAGGTCCGGTCTCGGCCGCTGCAGCTGAACTTCTTCCGCCGTAGGAACGGCCGAACCACACACATTGAGCTTTCCACGTAGAGCGTGGATGAGGAGGCAGTATGGCAGGTACGTCGAAGCAGGCAGCAAAGAAGGTTGCAAAGAAGAAGGTAGCCAAGCGCTCGCGGTTCGCGGGCAGGGTTGCACTGCCGCTGGCAGGCGTCGCTGACAAGGTGATCACCCTCAAGGTCGATGTCGACACCGAAGATTTCACACGGCTGCAGGAGGCGATTGTTCGCGCGAGCGATGTGGCTGGGCGCGTGGAGTCGGCTGCCAAGGCGATTGCCAACCATAAGGACCCGAACCATAAGCAACTGCATCGCCGCGTTCGCGTGCTGGTCTATGACGCCGCGGGAACGCGCATATCCAACTCGATCTCTGACCTGACGCGCTCGGATGTGCTGACGCTGAAGGTCGACTGCGACAACGTCGACGCAAAGACGGTCAGCGTCGTTCGCTAGTGCTGCGCGCACGGCAAGAGGAAAGGCTTTCGCCGTGCGCAAACCAAACATTTCAGGAGTGAGGGATTTATGACAGACCGCAATTCGGAACGAATCCTGTTGGAGCTGAACGTCGCTGACCTTCGCGCCTCGAGCACCAACCCACGCCAGACCTTCGACCGGTCTAGGCTTGACGAGCTCAAGGCCTCGATCGCGCAGTCCGGCCTCCAGGAGCCGCTGCTGGTGCGGCCAGTGTTCCTTGAGGACTGCGACGGTGGCCACGGCGTTGACGTTTACGAGGTCGTCTCCGGGCATCGCCGCCTGCTGGCAGCGCGGGAGCTTGGCCTCGAGCTGCTGCCGTGCCTGCTGGCTCGCGGCATGACCGATGCCGAGGCGGCCGAGACCGCGATCGTCGCCAACCTGCAGCGCGTCGACATTCACCCCGTGGAGGAAGCTGAGGCCTTCGAGCGGCTGCTCCAGGTGCTTGGCTCGATTCCGGCAGTCGCGGCGCGGATGGGCAAGGAGCAGAGCTATGTCGCGAAGATCCTGCGCCTGTGTGCGCTGACGCTGCACTCGCGCGATGCGATGCGGGCTGAGTTGATCACCATCGACCATGCGCTGCTGCTGGCGCGCCTGGCGGAGGCCGAGCAGAATGCCGCACTGAAGTGGACGCTGGACCATAGCGCGGGCTCGAAGACGACCGTGGAGACGGTGCTGCAGCAGCGGATCGCGAGCGTTGTGCAGGCGCGCGCGGATAAGGCTGCGGGGAATTCGTCGCGTTATTCCTACACCTTTGAACCGCAGAGCGTCGTTCGGCTGAAGGCGTGGATTGAGGCTGAGTCGGGCATCCTGTTGAGCCGCGCGCCCTGGTCGCTGACGGACGAAGACTACCTGCTGCCCGACGTTGGGCCCTGCGCGGAGTGCCCGAAGAATACCAAGGCTAATACGCCGCTCTTCGGCGATATGGAGATGGGCGACGCGACCTGCACCGACGGCGCATGCTTCGCAGCCAAGACGGAAGGCTTCGTGCAGATCGAGATGCGCAAGGCTGGGCACGATGAGCTGGCCAAGCCGAAGGTTCTGGTACCGCGGCTGAGCTGGAAGATATCCAGCGTGAAGCCGAGCATTGTGCCCAATGATGGGATTGCGGCGTGCTCTATCAAGTCAGCTGCCGAGACGGCCAACCCGGCGAAGGTGCTGAAGTACGGCCAGTGGATCGATGCCAAGATGGGCAGCTGCGCGAATGTGCGTTCGGGTGTGACGGTGGATTGGAGCGATGCGGGCGATCGCGGCTACATGGGCGGCAGGGAGAAGCTGCGGATGGCCGGTGAGACTGTCCGGGTGTGCATCGCGGTGGGCTGCAAGGTGCACTCGAAGGGCTGGGAGGAGAAGCAGGCGCGCAGCGAGGATAAGCCGAAGCCATCGGAGACGACGGCGGAGCGTGAAGCGCGTGAGGCTGCTGCGAAGGCGTACGTGGAGAGCGAGCGGCCGGTGCGTGTCGCGTTCATGAAGCTGCTGCTGGCGAAGGCGATGGAGAAGCGTGAAGCGGTTCTGCGCAAGCTCCTCGAGGATGCACTCGAGCGCGGGTGGGGTATTGACGGTGTAAGCCTGGCGGTGTCAATGGGGATTCCGGTACCAACCGCGAAGGGCACTCACTTGTCCGCGCAGGATGATGTCGCAATGGATGCGATCGAGAAATATATCGGCACGGCCATGGTGGATGAGTTGATTCGTCTGGCCGCCGCGCTAGAGCACGCGGACCTGCTGAAGGTCGACCGCCGCGAACGGAAAGAGGCTGAGCGCCGGGCGATGGACGCCGTCGCGAAGGAGCTCGGTTTCAAATGGACCGCTCCGGACGCCGCAAAGCCGGTCAAGAAAGTCGCTAAACCTGCTGCGAAAAAGGTTCCGGCGAAGAAGGCTGTACTGCCAGCGGGAAAGAAGTCCAAAGGGGTGACGGCATGAGCGGTGCGACATCAATCGAGTGGACGGATGCGACGTGGAATCCGATTCGGGGATGCTCGCGGGTGAGTGAGGGATGCCGCAACTGCTACGCCGAGAGCGTAGCGCATCGCTTCAGCGGGCCGGGGTTGGCGTATGCAGGCCTGACGGCGTTGGGCAGGTGGAATGGAAGGATCGAGTTCGTGGAAGAGCACCTGCTCGATCCGCTGCGCTGGAAGACGCCGCGCCGCATCTTCGTCAACTCGATGAGCGACCTCTTTCATGAGAACGTGACGGATGAAATGCGCGACCGTATCTTCGCGGTGATGGCGCTGTGCGCGCGGCACACGTTTCAGATCCTCACGAAGCGGCCGGAGCGGATGCTGGCATATCTGGGCGAGCCGGGTAGACGCAGCGATGTGATGCTGGCTGCTGGTGACCTGGCGTTTGAGATTGAAGCACACGTGAAATATCCGCGCTCCATGTTTCCGAAGAATGCTGAGGTTGTCTATGATCTCGGCGCGGATCGTGATGAATGCGGCTGTCGAGTAAGTAGTAACTGGCCGCTGCTAAACGTGTGGTTGGGTGTCTCGGTCGAGAACCAGAAGGCTGCGGATGAGCGTATCCCGCTGCTGCTGAAGACGCCGGCAGCAGTGCGGTTCATCTCCGCTGAACCCCTGCTGCGGCATGTAAGTCTGGAAGAACTTCTGAGCGTTAGTGGGATTGGGAGGTATCTGAACGCTTTGAGTAATGCAGGTGTGGACCCCGGAGCAGAGATTGCGACGCGTCTTGACTGGGTGATCTGCGGCGGCGAGAGCGGCCCTGGAGCTCGCCCGATGCATCCGGCCTGGGCTTGCAGCCTGCGCGATCAGTGTGTCGCCGCTGGCGTGCCCTTCTTCTTCAAGCAATGGGGCGAGTGGCGGGATCACCGATGGGACGATCCGGACAATAAGCCTCACGTCAGACTAACGCGCGACGGAAAGGATGGGCAGATTCTCGGATCGGCTAGAGACAACGACGTGTGGATGGCGCGCCTCGGCAAGAAGTCTGCGGGCGATCTGCTCGATGGCGTGCAGTGGCACCAGTTTCCGGAGGTTGCGCATGGCAAAGCGTGATTGGGAGCTGACGAGCAACGGTGCGCTGCAGGCTGCGGCGGCGTGGCTGCTAAAGAAGAGCGGTGCGCTGCTGGTGGTCATCGTGCGGGTCGATGACCTGGCTATCGCCGCCGATCCGCTGTGCGCTCCGCGTGAGTCCCAGCGCCTGCTTGAGGACCGCATGCCGGAGTTGCATGAACGCCTCGAACGGGAACGCCAACTGGCCCGCGAATTGGCCGACCGCAAGCTCGCAAGAGCAGCGAAGAAGGGATCGCGATGAGTGACCTGCGAATGATCGAGATGAGCTTCGCGTATGAACGCGCTGCCGGTGTGATCGAAAGCGAATGTGTTCCTCAGGGAAGCAATTGCTATGGCGATATGTGGTTTGATCTCGCGAGCGCCACAGTCGACTTGACGGACGAAGTGCTTTACCTCGATTCCCGTCGGTTGCTAGAACGCAGTCTTGAGAATCCCCAGTGGGTCATCATTCTCGACGAAGGTGAACCCTTATGTGAGCCGGAGCCCGGCGCATGAGCGTTTATGTGGATCCGGTGATGGCACATGGTGGATCGAAGACTTTTCGCTGGGAGCGCAGCTGCCACATGTACGCGGACACGCTCGAGGAGCTGCACGCCATGGCGCGGGCGATCGGGATGCGGCGGGAGTGGTTTCAAGCCAAAGACAAGCTGCCGCACTATGACCTGGTGGCAACCCGGCGCACTGCGGCTGTCGAGCATGGTGCTGTCGAGCATACCCGCGAACAGATGGTGCAGTTCATGCGGTCCCACGGCGGCGGTAGTCAAGAGCAAGCGAATTTATTTGGAGGCGAGTGATGGTGAAAGTTGATATCGAGCGGCCAGCGGTCTGTTTTGCCTCAGCGCACGAGTGTGAGCTGTGGGAGCGGATGGTGTGCTCGGTTACCCCTGTGATTCTCGAGATGTATTCCGGGCGGATACCCACCGTGGCCACTGCTGCTGCGTTTGCGGATGAGGCGGTTTTACAAGCTCGCAGGCGTAAAGACAGCGAGGCGGTCTAATGGCCGTCAACGCGTTTGCATGGCTTGAGGACTTCGATGCATCGCCTACGCTGCCGTGCGTCAGCATCCCGATCACGGCCGCCATCCGTGCCGCCGATGCTGCGCTGCAGGCCGAGCGCGAGCGGCTGAGTGTGTCGCCAGCGCAGGAGTGGCGCGACCGGGTGCAGCTGAACCCCGCCAACCTGCGCACCGTGCGTCCTGCCCAGCCAGCAGCGGGCCGAGTCATCGAGTGGCGCCAGTATGTAGCCAGCGGCGAGCGGGCAAAGAGGTACTGCACGGCCTGCAAGGCAGAGCTGAACCCTTGCGTGAAGGGGGCGCTGTGCTCGACGTGCCGCCCGACGGCGAAGACCACGCGGACGATGCGGCTGTGCGCTGCAGGCTGCGGCCGGCGGATGGAGGCTCGCAGCACGCAGCAGATCTGCAAGCTCTGCCGCCCCAAGGCGGGGAAACTGAAGACGTGCGCAAGCTGCCCGCGCACCTTCAGTAAGTACTCGCCGCATGCGACCTGCCGGGAATGCCGCAGGGTAGCGATGCCGAAGGGACTGCCGTGCTAATGAGCCCCCGTGCTAAACGCAAGCTCTGGAGTCCGGAGGAGCTCGATGCCGTGCAGCGTACGTATCCCCACCTACCCACGGCCGAGATCGCGACGCAGCTCGGCTGCTCAGCGAAAAATATCTATCGCGTCGCGGCGAGGCTGGGGCTGAAGAAGACGGCTGCGTTTCTGGCCAGCCCGGATGCGTATCGTCTGCGGCGCGGAGACAATGTCGGGGCTGACTTTCGCTTCAAGCCTGGGCACGTACCGGCGAACAAGGGAATGAAGATGCCGGGATGGGCTCCTGGGCGCATGGCGGAGACGCAGTTCAAGTGCGGCCAGATCGGAAATAAGTACATGCCAATCGGGACGGAGCGCGTCAACCCAGACGGCTATCGGGAGCGCAAGGTCACCGACACGCTCGGAACGCCACGCGATTGGAAGGGTGTGCAGATTCTCGTGTGGGAAGAGGCGCACGGTCCGGTGCCGGCGGGGCGCGTAGTGATCTTCAAGGATGGCGACAAGGCGAACATCGTGCTCGAGAACCTCGAGTGCCTGTCGCGTCGAGACCTGATGCTGCGGAACAGTTCGCAGCGGTGGGGGCCGGAGGTTTTCGGATTGATTCAACTGCGCGGTGCGCTCAACAGAAAGATCAGGAGTCAACGTGAAAAATAAGATGTCGGACTTGCGGAACCATTTATTTGAGGCGATTGAGGCGTTGAGGGATGAAGAGAAGGCCATTCCCATGGAGGTCGCCCGCGCCAAGGCGATCAGCGATCTCGCGCAGACCATCATCAACTCGGCCAAGGTGGAGATCGAGTTCGCTAATGTGTTGGGCGTCAGGATTGCGCAGCCGTTCTTCGACAATGCAGTCCCGGATGACGGCAAACCCTGGGCGGCGTTCGCGTTGTCGAGTGAAGTGCGCAAGAGCGCCTGACAGTAACGCAGCAGAACGGAATGGTGGGCAACGGTGCAGCACGTCAATCGAGCAGCAAGAGCGGCCGGGGATACGACGGCGAAGGGTGGGCGTGCGTGAGCAACGAGGTAACCAATTCGGCATACCGAACGCGGCTGGGTAATCCGACCGCGAAGGCTGTCCTGGTTGTGCTCGCGGATGCGGCCGACGCTGCGGGCTATGGCTGGCCGTCGGTGGAGCGTGTGGCGGGGAGTTCCGAATTGAATTTGCGGACCGTCCGCCGCATGTTGCAGATATTCGAAGAGATAAACCTTGTCGCGCGTCAGCGGGTCGAGGGGAAGTTTTACAAATACGCCTTCCAGATCAACCTGAGGGTTCTAGGGACAGACCTGAAGCAGCCGTTCGCGGCCCGCTTCCGTCTAGCCCAGCGCCAGCCGTTGATCTTGGACGCAGAAGAAGTAGAGGCCGCATCCGTGGAACTTTTTGCCGATGCCGCCGCAGTAAAAGTGGTCTGTGAGACCGCATCCGTGGAACCATTTGCCGATGCCGTCGTAGTAGAAACGGTCTGTGAGACCGAAATTGCGGTCTGTGAGACCGAAATTGCGGTCTGTGAGACCGAACCCCCACACCCCCATATAGGAGGAACCATCATTGAACCACCATGGAACCTTCTTGCGTTTCCCGGCGAGACCGTCGCACCTGCCAAAGCAAAGCGAAAAGCAAAAGCGCCGATCAGGGCAAAAGCAAACGCAACAGCTCCGGCAGATCCACGGCATACGCCCTTCCGCCTGGCGATCGTCACCTATGCGAAGTTCAAGGACGTCGTGCTGGCGTGGGATGGCTCGGAGGCTAGGGCACTGTCGCTGCTGCTGCAGTCCGCGCCGGGGCTGACGCTGGAGAGATTTCAGGCGTGCCTGAACCACCGGGCGCGAAGTCCGGGAACGCCGCACGGCGAGCGGCCGCGTCTGTGGCTGTCGAACATCACGAAGTACCAGGACGGGCCCCTCAATCAATTTGGAAAAACAGGAGATATACATGGAACTTTCAAGGGTAAAACCGAATCCAGCCTCGATGCAGCGCAGCAGGCTATCGCCGTTATCGCCAGCCGAGAAGCAAGCGGCTATTACGCGGCTTCTGGCCAAGCTGGGCGTTCGGCGCCAGGCCAAGCTGGGCATGGACGATTACTTGGTGCTGGCTGAGGACCTGGCGAGATTCGACCTGGTCGACATCGAGGGCGGACTGGATGACATTGCGCGCTACCCAAAGCGTGACGGCGAGACGGCCTTCCCAGAATGCGCAAAGTTGAAGCAGGCTGTCATCGAGCGCAAGCTGGTCCGCGAGGCAGCAGAGATTCGCAAGGCGGAAGCGGACGATGCGGCGTATGCCAAGGATCATCCCGAGGAGTTTATGACCTTCGGCGAGCTGATGAAGATGCCAGAGGCGCAGGGCATCATGCAGAAGCTCGAAATGGAGCACCGGAAGGCGTGCTGCGCAGCGATACAGACACCCCGCAGCCTTGTGGAAAAGTAAGAATCGCAGAATTATGTGCATGTGTTTCGTCCAATGTTTATACGGGTAGATCGCCAATCACAGAATTATGTGCAACCTACCCATTGCATGTTGATAAAACATGCCTCATAGTCCTATTTGTACCTCACTGACGTACTGGCGAAGGTATGCAACGTAACTGCGAAAGCAGCGTAGCCAGCACCGACTGGCTGTACAGTCCGAGCGAAAATCGGGCCGTTGTGAAGCCTAGGAATAGCTCCGTCTCCATTTCCATATCCGCCTGTTCACGCGCCGTCGCGCGTGTGCGTCGATGTCTGCGTTTGAAAGAGGAAAGCATGTCGAAAAGCATAGCGTTGTGGGTCACAGATGAACGTGGAATCAACTCGATTCGCCGTTATCTGAAGCCCGAGGAGGCTGTGCGCATGGTTGAGCAGAACACTGCTGAGCCGGTGCTTCACAATCAGACGGGTGCGATCGTCGCATTGCGTTCGCTGCGCGAGGTTCGCAGGCCAGTGAGCGCGCCACATCCTGCAATGCAGGCGATCATGGAGCGGAGATCGAAGGCTTCCTGCACAGCGTTCTCTAAGGCGGAAGTCGAGGCGATCGTAGGAATGCGCGGCAAGTCACGGACGGCTCATATGACGGAAGACCAGAGGGCAGAACGTATCCGCCAGCGCTGGTGTGCTGAGGACCTGGTAGAAAGTGCGCAGCAAAAACTGGCTGTGTATACCGGCGTTCACTAGCGTGATCACCCAACTGGATGACGGCTACAGGTTGCGCTGCAGCGGCTGCGGTTGGGGCGTTTCCCTGACCTTCTCGGAAGTGCGGAATCTGGACCGCGCGCTGGACATCAAGAGCGAGCTGCAGCGGGTCCATAAGGATTGCGACAGCTTTGGCGATGTGGCCAAGGCGAGGGCTGCGATCCGGGCAACAGAGCAAGCTGAACGGCAAGCAACACGCGGAGGCGGGAAACGATGATCACGAATGAGCGGGATCCAGCGAAAGGCAATGGCGTCCTTATCGTTGCAATCGTCTCGCTGGCACTGACTGTCGTTGCTTCAATGGGCGGTTGGATGCTCAGCCTGGCGAGCCGGATTTCCGCGCTGGAAGTGCAGTCGGCGGCCCTATCTTCTGCGCCAACGCAGCTGGCGGCGCTGGAGCAACAGATCGTTGACTTCCGCAAAGATTTCGACGAACTGAAGGATGAGATTCGGAATAAGCCGGGCTATACCTACCGCTATCCCGATATGTCCAGACCTGCAAAAGATTGAGATAATACCCCGCTAAAACGTGAAGCACTAGACGAAACCGGCTCTGTGATTGACGCCAGAGCCGGTGCGGGGTTGCAGTTTGCGGTGGTTCTGAAATCCCCACTTTCCGCGTAAGCGTATTTCGTGGGTCAGTAGAGAACACCTGATAGCGGACGGTCGAACTCCGGCGCCGCAAAGCAGTTTCCTCCTGGGTCGCACGTCAAGGATGCGCGTGCGGCCTATTTTTTTCCGGAGATCTTGATGCGGCTGCGCAACGAGTGGAACGCGGCTCTGGATGCTGCCGATGTGTCGATGGCCCGGTACCTGGGGCCGCAGCATAAAGCGCGCATCGCGGTGCATGACTTGAGGCAATACATGAACAACTTCCGTTACGACAATAACGGCCTCGCGCTCACCGAGGGGTTTGAAGGCGTGCGGCTGATTGCGTATCTGGACGTTGGTGGAATCTGGACGATTGGCTATGGTCACACCGGCGGCGATGTTTGCAAAGGTCTCGTCATTACGGATTCGCAGGCGGAAGCGCTGCTGGTAAGCGATGTGGCCGCAGCCGTAGCCTGTGTGAACCATGCTGTCAGGTTCGATATCACCCAGTACGAGTTTGACGCGCTGGTGGACTTCACGTTCAACGCTGGGCGCGGCAACTTCCTGCGCTCGACGCTGCTGACGAATCTGAACGCTGGCAAGACCGAAGCCGCCGCTGCGCAGTTTGGTCTGTGGGTGAATGCTGGCGGCAAGCCGGTAAGTGGCTTGGTGCGGCGGCGTGACGCAGAAGAGCGGATGTTCCTGAGGGCGGCATAATGTGCCCTGAGATGTGGAAGCGATACGGCGAGCTGGAGCAGAAGGCCAAGCGGGTAGACGCCGCCGAGCAAGAGACTAAGCGGCTGAAGCAGATCATCGCGGACGCCGCGACGCAGGCGGCACTGGGCAAGGACTAACAGAACGGCGAGCAACCCTCGCAAGGAGCAATATCATGGCAATCAATTTCAAATCCGTCGGGCATTTCTTCGCGAAGGCCTATACCGCAATCGTCGCCGCAATCCCGAAGGTCGAAGCCGATATCGTAAAGGTAGAGGGCACCGCGGCTGTCGTCGAGAAGGTCACGTCCGCGATCCCCACCTATGGCCCTCTTGCCGTCACACTGGAGCAGGCGGGGTACGCCGTCCTCGGAGAGCTGGCTTCTGTGCTCACTGCTGGCGGATCGGCCGCAGAGGCCAAGCTGAGTGATGCGGGGCTGGACACCAACGTCATCAGCACCGTCAAGGCATTGGTTGCGGGCTTCCCCACGCTCGTTACCGTGGCGAAGTCGCTCTAAGCTGACTCTCTAACCTTATGGGCGGGCTGACACAGCAGGGGCCTCGCTGGTGTCAGCCCGTCCGTAACACGAGTTTGGGAGACTTCATGGTCAACCCGTTCAAGCACGTCGGCAAGGTGATCTCGGACGCTTACGCGAACGCCAACGAGAGCGACTGCGCGCCAGGCCTCGCCGTAGCCGCAACGACGGTGGGTTTGCTCGTCGTGGCTCCGTATTCGTTCGTCTCCGCGTTCTTCAAGAAGCGTGAGCTGGACGATCCAAACGACCCGCGCGGGAACAATGTCGCCGGCACGCACTTGACTCAGTCGCAGATTGATGCTGCTGAGAGAGGGAATCTCCGATGAAGCCTCTTACCTCCCATTCCTACTTCGAAGCTGTCGCACTGTGCTGCGTTCCGGTGATGTGCGTCTTTTTGACGTGGGCTCTTTGGCCGGTGCATCACGCGATCCAGTCGAACAGCCAAGGCTCCGCCGCAGTCCTCGCGAAGGTCGGGACCAACCTCGACAAAATCGGGATCGCCCTCGATACCGTCAATGCTCCGCCTCGGGATGACGGGCACCAGATCGTGTATGGCACGCTCTCAGGCGTCGCGCAGACGACCAAGAACATCGGCCTCATGGCAGCGCAGGGCGCGGAACAGGTAAAGCAGTCCGGCAAGCTCATCACGTCGGCGGCTGTCACGATCACCACGGTTGGAAAACATCTGAGCAAGACGGCAGATGCGGCCACGGGAACGCTCAACAGCGCCTCTGGTGCCTTCGACACGCTATCGAAGCACGGCGACAAGACGTTGGGCGCTGCTGATGTCCAGATCGCCGCGGTGGGCGCCCAGCTCGCAGGAACGCCCGGTGGTGACGGCGGGCTCATCGGCCGAGTTTCGCTGTTCGTTACTCATGCGGATACGCTGGCGACCAACTCCGACATTCCGCTAATCATGGGGAACGTGCAGGGCTTCACTAAGCTGTTCGTGACTACCACCGGAACCTTCAATCACATGCTGCTCACGGGCGATCAGATCGAAACCAAGGTGAGCGAATGCACCCTGCACCCGCATCTCTCCTGCCAGTTGAAGGCCTACACGATGTTCGGCGCGCAGGCCGGCGGATACTTGCTGCATTGATTGGTAGGGGGATTAGCGATGGCGAAACGACCATGCGCTCGGGCTGGGTGCAAGAACCTGGTCGAGCGCGGCGGACGGTGCGCAGAGCATAAGGCTGCACCTGCGCTTATGAAGCGGCTGAATTCGACTCAGCGTGGCTATGGATACAGGTGGCAGAAGTCGAGTAAGGCTTACCTGCTCGCGCATCCGCTCGCAGTTGATTGGTTCAAGGAGCATGGCGGAAGGTTCTATCCAGCGGAGGTTGTCGATCACATCATCCCTCATCGCGGCGACATGAAGTTGTTTTGGGATCCGAACAACTGGCAAGGCTTGACGAAGGCGGATCACGATCGCAAGACAGCGGTGGAAGATGGCGGATTCGGGCATAAGCCTAATGAAATCAAGGGGTAGGGGTAGGGGGTCTAAATCTCTACAACCTTCGGCGTCTAGACCCGTTATTGGAAGAATTTTTACGTCCGCAAAATTCTAAGGTTTTGGACAATGGATTCAACGATTTGGGACGAAAGAAACGCTCAGCTCTCAACGCCAATCGCACCTGGCTCAACTGTGTGCGGCTATGACCCATGGCAAGGCCACCAAAATCAGATATCGAACATGCGTTGTCGGGGGCGGACGCCAAGGACCCCGCGCGCAAGCGAGCTCGCGCGTCTGCAATCAAGCCCAAGGGGGACCTGGGGCCGCCGCCTCCGAAGTTCCTGGACAAGCATAGTCCATCAGCGGGCCAGCATCTTGAAGCGTGGAAGGACATCGAGATGGCTGCCGCCGCGAATGGCGTCAAGCTGACAGCCGGGGACCGCATCGACGTGGAGATGCTGGCCCGCATCATGGCCCGCTGCCGCCGCCTTGAGCCGCAGTCCTCTGACTTTGCAAACTATGACAAATTCTCGACAAAGCTTTGCCTCGGTACAGCAGGCCGCAAGCTCATCCACGACACTGGGGATAAAGCCGCAGGCACAACGGAGAGCGATGAATGGAGCAACTTGACTACGCCTCCCGCGCCACCCGCTACGCGCGTGCAATAGCAGAGGGGCAGATCTGCGCTTCGAAGTGGGTGCGGTTGGCGTGCGGGATACACCTCACTGATCTCGACAGCTCCGCGCGATGGGTGTTCGATGCCGCCTGGGTGAACTTCGCCTGCGACGTTGCAAGCAAGTATAGACACGAGAAAGGAATAAAACAGGGCCAGCGCATCGTCCTGGAAGATGCGCAGATCTTCATCCTCGCGTCGATCTTTGGATGGGTCGACCGCGAAACCGGGGTCCGTAAATACCGCGAAGCCTTCATCCTGATGCCTCGCGGATCGGGGAAGTCTCCACTCGCCGCGATGGTCGGCGTCATCATGGCCTTCTTTGCCGGCCAGCCCGGCGCCGAGGTCTATTGTGGCGCGAACTCCATGCGTCAGGCGATGGAGGTTTTCCGTCCCGCGAAGGCGATGATCGACCAGGAGACGGCGTTTCGTGAGCGCTTTGGGATCGAGACATCCTCGCGGGCGATCTATCAGCTTAGAACACGTTCACGCTTTATCCCGCTATGTAAAAAACCCGGCGATGGCGCCTCTGTATGGTGCGCCATCCTTGACGAGTATCACGAAGCGCTCAACCCCGAGCTCTACGACACCTACAAGACGGGAGCTTCGAAGCGCTCCGGTTCTTTGATCTTCGTCGTCTCTACCGCGGGCGTCGGGTCGACCGAAAATCCCTGCCATGCGCTGCAGGATGAGGCGGAAAAGGTTCTGGAAGGAACGCTTCCGAATGAACGGTGGTTTGTGCTTATCCATTGCGCGGATGAAACCGTCGAATGGACGACGAAAGAAGCGTTGCAGATGGCCCAGCCCATGTTGGGAATCTCCAACGACAGAGAGGCAATTGAGCTCGACATTCAGGCGGCGATCCGCAATCCGGCGAAGGCAAACCTGGTCAAGGCCAAGTATCTCAACATCTGGGCCGGGGGCTCTGGAAACTGGATGAATATGGTTTTCTGGGGAGCATGCTTCGATCAGGAGCTCAAGGATCAGCAGGAGGAGTTAGTCAAACATTTGCCGTGCTGGATCGGATCGGATCTTGCGTCCAAGCTCGACCTGGCGGCCTGTGTCCGACTTTATCGCGACGATTCAAAGGGCGACAAGCCACACTATTATGCGCTGACGCGTGCTTACCTTCCCGAGGAGCGCGTTCAGGAACCTCAAAATCAGCACTATCAGAAATGGGTCAAAGGCGGATTTCTTACCGCGACGCGCGGGGCGTCGATCGACTACAGCCTGCTCGAGGCAGATGTTGTCGGGGACATCGAGCGCAATGACGTTCGGCAACTCGCGTATGACGCTCGGTACGCGGACCAGTGGTCACAGCGAGTCGAGGAGATATCCGGAGCGACAAGGGTGGAGATGCCGCCCAGCCCGGCGATTCTCTCGCCGGCGATGAAGGAATTAGAGGGCGCGGTCTACGATGGCCGCTTCCACCATGACGGTCACCCGGTGCTTACCTGGTGCATATCGAATGTGATGACTTCGGAGTCGGGCGCCGGAAACTACCGGATGCCAGACAAGAAGAAGCCCGAGGACAAGATCGATGCCGCAATCGCGCTTTTTCTCGCGCAATATCCGGCGGCGTTAGCACTGGAATCCGCCTACATTTCACCCGTTGTTAGGAGTGCTTGATGTTCAAAGGAATCAAGAGCGCGCTCGGCCGCGCGAAGAAGGCTGCCGCGTTTTCGTTCGATACGATCAGCGCTGGATGGTATGCCCGCAATGGGTACTACGGCATCTATAACGCCCTCTCGGGCGGCCTCCCGGCGTGGTCTGGCGAGCCGGTTTCCACCGACACCGCCATGGGGCTCAGCACCGTCTGGGCCTGCAACAAGATCATCTCCGAGTCTGTCGGTTTCCTGCCCGTCAATATGATGCGGGAGAACGGCAACATAAAGGATATGGCGATAGGTAAGCCCCTGTACACGGCGCTGAAATATGCCCCGTCCGAGGAGATTACAACCCAGACATTCACAGAGCTGTTGACGTCGCACCTGGTGCTGCAGGGTAATGGGTTCGCCAAGATCGCGCGGCGGTCCGGAACGGGCGAGGCTCTGGAGTTTTATCCCCTTCAGCCCCAGATGGTATTCCCTGACCGCGAGAAAACCGGGCAGAAGCGGCTCATCTACGTGGTGCGCGAGGAGCATCAGGCTGACAAGACCTACACCGTCGAAAGGGGCAAGCCGCAGGACATCCTGCATCTTCGCGGCCTCGGCTGGGATGGCGTTCGGGGCTACAGCATGATCACCATGGCGCGTCAGTCGCTGGGGACGGCAATCGCCCAGGAGCGCAATGTTGCGAACTTCTACGCGAGGGGGGGACGTATCCCGTACGTGCTCAAGCATCCGAACAAGTTCAAGGATGACAAGGATTATGAGCGCTTCGCAGCGAATTGGGAGAAGACTTACTCGGACCCGCACAAGCCGCCAATCCTGGAGCAGGGCCTTGAGTACGAGCAGATCGGGCTCTCGGCTAAGGATGCGCAGCTCATCGAAAGCCGCGAGTTCACGATCCCCGATATCTGCCGATGGTTCTCTGTCTTTCCCACCCTTGTCGGCGATCTGTCGCATGCCACGTTTTCCAACATCGAGTCCCTGGCGGAACAGTTTGTGCGCTTCACGCTGATGACGCACCTGACGCGATGGGAGCAGGAGTTGTGGCGCTGCGTTCTTACGCCGGAGGAAAAGCATCAGGGTTATTTTTTCCGGCACGATCTCAGTGCCCTTCTCCGCGCCGACTTCCAGGCGCGCATGCAGGGTTATGCGACGATGCTGCAGAACGGTATCGAATGCATCAACGAAGTCCGAGGGTCTGAGGGTCTAAACCCGATCGATGGCGGCGACGAGCACTTTGTTCAGGTCAATCTCGCGCCCGTGCAGAACATGCAGGGCGCAACGCCGGCGGCCCGCGTCCAGGTCGTCGGCAAGAAGTCAAGGGAGAGCAGATGAAAAACAAGCAGCGTCAATTCCGAATGGCGGTCAAATCGCTCAATGAGGACGGATCGTTCGAGGGGATGCTTTCGCCGTATAGCAATGTCGACGATGGCGGCGACCTGGTCGAGCCCGGCGCCTTCACCAAGACGCTACAGGAAAACGGCAGCAAGGTACCCATGCTGTGGCAGCATAAGACCGACTGCCCGATTGGCGAGCTGGCGCTCGAGGACACGTCCGAAGGCCTGGCGTGCAAGGGGCAACTGCTGCTGGAGATCCCCGAGGCGAAGAAAGCCTACCTGCTGCTCAAGGCGAAGGTGGTCAAGGGACTCTCGATCGGCTATGACCCCATCAAGGCGCAGGTGATCGACGGAGTTCGGCACTTGAAGGAGATCCGGCTCTGGGAGGGGTCCGTTGTCACCTTCCCGATGAATACTCTCGCCCTGGTCGGTGACGTGAAATCGCGCCGTGAGAATAAGGGCGACTTCAACGAGGAGCTGAATGAGCGGCAGATTATGGCGGCTGGCTACCAGATGATCGGCGCGCTGCAGGATGCGCTGCAGGACGCCATCTGGGACGGCAACCTGAGTCGTGAGGAGATGGTGACGGCCGCCGCGACGGTCACCCAGCAGTTCTGCAATGCGTACATGGACTACCTGCCGCAATATCTTGACGTGCTGGCCGAGGTGTACGGCATGGACACAAAGTCCTGGTCGGCGAAGCGCCACGAGACCAAGGAAGGCCGCAAGCTGAGCGCGGCGACCAAGGGTTCGCTCGGCGAAGCCCACGAGCACATGAAGTCTGCCATGGACATTATGGATGCACTGATCGATGACGAAGCCGATGACGTCGAAGAGGAAGACGACGATGCCACTTCGAAATCTGCAGCCGCAGCCAAACAGAAGCCCGAGCCGGAACTCCACTCGGCGGTTGAATCCCTCGAATCCATGAGGGCGCTGCTGCGGGCGTAGAACTCCCCGCGGATCAACTCAACGAATCACTCCACCCACCCCATCTCCACAAGGAGTTCCCCCATGGAACTGAAGGACCAGCTGTCTACCCTCCAGACTGAACTGAAGGGCTATGTCGACAAGGCCGCCGAAGAAAAGAAGAGCTTCGGCACGATGCTCACCGAAACCAAGGATTCTGTTGAGAAGCTGCAGAAGCAGATCGACGCGATCGACCTGAAGATGGTCGAAAAGCACAACTCCGGCAACGAGAAGCCGCTCGAGCAGGAACTGAAGGAAAATGACAACGTCGCGCGTTTGATCAAGGACCGCTCGGGCCGCGCCTCGTTTACCGTCAAGTCCAACCGCTTCGAGCGCAAGACGACCATCAGCGAGTCCGCGGTCGGCTTCGCGACCACGGGTGTGATGCAGATCGACCGGATCAACGGGATCACGGCGGAAGCCCGTCAGGGTCTCCGGGTGCGCGATCTGCTGGTCGCGCGGCCGACGAATCTGGCGCTGATCGATTTTGTGAAGGTAACGGGGGCTCCCTCGTACGCCATCCCAATGACGGGCAGCACGACGGCGACCAGCAAGGCCGTGACTGCGCTCTCGGTCAGCACGTCCGGACTGAAGATCGGCCAGCCGATATCTGGTGCTGGAATCCCCGCCGGCGCGGTCATCGCAAGCATCACCGGCGCCGCCGCCATCACCATCTCGATCAACGCCACCGCAACTGCAGGTCCGGTCGCGCTCACGGTGACGGCCGGCGCTGGCAGCGTGACGGCAGAAGGAAACGCCATCAACGAGAGCGCCGTGACGTTTGCGAGCGCCTCGGAGAAGGTGCGCACCATCGCCGCGTTCATCCCCGCGTCGAAGCAGATCCTCGACGACTTCACGGAGCTTGCCGGGTACATCAATTCGTCCCTGCCGTACTACGTGAATCTTGAGGAAGAGCAGCAGATGCTCTCCGGCGATGGAACCGGCGAGAACCTGCACGGCCTGATCACCCAGGCTGCTACCTACGACACCACCCTGAATTTGGGCGGTGACAACAAGATCGACCAGCTCGGGCATGCGATCAGCCAGATCGCGCGCTCGAAGGAACTCAATCCGACCTTCATTGTGCTCAACACGATGGACTGGTGGGCGATCCGCCTGACCAAGGATGCGTACGGCCGCTATATTCTGGGCGACCCCCAGGCGGCGGTACGGCCGTCCATCTGGAACCTCGACGTGGTTTCGACCACCTCGATGGCGCAGGGTAGTTTCCTTGTGGGCTCCGGAGCTGCACCCGCAGCCGAGATTCGCGACCGCATGGATATGCAGGTCGAGATCTCGACCGAGCACGCGAACTTCTTCCAGTTGAACCTGGTGGCGGTTCGTGCGGAGAAGCGCTCGGCGCTGATCGTCAAGCGTCCGAACTCCTACGTGTCCGGAACCTTCAGCTAATCCCGAACCAAGGTGGGGAGTCTTCCCTCGGGAGACCCCCACCACATTTTCTTTGGAGGTTTTCTATGCGCGCTTGCCCGAAACCGCCCAAAAAGCCATCTGACTCACGCGAGACAAAGGTTGTCGCGCCCACCGAGGTCAAGCCGCTCTACCCACGCGAGACGAAGGAAAAGGCTCAATGAACTATCCCTACGGCTATCCCTACGTCTCGGCCTATGATTCCAACTTCGATTCCTTTGGCACGCTGCGCCTGACGGTGACGGACCCGGTGCAGACGTTCACCGAGCCGATACTGCTCGCGGATATGAAGAACTATCTGCGTCTCGACGCCAGCTTTACGATGGATGACGTGATGTTGGGGGGAATGATCTCCGCGGCCCGGGAGCAGGCGGAGATCCTGCAGAATCGCGATCTGGTGCAGAAGCAGTGGGACCTGTCCTACGACTATTGGCCGGCGTACAGGCTGCGCCTGCGCGCGCCATGCGTCTCCGTCGATCTCATGCAGTACACCGACCTCACCGGTGCCGTCACGCCGATGGCGCTGACAACGGATTACGTGATCGACCTAAAGAAGGAACCGGGCGTCATCACGCCCCCCTGGAACCGTTCCTGGCCGGCCTTTACACCGTTCCCCTCGTCGGCCATTCTGACGCGCTTCACCTCCGGCTATGCCGCGGTCGATCCTTTCTGGCTTGGAAGCGGAGCGCGGGTCAAGATTGGCATGCTGATGTTGATCAGCTCATGGTATGAGAATCGGTTGCCCTTCACGCCGGGAGCGAGCGCCGATGCGGAGCTGCCATTCGCCGTAACGTCCTGCCTGAACTATGGCGCACTTGAAAGGTTGAGCTAAGATGCCGCAGCGCTTCAATCCGCTGGCGATCGACCCCGGTGAGCTGCGTCAGCAGATCCAGATCCAGGCGCAGGCCACGACGCAGGACACGCTGGGTGGACAGATAGAGGTTTGGAATACGTTCCTGACGACGCGGGCAGCGATCTATACCGGGGCCGCGGTTCCCGATATCCGGAGCAAGCAACCCCGCGAGAATTCTCAGGATGGGCAGTTCTCCTCCGAGATCACGCATGTGATGAAGATTCGCTGGCCAGGTCCGGACGTGAGCTTGCTGGGCGGACAGCGGGTGCTGTATCGCGGCCGCTTCTTTGTGCTGCAGAACGTCGAGAACATCCAGGAGCGCGACCGCGTGCTGCTGCTGTATTGCATTGAGATCAATGGAGTCCAATAGATGATTCTCGAAGGCATTGTGGCGCTGATTGTGCAGGCGGGGAGCGGGTTGCAGGCGATTACTGCCAGCCGCATCTTCCCTGGCGTGCTGCCGGAGGCCGTGGGCGCGGCGCTGGGTGTGGATGGCCCGGCGATGGTGTTCAAGGTGATCGGCGGAAGGAGCGACGCGACGCTGGAAACCAGTGGCTTGCAGACGCTGCGGCTGCAGTTCGATTGCTACGCCGTGGGAACGGCGACGGCCTCCGGCTACGCGGTGGCCAACAGTGTGCGCGAGGCGCTGCGCGTCTTGCTGAATGGGTATAGCGACACGCTGCCCGATGGGAGTTTTCTCGACAATGCGGACCTGATCGAGGGCCGCGACGCTTATATGAATGAAGCCCGGCAATACGTTGCCGAGATCGAGTTCCGACTGTTGTACACCTTCACCGAGTAGTACCCCGCGCGAGCGGCATTTCGCATCAAGGAGAGTCAAATCATGGCTTACACACGCAGCTTTGCCCAAGCCGGGCGGGGCACCATCTTCGCTATCGGGCCTATTTCTGGAACCGTTACCCCGGTCTACGTGCCGGTGGGCGAAATCAAGACCACCGACCCCGGCAAGGGCACGTTCGACAAGGAAGAGGTCAGCAACCTGGAGTCCGGGCTGGACAAGGAGTTTCTGAAGCTGATGCGCGACAATGGAGCGCCCAAGCTCAGCGGCAACCGGGTGGGCAGCGACGCCGGGCAGTTGGCCGTGGTGGCCGCCTACAATGATGGCGATAATTCCTACATGATCAAAGTCACGCTGCCGATCAACAAGAAGGCCGGGCAGATCGCCCAGGGCGACGCCTACACCTATGACGCGCTGGTGATGGGCCAGTCGTTCGGGCCGGTCGAGACCAACAAGGCCATCGCGTACGAGGTCGAGCTGCAGATCACCGGGCCCGTCACCTTCACCCCCGGCAGCTAACGAGGTTTAGGGCGGCGTCGCATGCGGGCGCGCCGCCCCAGAACGCCAAACCTCCCGCATCCCATCTCACCTCCAAAGGATTCATCATGGCAACCCGCAAAGCCCCCAAACTACTCAAGTCTTCACCCTCAGCGCAGGACCCCACGCTTCCCACGCACATCGTCTCCACTGCCGACGGCGAGATTCGCCTCTGCCTCGACTTTGGAGCGCTGATCGACACCGAAGCGGAGCTGATCGCGGCGGGACATCACGACATCAGCTTGCTCACTTGTCTCCAATTCAATTCGGCATCTGCGCTACGCACCTTCTTCGTGATCGCGGCGCAACGCTTCCATTCCAAGCTCGGCATCGAGCATCTCAAGTCGCTGGTGACCTACCCGACGCTGGCCCCGATCAGCGAGGCGATCGCGCAGCTCTGGGTACTCTCGATGCCCAAGCCGAAGAAGACTGAGGGCGGTGCATCGGACCCTCTCACACCCGCCGAATAGGGCGGGAGGAGTATTGGGAGTACATCCTCACGGTCGCTCGCGTGGATCTGGGGATGTCGCTGGAGGAGTTGCGCAGCTTGGCGCCTTGCCAGTTTTTTGCGATGGTCGACCGGCTGAAGGCGCTGGACCGCCCGCGCAATGGCACTATCGAGCTGATGTGCGCGCAGTTGATCGCGATGGTCGGCAATACGGGCTTCCGCGAGTTCAAAAATCCAGTGGACCCGAAAGATTTCATGCCGTCGCTGCTGGTAAAGCACAGCCATGGCGGCGGCCGACCAAAGCGTCGGCGCAACCGTCAGGCCATCGCGGACGAATACAGGAGCGTCATGAATTCCTTGCCGAGTAGATCTTGATGCGGTGATAAAATTCTGCGCATGAAGGCCGGAGGCTGCGCGGGTTGAATGGATTTCTTATGTGTGGATGTTGAAACAGCAAACGAGTCGCACTCCAGTATCTGCCAGATCGGTATCGCGTCTTTTGCGGGCGGCCATTATGTTGATGGTGTAAACACGCTGGTGAATCCCGAAGACGTCTTCCTCGACGTCAATGTCGACATACATGGCATCACGGCAGAGATCGCGGCGAAAGCAGCGACATTTAAGCAGATTTATCCGATCGTCCTGAATCTGCTGGTTGACAAAATTGTCGTTAGCCATACGCCGTTCGATCGAATCAGTCTGGATCGTGCGTGCGCGGCAGCGGGGTTTCCCGCTATTCCGTGCCGCTGGCTCGACTCTGCAAGAGTGGTGCGCAGGGCGTATCCGGATCAGCGCTATGGACTGAAGTTTATAGCGCGATATTTGGGGATTGAGTTCAAACATCACGATGCGCTCGAAGATGCGCGGTGCTCCGGAGAAATTCTAGCGAGAGCGATTCTGGACACTGGAATCGATCTAGATGGTTGGTTCCGCAGGGTTCAGCAGCCCGTCTTCCTGGGCGGCGCGTCCGTGGAAGTAAACCGGGAAGGCCCATTATTCGGGGAGGTCGTCGTATTTACGGGCGAGCTGAGTATGCTGCGGCGTACGGCTGCAACTCTGGCCGCACAAGCGGGCTGTGAGGTGATGGAAGGTGTCACGAAGCACACGACGATACTTATTGTTGGTAATCAGGATGCCCGAGTGTTGAATGGTGCGGAGGTTAGTCACTCGCACGCCAAGGCGCGTGAGTTGGCGGCTAAGGGGAAACCTATCCGCATCATCTCTGAGGCTGATTTCGAAGCTCTGATCGGGCTAGGAGACTGAAGCGGCGGTGGTATAATTCGCGGCATGCGAAAAGCCATCTACGTCTTCGTGGTTTTGACTCTCGGTTACTACGCGTGGCAATGGTCGAATCACGCGGGCAGTGACGTGTCCTCGGATGCTATCGAGCAGGTGCAGGCGAAGGCGCAATCCTGCACTGCGGCCGATTTCTCGCTGTCAAAGACCAAGGCAGCCGTCGAATACGATGAGGCGAAGCTCACCGGCATAGTAACGAGCCATTGTGCATCCGCAGCCGGCGTGCGACTCAAGTGGACCGCATTCAATCCGGACGGCACCGTTGCGTTTTCATCGGATTTCTGGCCGGCGAGCACAACCAACATTCCGCCGCATACTGATTATGCGTTTGAGATGATGAATTCAGCCCCGCGCGGTAAATGGACCTATCGCGTCGTGCCTATCAGCGTTGACGTGTGGTGACACATGCAACGGCGGGGGCCTGCAGCTAAGCATCCCCAGCACGGATAAAACAAGCCGCCTTCGGGCGGCTTTTCTATTGCCCGGAGGTTGTGATGGATTTTGAAATAAAGGGCATGAAAGAGCTGGTCGCGAAGCTGGAAAAAGCGCGCGTTGACATGGCTGGCCCGGAGATGAAGAAGGCGCTGCGTGCGGGCGGCAAGGTTATTCAGCAAGCCATGATCGAGCGTGCCCCGATGCTGGATGGAAAGACGCCCGGTTCGGATTCGCTCGAGCCCGGGGCGCTGAAGTCGCACATCACCGTTTCGGTGCCAGCAAGCGACAATCCGATTGAGGCCATCATCGGCCCCAACTCGAAAGTCGCGTATGTCGCTCGCTTCGTGGAGTACGGCCATCGCCAGGTATCGGGCGGCTATCTGAAGTTGCTGGGTAACGGCAAGTCGCGCGGCACTGGCACGGCTGGCGTAGATGTTCCCGCGCATCCGTTCCTGCGCCCCGCGTTTGAGGCCAGCATTGCTCCTGCTGGCGAAGCGATCGAGAAGAGTTTGAGCGAGTCGTTCAAAGAGGTATTGCGCTGATGGGAAACATGGACCTTACAGCACGGCTGCTCGCGGATAACGCGCAGTTCGATGCGGCGATGGCGAAGTCCGCCAAAGAGGCCACGGCCACGGGTGCGGCCACGGAGAAGGCGGCCAAGCGTGGCGCGGACGCGCAGAAGTTTGCCTCCCAGTTCATCGGCGATGCGGTCACGAAGCAGAGTGTCGCACTCGTCAACGCGCTCAAGAAGCAGCGCGAGGCGTATGCGGACTTTGCTCGTGCTCAGAAGATTGCTGCCTCCGGCTACGTGTCGGAGGGCCAGGGGATCCAGGCGATGGCCGCCGCGCACCAGCGGCTGCAGACGCAGCTGCGCGCCACGGCGGAGGCGCAGAAGGCCGTCAACGGCGGTAATAAGAATGGCGGCGGCATGAATATGTCGTCGATGCTGAAGGGCCTCGCCTCGGTTGCAGCGATCGGCGAATTGATCAGCAAGATGAAGGAGGCGGTCACCGAGTCGCTCGATTTCGGCGAAGCGATTCAGCGCGCCAGTGAGAAGACGGGGCTTTCGGTTGGCACGCTCTCCACGCTGCATTATGCGGCGGGGATCACGGGCGGCGACTTCGATAAGATGAGTTCGGCTGTCGCAAAGATGGACAAGACTATCGCTGCAGCCACGGAGGGGGATAAGAAGGCTGAGTCCTTTATGAGGTCCCTCGGCCTCAATGCATCGGAGCTGGCTGGCCGCTCGGACGGCGCGGAGATCGCGTTCAAGAAATTCGCGTCGACGATGGCCGATACGGAGAATCCTATTCGCCGCGTGGAGCTGGCCACCGGGCTGCTCGGCAAGGCGGGTGCAGAGCAGATCCCCACCATCCTGCAGCTTGGCAACAACTGGGACGCGTTCCGTGCGAAGGCTGCTGCGGCAGGGGTGCAACTGGACGGTCAGACGGCGGAGTCGCTGGCTGCAACGAATCAGCGCTTGAAAGATATGCAGCAGAAGGTTTTGGGCGCGCAGCTCGCGTTCACGGATGGGTTGACGCCTGGGCTGAACCAGTTCATGAGTGCTCTTTCCAACGGCGCTGGTCCGATGTCCGTATTCACCAGCCTGGGGGAGAGGTTGGCAGCAGTCATGAACCTTGCGGCGGCGGCAGCCTATGGGCTGGCGAGCGGCACCGTAGAACTGGCGGCGCTTGGGGATGGTGGAAGGCTTACCTCATCGGGAAGGGAGATGTTGGATCTGGCTGCGAGTTTGGACGCCAAAGCCCAGGAGTTTCGCGAGGCGATGGTGGAAGGCAATAAGAGCGGAAGCTCGCCGATCATTCCCGCCGTGGTGTCCGGGGGTGGGACTGGCGGCGATGGAGGGTTTGGGGGGACTGGCGGCGATCCCGGCAGCGCGGCCAAGGCCGAGGCCGCGGCGAACAAGGCCCGCGAGCAGCGGCTGAAGGGCTACACCGCCGATCTCGACCAGATGAAGCAGCAGACTAATGTATCGGTCAAGGTAGAGTACGACTTCTGGTCGCAGCGCATCGACGCGTTCAAGCAGGGCTCGGAACAGTACGACGCCATCGTCGCGAAGCAGGCGTCGCTCGCCGTTGAGGGCGCGAAGGCAGCGCACGAGGCTATTCTCAAGTTCCAGAAGGAGTCGAACGAAACCGCCAACCTCGATCCGAAGGAAGCGAACGAGGCGATGGCTGCGTTCAATGCACGGCTGCGCGAGCAGGCCGAGGACGTCTCCCGCACCGGCGAGCGCTGGAAGGTCTACAACGCCGAGATCGCGAAGAACAACGATTTGATGGTCAAGAGCCAGGAGGCGATCAAGGCGCTGCAGGCGGAGCATGGCGTTAAGACGGGCGCGATGTCGAAGGGCGATGCCGCCCAGGTGATGACGGGCGTTCACGCCACCGATTCGGCTGCAAAGATCGCCCAACTGCAGCAGGACCTCGCCGACCTCAAGGCCGATGCTAAGAACTTCGATCCCAACGGCAAGGACTATGAGCGGCAGAAGCCGGAGAATGAGGCGCAGCAGAAAGCGGTGCAGGGCGCGATCGCTACAGCGACGAGCCAAGCCCAACTGCAGGCCATGCAGGATAAGTGGGAAGAGTTCTCGAATACGGCGGTCGGCGGCGCTGTCGCTGCGTTGCAGGAGCTCACGGCAGCGGCGATGGACAATGCAGCGCTGATGAAGCATCTCGTCGACAGCGCCCTCAGCAGCGTCAACAATGCCATCCTGAACCCCGGCAAGCCGGGATCTCATCGCTTCAAGGCGATGGGTTTGGCTATGGGGAAAGATGCTGAGGGGGAGGGTCTCAAGTACGGCGAAGGGACGACTTTGAAGATGTTGGGCAAGTTAGGCGTCCCTGGTCTTGGCGGCAAGAGAGATGGATCGAGTGCGACCGCGGCGCTCTATGTGCACGAGGTTGGCGCGGCGGCGCTGGGCAAGTCCCCCTTTGGCGCGAAGGGCCCATCGACGCCGAACGTCTCCGCCATGCCCAACGGACTGGCTGGCCTCTTATCGCCGCGGACTCCGGGTGCGGACTTCGCTCCGTTGTTGTCCTCCACTGTGATGCCGGGCGCTGACACTGGCTCCGCCGCGCTGGGGCAGTCGCTCTTTGGCGCGAATAGTCCAGCGATGCCAGACGTCTCCCTCGCGGGCGGCGCATCCCCGCCTTCCATGCTGAAAACCCTTATGAGCTATGCCAAGCTCGCTATCCCGTTCCTGGATGTGGGAACCGACTACGTCCCGCACGACATGCTCGCAATGGTCCATCAAGGTGAGGCCGTCGTACCGAAGAAGTACAACCAGCCGGGCGGTATGGGCGGAGGCGACACGCACTACCACTACAACGTCGACGCTCGCCAGAGCAACAACCCGGCGCAGACTGCGGCGTACGTTCAGGCCGCGATTGAGCACAGCAGGAAGCAAGCGGTGAGGCAGGCGATCGCTGCAACGCAAGATATAGCGAAGAGGAAACCCTAATGATCATCGGCACCTTCAACGGGGCGAACATCATCCAGTGCCCCAACAGCCGTCTGATTGAAGTCGCGGTTACAGCCCACGACGCGACCTCGGTCAGCCAATCTCCGTGGTCGGGAGCGACCAGCGTGTATAACTGGGCAGCGCAGTGGTGGACGCTGAGTATTGCCTTCCCTGCCATGACCCGCGCCCAGGCCCAACCCTGGCAGGCCTTCCTGCTGGAGCTGCAGGGCAACACCAACGTCTTCCTGATCGGCAATCTGATCGAGGCCCGCCCGCTGGGAAGTTATGCGGGCACCGGAATGACCTTCCAGTCAGCCACCACCCTGAACAGCATCGTGGTCGCAGGCCTTCCCGCCTCGGCCAACAACCTGTTTCTTCCCGGTGATTCGATCCAGATCGGCTACCGGCTGTACAAGATCCTCGAGGCGGTCAACTCCAACGGCACGGGCGGAGCCACCCTTTCGATCTTCCCCCAGCTCCGCGACACTCCCGCCGCCGGTACCCCTATTATCACCACCAACACGCAGGGACTCTTCCGGCTGGCGAAGCCCGACCGCGAGTGGAGCTACTCGGTAAAAGCGCTGTATACCTTCCCCACCCTGCAGGCCATGGAGGCGCTCTAATGCCCAGAGGCATCGACCCCACCGTCTTAGCGCTGATGGCAACCGGCAATCTCCGCATGGGCACGCTGGTGAGCATTGAAACCCTCAGCGGCATGGTCTACGCCTGGACCGGATACGGCACCGTTGTCTACAACGGAAACACTTATCTCGGCCTTGGTTCGCTGACCAACATATCGGCCATTACAGAGGCCAATAGCGTGATTTCGCAGGGTGTAACCCTCACTCTGAATGGTGTTGACCCCACCAACATCTCCGAGGCCCTGACCGACATACCGCAAGGCGGCAATGTTCAAATCCTGTTCGTCGTGCTGGATGGCAGCAACAACGTTATCGGCGTTCCGATCGTGAGCTTCGCCGGTCAAACAGACGGGATAACCATAAAGGAGGATGCCAGTGGTCTGTCGTCCATATCCCTTGACGTGGAGAACCGGCTGACCCAGCTGCAGCGTGATCGAACCTATCGCTGGACACAGGCTCAGCAGGCCGAACTCTACCCCGGAGACACGGGGTTCCTGTACACCGCCGACCTGGCCGACTACGTGGCCTTGTGGGGCAACACGATCTCCTAATCCGCACGCCGGGAACCCTCCCGCAAGAGAGCACAATGAAATCGACCTTTGTCCAGCCGCGCCCGCACCCAACCCATCCCCGCCACTACCAGTGGCAGGAGAGCATGCACAAGTTCGTGGTCTCGAAGGCCACGGTACCGTTTGCCTTTGGGACCAACGACTGCGCCATGTTCGTCAGCGATCACATCAAGGCGATCACCGGAATCGATATCGCGCAGGGCGTGCGGGGAACCTACAGCACGGAGCTGGGCGCGGCGAAACAGTACGCGGCTGCGGGCGGCCTGGATACCCATTTCGCCAAGATAGCCGCAGCCAATGGCTTCACGGAGATCCCTGTGGTCTACGCTCAGCGCGGGGATGTCCTGTTCAACCCGCAAAGCGGTCAGCCTGCCCTGCTGGTCATGGACTTCGACGGCATCCATGCGATCGGGATCCATGACACCGGCACGGCCCGCATCAAGGCACGGGGCAACTGCACCCGCGCGTGGAGGATTGCCTAGCCGTGAAGATCATCATTGGAGTAGCGCTTATCGCAGGGGCCGTTACTGCTGAAGTTCTAAGTGCAGGTGCGGCTACGCCCTTTCTAGGGTTTGTCGGCACAACGATGATGGCCATCCTGCAGGGTGCGGTTATCGTGGCCGGTGCCATTGGCGCTGACTTGACGATATCGGGGATCGCGGAGGAGCTGAGCTTCGGCGAGGGGACGGGCTTCGCTGTTCGCGGCAAGGCGGCGAGTGACTGGATCGCCGTATTCGGGCGGCAACGCATTGGCGGCGCGCAGGTGGACTGCAGCGTATCCGGTTCCAGCAACCGCTGGCTGTGGGAGGTGATTGCCCATGCCTGCCACCCCCTCGAAAGCTACGATCACATCTATCTGAACGGCCAAGAGGCGTTCATGATCGAGGGCACCAACGGCCTCGAGGGCAACACGCTGGGATTGGCAGGGTCCGCCAACATCAACAATACGGGTCTCCCCGGCAATACCCAGAATATTCAAGCCACCGACCTGAACTGGCAGCAATACTCGAACTTCTACTATGACGGCAACTCTCGTTTCTGGATGGCACGATACGATGGCACCCAGACCGAAGCAGACCCGTTTTACATGGCCAACTGCTTCCACAACGGGGGCGTCCCGCACTGGGGATCCACCGCGGTCCTGAAGGATACGGCCTATAGCATCCTGCGCTATTGGTGGAATGCCAACTGGGCCGGAAGCCCTCCGACCGTGACCCAGGATGTGCACGGTTGCAATCAGATCTACGATCCGCGGCTGGACACCACTCCAGGGGCCAACCCAACCAACCCGGCCTACCTGATCTACACGGCGAATGCGGCGCTGATTCTGGCCTACTACCTCACCAACACCAAGTTTGGCGCGGGCTTCCTGTGGGCCGACATCAACATGGAGCAGCTGGTCGCGGCGGCCAACATCTGCGACGAGCAGATCTTGCTGCAGAACCCGCAAACCATGAATTACCAGGGTGTCGATGGTGCCGATGCCCCTAACAGCTATACCGTCACGGTCGAAAACCAGTTTGAGATCAACGGCTGCATCGATTCCAGCCAGGCCTCCGGCGAAGTGATCAGCAACATGCTCTCGGCGATGGCCGGCAGCCTCAGCTATATCGGCGGACAGTGGAACATCTTTCCGGGCGTCTGGTACGGCACGCCTGCGAGCGTGTTGACCGCGAGCTCCATGGTCGCGCCCATGAGCTACAGCCCGAAGAAGAAAGCGCGGGAGCTCTTCAACGAGGTCCGGGCGCAGTTCATCTCGCCGGCCGCCTTCACGACAACGATGGGTCCAAACATCGACGTCTATCAGAACACGAGCCTGTTCCAGAACTTCAACGCGCAGTGGAAGAAGACGGACATGGTTCCGTATCTGGAGAATCCGGCGCGCAACTACGGCACCAACCAGTGGCTGACGCAGGATCGCGGCGTGGAGTACATCCAGAACGTCAACTACCCGCTCACTATCTCCCACGCCTGCTGCCAGCGCCTCTCCAAGATCATGCTGCGGCGCAACCGCTGGCAGGGTACGGGTTCGCTGACGTTGTCGCTCGAGAACTACAACATCACGCCCGTAGATAACATCGCATTTGATTATCCCCGCTATGGCTGGACACAAAAGCTGTTCACTGTTGTCAGTGCCTCCCTCGAGGCCGGGACCAGCGGTGACAAGATCAGCGCCCCAACCTACAAGATCGGTATCCAGGAGACAGACCCGAGCATCTACGAGTGGTGCGTCAACATCACAGCCGCCGACGTGATCGCGGCCGGATCGCCAGCCGGATACGCTGCCGTCAGCACCGTGCTGCTGAACGATGTGAGCCAGGGCACCACGGTCATCACCGATGAGCTCGCCAACACCCCCACGGGCATGTCGCAATCCGCGCCGACGGCATCGCTGTGCGCCCCGGTAACGAACCTAGTGGCTGAATCCGGTTCGGCCACAATGGTTACGACCTCGGTGGGCATCTCCACGCCGGCAATCCTGGTGACTTGGACTCCGCCGACCGTCTCCACTGCCACCGGCGCGGGCACCACATCCACACCGACACCCGATGGCATGGTAGTCGACGGCGGACACTACAACGTCCAGGTCTCGACGGACGAGGTGAATTGGAACGCCGTAACGACGATTGACGGTACCTCCAAATCCTTCTCCATCACCGGGCTGAGTGATGGGACGATCGTCTATGTGCGCGTGCAGGCGGTGCGTCAGACGGGGCTGTGCTCGGAGTGGAACCAGGTGGGACCGGTGACTGTCAGCGACACGCTGCTCAATGTGAGCGCTGCCGATGTCTACTATGGTAGCGAAGGCAACCTGCTTTCCACCGTACTCGCAACGACTATTTCGGCGGGGAACACGGCTCTAACCAATGCAGGCATAGCTCAGGCAGATGCAAACGCCGCTAATGCTCTACTGGCCATCCTCTCGGCTGAGAGCGTCTTGACGCCAGGACAAAAGGCATTGCTCGCGGCAGACGTGGCTGCTCTGAATGAAGTCCAATCGGAGAACGACGGTCAGGCGATAGCGGTAGGGGTTTCTCATGCGGTGTATGACGCTGCCCTCGCCACGCTGAATGCGTATCTAGCCACATTGACAAGCCCTGTCGCATGGAATGTGGCCACGAACTACACCACGATCAATGGTGCAACCTTGTCCGCCGACTTGCAGGCGGCCTACTCGGCGCAGTCTGCCCTGCTGAGCGCCATCGCTGCCACCATAAACTCGACTGCCATATACGCGACTCCAGCTATAAACCTCGTACCCGACAGCAACCTCCAGTTCGGCATCGGCCCGTCAGCATATTGGAGCAATCCCGGCTCTGAATGGTCGGTGGTGGATGCCATCTCCACCAGTAATCCTGATCCTGCCAGCCCTGTACCGGGATGCATGGCGCTGATGGTCTCTGCTGCTGCTAGTGGAACGTATCAGTGTACGCAATCCACGCCGTTCCAGCTGGTTGCTGGACAGACCTATACACTCAGCGGATTTATCGACACATATTATGTGACGGCTGGAACTCCGGTATGGCAACTATATAACCCATCCATCACAACCTTTTATGTTACGGTCACCCAGGCCCCAGGACAGACGGGCCGCGTCAGCATCACCTTTACATTCAGCCCCGTTGGTGTTGCGGCTGGGACGGCTGTCAACGTGGTCTTGCTCTTCGACACGAATGCCTGCACAATCTCCTCTGGTGGTGTCCTACTTGCAGCGGCTCCTATGATCCAGCCGGGTAGCACGATGACGGCCTATATTGCTGGTGTCGGTGCGACCAACTCGACAGCAGGGTTGGCGCATGGTGCGATGTCCAGCAGCGTACAGGGCATTATTACGGCAAGTACTTCAACGACACCGGCGTATCTATCGGCTAGTGCGACCGTTCAAGGCACGACCACAACACTCGCAGCCATCACACCTATCGCAACTCTGATGCCGTCACAGGCGGGCGCGGATGTCACGGCGCAGCAGGCTATCGTCTACACAGGGTCTAGTGAGAGCATAGTTCCAAACGGTACTTTCATTCTCGACAACACTCAGGGATGGGTACTCAGTGGGGCAACCTACAGTCTAGGCGGCGGCCCTGGTGCATGGAGTGACGCTATTCTCATTTACGCATCTAATCTCGGCGAGAACTTTGCAGCGACGCCAGTGTTTAGTGTTGTTGGTGGTGCAACATACATGATAACTGTCACAGGTTTTTATGGGGGCGTTACAGTTAGCCCAAACCCGGTGATGCGTGTCAATTATGGGTCAGCCTCAACAGGATTGCAGGGCTGGGCCTCAAGTAGCTCTTACACCACGATCTACCTACCCTTCGCTTATAACTTTGAGAATAACTACAGCTTCGAGTGGGTGTGTCCAGGTGGCCTCTTCGCATCCATACAGATATGCAGCAACGGAACTACTGGCGGGGATATCTATTTAGAGGGTGTGACCTGCGTACCGTATGGTGCAACAGGCCAATGGGGTGCGGATGTTACATCGCTGAACCAAAGTGCCACAACCGCATCGCTGAGCAACCAGTCATTAGACACTCTATCTAACGGCAGCACTTACTCGCGCCAGTTGGCAACAACGCTCGCGAATGGTCTGCCTGTGAGGAGTGGTAAGGCCGCAATCCTATATCTTGCGCCAACAAACTTCTGGCCGCTGGATAATAACTCCATGACGGACATCGGTACGGGACCAGTGAACCTGTCTTTATTTATAGGTTCCGGTGGGTCGTCAGGAATAGCGGTGCAATCCCCAGCACCCGGAGATGCGATTGCAGGGAGTTACGTTTACGGTCAGGCCGCATGGTATGCCTCCCTGTGGTCCCCTACATCGTGGACGGTGATGACGTGGGTCTACTTTGGCGGCAATCTACCGCCGCAGGGAGGAGTCGCAGGAATATTTGCAAATGCTAACGCTAGTCCGGCTGGATACGCACCTACAGGGTACAACCCCGTAATGTTTGTAGATTCATCCGGCTACGTACATGCAGGGACATACGGAAATGGCTTGAATGAGGCAGTTTCCGCTTCTGCGCCGAATTGGAGCGTGCCCCACCATCTTGCCTGCACGTACAACTACAACACGTTGACATTGTTTGTCGATGGATTAGTGGTGGGCACGGGGTCAGCACCGAACAGCGGGGCGTTGAGTATATGGATCGTTGGCTCAGTTTTTGGAACTAGCTGGCCCAACTTAGCCAGCGGATGGAATTATTGCTCAAATGGCATCAACATGCAGGATGTGGCATTGTGGCTTGGGACATGCCTGTCTAACTCGCAAGTGGGCAATATCTTTGCGTCGTATGGCAACCCCAACGCTGCATCGCTAGGCGGCGTGGCTGCAGCAGCCATCACACCCATTGCAAGCCTTGTAACATCAGGCAGTAGCTCATCCCTAAATAAGCAGGGCGGACTCACGGGGTTTGGCAACCTTGCGTTTACCTACACGGGCACTTATAACACCATCACAGTGAGTTGGGTGACGTTTGACCTGTATCGTTCGGACGGCTCTATTACAGTAATCAGCGCAGGCAGCTATGAGTTCACCGGGTTGGCAACGGGTACCACCTATGACATTGGATGCAGCCTGAACGTAGCATCCTCAACGCTTGGTGAGTGGATGATCTCCGCCACTACGTCGGCGGCAACAGCCACGACGTTTAGCAACCTGACAATAGTCACGGTGCTCGGTCTCGACGGCAACATCGCGCTGCTGACGGGTGGGCCGGGGATGCAGGCATCCACAGCCGCAGTCGGCAGCGGCGGAACGTCGAGCGGAGGGAGTGCAGGCGTTCCCAAAGGGTGCCCCGCGCTGGAGATGTTTGTCTACGACGGCGTGCAGGTTGGCGATCTCGTCATAGGAGATGTGCTGGACTGCACAGACGGAGAGTTTCCAGTTGAGCATGATGGTGTCAGCTTACAGCCCTGTGTGCGTGTCTGGACGGACGTTGGACACGAACTTATCGTTAGCATCTCAACTCCGTTCACCTTGGAAGATGGGTCGTCGTGCCTCGCTGTTGCAATGGATGGCAGCATGGTTCTGACTGATTCGGGCCACGGCACTGAATGTGTCTGGGCGCGATGCCATGTAGAACCAGCCGGAGCAAGGCTGGTCAACTTCATCTCTGTGGGTGGCCGCACCTTCGCAGCCGGAACAACGGCGGATCGTCGCATCTACAGTCACAACTTCCAGAAGATTTAGACCGAGGACTCGCCATGAGAAACAAACTGTACTTCGTAGCACCAATAACGGCACAGGCGGCTATCACCACCGCCTGTGCTGTCTCACGGCGCGAGTGGCATACGCACACTATACCGCCCGATCACGCGAACATGCTGGTCGTAGTCATGGGACCGACAGCAGATATGGAGACGGAGTTCACAGCACAATATCTGGCGTTCCCTGAACTGCACGATCCATCCGAGCACCTCACCCAACCGCTGATTGACGCGTTCCCGGCGAGTGTCGGACTGAGCTTGCAGGATTCTACATTCAGCGCGCTGAAGAAGATTCACACCTCTCTGGGCATGGCCGCCATGCACCCGAAAGCATAAAGGAGTAACAACATGGATTATTCGGCCATTATCAGATTCCTCTACCCCACGGCTGCGCAGGGCGCGGACTTTTACCTCTACTTTACGCAGGGCAGTACCACGCCCACGCTAGGCAACTGGAACACGACCAAACTCGGCCCGCAGCCAACCATCCCCGAGTTGCAGCAGGCATGGCCGAGCGTGCAGTTATATCAGGCACAGCAGCAGCAGCTTACCCTGCTCAGCAACAATGCCAAGCAGGCCATTATCGGGGGATTCAGTTCGTCGGCTCTCGGCTCGGCGCATCTCTATCCATCGGGGCAGACCGACCAGCTCAACCTCACAGCGTCTGTCGTAGCATCCATGCTGCCCGGCGTGCCAAGCACCTTCACCACGCTGTTTTATTGCGCGACTGGAACTCCGGCCGTCTGGGCATTTACTCCCCACACCGCAGCGCAGATTCAGCAGGTCGGCGTCGATGCCAAGGCGTGGATTCAGTCCCAGCAGGCCACGCATGCCACGCTGGGGGCCGAGGTTATGGCCGCAACCACTGTCGCCGCCGTGCAGGCCGTCGTCTGGTCATAAGCCCTCGCCGTCCGCGCAGGACCGAGAGAAAGGAGTCGCGGAGAATCGTAATGAGCCGCACACGGAGCCCCGCTCTGCTTCCCCTTCGCATGGGGGCGCAGGCGGGGTTCTTTGCGCGTTAGTGCTGCGCGGACGGCGAGCGAATAAAGAACTCTGGCCGTGTGCCCAGCACCCTGTTGTGCATTTGGTAACGATTGTGTCCGTTGGTGCTCTAAGGTATAAAGTTGGACTCTCTCCGAAGGAGTCTCCGATGATAAGTGAATACGCCCCTACCCCCTCAACCAGAGTTCTTGTGAGGAAACGGAAGATATGGAGTCCGTCTCGTCAGCACACCCTGGATCACCGGGAATGTCCAGCGTGTGAAGCTGCAAACGAGAGGTTACTCAGTATCGACAGCGCGATTTCTACCATGACCATCCGATCCGCCGGTGAGCGGTTCGTCGAATGGCGCAGACCCTACGTCCGGCCAAGCACCATTGAGGCCTTCCAAACTCAATTCATCGCGCTCGACCGATTTTTCGGCGACTTGCACCTGGGCGAGATTAGCGCCGGACATCTACGCGAATATCAGCGCACGCGAGCGGCGAATGCGGACGCGATGTGGAAGCGCACCGCGGGTGCCGGAACCATCAATCATGAGATCAACTCGCTCTCTCAGGTGCTCGAATATGCTGGCCTGTGGCAGAAACTCAAGCCCTACTATCAGCCACTGCAAATACCGCGCTGGACGCCTCCGCGCGTGATGGAGCCAGAGGAAGAGCGCAGGCTCTTCGAGGTAGCGGCAGGGGATCCGGATCTGGAGATGGCCTACCTAGTCGCGTCGATCACGAACAATACGAGCGCCTGCGGCTGCGAGCTGCGCCAGCTGCAGATCAAGCATGTCGACCTGCTGTCGAGCCCGCCAGAGGTGCTCATCCCGTCCGACCGGGTGAAGAACGAGTTTCGCGGCCGGCGCATTCCGCTCAATGAGACGGCGGCGGCGATGTTCGCGCGGTGCCTGGCGCGCGCGGCGAAGCGTGGCTCCGTGGATCGGGAGCACTACCTCTTCCCTTTCCGCGTGAAGCGCAACAAATACGACCCGGCGCGGCCAGCCTCGCGCTATTGGATCCGCGCCAACTTCGATAAGCTGCGCATTGCGGCGAAGCTTCCATGGCTGCGTCCTCATGATCTGCGCCACCAGGTGATTACCCGTATGCTTGAATGTGGAGCGCCTGAAAAAACAGTGATGGCCGTCGCGGGCCACATCTCACGGCAGATGTTGGATCATTATTCGCATATCCGGATGGAGGCGAAGATGTCTGTCGTCAATGCGATCGAGCCGCGCCACTGGCACATTGCGGCGGTACGCCGAACGGCTTAGATGCTGGCCCGTGTACCTAAGTCGTAACCTTATGGAAAACTCCCACAGAATAATGCGATATAGTTGTTGCAACTTCAAACGCGGCTTGTCGGCGCTTTGGTAATGGATCTTAGGTGGTTTTGCGGGATTACGGTTTCAAGCACGGACCGAAATTCCGCGATCCTCCACCTTCTAAGTCCGGGGTTGCAGGTTCGATCCCTGCCTCGCCTACCACTTCCGTCCTACCCAACGGCTATGCTGGTTCGCGCTCCTCTGCCGGCACGTGCACCCTAATCTCTTTGTGGGTTCGGCTGTATCCCGTGAGATGTCGCACGCCTGCTGCGCCAATCAACACCAGAGCGAGTGCGCAAACACCGTTCCATCCCCATCGCCACCACGCCCAACCCGCCACAGCCGAACCCACCGCTCCGCCCGCAAAGTACATCGTCATATAGATCGTGTTCACGCGGCTCCTCACCTGCGATCCCAGCCCGAAGATCCGCGTCTGGTTGCTCACCTGCATCATCTGGGCGCCAAGATCGAGCACAATCACGCCCACCACCAGCGTCGCCATGTGCCACGCCGTCGAGATATGCCATCCCTCCGTCACTAATAGCCACAGATACGACGCCGTCAGTACCCCCCACGCCATCGTCACGACGAACCGCGTTCCCCGCTTGTCCGCGAGCCATCCCGCAAACGGCGCAATCAGCGCACCCGCGGCCCCCACTATCCCAAACATTCCCGCAACGCCCGGCCCCATGCCGTAATGCGAGTCCAGCAGATAGGCCAGCGTTGTCCAGAAGCAGCTGAACGACCCAAAAGTAAGTGCACCGAGCACGCCTGCCTCGCGCAGCAGCGGCTCCGTGCGATACAACGTCCACAGCGATCGCATCGCCTGTCTATAGGTCAGCGACGCCTGCGGCTCCATGCGCGGCATAACCCGATACATGATCGGCACGAACGCCATATTCAGCACCGCTGCCACCACATACACCGAGCGCCAGCCACCCAGGTTCGCCAGCCAACCCGCAAAGCTCCGCGCCAGCAAAATACCCAGCAGCAGCCCGGTCATCACTGTTCCAATGGCCTTGCCCCGTTGATCATGAGGTACCAGGTCTGGCGCCATCGGCAGCACCACATGCGTCACCGCGGCCATCAAGCCCACCAGCGTGCTGGCTACGATCATCCAGGCCAGCCCTTGCGCCAGTGCCGCGAGCAGCAGTGCCATCGACACCGCCGCATACATCCGCATCATCAGCGCACGCCGTTCGGCCACATCTCCAAGCGGCACAAAACACAAAATCCCCGCAGCATATCCCAACTGTGTCGCAACGGCCACCAACTCCATCGACCGGGCATCGCGTCCAAAGGTCTTACCCATTACCAGCAACAACGGCTGGTTGTAGTAAATCGATCCCACGCCGACCGCGCACGCTACACCCAGAAAAGGCAGTGCCCATCGTCCCGCCATCGCGCTCTGCTGTCTCTTCGCCATTCGAAACTCAACCCTCAGCCGCTCAACCCAGATCGCTCAACCAGATCGCTCTGCCAAATTCTCGCTCGCGTTATCCGTTCACAGATTTCGTGCCAACATCTTCGGAGATTATCATCTTACGCAGTGGTCTTATGTCTCAGTCTCAGAAGGACACCATTGCCGTAGCCATGTCCGGTGGTGTCGATTCGTCGGCCGTCGCCGCGCTTCTGCACGCCCAGGGACATCCGCTCGTCGGCCTCACCCTGCAACTCTGGAACCAGCGCCGCCTCGCCGGTCGTGAGGGTATGCCCCCATCCGTGCAGGGCCGCTGTTGCTCCATCGACGACGTCTACGACGCGCGCCGTGTCGCCGAGCACCTCGGCATTCCCTACTACCTCGTCAACGCACAAGACCGCTTCGAGGAAGATGTCGTCCGCCCCTTCGTCTCCGAGTACCTCGCCGGCCGCACTCCCATTCCCTGCACCCTCTGCAACAATCACCTCAAGTTCGATCAGCTTCTGCTCACCGCACGCCAGATTGGCGCCGAGCGCATCGCCACCGGCCACTACGCGCGCAACCACTACGACGAGGCCCGCGGCCGCTGGATTCTCTCCCGCCCGGAGGATCGGAGCAAAGACCAGACCTACTTCCTCTTCGGCCTCACGCAGGCGCAGCTCTCGCGCACTCTCTTTCCGCTCGGCGAGATGCAGAAGCCGGCCGTCCGCTCCATGGCCGCCGATCACGGCCTCGAACTTGCCCAGAAGCCCGACTCGCAGGAGATCTGCTTCATTCCCGGCGGCAGCTACTCGCAGTTCCTCAAGGCCTACCTCGACGAGCAGGGCCGCGAACTCCCCGACTCCTCCGGCGAACTCGTCTCCACCACGGGCGAAGTCCTCGGCCATCACGAGGGCATTCACAGCTTCACCGTCGGCCAGCGCAAGGGTCTCGGCCTCAGTTCACCCGACCCGCTCTACGTCCTGAAGATTCACCCTGACTCCCACAAGGTCGAGGTCGGCCCCGACGCGCAACTACTCTCCACCATGCTCACCGCGAACCGCCTCAACTGGGTTTCGATCGCCGAGCCCACCGGGCCCATCCGCGTGTCCATCAAGATTCGTCATCGCCACGAGCCCGCACCCGCCACACTCCGCGTCATCGACAACGACCTCATCGAGGCCACCTTTGACGAGCCCCAGCGTGCCATCACGCCCGGCCAGTCCGCTGTCTTCTATCAGGACGACGAGGTCGCCGGCGGCGGCTGGATCATCTAGCTCTTTTCTCTACTTTTTTCCTTTGAACGGCGACCGCTCGATCAGCGTCTCAATCCCCGCTCGCAACCCCGCGATGATCCCCGCGATCTGCCGCACCGGCGCCTTGATGCCCTGCTGCACCGTGTGCGAGATCTCTTCGGTCGCCACCAGCGCGTCGGTCACAATGTCATCCACGCGCGACACCTGCACCCGCGTGCGGCCATTGATCTCTCGCACGGTCTCATTGAGTTCGCTGACAGTCACGCCCAGCTCGTCCACCTTCGTTCGCACCGTATAGCTGATCTGCTCGGCGTTCTCCGTAAAGCTCTGCACCTTGGGCGCAAGGTCATTCAGAATCTGGTTCGTCTTGTCGAGCATCGGCCCCGTCCGCTTCTCAACAACGTCCGCGATGCCATTCACCCTGTGCAACAGCTTCGCCGCGAATACGGCGCTGATCACAACGCCTATCGCCTGCATTACCAGCGCGAGCGCTATGACGAAAAGGAAGATCGCCGCCAGGTGAATATCATGCCTGGTGAAATCCGAATCCTGCAAAAGGACGACAGCTGCGCCACTAAGAACCGGCATGAACTTGCTCCTATTCGGTCTTACAAACGTTGATCCATCTATCTTGGGCGTTCCCTGCGCCACTCCGCAAGTCATCGCCGCACATCGGCCACATCACCGCGACATCATCCACGACAAAGGGCCGGCGTTCAACCGGCCCTTTTGTCTGAACGGATCGCCCTTGCTTCGTCGGCGTTACGTTGTAGAAGTCGGCTCGCTCGTCTTGGCAACATATGCTTCCTTGCCTGCTTCGACAGCCGCCTTCGCCGCCTCAGCCTGCGTCTGGATCAGGTCCTTGCCCTTGTCCACATACTGCGTCCACTGGCTGCGTCCCTTGTCGTAGTACTCCTTGCCCTTGTCGACATACTCGCCGGCAACCTGCTTACCCTGCTCGGCGTACTGCCCAACCTGGCCAACGCCCTGCTCATACAGCTGGTTCGCACGCTCCCGAGCCTCGAGCGCACCGGCCACGAGGTCGTCGCGCGTCTCCCTACCCGACTTCGGCGCATACAACACACCTACCAGCGCGCCGATGCCAAGCCCTGCCAGAAACCATCCGAATCCACCTGTGCCGCACTCATTATCTGCCATTGCGATCTCCTTACCTGACTTGACTCTCTGCGACAGAATACTCTCTC
>QGNH01000027.1_pt1 | contig 45893 bp, 75 predicted proteins | sample 1735481 | NCBI WGS metagenome assembly QGNH01 (sample SAMN09239004, study PRJNA386568) | Viral metagenome, whole genome shotgun sequencing project.
AAATATATTAGTTCCATAATAACCATTACTCCTATACCAAATATTATTATTATGAGTTCTACCAAAACAAGTATCTCGTTGACTATTTAATAAGCCAACACTTGTAATCCATAAATCACTTTGTCTAATCCACTGTGCCATCATACAAGCAGGTATAATAGACAACATAAATACTATCACTAATTTCTTCATATTATTATATATTATTAGTTTAGATTATTAATCAACATTTGATATTGTATAAGTTTGCCTAACACCTTTACCACAACCATTACTAGGAGTTACAATTACTATGGCTGTAAAAGGTTCACCTTCNNATTAAGTACTATAGCAGATGGTTGTGCAGGAGGTAAACAATCATTATTTTTAGGATTTATATTAACTACATTAGGTAGTCCTATACAATTAAGTATTTTATTTAGATTTATTCCAAAGCACATAAGTCTGTTATATAAATTTATTAAATTATATTTCTCTGTATAATAAGCCCAAGTTTTATTTGTATTATCAATATCATCTCTTATAAGTATTCCTAGATAATAGGCAATATGATAATGCAATAATGTAGTTTTAACACTATTCTTTCCATATACATCATTTTGTTTATAAAGTATATTTAGTATATTGTTCATACCCCAACCATTAGCTTTATAAAAACATTGTCTATAACTGTATATATCTACCATGATTTACAAGATTTACAATATTCATCAATTTCTCCTATAAGTAGATTAAGAGAATACAAATCATCCATCACAGATGTCATATCTATAAACCATTCATATCCTAAGATATTATCTGCTCTTTGAAAGAATTGCTGTACTAATACAAAGAAATCTATATAATCACAAGTAGATTTACAATTATTTTCTCCACAATTCTTATCTTCATCACATATAATCTTACCTAAATAATGTCTCCAACATTCATTTATATTGCAAGATATAACTTGTAAGTAATATATAGCTCCAGAATTAATACTGTACCTATATATACCATCGTTGGGTAACGATATTGTAGTATTAGCTCCATTTAAAATAGAAATATTAGTTACTGGAGTACCACTCCCATTAACTGTTATATTAGTCCATCCAGTGGATTCTAACATATCAACTTCAAAAGTTATAGTACTACCAGAATTATTAGTAAATATAATATTATTGCAATCTTTATTTTCTATAGAATAAGTTAATTGTTGATTAACTGTTGCTGTATAAACACAAGTATAAGTTGTGCCTCCAGAAGTATACGATTGAGTTAAAGTTAATGTCTTAGTTTGTGCCGTATATAAAGTAAAATTACTATTAGTAGATAATACATACCCTGATAAATTAGTATATATAAAATTACCAATATTAAGAGGTAATTGTGAAGTAGTATAATAAATAGCTGTTTGATTAGAACCAGGAGTAGGAATACCTATAAATGTTGGGTACATTCCAAAAATAGAACCTCCATAAGGTGTTAGTAAATATATAGGTATTGTAATATTGCTGTTATAAAAATTGAATATTTGTTCATAAGTTAATACACTTTCTGCTGTGTCAGTTAAAGTAATATTTAATGAAATATAGTTATTTCCAGTTAGACTAGTAGGAGTTATTGTTACTGATTTTGTTGTACCATTATATGCAAAAGTTAAACCAATAGTATTACCATTATTATCTAAGGTATTAGCTGTACTACTTACAGATGTACATACAGTACTGGATAATAAACTATTACCATAAATATCTAATATAGTTATATAAGTAGTTCCGATTGAATTTGTTCCAAGAATAGCACATTGACTTCCTGTACCAACCATATAAATAGGCGTTATTGTTATCATATAATAGTATATTAAAATAAAGTGGTAGGAGTTACCCTACCACTCATTTATTAAAATTTAAACATTAAACATTGTACGAAGTATAGCAACAAGAGCATCACTATGCGGAACAGCAATAACTAACTCTTGTTTAATTTTAGTAGCTTTAATATCTATATTAGCATTAGTAATATTAGGAGAATTCCAAGTAAGTAAGAACAAATCATAAGTAGTACCAGTAACTAATGAGCTACCAAGTTGCCACATATATTGTTCTAAATACAAGCTATTTTCTTTACCATCCTCAATCCAAGCATTTAATTCCCAATCTTGTAATTGAGCGACAGTACCATTACCATTGCTATTAGCAAGTAAATAAGAACCTTGAGGAGCATTAGCAGTAACAACATTATCAAGTAATATATTTGAAGCATTAAAATATTCTATAATATCAGCATTTGCTAACAAATCATCACCAACAGCTTCAAAATCTACACCAGCAGTAGCAGCAGTTAATACTATACCACAATAATGACTTGAACCATCTTGTATTGGAGCAGCAGTTACAATAGCATTTGTATCAGCATTAATTACAGCAGCTAATTTGTAATAAATATTAGTAGCCGAAGCTATATCATAAGAAGTATCAGAAGCTAAAATAGTATAACTATATGTACTAACTCTATCTTGTTCTTCCATAGGAAGATTAGTATTAATAACTCTTATAGTTATAGGATTACCTACTTGTACTGTAGTTAATGTTGTCGGTATATTAAAACTACCAACAGCACTAGCTGTATATGTACTATTACTTCCACCAATAATCATAATCTTACCAACAGGTGCTACATAAGCAGCATAAGTTACTACTAGGCTATTCATATCAATAGGTTGATGAGCAATACCCATAGCAGCATAATTTGAATTAGCAGCACGTCCAATAACAGGTAAAATAGTATCATAACTAGTAAATAAACTAGTACCAGAAGGTATCAGTGCACCATTAGCAACACTACCTGCTATTCCGCCATTATAAAATGCAATAGAACCAACTGGTGCGGCAGCTATATTATCAAAAGTTGCAGCAGTACCATATCCTGCACTTGCTGCGGTTACAATAAATTCTTTCATATTTATATTATTATATTAATTATTAAATTAAGCAATAACTGCATTTACACCTTCACATAACCATTCTGTAGCACTTATAGCTAAACAGAATACAGCATTTAATGCACCAGCAGCAGATGCAGGTACAGTTATAACAGCAGGAGTACCTGCTATACCATTTATAGTAATAGTATTAGCACTACCTATAACACTTAAAGTATTAGCTGAAGTACCTTTATTAATTATAAGTAATTGTGCACCTTGCACAGGAGTAGGTAAAGTTACTTTACCTGCAATAGTATTAGTTACATAGGCAACATTTACACCTGCTGCAATAATACCAGTTGTAGCACCACCACTTGTGGCAGTATAACTCGCACTAGTCGTTCCTACATTAGGAAGATTAGATTTAAAAAGACTCATTAAGTTCATATCTTATTCTTTTTTAATATTATCATTAATAACTTCTTTATAATTTTGACTAGCAAGATTAGCCTTAGCTATTTCAACAGCTATATCAACAATCTCATCAGCTTGACTTAATTCACAACCTTGATTAGTCTTTATATTAATTAATTTAGGTTTTCTAATATAGGTTATAGATGCACTTGTAATAGCAATAGTATTATTCTCATACAAATACAAGGAACTATTATCTAAAGTACATAATGGACTTTCCTGTAAGTTCTTTGTAAAGTAATAATCTAGCATCATACTATCAATACTACTAGATGATTCTAAGGAATTAGGAGCAGACATATTAGCAATTACTTTTGTTAAATCATAACTAATTAATGTACTCAAATCTTGTATATCATAGTTAATTCCACTACTTGAAGCACCAACTAAACTAAAACTAGTAGATGGTACTCTATTAAGTATCATAAAATAGTTATAACTACCAATTGTAGTATAAAATAGTTCTATATTTCCATTTAAATTATTATAAGTATCTAAACAAATATTTATAGTCTCAAATACATTATCTGTATTTAAACTAGTAAATTCATATGTAGATAAATCTATAATATTAGTTGTAACTACACTACCATTATTATAACTTAATGCAATATAAAAATTATTAAATACTCCAGTCTCAGGAAGTATAGGTATTGCAATATATTGTGCAATACCTGTACTAGCTAAAACTTTATTTAAATAATTACAATTATATTTTAGAAAACTTCTACTATTAATAAGATGATAATAATCAAAAGGTAAAGGTAATAAAACTCTATCTATACCATTATAACTATTAAAATCACTATCAATATAAGTAGGAGCACTAAAACTATTTTTTAATTCTCTTAAATCATCATATCTTTTTTGTGTATCTTCAAAGCCTTCTTTTTTAACATTTAGTTTCCTACTACAACGAACATCTATAAATTGATACATAGCTCTATTTAGAAGCATATCTTTCTCCTCTGGCATTATAACTCTCTCACGATTGCTATTAAGCCATTGAGCCTTTATATCAAAAGCTATATGAAGTTCTTTTGCAGTAAGATACATAATTATTTATTTAAAGCTTTAAATTTAACTCTATATTCAGAAACCTTAGCTTGCTTAGTATCTAATGAAAAATAGGTTATAACCTCATTTATACTATGACCTAATATTAATTCAGGGTCAGAAGCATCAGTTATAATCTCAGTATTAGGAGTTCTCCTAAGTATATTAGCATTTATAAGTTTATTAATCTCAGCTTTTATAATCAAATTCTTATCATCAACTGTTTCAATAAACTTAGTTGCATCTTCTTTAGATAAATTTTTAAGCAAGATATGCTTATCATCAACACTCATTCCTTTAATATCATGTCCTAAAGCTAATATTACATTATCTACTTTCTCTTCTTTAGATATAAGTTCTATATATTTTGCTAAGGACTTATCTTCTAATTTAGAAGCTTCTCTTCTAGTAGATTCTATTTCACCTTTAGAATACAAATAAAAAGCTATTNNTAGGACTCTTATCAACATCTTCAATCTTATTAGCAACTAAAGAATAATTTAAGCAATATCTCCAAAGTAAATAGTTAGGTATATTAATAGGAGTTGCATAAAGATATTTCTTATTTTCAGGTATAATTTGTTTACCATCTTTACTATCTTTAAGAACTTTCATCAGAGATTTATCATCAACTATACTTTTAAATTCAAGAGCTAAACGAGTTATTTCTTCTCTTTTTTCTCTATCATTAAAATCATAAATGAATCCAACTTCTAATTCCATACCTTCTTCTTCAATTTCTACTCTTAGAGAATCCCAATAATCTTTAACTACATCATCCCAGCCAGAGGATATTGATTTTGGGTCTTTACCTAAAATAGTAGGCATAAGTACTTTCATTTCATCTCCATTGATAATCATCTTGTTAACAGCACCAATAGTACTACCTATTTTTCTAGTACTCTCATCTAAACCAGATACTGTACCACTTACAGTATCTGGATTATCATGCTGTAGCTTAATATTTGAAAGCATAAAACTAGAGATGTTCTTACGCCTCATTATATATATTATATTACTATCTTTTATCATTTTATTATCTTTATAAGTTATAACTCTTTTATAGATTAATTAGTATTTTAATTTATCTTAGTTCATTAACATTTCTGCCATATAAGATGTAGTCCAGTTGTACATATTAATACCCATAGAAGTCATTACTTCATAAGTAGCAATATCTTTTCTATCAGATAACTGGTCTCCATTTCTAGCAATAGCAGCCCATTCAGCAGGTAAATTGGTTAAACCTTTATAAACACCTGTTAATAGTTCTCTACCTTCTTCACATACTAAGGTTACATTTCTTTCTCCACCATCTGTCATAGAATGGTCTAGAAATACAAATGTATAAGATGATAATGGAAGTCCACCAACCATCCTACCATTCTTTCTATCACTTTCTGCTAACAAACCTTGATTAAAGAAATTAGTTTCTGTAACACTAAGTAAATATCCATCAACTGTACGATAATGTCTAAAATAATTACCATAAGTTAAATATTGTCCTTCTTTAGAAACAGATTCAATTTCCTGTTTCCCCATTGGTGTAAAATAACCTTTAGCAAAGGCATCAGTTTTCATTGCATTATCAAACTGTCGCATACCACCTGCACCTGTATAAAGGATTATTTCCATAGGTGTTCTATCAACCCTATTAGTAAATATATTAGTTATGATAGAATCCCACATACTCCTTGTTAAAGTTGAGTATGTATTATATTGTCCAGTACTTTTAAGTATTTCAAATATACCAGCACCTTTAGGAATAGGTTTTCCAGTTACTTCATCTTTTAAAGTAATCTGACCATTATTATCTCTATTGTATACAGATGTCCATAAATCAGTTTCAATATCAAGTCTCCTATCAATTTCAAATAGTTTCATTTCAAAAGGCATCCATAAATTAGTCTTACCTCCACCTTCTAAATCAAATTCAAATTTAGTAGCTTTATGAGCAATATTACCAGATATAACTTTAGAGAATCTCTGGAAACCAAACTGATTAGTCATCTTAGCTGGCCCCATAGAGTTACTTCTATTACCATCACTAAATGATGCAGCAACAGAAGGAGCAGCCATAGTCCAGTAACAACCAGGTGTAAAATTATTTAAACTTACATATTCAGCATGATTACCTCCAACAATAACAAATGTATATAAATACATTCCATTAGCTTGTTTAGTAGGTTCACCTTGAATACGAAGCAAATGTTGTCTATCAGCAGTCATAGCACCATGCTGTCCAATAAACCAGTTATCTTGCATATAAACTTGGAAAGGACTAAATCCTAATCCAGGTTTAGCAAGACCTGTATTGTATAAAGCATATACTTGAGAAGTATGTTTCATTCTTCCCATTATATCCCATACATATTGGGTATCATTAAGTGCTTTAGGTTTCATAGGTTTAAGTAAACCTTGACCTTCTGTAGAACTTAATAAAGGAAACATATTAGAATCCTTACCCCAAAGGTATGTTAAATTCTTACTTAACTGTACTGGTTCAAGAAATTTATATTTATACATAATATCTTGGTCAGTATAGCCACTACTATCATAAGTAGCTGTATATAGTTCACGCATATTATTTCAGTTTTAAATTAGTTATTTAACAGGTAATAGAATCTTACCAGTATTAGTATTAACATTAGGTCTAGCACTATTACTAGTTTGAGATTTCAATACCCGAATTTTCTTAACTTCACTATTGAGTATTTGTTCTTCAATAAATTGAGTTAAATCACCTTTAGTAAACCTTCTATAAGAATCAAACATATCATTATCAATATTCTGACCAGTCTTTACTAAATTAATCTTCTCCATATATAAATCATACTGATTGTGAGTCATCGTATTGTTAACACCATCAATATTATATATAAGAGGTTTAGAAATATAGTCCATATAATCATTGCTAGATTTCATAACAGGTTTACCATTCTCTATTATTTTTATTGTCTTAGGTATCGTATAAGTTTTATTCCCTATATTAAGCTTACCGCTATCTAACTTAGCTTTTACAGAAAGCCAATACTGTTTCTCAGTATCAAGGTCTCTAAGTCTTATATCATCAAGTTGTTTCTGTTGTCTTGTACGTAATTCAGTTTCTTTTCCTACAAGATAATCTTTAGCTGCTATAGCACCTTCAAATAGTTTATTATCAGCAGTCAAATAATTAAGATATGTATTAGCTTGTTCTTTACTATCCCCTTTAGCAAGTCTTTCTTCAATTATAATATAACCTAATTGGTCTTTATTATTCTTATCTAATACAATACTATCATAAGAGGTTTGTTTATTAAACCCTTCAAGATTACCATTATTAATAACAAGATGATTAATAACATCTTGTAATATAGGATAAGCTTGTATTAACTTATTTTGTTCATCTTTAGCATATTGTTCCCCAAGTATCGTAGCAGTGTCAAGAGTATATTTTGTTAGACCTTCTTTTGTATTCTCATAAACTAGAGGAACTCCATTATTATCCATTGGAGTAACTCCTGTTAATTTCTGTAATTCTTCTATAGATAATTCATCATCAGAAGTAACAGGTACTTCATCCAATGTAGATAGTTCACTTTTTGTTTTAAATATAGAACCATCACTATTAAGAGCATTACCATCTTTATCTAATTTATAAGTTATTTCTTTATTTTCTGCATCAAGTATTATTACTGATTCTTCATTAGTAACAACTGGTTGTGCAGCAATAGTTTTTAGTTGTTCAAGTTCAACTTTAGTCTTTATAACAACACCTTTATCATCAATAGCATTTCCTTCTGTATTAACTTTAAAAGTATCTTTACCAATAACTAAATCTGTGGTTATATTAGTTTTATCTCCTTCTGTAGGAGTTATAACTGTATTTTCTTTACCTTCATTACCAATAGGTAATACTATTTTTTTAACTTCTTCTGGCATATTATTATTTATTATCTGTTATTAAATCAGTTAGTTTGCAAAGATAAGTATAATATCCTTTATTTGACAGTCTATTCATTATACTTATAAACAATTTTATAAACAATTCCTGTGATAACATATATAATGTAATCTTGTTACAATGCAAATTAGTCTTGACTTACAGGAACTTTATCTACTTTCTTTTCATTAATTCTATGCTTCTCATTTACATCATGCTCTTTTAGAGCTAACTCCCTTTTTTGTAACTCTAATTTATCTTCTTCAAGTTTTACATATTTATCTAAATCTTCTTTGCCCTCACCATCTTTACTAGATGATATAGCTTTTATCATTTCTCTATCTTTAGCTCCAGCTTCTTTAATATTAGCTAATTCAATCTTATTTTCAAGTGTGGCTTTTAATCTTTCATCTTCATGCTGTTGAGATACTTCTTCTTTTTGAGTATCTTTATCTTTCATACTAGATTCAAATTCTCTAGTAGTCTTTTCATATTCATCTAATATCTTACATAATTCAGGGATATTATCAATAGCTATTATTTTAGCAGCTAATCCAGTTCTATCATTCTGTGCAGCAGCAAAAGCAATCTTAGATAATTGTTCAAGTTTCTCATTATCTAATTTACTATTAGTAACATATACTCCCCAATTAGTATCATAATCTTCACCAGGTTCTATTTTAACAAATGTAGTATCATGTAAAATTTTATCTATATAACTACCTGCTGTACCATCTATCCATGCTACTTTACTCCATTCTAAATCAGCTTGATGTTCTCTACGTAATGCTTCATTAAATACATATATCATTAATGCACTACCTAATCTAGCCATTGCTAAATTCTGTTGATTAGTTGTAGCAGTTCCACTGGCAGGTGCTTCACCAACTCTAGCATCGCTCATATGAGATATCTCTTGAGCCTCAGCTTTAATTTGTGCTTTAAAGTTAGTCAATGCAGCTACGAATCTTTCTATTGACTGAGCTTGTGTAACACCTATTTCTCTTACACCTTGAGCTATTGTATTAAAATCAACCTCACTATCATCATAAACTAATGAATTATCAGCAAGCATTTGAGTCCATTTATCAACTATAGTTCCTGCTGCATCGTCATTAAGTAGCATTTTAGGAATAAGTATTATAGCAGCTTTAAATTTAGCTATAGTTCTTTCAATATGAAGTGTCATAATCCTATATAATACTAAATAAGGTATAAGTCTATGAGGTATAGGATTAATAGCCATACCATTCATTATACCTTTTTTACCTCCAAAAGGACTTTTGCAAATACTCTTATTATTAGGGTCTCTACGTTGTACTAAACATGGTTGAGGTTTAGTATATACTCCTGCTCTATCATCACCAAATCTCTTTTGTATATAGAACTCATTAATCCATTCTTCTTCAATCTTAATATCTCCTAGTTCAGGATTAAGTATATAAGTTTCATCTACAGTCTTAGTTGTTATCTCACCCATTGCATTTAAATAGGTGAGTATCTTAATTAGTTTCTCAGTTTTATAACAAGCAATATATCTAGTTATAAGTCTATTATTATCTATTAAATCAAATTCAGTCTTGCCTTCAATTCTATTACCCATAAACTTTTCAAAAGATTCTCCATATCTAGTATGTAATAAAGATATAGGAACTGTAATTGGGCCATCTACATTACCTCTAGTAATAAGACTATCTATATAATCCCAATCTTTAGGGTCTATTTCATGTCTATGCTTATCTATAAATTCATTTATTGATATTCTACTAATCCATAAAAATCCATCCATATCTTCTACATACTCCTCACCATTATCTATAGGAAATCCCTCTAGAGGATTAATAATATCAGTATATACTTGGTCATTGACTATATACCTATATGTATAGTATTCTTCTGTAGCCCACCAATAAAAGAATCCAAGCATACGCTTAAACTCAAAATTATTAATATCATTAAGTAAATTGATTCTCTTTTGTCCTCTTATAGCTCTATCATCAATATACTTTTTAATAAAATCATCTGCAAATGCTTTGAAATCTGGCATTTGAGGCTGTTGTTTCTGCTGTTGTGCTTGCTGTTGAGTTTGCTTAATCAGAGCTATAAATGCTTCCTGCAGCTTAGGAAATATAGTTTCTTGAAGTTTCTTATCTCTTAATAAAATTGCATCTCCATTATTAACTTTAACATGAAAAGTATATGGTAGTTGCATATATTCTCCTATACTATTTTCTTTAATAGGAGTTATAAAATCAACATCTCTTATCTTACCAGGAAGATAATCAGCTATATCTCCTATACCATCCCTTTTCTTTAAAGGACTAACTACATATTCAAATGTCTTAGCATCTATAATACCATTTGCAGCTTCTATATTTCTTGCTGTAAGTTCTTTATCATTAATAGCTATTGCTTTATTAATAATGAAATCACACATAGGTTTATACCATTCTTGCTTTTGTTTATCAGCAGATGGAACTCTATGTTTAGGTTCGTATGTAAACATATATCTTAGTTTTTATATTGATTATAACCATATAAACCAAGAGACTTTATTGTGGTCATTCCAGCAGTCTTAATCTTAGCTTTAATATTTTTAGTCTTATAAGCCATTCTTTGATACATAGCAACTTCTAATGATTTAACTCTATCATAGTTACCTTGTGAACTAAACTTTTGTATTTCTAATAAAGTAGGTACATCATATATATAATGAAATATATATCTTATTTTACCAGTTTTATCATCTACTCCAACAGGACTATATAGCCAATCTTTTAAATAAAGTGCTCCATTATCTGACATCTCTTTTCCACTAATATCTATACCATAATCAGCATTCATATTCTCTTTAAGTTTTTCTGTTATAATACTCATAGGATTTCTGTATAACCATTTTAGCATACCCCATCTTCTAAAATTAGCTACAGTAACACCTCTATTAGTTTCAACTAACATCTTAGCATTATATCTTTCGCACAACAATAATGCAATTCTATCTACATCATCCATCTGTTCAGTCCTACCAACATAACTTGCACATATTATATCACCTGGACTATTAGATATATTATTAGGATACATTATAACATATATTGAATTAAGAGAGTTCTTAGTAGTAACTTCCTTAATTTTCTTATCTATTCCAACAGGGTCATAGCATACATAATATAAATCATTAGGTATTCTATCACCTTCTTCACTTAATGTATATGGAGGAAAAAACTCTCTAATACATCCATGTATATCATCCCCTTTTCTAAAAGGTACATTTTCAATAAATTGATGTATTTTAGTTCCATCTAATTTAAGAACCTCATTAGTTTTAAATAATATAATTCCTTTATCATCTTTAACTAACATACCATCTCTATACCATTTGAAATCAGGATTGTTTCTTATATTATTTATATGAGTATTTAAATCAGGACTAGTAAATAGATTCTCAATACCTGTACTAAATGATTCAGAAGGATAATTAGCATTCATGGCACAATGAATAGCATAGGAATCTTCTGTTGTATCAGCTAATCTCTTAGCTTCTCTTTCAGCATCAGATATTCTTATTGCTACTTCATAATTGCTATTACCATCTTTATCCATAGCAAAGTTACCAAACTCATCTACACCTTCCAATGAAGTCCAATAAGGTTTAAAGAATCCACATACTTTATGCCTACTATCTTTATCCCATACATTTTCAAAAGGCATAAATTTATATAGTTCAGGGTTATAAAATAATTTTTCAAATTGAATCCAATTACCTTCTCTAGAACCACCAGTTCCAAATCCAGTTATAGTTCCTGTTTTATATGAACCTGCTCTTGTAGTAGGTTCAGATATATCTAATGTCTTCTCTAAATTAGGAAAGTTACTTAACTCTTCTAACTTTATATCTCTACAGTCTTTACCCATTGTAACATCTGGATTATCTTTAGCACTCACTGCTAATATCATACTGAGATAACCTGCTTCTGTACCATCTGCTTCTTTAAATCCTACTTCTAATTCATCTACTGTTTTCTTTAATAATCCTCTAGGACTACCATCTTTATTAAATCCTCCTCTAATAAAAGGAGTATGTTTCTCATAAAAATTCAATTGATTTTGAGCCATCTTAGATATTGCTCTACCTGTAGTAACATATTCACTAAGATATGCAGCATGAACTATAATTGTATTAGGTTCTAAATTAATTGTATCAGCACTATCAATACCTTCCATATAACTAAATCCACCTCGTCTAGACTTACCAACAATCATATTATAACCATTATTCCTAGCAAATTCTTTAGATTGATAATACCAATATTGACTACCAAAGAATCTAGGAAAGCTCTCACTTTTATCAGCAGTAGATACTTTAGTATTTATACTATCCTCATCTATACTTATTATTCTACCATAATTTAAAAAGTTATAATGTTTACCTGTTATATGTAAATTCTCAATCTTACCATTTTTTAATTTACAAGGCATAGTTAATCCAAATCTCCTTCTATATTCTTCTCTTTCTCTAAATCTATTCCACTCAGGACTATCAACTTCAAAATGAGTATATCTACCATATTTATCATAAAATCTAGCAACTTCTGTAAATAATTGAGTATTGATAAAATCAAAATCCATATTAAATAAAAATCCACCACTATCACCTAGTAAGAAATTATTATCTAAATCTATAAAACCAGCTTGTGAACTAGTTTTATAACTAGATTTATCTTCTCTAATATATTCTATGAAACTATCATTATTCATTTAATAATAACACTACTTTAAACTATTTATTGAATTGCTTATCAGTTTCTTTGCCAATCTTTTCAGCTAATCGCTTCCAATATGATTTTCTATCTACCATTCAACTAATAAATTGGTTACTACTCAGTATATTTTTTAACTAATAAATTTATATCTTTTAAAAGTTTCTTATAGTTTGCTTTTCTAAACTTATATCCATAGAGTATAACACTTATAAAGTTATCTCTTTCTTTATCAGGCTCAACAATATTACCTGATATTTCTAATTTACTTTTCATATTAAATTATTTAAATTAACATTATTTATCAAAATATTTATCTGTTATAATATCTGCTTCTTTTTCCATAAGTTTAAATTCCTGTTGTGTTTTTGCAGGTAATGATATTATAAAATAATTATACAAATCTTTTTTAAAATCCTGTATGTATTTATTTTGTAAATCATAATGAATTTGTAAAGTTAATGATTCTATGTTAGATAATCTTGAAAGATAAATAGAATCCATATAACTCCAGCACCAACTATAAAATTGATGCTTAAAAATTGAGTTAAGTTGTGAAACATCATATTGACTTTGCTTTACTTGGGTTTCAAATTGTAAAATTTCAAAATTTATTCCCTTAATACTTTCATCTATTTCTTTATTAGTTTTATAATAATCATAAGAAAGACTATTGAAATTATGCTGTAATTTGTTAAATTTCTTTTGTGAAACACAAGCAAACAAAAATGGAACGAGCAATAAAAACACTACTTTTTTCATACTGTATTATTTAACTTTATAAATTATTCTGTAACTAAATCATTGTTTATATTTACTAGATATCATACTTCCTATTATCTTTCCACCACCCCAAGCTAATTTAATTTTCTCTTCTTCTTTTTTTAATAGAACTTCATAGTTCTTATGTGTTTCTATTTGTTTAGGTATTTCTTTTGATATACCCATTAACTTCTCTTGATTTCCTATTATTTGACTTGTAAGTTCATCTATTCTTTTTATATCTTCTGGATGTTCTGCTTTAACCTTTTTAGTTTGCTCAATAAGATATATTATAAGTTCATTTATTATCTGTAATGTAGCATAAGAACTATTAAACGATTTAAGTATTTCATTGTTTAGTTTAATTATTATATTCTCTTGCTCAAGTCTATATCTATCTATTGCAAGTTCTACATCTTTATTTATAATATATCCATTAGGTAATTGTGCTGTATTAACTGCATAGTTATAAGCATCATCACCATTTAATCCATTCCTATTACAATAACTCTTATAGTCTGCTATCTGATAAATATAATTAAATTCCTTAAAAGCTAATTCTTTTTTACTACTACTATCTTTATCTAATATCCTTTTGAACTCTGGAATTAATAAAATTTCAGGAGTACTTAACTCAAGTTTATTATCATTGAATATAAATATACTAGTCATTATATACTATGGTCTAAATAAATAAATGAATGACTAATAATAGGTTCAACTATAGGATTAGTATTAAAAGTTTCACTAGGAATTAAGGATATAAGTATAGTTTCTTTTTTTCCATACTTTCCTTCTTTCTTTAATTGTTCTACATATTTAGCATGTTTAGCCCAATCTTCTTCAGTCCACCATTCACTTTCCATATCTCCAACACTACCTAAAGTAATATCAACACTATAAGTTTTAAGTTTATTATCTTTCATATACATCTTATTTAAATTATATTTAAAATTAAAAAAGGGGACTATGATTAGTCCCCACGCAGACACAGACAAATAATTACGGAGCAGTTATAATATTAGTATCTTTAACTTCAGCAGTAGTTAAAGTTGTATTATCAATTATAGTTATATTATTACCAAGTAACTCTGTTAAATCAAGAGACACAATAGATTTACTAAATAATCCATCTAATATCTTTCCTAGAAATGTTGCATCAAATCCAACACCTATATTCATTATTAGATGTTTATCTGAATTAACAGATATACTTTTAAGTATTAAATTCTTACTTTTCAATTCCTCTATAAATAAAACTACATCTCCTATAAGATGTACTACTTCATTTATAATAACTCCATCTTTAGTTAAAATAACTTTCATATTATTATAATTATTAATTTATTAATTTATAACGTTACTATATTAGACCAATGGAATCTATAAGAAGCAGTATTTGATATAATAGGTTTTACTAGTTTTTCCATATAGCTTAGTACTTTCATATTAATCTCTTCTATACTATCAGTATTAGGAACTTCTGCTAAGAAATAATAAATTTGTGCTAATATTACACCATTTACTTCCCACCAATAACTAACTAATATATTCTTCATATTCATTATTAATTCATTGTACTTCTCATATTATCATAAACATCACCATTTATTCTAACATGATTAATTGTTACAAGTATATCTTCTTCTTTTAAAGGACAATCTCTTCTAAAGCCTTCTACTAATCTAATAGGTAGATGTAATAATTTACATTCTAAATCATGTTCTAAAGGACATTCAATACAACCTACTGAATTATATAATATTCTCATATTTTTTTTGGATTAGGATAACCATCTAAATATAATAATTTAAGGAGTATTCTTAACTCATCTTTAGTTTCTATATAACCACTAAAAACTTGACTAATTACATTTCCTCTATCATAAAATATTTGAATACTATTTACATCACCTTCCATTATTTCTGCTTCATAATATAATTCTATAAATCGATTTCCTTTGTATGAATCAAATCTATTTGGGTTATCCCATGATTGATTAAAACCAGATTCTATTATATTACTTATTGTTATCATATCATCATTATAATTTGATTATTCTTAATATTACTTTCTTTATAATGTTCAAACATATTCTGAACATCCTCTTTAAGATATTTTATAGATAAAAACTCAATCTTTTCTTTACCTATTAATTCAGGCATTGTATTTACTATATAATCATTTTCATCATATAGTTCATGTCTTATATGACACAATATATTAGAAGCACATTTAAGACCAAAGCCTTCAATTAAATAATTATATATACTTAATTGTAGTGTGTATTTATTTTTAGTACTAGCAGTTAAATGACATAATGGATAACTAAAATATTTATGTGTTTCTATAAAATTATCAGTTACATTTCCATACTCATCTTTCTCATAATACCCACTTAATTCAGATATATTATCTCTATTAGTTTTCCAATCTAATATAATAAATGAATTGCCTTTAACTAATAATATATCTATTAATCCACTAATTAAATAATCAGAATTAAAAGCACCTATTTCAGAATATATTTTATATCCTTCATTAGTATAATATTCTAATAGTATATAAATTTGAGGATATTTATCTTTAATACCTGTTTTAACAAAATATTCTAATTCTATCTTTCCAAAAGTATCATTTTCAAGTATATCAGGTATAGTATATATTCTATCATTAATATAATTACCTTCAACTCTTTTATAACCATTAGAATTTTTAACTGTATGTTCTAAGAAGTCATGTCTATCATTACCTCTGGCACATGCTATAATTCTTGCTGCATCCCATTCTTCTATTAATTGTTTAGCTGTCTTACCTATATATTTAGGATTACCCATTCTACCTGCTTTCTCACAATTTTTAGCAACTTCTTTACTATCAAATTTATCATAATAATTAGCTACTAATGTAGTACAGGATATATACGGATTACCAAGATTATCTGTATATTTATGGTTCTTCTCATCGAAATATATAATCTTATTTTTATTCATATTATATATCAGTTGGTAAATATAATTCTACCATATAAGGTATTTTTAATTGTTTATTATCTATTTTACCTACAATTCTATTATTACTATTACAATCAAGATTATCAACAACTTCACTATATTTAACCCAATCAACATTTAATTGACTAGCCATCTTTTTTTCTATAAATGTAGCAAATTGATGTTCTTGATAATAAGGTGCTTTAGGGTCATTACCTGGTTCATCATTATTATCTTCTTCTCTATTCTCTTCAAAATCTATATCAAATTTACTAATATCCTCTTCTTTAATACCTCTATCTGCACATAAATTTAATTCTACTAATTCATGTAAAGCTATTAATAAATTATATTTATCATTACCTGTATCAGCTACTTCTATAATTTGTTTACCATTCTCTATAAAATAATCACCTGGAGTAATATATCTCATAGTATTAGGTTTTATAATTCTAATTATTGTGTCCATTATATTACCATTTATTTATTAGACAGTGTTCATTTTGTACTCTTATTTTACTATTAATAGGGCATTTGCATAAAGCACAATATTGTAATAAACCATTTCCTATTTTAATTAATACTTTAACATTAGGACACTTATTACATTGTTTACTTCTTTCTATAACCCATTCTTCATTGTCTTTTAAATTAAATACATTATCTATTGTACCTTCAATTATATTGATTACTTTTTTACAATTCTGGCAGGGCATATAATAATGTAATATATTTACAATGCTAATTAAAAAAGAGTAATAGTATTTAGTAATTTGATAAATTTGATTCCAAATTTAGTAGTTCCAGAGATTTCCTTTGATTTCTTTGCTTCTTTAATTGCATTGGGAAGTCCCTTAATCCCTACTACTGTCTGTTTGATAACTACATTTTCCATTTTATTTCATTTATTAGATTAAACAATATGCAAATGTACTATCTTTTTTCTTAGTTTCAACATCTAATCTATCACAGTTACTAACAGATTTATTAACATTATGCAGTTATATAATTTTTAGTAGTTCTAATTCTATCAAGTTCTAATAGTAAATAGATTATGCACTCTTGAAACTTAGTTATAATATAATTATAATGAGGTTTTAAGCCAACTATACTAAACTTTATATCATAAGTGAACTTCAATAAAGCACATATTCTCTCAATATTATTATATCCTTTAAACAATTTAACATCAATATAATGTATAACAGGTAATCCTATTCCAATTGTTTCACTCATTTCTAACTCACTATATCTATCCTCATCTTTCATTATATCTTCTTTACTACATAAATCCTGATTAATAATATTATTATAATCTAAACCACTAATAGTATCTAACTTTAATATTTCTCTAATTAATAATATACCTTGCCTATAATCTGTTATTTCTTTACTAAAAGTAATTACATTATTAATTTTAAATTGTTCCTCTACTTCATCATATTCAACCATATTTTTAGATACAGTTCTTACTTTATTACTAAGTTCATATAAATAATAGAGTTGCTTTCTTAAAGTAACTATGGTATTATAATAACTATCTTGTTCTCCTTTATGAATCTTATGTCCTAATTCATCATTAGTATATTCTTCTATCTTATTGTCTACTTCTTCATTCATTTGATTTATTTTTAAGTGTCTGTTTGAATAGATTTATAGCTACTAAATCTTTATCTATATGATTAGCCTTTGATTCATTTACTTTTCTATCATACATAGCATGCCTAATAGTCTGATAATCTGCACCAGATTTAGACATAGCTCTAGCATCTTCTATATTCTTGCTATGCCTAAATGTACCAAAATGAATCATATGCACATCTTCAAGAGTATCTATACCTTCTTTAATAATCTTATCTTGACTAATAAAGATGTCTAACAAAGTTCTAATTTTATCTTCTTTATTTAAAGAATTAAAATTAGATAACCATTGTTTATCTTCATCAGTCTTAATATTTATTATATTAGGATTATTAATAAATTTAGTAGCTATATTATTTCTATATTCTTTACTCATTATTATTTCTCAAGAATAATTTTAGGTTTAGCTACTACTAAATTACTAGGTGCTGCATTAGATTTAGATATATATATTGGAGTAGCTTCTCCAATATATCCATAAACTATATTATAATTAGGTGTTAATATATAAGCTATAATTTCTACACTTTCACCTTTTTTAATAAGTACTTCTCTATCTTCTCTAGGTAATTCATTATAATAATCTCTAAGTTTTTCTATTTGTCTTTCATTACCTTCAACACTTATAGACCTAGCTAAATTAGTATCGTTTATTTCAACAAATACTCCTAAATGAATATCTCTAGTATCAGGCCCATATCCTACTACTTCAAATGTACTTTGTTTAAATCCACCTGGATTACCACTTTTATTACTCATTAATATTCCAGTAATTGTTCCTACTGTTTTGACTTTAAGCAATACATTATCCATTATAGGAACTGTATTAACTAATGATATAGGTTTACGTCTACCTTTATCTTCTACTTCTTTTACTATTTCTATGGTATTACTATACCATTTACTTTTAACTTCTTCACTCATAATTTGTGTTATTAAGTTATTAATTATTAATTATCTGTTTTATATATTTCATTAATCTACTCACTATTATATAAATACCTACAATTATAGTTCTAGCTATAAGGATAGCTCCAACTATTGTACATACTATTAAAGTAAATAAACTAGTTATCATATAATCATTCTTGCATCAAAACCAATTCTATTACCACATATAGTGGTTCTTGTAAAATCACTTGCAAAACTAGTTGCAAATGGGCTATATACATTATTATACATATATTTAATTATTAAATTTCCTATTTATTTTTTAGTACTATATCTACTACATAATCTAAAAAGGTCTTAATTACCTATAATAAGTCCTCCTTTTTCTTCTATTTATAAAATTTTCATTTATATAAAAATTCATTTATTTTAAAAAATTTAATTTATATTTTTAAATTTTTATTTTTTAAAATTTACCATCTTTAACCAATCACCGCCTCAAAGGTATTATAATTTTAAATACGCCCGACATTGAATTTTAAAAGTTATTAACAAAGTTATTAACATAAGACATCTCGCATAGGTATATACCTATCTAGCATAGATGGTGTTGAACATAGCAGACCAAAATATAGACCTACTATAGATACTACTATAAAATAAAGACTATCTACTAGATGTCCTATTATAAAAATAATACTTTATATTATAAGAAATATAATTAAATAAATATAAAGAAATAGTTTTAGAAATATAAGCTCATCTAACATAAATAGTATTGGAATTATAATAGATAAATTAATAGACTTTATAAAAATTATAATAATGTTAGAGTTAAATTTTGTAAGTCTACTAACTAAATAGGAATTGTAAACTATATAATTTATAAATGTAATAAGATAAATCTAATAGATAATTTCAAAAATGTATATGGCAATAATATTATTATTGTAATTCATAATTATAAATAGATAAGTAAATATAAGCAATAGAAGATAACTATATAGACTTTGTAGTTTCCCCCTTTGGAGGAAAAAATGATAGATTTTTAAAGTGATAAAAAAATTATAATAGATATTCTATAAATAGAATAACTTAAATAGATTTTGATAATAGTAAGTGTATTAAAGTAATGTAGATTGTATTATAGTTGATGTGAACCACCTACTTATAGCACCCTCTACTTGAATTTAGCAACCTTCTATCCCCATATCTTTGATTTTTTATAAAGATTTTATCATAGTAGTGTTGCTAATGAATTTGATAGTTCAGCTATTAGTACTGTTAACAGTACTGTTAAGCCTCTATTTGATTTTAGTATTAACATTTTAAATCATACTCAGATGAAGAACGCAGTTAATTTTAAAGTAAGTTACTCTATTAAACGTAATGGAGTATTGGAGTGCCACAATAAGACCTTTAGTGATATAGTATCTGCTATGGAAACAGTTGACAAATTGGTTCGTACAGCAGCTAATTATATATCTATCAAAGCTGAATAATCTTCTAACGTTTGTAGGTGTTCGTATAAACCTTCATGTTGACTTTAAAAATGGTAATCAGTTTTTTTAATTTAATACTTTATATATGAAAGAGTTTAATAATGTCATTTATGTTCTTGTGGAATGGCCTGAGGTACAAGAGTTAATGACTTTAAATTGGTTTAAAAAAGAGGCTAAATTATCAGATAATAGTTCCTATTTCATACCTATTAAAAGGTATAAAGAACTAAATAAAAACTAACCTTTAGTATAAAGGTTTGATAGAATACATTGTGTTTAAGGAATACAGCTACCTTCGTAATACATGTTAAGCTTAATCAATGTTCTCAATGTATATTTTTATAATATAGGTTCTACATTAGGTCATACAAGACCTGTAAATGATGCTCCTACAATAGCTAATATAGCTAAAATATATCTTATATATAGTGCTATATATACAATGCTCATAAGTATATTTATAATAATGTATAGTAACAAGCGAAAGAACTTCATTGTCTATATAAATATATTTATAATCCTATTAATAATAAGCTACAATAGTGTAAGTCATATTAATAGGATTTTTACAATGTATATATAGTACTATATAAATGTAATTTAACAATTTAATTATAAATAATTTAATACTTATTATTATGTTACCAGTGTTAATTAAAAATCATAGTACTCAGTTAATTACAGATGATTGGAATGTAGTAAATCATCTACTAATAGCAATCAAGCTATTAAAAGAACAATTTAATAGCTATGAAGAATATGTAGAAGAATGTAATCAATATAGCATAATACATTATAATAAAGAAGTTTATAATGATTATGTTTATAAATTTTATCATCAGATTCATTAATTTAAAAGAGTATATCAGTGGCGGCAATTCTATGACTGTTATATTCACAACCTTAGTTATGCAGGTTATTTTAGCAAATATTATCATGTTAATAGGGATATTAACAATAGTATTTATTTCTTATTTATTATTAATTATTTAATATTTATATTATGGCGAATGATGAAATAAGTCTTTCTTTTACAGAAAAGAAAGCAAGAGATAATAAACTTATCTTAGCAAAAGGGTTTAAAGTACCCATAAGTGGTGTGCTTGAATGCACGATTGAGAGTATAAAATGCTTAGGCGGAGCTACCAAAAATGGTGACTGGTACGCATCGTTAGAAGCAACAAGCAGGCGTAATACCTATCGCTTTCTAATAAAAGAAAAGAAAGCAACTCAATTAATCACTGCATATACAGGTGCACATAAAGGAGAATCTGAATCTTTAGCTGATTTTGCAACAAGATGTGAATCAAAGCTATCAGGTAAAGCTGTAAAGATTACTTATGAAGAAACCATTGAAGGTGTAACTGGATATATTCAGGATGGTTCTCCTGAACCAGTACTTCATACTTACACAGGTAAAAGATTCGTTGATTCATCTACATTGAGTTATGATACATATCATGCTAACATAGTAGATGAAATCGCAGACGTTAATCCAGCAAAAGCCAAAGTGATGGCTGACTATTACAAAAGTATTGACATTGCCAGAATGCAAATGTCAACACAGGAATAACATTCATATAAGAGTTCATAGAGCATAACCTATGAACTCTTTTTTAATAACTCTAACTCAAAAAGAAGATAAAAGAATACATAGTATAGTTAATAGTGTAGTATATAGTGCTTTATTTACAGAGCCTGCAAGTACTATTGTTTCTTATATAAATACTAATTTCTTATATAATAGAGTTATGTACGGTAGTACATTAACTCATTTTCGATAACTTAAACTAAATATAATGAATATACCTATTATAATATTTAATATAATAATGATTATAATTAATATAGTATTACTAATAGTAATATTTAACGTTACAGTAATTAAAATAGTTAGAAGTATAGTAATTATATTATCTATAATTGCTATATCTTGCTTTATAACATCTTTAATTATAGAAATTTTAAAATATTTTAAATAATAATATGATGTACAGTGAAGATGGTAGTACTCTAACTGATATTCAAATCAGAAGAGCTAAACATTTATTTAAATCTACTAAGATTAATGTTAAATTTGATTTAGTAGATTGTAATGGTAATTATTGGAAGCATAATAGCAATTATGTTACAAATGTAGCATATGCTATAGCTAAATCTATTAAGAATATGTATCCTCATACATATCTTAAAATCATACAACACAAATGAATAAAATAATAAAAGTAGATTGGCATGGTTATAGAAATAATAATACTATAATTGCAATAACTGAATTTATATTACTATTAGTATTAGAATTAGTAATATTAATAGCAATATTCAAATACTAAAAATGTAGTTTCTATTCAATGTATTACTAAGTCATATCGTAAATCCAAATCTTTGGTAGTAACTGTAATACTACTACCGTTAATCGAGTTAAGGTAATTGGACTATATTGTATTAACGATAATAAGGGTTAAAGAGTAGTTATGACCCCTGTTGTGATTTGCTTTTAGATTGTATTTTTGCATAAATAACACAGGTTTTCTTTTCTTTTAATAATTGAATACCTTATTTTTATAATTTATAAATTTAATAATATATAAAATGAAAAGACCAAAAAGAATAATAAAATTAAGTCTTAAAAATTTAATTAATCGCAAGATTAAATATAAAGACTATAATGAAGAGATTATAAGTATTATTATTAAATTAGATGAGCCAAATGAATTTAATGGTATAATAACAAAAGAAAGTTTTATTTACAATATATGTAATATTGATAGCAATACTAATAAAGTAGCCTGGATTAATATAGGTATAACTAATGTAGAGATTATGGTTAATAGACATTATTATCCAATAGAACAAATAGTATTCACTAAATAACTTAATCAAATGGAGAAAATGACCAATAAGCAATTTATAGAAAGTAATGCCTATTTAGGCTTACAAACTGTTATTCAAACAGAGATTAATAATGGTACATTCTATATTACAGCTACATTACCTAGATTACCTTTTGTACCAAAATCTGATTCTTTTGAAAGATTTAAAAAATCTAAGCAAGAGAGATTAGAAACTAATAAACTTAAATTAAACCATAAGAATAAACTCCGTAGGGCAGGATATAATCCTGCTAAACAAATGAATATTCCAGGTGAATTAATAACTTAAATTAATAAAATTATGTGTTTTATAATAGACTCAAAGTATCCCAATGCTTTAAGAAGTAAAAGGAATATAACTTGCTATAAGACATTATTCGTAACTTCAGACAAGACATATAGAACTGCTATACAAGGAACTAAAATTTCAAAAGATAATATATTAATTGCTAAAACTGCTCCTTTTGATATTACTCCTAATATTCCAATAGCGAATCTAATAAGTAATAATAATAGAGACATTTATTATGGTATTCATTCTTACAAAAATGTTCAATCTATTGATACAACTTTTGCTTATAGTTATATTGCTAAATGTATAATACCTAAAGGAACTGAATATTTTAAAAATAAGACTGAATATGTATCTTTAAAAGTTAAACTTATAGTTATAGTTAGTAAAGAAGATATTAAGAAATTTAATAAGAAATAATAAAAAAAGAATAACACTTAAAATCATATAGAACAACATAAGGCTACTACACAATTAATAGATTAATTTAAAAGTGGAAAAACTACTCTACAAGAGAGTAAAAGACAAGTTTATAGTTATAAATATTTTAAAGTCTTATAGTAGTAGCCTTTATTTAATAAATAATAATACTAATAATCAATAAAATATGACAACTTTAATAATAGGTATAATAATATTTATATTAGGTATGGTTGTATTATTTAGTTCTCTACTATTTGATTCAGAAGATAACCTAGACATTGAATTAATGAAAATAGGAATTTTTCTTGGAATAATAGGAACAGTAATAGTAACTTATGCTATGTTATTTATAATTCAAAATTAATGGAATATAAAATAATAATAAAAGAACAATTACTTAATACTAAAGTATTAGGAGGTATTGGAAAAGATATTACAAATAATACCTTTACTCCAATAACAACTGAGAATTACAATAATTCTAATATTATAGCATGTAAATATTATGCTATAGTAGATAATACTGAATTAGAAGTACGATATAAATTCTATTGTACTCTAAATAATATATTATTAAATCATGGTAATTTTGATTGTATTATGTTAAAAGGTAGAGTTAGAGATGTTAAAGATATTGCCAGAAAAGGTGATACTGTAATATTTAGTGCTATATCATTACATGATTTAAATATATATATTAAGAATCTTGCAAAAGGAAAGAAAGTACTCACAGGTACTGTAATCAAAACTCACGATAATTATATTACAGTTGAAACTGACAATAATATAGTTATTACAAGACGTGAATGTATAATGCTATCAAATAGAGATGATACCTTTAAATGTTTTGTGTTAGACTAAAAAGAGGGAGGAACATCATACATTTCCTCCAAAGGGGGATTTCTTAATTTCCCAAATTATACAATTATTAACAATTAAACTAATAATAAAATGAATAGAAAAGAAAGAGAAGAATATTTAACAAGTATTTCAAATAAACTAAGTAGTATAGATAGCTATCTAAAAACTATAGTTAGATTTAGTAGGCAAGAATATTATGCTATAAAAAATACTAATAGTGTTAAAAATGATAAATGTAAATCAAATAATACTGTTAGGCATTTTGACCTTATAGATGCTAAACATATGTTAAATATGTCAAATTGGAGGCATAATAATAGTTCATATCAATTTGATAATGAATATAGTTATATAATGAATCATATACTAGATAGTGAAAGGCTTGGTCATAAATCTGTTTATATACCTCATCTTAGTTATGGACTTCATATAAAGGATATAGCAACTGTATTTAGAAAACTAGGATATTTTGTAATTATAGAAAGTATGTATATATTAATATCATGGGAATATGCTAATGATGTTAATGATACCATTAAATAATCATATAGATAGGATAGAGATTTAATAGATAAATCTACTGGTGTAGAAAGAGCTATTACTATCCTATCTTTTATTAACTTTTAAATACAATAATATGTTTAAAAAGATATTAGATAAAATAAATCTATTACACAAAATAGTAGGTAAAGATAAGCTTATAATAGGTACTATATATTATAATCACTTATATGATAAAGATGATAACTCGCACAATCATAAATATAGAGTTAAATATAATGCTAAATATTATATTCTTAATCATAATTGTGAAGATATAACTGATTGTGAAACATTATATTCATTACCTTGTAATGATAGATATGATGCTGGTCATAAATCAATACTACCTAGAAATCACTATAATAATATAAGTGATGAACATAAATCAATACTTTCAGAATGTTGGGGTAAATATAAAGAAGGTGATAAAGTGAAAGGTATAATTAAAAATAATATGTTTGAAATTATAAATGATAAAATATGAATAAAAAATGTTTAAATTTAATAAAAATATTACTAAATCTAACATTAGGTTTTAGAGTAGAGTATAGTAGCAATATAGAAATAATAATATGTCCTATCATATCTACTAATATAATAAATAAGATAATAAAATATGCTATAACACACAAGTTAGAATGGAATATATATAAAACTAGTGATATACACATAATTATAGCTCCAACTATTAAATCTACTATATCTGATGATACCAAATAAAGATTGTATGTATTGTTCTGAAATAGAAGAATCATGTAAAAAATGTCATAAATATATAAGAACTGATAGAGAGCTAATGATGAAAGAATGCCCAATATTAACATATCCTTTAGATTCAATATTTCCTAACACAGACGATAGACCATATTGGACATGGAATAAAAGACCTAATGAAATAGATGAAGTAGAAATTATAATAGAATGTTAGATTTAATAAAATATACAAAATTGATTAAGAATTTCATTAATTGGTATAAGAAAAAAGAATATAGTATATCAATTAGTAATTTTTTAAATCTTAAATTTGAATTTCAAATTGGAGTAATATTAGAATATCTTTCTGAACAGCATGATATAGGTATTCATTGGGATAATTATAGTTATCTATTATATTCATTAGGAGAAAATAGAAGTATTAAATTATTATCTAAAGATGGATATTTACAAAGAATCTCTTTAGAAGATAAAGTAGATTTAAAAGTAAACTGTAAAGATGCTATAGATTGGATATTTAATAAATTAAATGAGAATTTAGAATGATAGTAATTGTTGATTAAAATGGATAATTTAAGTAGTAAAGTAATACGAGATGAAGGATTAACAAAAGACCAAGAAGAGGGAATGAGTAGATTATTAAACTTTGTTAATGGTTCTAAAACAACTTATACTTTATGTGGTTATGCAGGAACAGGTAAGACTTTTTTATTAAACTATTTTCTAAATAGTTATAATAGAAGTGTAGTAGTTACTGCACCAACACATAAAGCTGTAAGAATGATAGAGCAGTTAACAGGTAGAAGAGGTAAAACATTACATTCTCTTCTTGGTCTGAGACCAAATTTAAATCTTGAAAACTTCAATATTAATAATGTTAAATTTGATTTATTAGGAAGTCCTCAAATAAGTCATTATAATTTAGTAATTATTGATGAGTGTTCACAGATTAATAGTGGTTTAAAGATGATGATAGAACAAATAGCTGCAAATGTACAAAATGGAATTAAAATACTTTATATAGGAGATATTTGTCAATTACCTCCTATAGGTGAAAGAGTTAGTGAAACATTCAAAATTAAAGATAAATTTGAATTAACTGAAATTGTTAGACAAGAAGAAGGTAATCCATTAGTAAAAGTTTTAGCTATATTACGAGATGATATAATAAATAATAAAGATAATTTTATAAAATACATTGGGGCACATAAAGAAGAAGTAACAGAAAAGGGAGGTTATATACTACTTAATAGAGATGCTTTTAAATTAAAATTAATTGAATATTTTACAGATAAAGCATTTGAAAACAATATAAATTATGCGAGATATACAGGAAGAACTAATGAAAATATAAGGGAATGGAATAAATTTATACGTGATAAAACAATAAAAGATGCAACTACAGGAATGGTTTGTATAGATGATTTATTTACTGGTTATAAAACAATTGTTGATGAATTTATATCTCCAATTATAATTAATAGTGAAGATTATATTGTAAATCAAATTGAAGAGAGAATATCTCAAGATGGTTTTAAAGGATATAATTTAGTATTAACTGATGTATTTACAGGCATGCTAACGCCTACAATAACATTAGTTGACCATACTCATCCAACATTTATTAATTATATTAGAAAAGTAAGTAATTTACATGATTTAGCTATAAATTCCTCTAAAATGGAAAGAGGTAGAAGATGGAAAGAATATTATGAATTTAAAAATAGATTTCTTATATTACATGAGTTCCCCATTAGAAAGAATGGAATTGAACAAGCTAAGATAACCAGAGATTTAGATTATGGCTATGGATTAACAACTTATAAAATACAAGGTAGCACCTATGATAATATATTTATTAATCTTGTAAACATGATACATTATAATTATGAAGGTAGAAAAGTCATAATCAAAGATAATAATTACTGTAATTATGCAGTTGAATTAAGAAATAAATCATTATATGTAGCTCTTAGTAGAGCAAAGAAATTAGCAATACTATATTTATAAATTTAAATAAAATGAACTTAAAAAATAAAGTAATTAATAATGAATCTAGTAAAAAGATACCTCTTAAATCTAAAGTTACTAATAAAGTTAGATGTCAAGGATTTGAATTAAATACCTGTAGTATAGATGAGATAAATAAAATCTTAGAAAAGTTTGATGGTATTTCTATAATAAATGTAGAATTAACTGATAGTAATATAGAAGATGGAATAATAATATTTTATAATACATAAGTTATGGCAAATAATGAACTAAAAAAAGCAGTAGTAAGTAATATAAGAGAACTTTTAAAGAATCTTAATAATGAACTATCTATTGCAAAAGATATTAGATTAGTACTATATATTGATAAAAAAGGTAATGAGAAAGTAATTATTGAAATAAAAGAAATAATAAATTATTAAATGATAATTAAGTGTAATAAATGCGACTTATGCCTTACTAGAAAGAATATAGTTAATGGTCATGGTAATATAGGAGCTGAACTTATGTTTATAGGTGAAGCACCAGGATATACAGAAGATAAATATGGTACTCCCTTTACTGGTAAGGCAGGTGCATTATTAACTAAATATTTAGAGCTGTTCAATTTTCATAGAATAACTAATATTTATATAACTAATATTATAAAATGTAGACCTCCTAGTAATAGGAAGCCTACAAATATTGAAATATCTAATTGCAGACCTTATTTAATAAATGAAATTAATACAGTTAATCCTAAAATAATAGTTTTATTAGGTAATACAGCTATTGAAACATTATTAGGAGTTACAGGTATTAGTAAAATAAGAGGCAAATGGATTCATACTAATAGTAGATGGATAATGCCTATGTTTCATCCAAGTTATTTATTAGATGATAGTAGATTAAAAGAAAGAACTCTAATGTTTAATGATTTTAATAAAATATTAGATAAATATAGAGAGATTGTAGATTGGAAACATAATACTAATTTTTAAAATATGGAATATATTAAAGAAAAAAGAACTAAAGAAATAATATGTTTATTTGTAGATAAATATGAGAATAATGTAGCTATATATATAGATAAAAACGGTTTTGCACTTGAAAGATATTCTCCTACTGTAACAACTTATGCTCAAGATTGTTATAAATCTAGTCCTAATAATTACACTATTATAAGTAGAGCAGCTTTTATTAAAGCATTAAATAAATGTTTTAAATAAAATGAAATCAGGATACTTCTATGACATTGAATGTTATCCTAATTATTTTACTATAGGTTTTCTTCCTATAAATACTAATAAGGATATAGTAGATAGTTATTGTAAAGCTGATTGGCAAGGTAGATATGACGATAAATCTGAAATATTAAAACAACTTAATATTCATAGATTTACTATTTCAGGTAATAATAACTTAGGAACTAATAGAATAGCTCTACTTAATTTAAAAGATTTTATATTAAATGAAGTTGTAGTTCTAGTAGGATTTGATAACTATAGATACGATAATTTATTAATAGATTATGTATTAGTTAAATATCTAACATTAAGTAAATCTAATGCTATAGTTGAAAAAATATATGACGAATCATATAGAATAATTGATTATAAAGGATTTAATTATCGTAAAAATTCTGGTTATTTTAAGAATTATGAAATTCCTTATAAATCAATTGATTTAGCTAGACTTCATAGACTTGATAAAACAAGAACTAGTCTAAAACAGGTAATGATTAAATTAAAATGGTATAGAATACAATCATTACCAATAGCAGTAGGTACTCAAATAGAAAAAAAAGATGAGGCTATAATAGATGATTATAATGTAAATGATTTGTTAGGAACTCAATTATTATATATTAATGGTAAAGATGAATTAGAACAAAGACTTGTTGCTAGTTCATTTTATGGAGTAGATGTTACTAATTCTTCAAGAAGTAATATGGCAGATAGAATATTATCTAAATTCTATGAAGATGCTACAGGATTTGATTGGTGGGATTACAAAAATAAAAGAACTGAAAGAAGAATTATTGCATTTAAAGATTTAATAGATAATAATATAAAATTCAAAAGTGAAGAATTATCTGAGTTTTTAAGAGAAATACGTAACACTGTTATTAATGTAGGAACTATAGATAATAATAAAATATCTAAGCTAAAAAGAAATATAATATTTAAAGGAACTAAATATACATTTGCTAAAGGAGGATTACATAGTAATGATAATCCTGGTATATTTAAATCTACAGATAGTTATTCTTTATATGATGCTGATGTTAATAGTTTTTATCCTAAAGTTATTATTAATCTGAGATTATGTCCTGAACATTTAATCAAAACTACATTTCTTTTTATAGTAGAATTTATAACTAATAAAAGATTAGAAACTGGAGATAATATATTAAAAATTGTAATTAATGCTATATTTGGTAAAATGGGAGATATATATAGCTGGTTATATGATTTAGTTCCTATGTATTCCACTACTATTAATGGTCAACTATTATTACTAATGTTAATTGAAGATTTAGAATATAATAATTTGCATGTAATTAGTGCTAATACAGATGGTATTATTACTATAGTTCCTAATGATAGATTTTCAGAATATAAATATATTTGTGATAACTGGTCTAAATTACATAATTTCGGATTAAAATTTACTGAAATAATAAAATATGTAAGATTAAATGTAAATCATTATCTTGTAATTAAAAAAGATGGTTCAGTTAAAGCTAAAGGTAGATTTCTTACTGAATATGGTGTATCTAATGAGCATGATGATGAAGAAGTTGAAGCAGAAGATATAGATGTATCAAAAGGATATAAGTTTCCTTTGGTTTCTAAAGTATTGCATGATTATTATGTTAATGGAAAGACAGTAGATGAATCTTTATATAATAACACTGATATATATGATTTTTGTATATCACAGCGAACTGGTAAGGATTTCATTAATGAGTATCATACTATAAAAGATTCTAAATTAGATATAAAAATACTACAAAAGAATGTAAGATATTATGTATCTAAATCAGGAGGTGTATTATTTAAAAGAAAAAAAGAGAATAATGAATTAACCGCATTAATATCTGGTAAAACCGTTACAATATTTAATAATTACTTTGAAGTATCTGATTTTAAAGAATATAATATTAATTATAATTTTTATAAAGCTGAAATATATAAGATAATATATAGTGTATCTAATGTAATACATAAAGATATAGTCGGTACTAGAAATGGTACTAAAAGTGGAATAAGTGGTACTTTATTTGATAATATAGAATAAATGAAATATATAATAAAACAAAGAGTTAAACGTCATGTAACTGAGATATTAGATTATATTTATGAAATAGATACTATTGATGGCAGAAAAGCAATCTGTTTAATCAAAGATGATATTAAATATAACTCAAATCATCACTTTAAAGAAGAACTTGAATTAAATAGAGAAATAATAGATGAATTAAGAGAAGATAAACTAAGAATAGTAAAAAGTAATGATACTCAAATAAAATTAGAATTATGAATATAGGTATGAGTAAAGTAATAGATGAAGGAAAATATAAAAGGCAATTAGAAGGTACAAATAAATGGAAAGCTAACAATGGAATAGGTACATTACATTATACTATGAGATTTGGTAAGACTTATGTGGGTATTTTAATTATGCAAAGAGTATTGGAGCATAACCCCAATTGTAAAATTATTATAATAGTACCAAGTATTGTTATTATTAATAATTGGGCTAATGCAATAGAAGATGAAGGATTAAATAAAGATAATATAACTATTGCTACTTCGCATGAGGTATTAAATGGTAAATATAATAATGTAGTATATAGATTACGAATAATTGATGAAGTTCATAAGTTCTTTACTGATGAAAGATTTAAGATTATATCAGGAGAAGTTATAAAAAGTCCATTTCTATTATGTTTAACTGGAAGTTTACCTGCTGATATTTCTAAATTATCTCAATATTGTCCTATTATAGATTCTATTACAGAACAAGAAGCTATAGATAATAATTGGATTTCTAATTATACTGAATATAATTTAGGTTTGGAGTTATCTGATGAAGATAAGATAGGTTATATTAAATTTAGTGAACCTATATCTGAAACACTTAGATTATTTAAGAATTGTCATAAACTATTTAAATTACAAGAAGAAATATATCTATTTAAAGATGAATATGATTTAATACAATCTTGTTATTCTGGTAAAAAAATTAGTAAAGGTTATATTAAAGCATATATAATAAGAGAACAACTAGCTTCTAAAATGGGTTGGAGTAAGAAACTTGATTTGAGTACATCACAAGGTAAAGCTTTAGAAGATTATTGGAATCCTGTTAATTTAGAAATAAGAACTAAAACATTTGTTAATTTTGTTAGAAAAAGAACTGAAATTATACATAATAATACAATTAAGCTAAATGCTGTATTAGATATTTATAATAAATTTCCTAATAAAACTATATGTTTTAATGAAAGTATTGATTTTGCAGAGAGAATTAAAGATTCTATTAGATTTACTTTAAACATGTCAGCTATATGTTATCATAGTAAAATAATATCAAGTTCTTTAATAGACCCTAATACAAATCAATATTATCTCTATATGTCAGGTGCTAAAGTAGGTGAACCTAAAATGTTTGGTAAAAAAGCTATATTAGATGATATGTTGAAAGGTATGATTAATGGAAAATATAACTTCTTATCAACTGCAAGAGCTTTAGATGAAGGAATTGATATACCAAATTTAGAACAAATTATTACAACAGCTGGTAGTGCAAATCCAATACAATATAGCCAAAGAAGTGCAAGAGCAAAAACAATAGATTGTTATAATCCAAGTAAAATAGCAAGGATTATAAACCTTTATTTTGACGATTTCCAAAGCGAAGGAGAAACGATTAGATGTAGGGACAAGCAAAAGTTAAGGTTAAGGCAAAAGTTCTCTAATTCAAACGTAAATTGGGTAAATTCTCTTGATGATGTATTCTAATAATGTTCATAATATTGTTAATAGTTTAATAAAGTACTTGTAATTTAGCATTGTATTATGCTTATTTTTGTAGTCTGCAATTTCAAATTATAGATTAGTATGGAAGAGAATGATAAGAAAAATGAAGAAATTAGTAATGATAAAATTTTAGTTAAAATTGATGATTCATTTGCTATAGTTAAGCAGATGAAGGATATTAATGCTATGGTTGATTGGATTGCAGATAGTAATCTAGGAATACCGTTCCAAGATAAAGATGGTAAAGTAAATAAAAGTGATATTGTTGCTAATATTATTATGGGGCATGAATTAGGATTAAGTCCATTAGGTTCAATAGCTTATGGTAAGAAATTAGGAATTAAATCCTATATGGCTGTAATTAAAGGTAAAACACTAGGTGTTGACCCTGTTACAGCTATGAATAAGATTTATACTATTCCTAATAAGAGTGGAGATATGATAGTTACTGGAGTAGATATAATATTAAAAGTTATGATTGATAATGGTGTAACATGGGAAATAATAGAAAATTATTCTCCAGTTTATAATTATTATCATGGAACTAGAATTATGTCAGAAGAAGAATATTTGGAAGATGGTAAACTTAAAAGTAAGTTTATACTTATATTTCCCTCTACTAATGCTAGTGAACTTAAAGCAATTACTGATAGTGGTAAGATTCCTGTTACCAAAAAAGAAACAACAAAAAGAACAACAATTAAATTTACGAGAAAAAGTATAGGAATAATTAATTATCTTAGTTCATATACTCTACAGCAAGCAACAGATGCAGGATTATATAAAGGTTTTCTAACAGATAAAGAAGATGGAAAAGCAATATATATAGAAGGAAAAGATAACTGGAATAAATATCCTGAAACTATGCTTATAAATAGAGTTTTCTCAAATGTAGGTAGGAAAATAGTAGGAGATAAGTTGAATGGTGTGTATGATGTAAGTGAGATACCTGCTGATGTTAAAACTGTAGATACAGAGTATATTGAAGTATAATAATATTAAAAACGTTAAAGTACCTTTAAAGAGAAATTATACATGGGCGTATAATAGTACTTTTAAATGGATTACAGGTTAATATTTTTAATGGAGAATTAAACATATTAATTAATTAATTAAAAAAGTAAATATGAGTGATTTAAAAGGTTTTAGTAAATTTACAGGTTCTGTAGATTTAATAAACAAAGTAGTAGATGTTAAGAAAGTAACTGTAAGCACAACTGCACAGATTTTATTAACTCCAACTAAAGATAAGTTTACCCTAAATGATAAAGCAATGGAATTGCTTGATTTGAAAATAGGAGATAAAATTGTCATTTTGGACTTAAATAAAGGAGTTACTGAACCTAGTGAATTGGAAACAGATGATAATAATAGATTCTTAATAGCTAAGAATATTTACGATGTCTCAAGTAAGAAAGGTAAAATTGGAGACCATAATAGTTTTAGTTATGTAGGTGCATATTCAGCTATATTAGCTGGTGTTCCTAATAAAACAGCATTAACTGTTAAAGAATTAATAGGTTTAGGTGTAACAGTAGAAAGGGTTACAACAGGAAAAGATGGTAAGAGTCATACTTCTTACATAGCTACAAAGAAGGTAGCTTGTGATATAGTACTTGTAGGTGAATCCATTATCAGTAAAGATGAAAATGCTGATACTCAACCTATATATGGATTGACTAATCTTGTTAGAACTACTTATACCCCTCAAGAAATTAAGGATGTTAAAGCAGAATCTACTACAAATGAAGAAACAGAATAGTAATTAGTTTTGATAGCAGTGAGCTATTAGATTAATTAGCTCACTGCTATTTTATATGGATTTAAACAACAAATAAAAATGGCAGAAGAAGTAGATAATAAAGATAAGAAAAGCTTTCTAAATTTATCCGTAGAAGGTGAAGCAGCAAGAGTAAAAGGATTTAGACTTTTACCAGAAATAGATGATTTATGTATTGGTTTTTTGAACAATGTTTCAGTAGAAATGTTAGATTCAAAAAAAGTAAAAGAAAATGGTAGTATTAATGAATGGGAGTATGCAGGATTTATTAGTCCTCGTTTAACATTTAATTTTACTAATTTTATTGGACCTGATATAGCTACTAAGGATGTAGAAAGACGTTTCAGATATAGTGAGGGCTGTATTGTCAGCATAACAAATGCAAAAGAAGAAATGACTGATAAAGCTCTACAAAAATTATATGGAGATATGTGGTTAAGATTAAAGCATATTCTTGAGATATTTTCTAATGAATGTAAAATTGACTATCGTAAAGATTCTAATTTAGTACATGCCTTAGCATCAATAGATAGTATTGATATAATTAAAGGTAAAGATATACAGAAGAGAATAGATGCTTTTACTAAATTATTTAAAGCAATAGCTCATATATTTAATACAGGTAATAATGGTAATCCAATATTTATACGTAGTAAAGATATACCAATTATAGTATATATGAAATTTGCTGCTGATTGGAGCACTCATAGATATTATACATTTCCTACTTATGTTGAAGATGGATTCTTAGAAGTTTGTAGACTAACTGATAAGAAAATAAGAATTAATCCACCTTCAATTAAAATTAAAGATAAGAGTACTATTGTTCTTAGAGGTAAAGGTAAATATAATGGTAAAATCGATAATAGCGATAGTCCTAATGATGGAGAATATGAACATCCTGAAATGGAAGAAGGACTTAGAATAGCATTAGGCTATAAACCTATGAAAGGATAGAGTTGAAGTTTGGTTAATGTTAGGGGTAATTAATTTATTAGTTACCCCTTTTTTATAATAATTAATTTATAATTATATGGCAAGTGAAAAATCATATTTAAAAGGTCATAAAGCCTCAGGTTTAAAAGTAGGTGATAAAGTAAAAATAGTTAGAAAAGCTAAAGATTTTGAAAAAGGATGGAGTACTGTTTGGATTGGTTCAATGGATGGCACAGTAAATACAATGGGTACTATAACAAGTGATGATAGAGAATATGGATTTATGATAGATAAAAATGCGTATTATCCCTATTTTGTATTAGAAAAAGTAGTTAGTAAAAAAGCTGCTAAATCTACTAAACCTACTACTAAGAAAAAAGTAACTAAAAAAGTAATTAAAATAATAATAATACGATAATGGATAAAAATGATAAATTAGAAAGTGGAGTAACATTAGAGGATGCTCTTAATACTACAATTGATTTTTTAGAATGGTTTAAACTATATCTAAGAGAAAATGAACCTGAAGCTACAAGTTCAATACATCATATAGATGATTTGATAAACGAGTTACCCTCTGATATAGATGAACTATGTGAAGATTAAACTATGTTTGCTTTTATAGATAAAAATAAACTAAAATCTTATATACTTGATAATATACCTCAAGAAGCTATATTTGCTCATTATTTAAATATTGACATTAGTTCTATTGAATCTTGTGTTAAAGATAAATATTCTAAGATAAGTAATACTTTAAGAAATGATGAACATCCTTCGGTAGGATTCTTATATTCTATGACAGGTAAACTTAATATGAAAGATTTTGCTAATTCTTATTTTAATGGTGATTGTTTTTATATAGCAGGAGTATCTTTAGGATTAAATTCAAATAATAGTAAAGATTTTGTTAAGATATGTAATCATATAATTACTCATGTTGATAATACAAGTATTATAGTTTATAAACAAAAGTCTATAGAAAGTAAACCCATTGTACCTATAAAGAATTTAGATGTTCTATATAGAGATTGGAGAGATGATGATATAAAATATTGGAGTAAATATACATTGCCAATATGGTTCTTAGAACAACAGAATGTATTACCTATATATAAAGCTTGGTTTAATGAAATATTAATCTATATAGATAATAAAAATGAACCTTGCTATATGTATAATTTAACTCCAATTGTTCTTGAGGAAAAATCATCTTATTTTCCTCCATTGGGGGAATCTATTATATCTAAATTATATCTTCCTAATTCTAAACCTAAATTTAAAACTAATAATGTTCTAAAATTAGAAGATAATTTACAATTAATACCTAATGATATATTAATTATTGTTAAATCTACTAAAGATAAAATAGTATTACGATGGTTAAAATATTTAATTAGTATTAGTAATATATATAAGGATATTAGGGTTAACAATATAGAAATTACTGCAATTAGTAGTGAATCTGTAGTTTTAAGTAAAGATGAAGTTAATATATTATTTAAACTTTATAAACACATCTTTATATTTACTGATTTTGATATAGCAGGTATTAGTTGTGCTTATGAACATTTTAAATTAGGATTAATACCTATATTTCTAAAGAAAACTAATGTTAAATTAAAAATGTTTGAAGTATTTGTTAAACAATATAATAATTGTAATTATAAAAGTAAAGATATAAGTGATTATTTAGCTACTAATGGTATTAAAAATACTCTAAGATTAGTAGTTAATTTTATTAAATTAAAAATATATAAATTAAAGTAGATATGGAAGAAACTGAATGGTATGAATCAATAGTCAAAAAAATAATAGTTAATCCTGGAGATAGTAAACCAGCAATAATAATCTATCATGTTATAAGTAAGTTACCAGATGGTTTCTTATTTCAAACAGTATGTGATGGTAAAGTAGTAGATACTAAATATTTCTAAATTATAAAGTTAAATTAATCAATATGGAATTAAAAAATTATTTATTAACAATAATAGTAATATTTCTATTACTTATTTTTTGTTCAGATTATAATACTGAGCATAATACTAATAGTATAGTAAATATTCAAACAAAGGAAATTAAGATTCTTATAGAACAAAATAATATATTATCCACAAGATATACTCTTATGGATAATTATTATAAGGCTAAGTTTGATGAAGTTATTAAAGATTTAAAACTTAATGCTAATCATAAATCTAGACATAAATAATTATGTACTTGGGACTATATGGTGATTACTATGGTGAAGATAGCGAGTTTGCCAAAGATGCAGGTCAAGAATATTTAGATAAATATGAGATTAAAATAGATAATATTGATAATGTAGCTTTAATTCAATCTAAATTAATAGATAAATGGTTACAGATATTTCATTATTATGATATGAATCAAATAATCTATATTAGTACTCATCTTTGGCAACATTATCATCATAAAGATATAGAAGTAATAAATTATGAAAATGATAAAACATTAGATAAGATAAATAAAGTAGTTAAGAAACAAGATAATCAATTAAGTTTATTTTAAATTATAAATTATGAATCTATTTGACATAAGTAGTGAGTATCTCAATATTATAGCTGAAATTGAAGATGCAGAAGGAGTTCTAACAGAAGAACTTGAGAACAGATTAAAAATTAATGAGCATGAAGCTGAAAAAAAGATTAAAGCCTATCATCATATAATAACTATGGCTAAAGCTGACATAGCTGTTATTACTGATGAACAAGATAGATTATCTAAATTAAAGGTAACTAAGAATAATTTAATAGAAAGATTGAAGAAATATCTATTAGAAGCTACATTATTATTTGGGTATGAAGGTAAAACAGGTAATAAGAAGTTAGATTATGATACTTTAAAATTATATACTCAAGAAAGTGAAAGTACAGAGGTAGATGAGAGTGTATATATTCCTAATAAATTTAAGTTAGGCGAAGTATTAACAAGAGATGAAATAAATAGTATAATATTATTATTAAAGAGAGATGTAATAACAATCCCTGTTATTATAAAAGATGAAATCAAAGAAGCTATTACAAATAATCCTATAGTATTAAATACTGTGAGTACTAATATTAATCCTGATTATACTAATCAGTTTACTACTAAAATTACAGTAAGTGATGTTAAAGGAGTTAAAATTGTTAAACATACAGGACTTAGAATAAAATAATATGAATATATCAGTTCCTAATATAAAAGGAGATTTAGCTGTTAGAATAGATGGTAAAATATTAGCATCTACTAAGAAAGCTAATCATGTAAGTATTGAAGATGATGAAGGTAATTGGATAGGTAAATCTATTATGAGAGATAATGGAGATGGTACTATTGATATACCTAAATGGTGGTATGAAAAATATCTTTATAATAATGGTAAAGGGAATACCCCAATAAATGAATCTGTAGACGAAGTTGATGATATAACTTTAGAAAAAACAGATGAACTCTATATGGATGATGATGATAAACCTAATAATGAAGAAATATAGTATTTCTCCTCAAATAAATTCTAATAATAGCCTTATATATAATTATCAGGGAATAATTACTATGGAGGCTATTAATAAAGATGGTAATACTGAAATAGGTACATATACTAAATACGAATTAGCAACTCTAATTCCTATTCTTCAGATGGTATCTTATAAGTCTGTTACTTTAAAAGATGATAAAGGAAATATACTATTAAAAGAAGAATATCAAAGATGCTAAATTTAATAATTAAAAAAATATGATAGTTGTTGAAATAGATGATGTAGTTGAAACTATAGTTAATTTTCTAAATAATTATATTCTAGATGATGAACTACATATGGATGATGAAGATAAAGAACTTCTCAGTATAAATATTAAATTATCTGATAAAAGTGAACAATTAATGAATTCTATAGCTGAATCTAATAATAGTGCAAGCATAACTATTAGAAATAACTTATGCTTACTTTTAGATAAATATAAGACATCTTATATAGCAGATATTAATAAGCACTATAGTGATAAAAATATAAAAAATTATAATAATTCTATAAAAAATAATGAATAAATTAAAGATTTTATTTATACACATAGGTAACACCATTATTAATAAGGATAATGATAAATTAGTAGTTAAGAATAATAACCTTATTTATAAGAATGGTCGTAAAGATGGTTATTATTTTAATAAAGAATACTATGAAATCCCTTTATGGATTCCAAGAGTATGCTATTTTCTTCCAGATAATGAATTTGATAAATCACTTTATATAGCTAAAGACCTTAATAGAACAGTTACTCATATTACAAATACTAATCCAGATATTATTCTATTTAGTTGTATGAGTGCTAATCAACAATACGTACGAGATTTAGTTGATTTTATTTCTAGTAAAACTAATATAGATGTAATTGTTGGAACTTATATTAGATTAGATTATTATAGAATTAATAATAGAGTTAGAGTTTGTAATTCATTAGAAGATTTAGCTAAGCTTTTAGTAGTTGACTACAAATATGGTCTTGATTATTCTTTATTTAAGAATGAATGGACTGTTCCAAGACTTACTATGAGTTATGGTTGTGAAGGTAATTGTACTTTTTGTGCTAATATAGAACATAATAATATTATGCAAGTTCCTACAAAAGATATAAAAGAACAATATTTAACTTTTAAGAATCTTAAATTTGAATTAGTCTATATTGATGATAAATCTTGGGGGGATTGTAATAATTATTCAATCCTTAGCAGTAGTTTCTTTAATAGCAAATTTATAGTTCAAACTAATGTATATAATGTCTTAAATAAAATATATCGTCTTAATTATAGGAACTGTAAAATAAAATATATAGAATTAGGAATAGAGTGTTATGATAATGATATTCTTAGAGCTATGAATAAAATACAAGATATTATTAGTATTAATAAAGCTATTTATACTCTTTATATTGAAGATGTTAAGATTATTCCTAATATTATATTAGGTCATCCTTTAATGACTATTAGGAGTTATGAACAAACTCTTAATTGGCTTCATAGTAATAAAGATAAATTTCATCATATCAATATTAATCCTCTTGCTTTATATGAAGGTACTAAAGATTATAATATCTATAATCCTAAAAAAGAAGATGGTAATCAAGGAACATTTGATAAGTCTTTCCTTACTAAAGACCAAATAGAATTATCAAGAAAATACTATAATGAATATTATAAAATTAATAAAGAAATATTAAAATGAGTGCAAATATAAATTTCAATAGTAAAACAGGTAAATATTCTGTAATGGTAGTTCAAGAACCTGCTTGGCATGGTCTTGGACAGGTATTAACTAATAAAGCTACTTCTAAAGAAGCTATAATTGAAGCTCAATTAGATTTTAAAGTTAGTAAACGACCTGTATTATATAGTAGTCCTTCTGTCAATAGAACATTAGATAATAATTTTGTTACAGTCAGAGATGATACAAATAATGGGTTTGGAGTTGTTGGTAATACATATCAAGTTCTACAGAACATAGATGCTTTTAAGTTCTTTGATAGTATAGTTGGTAAAGGTGAAGCTATCTACACCTCAGCAGGTGCATTATATGATGGTAGAACTATATTTATTAGTGCTAAACTTCCAGATTATATTAGAGTTAATGGAGATGATATTGAAAAGTATCTTCTATTAACTAATACACATGATGGAACTAGAAGTGTTCAAATATTATTTACTCCAGTTAGAGTAGTATGTTCTAATACTTTAAATGCAGCATTATGTAGTAAAAGCTCAAGAATTAGTATAAGACATAGTAAAGATACTTATATTCAACTTGAAAATGCTGCTAAAGTAATGGGTATATCTAATCTATTATCTAAAGAATTAGAAACAATGTTTACTAATTGGACTAAAACTCTTATGACTGATATTGATGTAATTATATATTTAGCTAAAGTTCTACTTAACACTGAGGATTATCTTATTCAACAACAAGATTTAATGCTATCTGATACTATATCTACTAAAGGTAAGAACATAATTAAAACTGCTTTTAATTCATATTATGGAGGAGTTGGACAAGATAAGATAAGAGGAACTTTATATGGAGCATATAATGGTCTTACTAATTATCTTAGTAATTCTAAACAATATATAGGAATTGATAATCATGAAGCTTTTAGTAAAAGAGCGGATTCTATGCTATTTGGGGATGCTTATAATAAATCAGATAAAGGTTTTGAATTAGCTTCTATTATAAATACTAATAAAGAATCATTATATTATAAATAATATGAAAGAAATTAAAAAAAAGAAGAAACCTCCTACTATGTATGATATATTACATCATTTTGCTAATCAGATAAAGAATAGTAAAGGAGAAATTAAAGAAAAAAATAGAGTAGCTTATTATGATGGAGATACTCTATATTATCATAAGCAAGCAGTAGCCCAAATATATAGTTATAAGAAGAAAATAGTTCTTATTAAAAATATATATAATAATGGATGGGGTATGGGTAGAAGTCTAGATTCTAATCGGATTAAATTCTCTTTTTCAGATAAATGGAAACTTATTGTTATACCCAATAATTCTAGCTTATGTAATGAAAATAGCTCTCAAGATATAAAAAATGATACTTTTAAATATATAATCAATAATTATATAGAACGTATTGTTGAATCTTGGACTATATTATTAAGAAATATAGATGGTAAAAAACTATATGATAATAGGTCTTTAGAATGTATTAATAGATATATAAAAGACTATTATAATATTGCTAAGATACTTCATATTCCTAAAGATTTATTAGATGTTAAATATTATAAATATTCTGTACATTGGGAAGAATATAATGGATGGATTTCTCATAGTTTTAGTACTACTATTAATAATACTCCTAAATATTGGTTAAATATTCATTTATCTAAAAAACAAAAAGAGATATTAGATAGAAAAAACTGGTTATTTAAATGGATGTACGGTAAATGTAAGTTACCTAATCAAAGAAGATTAGATATTTACAATGATGTAAATAAAAGAATAGCATGGGAAACAGCTAAAAAAGATGAAGAAGTTGAAAGATTAAGATTACAAGCTGAAAAACAGAGAGAAAGAGATGAAGTAGAAAAGAAAGACCAATTAGTTAAACTTGAATTTTGGCTTAAAGGAGAAAATATTGGTAATTTATGGAGTGTACCTGTCCATCTTAGAATACTAAAGACTAAAGAATATGATTTTGTAGGAATTACAAAAATTGTTAAAGGAGTTGGTAGAATACCTACAGAAAAACATGTTATTTTAGTTGAAACTACTAAAGGTGCTACAGTTCCTCTTGAACATGCTAGATTACTTTATCTTAAATTTAAGCAATGTATTAAAACTAATACTATTTGGAAGCCTAATGGTAAATCTATTATGATTGGTGTGTATAAAATAGAATATATTGGTAATGAAACACATAGTCGCTTTGATAAAGTACCTACTATAATTTATGGAGATTGGTATATTAAAGCTGGTTGTCATTATATATATGAGGCTCAAATAGATGATTTTGTTAAACGTAATAATTTAAATTGGTAATATGAATAATATAGATTTTGATAAAATAGTAGATGACTGTTGTATTGCTATTAAGTCTACTTTAACTAATAAAGCTAAAGAATATGCTACTGAAGAAGATAGACTTCATAATTTTAAAGAAGGTGCTAGAAGACTAGTTGTTTCTCCTGAAGAAGTATTAAAAGGATTTCTATTAAAGCATGAAACATCACTTGATGATATATTAAATAGTATTAAAAAATATAATTATGTAACTATTCCTCATACAGATAGTAGTAACTTAACCGATAAGGCTTTAATAGATGAAAAAATAGGAGATATAATTAACTATTATATACTATTAAAAGCACTATTATATGAAAGATTAAAATGGTAAGTATAAATTAAAAAATGATTTAACATCTTGTAATGAAAAAGAAAGTACAACAATTTATAAATGATAAATTTGGAGATGTATATAATAAAATCAAAATGAGATATTCAGGTAAAGATAAGATATTATATATAGATGATGATAGATTTCAAGAAATTATAGAAAGTATTGCAATCGAATTTGGTAATACATTACCTTTCGGTGTGAATAAAAGTAACTAATTATAAATAAATATAAATAAACTAACATGGATATAAGAATTGTAAATAAAAGTGAAAATCCTAATCCGATGTATGCTACGGAAGGTAGTGCTGCTTGTGATTTACAAGCTAATTTACCAATGAGACCTATAGATTTCTATGATTGGCATGAGAAAGGTGATGGTGTAGAAATTAAAGAAGATGCTGATGGTAAGCATGATGTAATTGAGATATTACCTAATGGTAGAGCAAAAATACCAACAGGTATATTTATTGAAGTTACTCCAGGTTTTCATGCTACAATTAAATCAAGAAGTGGTAATAGTCTAAAACTTGGTTTAATGGTTCTTAATGGAACTGGAACTATAGACTGTGATTATCGTGGAGAAGTCTGTGTACTATTATACAACTCTGACAATAGAAATACTATTAGTATAACTCATGGTATGAAAATAGCTCAATTAGCTATTGCTAAAACTAATAAGATTGTATGGGTTAATGGTAAATTATTAAATAGTACAGCTAGAGGTAATGGTGGATTTGGTCATAGCGATAAAGTTAATGGAACTAAATTAGTTAATAGTCCTCAAAGTAGTCAACCTACTATAACTGAAGCAAAAGCAGTAGAGGTGCAAATTGTAAAATAAATTTTGTAATTAAATAGATAATAGAGCCTAGAAATAGGCTCTATTAGTATTTAGAAGATTCCCCCTTTGGAGGAAAATATGATATAATTTAAATTAAACAAATATGAGTAAAGATATAATAAATCTACCAGAAGGATGTAAAGCTTCTTTTTCTAAAAATACAATAATAATAAGTGTTCCTAATAATATAAGTAGTTTAATTAGAAATGAGAATATTCTTGAATTTGTGATTAAACCACCTCCTATAACTGATTACATAAATAAACTTATAACTCGTTATAATTGTGATACTAATACCCAATTTAGGTTACAGCATTATGGTATCAATGGTCTATCTAAATATGAAGCTATGCAAGTATTACAATTCATAGCTGATGATTTAAATGGAGATTGGAAAGTTGATTGGGATAATGTGACGTTAGTAAAATACTATATATGTTCATGTAATGGTAAATACAGTTGGGGTAACATTACTATTATTAACTTTGGTGTTCCTATATTTAAGAAAGACTTTGATGAAGTTATAACACATTATAGAGAATTATTAGATATAATATTTAAATAAAATATATGGCAAATTATAAAATAATTGTACCAGTTAATAGATTAGTTCAACAAACAGGTTATTATAGTTATGATGTTTATGCTGAATCAGGGGAAGAAGCTTTTCTTAAAGTTGTTAGAGATATTGATTATGATGATATAGAAGAAGATATGCAAAATGCTAGGGATTTTGATTGTGAAACTATTGATTGGTCTAAAGCTGTAATTAATAGAATATAAATAGA
>QGNH01000557.1_pt1 | contig 45797 bp, 75 predicted proteins | sample 1735481 | NCBI WGS metagenome assembly QGNH01 (sample SAMN09239004, study PRJNA386568) | Viral metagenome, whole genome shotgun sequencing project.
CTTGAAAATCCTTGGTTTCGTAAAAGTCGCGTGGCAGAATCCGGCCCTTAACGCCCATGCCGACAGTCTTGCTCATCGAAGATGACGCGGAAGGCCGCAAACGCATCGGCCAGCTTTTCGCGCGACACGAATGGAACGTCCTCGAAGCGGACGACGGTGCGCAGGGGATGGAGATCGCCTTTGCGCAAAAACCGGAAGCAATCATTTGCGATCTCTTGCTGCCGAAATTGAGCGGCCTTCAGGTTTGCCGCGCGCTCCGGGAAAAACTGACGTCGACCAAGATCATTATCACCGCCGGCCGCCATTACGACGTGGAGCGCTCCGTCATTTTGGACGCGGGCGGCGACGATTATTTCGTCAAGCCGCTGAAGTGGGAAAAACTGGAGAAGGCGCTCAAACGCAAACGCCGTCCGGCCCGGAAACTGACGCCGCGCCAATCGCGCGCGCTCAAGTTTCAGCCGCCCTCGACGCGCCTGAAGTTTTGGGGTGTCCGCGGTTCCATTCCCGTGCCCGGCCCTTCGACGATCCGCTACGGCGGCAACACGACTTGCGTCGAAGTGCGCACCGATAGCGAAATCATTATCCTGGACGCGGGCTCGGGCATTCGCGAGCTGGGGCTCGCGCTCGAGAAGGAATTCGACGGCGCGCCGATCAACCTCACCTTGCTCCTGACTCACACCCACTGGGACCACATCCAGGGGCTCCCGTTTTTTCTGCCCGCTTACAAAGCCAAGAACTCGCTCCGCGTTCTGGGATTCGAGGGAGCGCGCGCCGGCCTCGCCACCATTCTCGCCGCGCAAATGGAGGTTCCGTTTTTTCCCATAAGCTGGCGGGACCTCCCGGGCACGATCAAGATCCGGGAACTCAAGCGGATGAAATTCTCGATCGGCAAAGTGAAAGTGCACGCCCGGTTCTTGAATCATCCCGGCATCTGCGCGGGCTACCGGCTTTTCACCAAGGAAGGCTCCATCGCTTTCTTGCCCGACAACGAACCGTTCGAGCCGTTGAAACTAAAACTGGCCGCGCGTGATGGGACTCATCCGCATAGGGCGCGCGCGCAGGCGGCCGTCGCGCGCTCGAAGCTGGTCGACTTTTTGAAGGAGGCGGATGTCCTCATTCTCGACACGCAATACACCGACGAGAAATATCAGGAGCACGTCGGCTGGGGACATGGCGCGCTGAGCCGGGTGGTTTCGCTCGCGCTCGAGGCCCGGGTCAAAAAGTTGTTTTTGTTTCACCACGATCCCACGCACGACGACCACAAGATCGACGAAATGCTGGAGCGGGCGCGTCTTCTTGTGCTCGAGAGTGGCCGCCCGCTCGAGGTGGAAGCCGCCCGTGAAGGCGCCGAAGTTTGGCTGAGCGGAAAAGTCCCGAAGCGATAACGGTAGCGGCACTTGCGGAATCCGCCCGAACGCGCTTACGTCATCCGCCCGCGTTTGCCTCGTAGTGTAACGGTAGAATTTCTCAGCACACTCGCCGCCATTTATCACCCGGCGCGCACCACTGAAAGCCACTTTTTTACACTTTACGTTTGTGAGACCATCGGAGACTCTGCGCCCGTGGCCTCTCTCCGCAGGCATTCTCGCTCTCCGTTCTGGTACTTGCGCCGACGCGATCTTGATTCTGGCTCTTGGGTTGAGAAATCGACTGGGCTTCGCGCGGACGATCAAGCTGCGACCCACAAAGCTCAACGACTGGCGGAGCGAGCAAGCGTCGAGGAACAACGGATCGGCGGCCCGAACACTTCGCCAGCTTTCCTCGCATGGGTTCCCGGCTACATCTCGACTCACTGGACCGGCAAAGGCGATTCCAGAAGGCGTTACGGCGTAGCCTGGCAAGCCATCAAAGCGTTTCTGGCGGAGCAGGGGATCGTTTATCCGCGACAGGTCAGATATGCTCATGGCGGGGCGTATATACGCTGGCGAATGGCAACCAAAGTTCACGGTCGGGAGGTCTGCCACAATACGGCCCTGCTTGAAGTCAAATTTCTTTCGCAGTTGATAAACGAAGCCATCCGGCGCGAGTTCACAGAGTCCAATCCCATCGCGCGCCTCGGGATTGCTCGTGCTCCGCAGAAGTTGAAGCCGGAATTGACCGATGCTGATATTGCCAAAATCAGGGCGCGTCTCGCCAGCGAACCGGAATGGATGCGGACCTGTTTTGAAATTGCACTCTACACTGGATGCCGGTTTAGTGAATGCTCGATCCCGATGGAGAATATCGACTTGGACGGCGGAACTATTCGGTTGCGCGATGCCAAGCGAAAAGAGGACGACCCACGTAAGTATTTTACTGTACCAATTCACACGAAGTTGCGCGTGATCCTCAGTAATCTCAAACGTCAAGGAGGCGTCCGTACCTGCAATCTTTCGAGCGACAAGAATGGCCGTATTAACAGCTTCTTTCGTGCGTGCGGCGTCCAAGCCTCTTTTCACAGCCTGCGCGTCACGTTTGTTACCCGCTGTCACCGGGGCGGTCTTTCCCAAGTCGAGGCCATGCGACTCGTGAACCACTCCAGTTCCCTTATCCACAGAATTTATTCCCGGCTGAATGTTGAAGACGTGCGGGCTGCTCAGTCGAAGATTCCGCTGCCGTAACCCTGTCGAGATATTCGCGAACCCATGCCACACAGGTTTTCTTGCCGTAGAACCGGCAGCCTTTGCGCTTGAAATTATTGATCTCGTTCGGAGCGAGACCAATCTCAGGCGCGAGCTTCTTGGGGAATTGCAGCGTGTGTTCGCTCATGCCCATTTTGTCCCCTTGCGCTGACGGCCATTGAGTAATTTCATGCCGGGAATTTCGACGTGCGAAACAGTTTCCGATCACGCGGAGAAAGATTTTTGAACCAGCTCTGCATGGCGCCGATCCACACCATCAGGCTCAACCTGGAGAAGGCGTGACGGATGCGGGGGAAAGAAAGTTTGGCTTCGAGACTAAACCCGTCCTCCGCAAACGCTACCATCTGCATCAAGCCGTAATAGATCGCCTTCCCTTCCACCTCGGGGTTCTCTCGCAGTTCCCTTTGACGGGTCGATACGTAGGTGTGATACGTCGGGGAATTGCCGATTTCCGATTGGCGATTGGCGATTGTTTTCATTTGTCGGACCAACCGCGCATCACGAGGACGTAATCCCCTTTTTTTAGTGCGATGAGTTCCCCGTCATAAACGTTCCCGTTGCCATTAAACGGAGCATCGTCGAGGTCGTCTCCACTCTTGACGGTTGAAGAATCAGAAAGTCGTATCTCACCCACTTCTGTCATGTCGTCGTAAGAGAGCCTGCTGGCCTGTTCGCTCTCTCTGGCCTGCAAGACATATCCTTTCCCGACGATCACGCGGCCACCTCCGTTGCTCCGCCAAACCTGAATGGTTTACCGAACCCACCGCAGCCTGGATCGGTTTTCGGGCGAAATGGCTTGAGTGGATTCCCCCAAAAGTTTCGATCGATCGCGCACTCGACCTCCAGTTGCAACCGGTGCGGCTTCTTTTCCGGCATCCCGCAGGTCCGGTTTTGTTTCGCCGGCAGGATAGTCTTGAACTCCGCCGTCACCTTGCGCGCCGCCGCCTGCCGCTTCCACCGTGCCCGCAGTTTTGCCAGACGTTGCTCGTTCGACATCCGACCGCGTGGTTTGAAGAGAGTGGAGTTCATGGCTTGCCTTGGGGCGAGGGCGGTCATTTTACCTCGCAACGTTCTTTTTCTCTGGCGCGCACGTATCGCACGTCATGCTTAAAGATTTTGTGCGCAGACCATGTTACGTCGTTGCTGTCTATTTCGCAGCGCGGGGACGGTTTTTCGTCGCTGTCGCCCACCCACTGCAAAAAAATAACGTCAGGAATGGGCATTCTCATAACACCTCGAATACCGCGTCTCCTTCGAGCGTCATTCCGGTTTCATTGAGCGCAAATTCCGCGACCTTGGTTTCATCTCCGAGAGTGGCACGTAACGGACCGGTGTATGGTCTCAGCGCAGTGATGGAGTCACGTCCTGGACGCCACCAGACTTTGATGGTGTCGCCTATCTTTAATTGCGCAGTTGTTTTCATATTGGTGGTCATTGGCTCACTCCGTTCTTTATTTTGTAGCGGACGCGCTTGAAGTAGGCGTTGAAAATGTCTTGCGCTAGTCGTGATTTGGAAACCTCAAGATCGAAGGCGCGTTTCCTCAGGCGCTTCAACAAGTCGGGGGGGAGAGAGATTCCAGATGACTTCGCCTTTTCCGTTTCGGGGATTTTTACTCTTGCCATGCCGAACAGTAGTCAATAGTTGGTAAGTGTTGTCAACTATTTAAATTGACAATTGAAAAATTATCAATTATTCCTTGGTTTAATGAATCCGAAGAAGTCGCCGGACGAGAAGGTAGTGAATGCCGGAATCGGCCTACCGCCAAATCTCATTAAACGACTCGACAAAGAGAAGGGCGATCATTCGCGATCCAAGAAAGCAGCGATTATTTTGCGGGAGTATTTCGACGATCTGGACAAAAAGAAGCGCCCAAAATCCCCGGGTGACTCGTCCGGCACGAATCGTTTCATCCCCCGTGAACGTGCAAATTCAAACTGAACCCACAAACCCCAAACAGAAAGAACAACCATGAAAACCCTCAGTTACATCATCGCGGCGCTCCTCGTATCTGTTTCCCCTCTCTCGGCCGGCGGCGGCCACGTCTATACGCTGCTGATTCACGATTCGGATCAGGCGTTCAACGTGACCATTCAGAGGAATGAATACATGAAGGTTTTGAACTTCACGCAGAGTGGAGGCACGACGCCTGTCTTTGACCCCAGCACTGGCGGATTCGTAGTTACCTACGGTGCGATTGTCCTTTACCAAGGAGCGAATGGACTGCCCGGAGCGACGATTTTGAACGCGGTTGCGCTCTCAACTTCAACGCAGGTTCCGCACGAAGACACTTATATTGCCGGGCCAGCTGTCGTTTATATTGCCCCAGTTTCCGGCGCGGTTTTGGCCCTCAGCTATTTCAGAGGTTCGAATTGACCGAGATAATCAATATCCCGACTGAGGAAATAAAGTTCCTGATCCACCGCCCACGGGAAGAGGCGGAGTTCGCCATGATCGTGGACTCGATCCGCGAGGTCGGGATCTTGCAGCCGCTCAAGGGCATCGATATTTCGGATTGGAAACCGGCGGACCGGCGGCGGCCTGATGGAGGGCTCTACCGTTATCTCGCGGGATTTGGCGAGGGGCGCACCGCAGCCGCGCAGAGGCTTTACACGGAGACCCATGAAGCGCGCTGGCGTACCGTGCCGTTCATCGTGGTCAAAGTGCCAGTAGGCGAATTGCTCACCTGGTTCCTTAGTGAGAATTTCCAGCGCGAAAAACTGTCGTGGATCGAGATTGCCGAACTGCTCCGGGCGGATTTGAAGAGCGGGATGACGCCGGCGGAACTGGCGGCGAAGAATCACTACACGCTCAACCACGTCACGAAATTGCTCCGGGTAGTGGGCAAGGCGAGCCCGAAGGTGATGGATGATTTGCGCAAAATGACCGTGCAACAGGGGGAGACGTTGACCAAGCTGCCGCACGCGAGCCAGGAGATCATCGTCGAGACGCTCCACGAGCATGGGCTACACGGCTCGCAGATGCCCGCTGTCGTCCACATGGCGCAGGAGCAGGTGGCTCAGACCGGTACGCTCTCCAAGGCCGTGCTGGTGCGCGATATTGCCCGATTGAAACAGAACGTGGCTGATCAACGCAAGGTGCTGAAATTGAAACGGACGCATCTGGCGATTGGCCCACAGATTTACGGGGACGACATTTTGCAGGATAAGAAGTTCCTCGCGCTCTTGAATGAGCGGGGAATACCGTGGAAACCGTTTATGGAGGAGTGGAAGAAATGAAGGAAGTCGAGTTGACGGTTATCAGTTTATGGCAGCCGTGGGCGTCGTGGGTCGCTTGGGGCTGGAAGTCCGTCGAGACGCGGACGCATTGCCGTTTCTCCTCTTTGGTCGGACAGCGGATTGGTATTCACGCAGCTAAGAAGTGGGACCACGATGCGCTTAAAATTGCTGAGAGATATTTAGGCACGGGCCAGGTCAAGCAAACCGTCTCGCTCGGTTACGAGCCGCCGCAGGGTATCCTCTGCACGGTTTTCGTTTTGGCGCATAAGCATTGCGAAATGTCCGACGGTGAAAATGCTTTAATCGAATGCGAGACTTCGCGCTATGGCTTATTTCTTGAGGCGATTCATCGAATCCAGCCGCCGCTGCGCTGCAATGGGCGGCAAGGAATATGGAGGGAAATCTGTCCGGCTCGCGTTCATGGCTCTTACGTGGGTGGAATTTCGTATTCTCAACCAGCCCTCTTATGACCACCGCCCCAAAGCAGAAGTGGCGCGAGGTAGCGATCTCGCTGATCGATGTCCCAAAAGAATACGTCCGCAAACAGCCGAATGAAGACGCGGATAAATCGCTCTCGGCCTCGGTAAAACTCTCGGGGATCATCCAGCCGCTCGCCGTTGTCCCGAACGGGAAGGGCGGATTCGATCTCGTTGATGGAACCCGCCGTATGGTCGCCGCGGAAGAGAACGGGCTGGGAACAGTTCCGATCATCGTGAATCACCCGCCAAAGGGAACGACCGGCAAAGCCCTGAAAGCCTACCGGGACCGGCTCCGCCAATTCCTCAATACGAAGCGGCAAGACTTAACCCCCTCGCAATGGGTAGAGGTAGTGGCCGAAGCGCAAAGGATGTTCAAGCTCAACAACAAAGAGATGGCCGCACTCCTCCAGGTTGACCCGGCGACGATCACGAATCGGAACCGAATCAAGAATTACGCAGCACCGATCGTGGCTGCGATTGACCGGGGCGACATTACGTTGCACCACGCGCAAGCCCTGGATGGTTTGAAGCCGGGCGCGCAAGTGAAGGTATTTGAGAAGATGCGGAATGATTTTGTTAGGGTAAGCGGGCGCGTGTTAAAGGGGCTCGTGCGGGAACAGTTCAATCCGAAATATTACCCGAGAATGTGGGCGGATCCGGAGAAAAGCACAAAACGGATTCGGGGGAGCAAGGCAAAACGAGAGCGCCTTATCGAAGCCCGCGCGCCATCCTTGAAAACACGGGCTGAACTCGACCGGCTATTAAACGACGTGGAGATGTGGCAGACGGAGTTTGAGGAGAACCGAAAAGAGATCGAGCGCGCGAATCTATTGATCCGGTTGGTTGGACCGATTCACCGGGCCGTTTCCAATGATGAGACGTTGCTCGATTATGTGGCGAAGAAGTGGCCGATGCACCTCCCGGCGTTGGAGAGGTTCAGTGAGTTAGTTTAGGCGAGCGCCAGTCCCGGAGTCACGTCGCACCGCGTTTCGATCAGTTTCACGTATTCGGAGTTGAGTTCGATCAGCACGGCCTTGCGGCCCAATTCCAGCGCCACCATGCCGGTTGTGCCGCTGCCGCCGAAGGGGTCTAGGATTGTGTCGCCCGCCTTGCTACCGGCGAGGATGCAGGGCTTTATTAGGTCGGGTGGGAATGTCGCGAAGTGAGCGTCTGGAAATGAATATGTCGGAACCGTCCAAACGCTTCGCTTGTTGCGCGTCAGGGATTCAGTTTCCGTGTACTCAACTTCCTGCGCGCGACCGTCGCGTTGAATAGTCCCGTGAGCCCCTTCGCTTGTGTCCCATCCTGCGGGCTTGCGTTGTTTCTTTCGCGCGTTCTCGATGATGCGGGTTTTCACGCTCGAAGGATTCTGCACGCCGGCGGTTGCATAATCTTTCAAGCCCAGCCCATCGTAACCCTCCTCGATTTGCTGCATCATTGAATCGCTTACCGGCTCCGCTATCGCCTCTGCATCGTAATAATACCGCTGGCTCTTGGTGAGCAGGAAGAGGTATTCGTGCGACTTAGTTGGCCTATCTGTGACGCTCTCCGGCATGGGATTCGGCTTGTGCCAGATGATGTCGCTTCGGAGATACCAGCCGTCAGCGCGGAGGGCGAATGCGACCATCCACGGGATACCAACCAAGTCCTTCGATTTACACATACCGTTTGCTCCACCCCGGCAATTAGCGCCAAGATTTTCACCACGCCTTGTTGCCAGAGATCCGCGATTCGTTCCCTGCTTATCGCCATCTCGGATTGCGCCCGAATTTCCCTTGTTGCCTTGATTGTAGGTGTCCCCCAGATTCAACCAAAGCGTCCCATCATCCTTGAGGACCCGACGCACTTCGCGGAACACCTGAACCATGTTGCAAACGTATTCTTCCGGCGTCTTTTCGAGGCCGAGTTGTCCGGCGCATCCGTAATCACGCAGACCCCAATAGGGTGGACTGGTCACGCAGCACTGAACGGAGCGATCTGGCAGCTTGGTCAACTGCGTTATCGCATCGCCATTCAAGACTGTGAGGAGCGGCTCCATATCTCAATTCACCCGTCAAACGGGAAACACGTCATAGATGGTGGTCGGCGCGAGCAGGCCCCATTCGCGAGCCTGTTTCTTGTTATCGTGCGGCCAATTCCGGCAACCGTAGCAGCTCGGCCGGAACCCTGGCACCCAGCAGAGGAGCCGTCCAAGGCGCCCGCGGTGATGATGAATTTCTGTGGCACAGTTAATCTGGATGTTTTCGGAATGCTCCCTCCGCACTTTGCAAATCTCGCAGAGCGAATTTTCCGGCCGCAACAGGAACGCGGTCGTCAACGCGAAGTAAACCTTGAACCGGCCCCGCAGTGCGCGACTGACTTTCTTCAATGGCTTTCGCTTCAACTCTCTTCCGCCTTCACGCTTGCCGTTCCATGCAAACCGCGTCCCCTGCTTTTTCAGCTTCCGAATGTAGGAATCTCGGATGGAAGTTTTTCGGTTGGGTCCGGTTCGCTCCCGATCGTGTGGTGGGAAATGTGGTCGCGTGATTGGTAGTGCGCTCGGAAGTAGCATCGAATCGCTCTCCGCCAGCGTTGTAGCGATTCGCGTAGCCATTTCACGCTGCGATTGCCTTGCGGAGATCGGACACCCTTGCGAGCCAGCCCTTCAAATACCGCTGGCGTAACGTTAACCGGAGCGAGCGGTAGTGGCTCTCCCGGGCAATCAGGTAACGCTCTACGCCGACGATAGAGGATGCTTTGACTGCCGCGATGCTCTTCGGACCTATGAACCCATCAGCCGTCACGCCTACCACCCCCTGCAGCGCAGGGACGGCCCACCCTTTGCCGAGATTCACCGCGGCATCGAACACCGCCAGATCCCATGGCGCCCCAAGATCATCGCACCGGCAGCGCGTCCACTCGTCGTCGTGGTAAATCTGTCGAGCCTGTTCGAGCGTTAGGTCGCAAACTTTGATGTGCGGATGTGAACGCTGGTCGATTCCATATTTTGTATCCCCGCCCGGGTCGTTCGGATCGTGCTCGCAACGGGCTTGACCGTGCGCGTCGTATTCCGTCTCGTGCTCGAGAACGAAGGCGATGCAGGTCTGGAAACGATCCGTCATGCGCAAAGCTGGTTCGAATCGAAATACACCTTCTTGATGAGATACGCGCTCGGTCCGGTGGAGAGTCCGCTAATCAGGCCGATGCGATCCCCAGGCTTGATCGGCAATCGCTCCGGTTCTCCGTCGTGATGGATTGGAGGAAATGTTACCCCACAACACGCGCAGTCTCCATTTTCGGAAACGATGTGACTTTCGATTTTCATTGTTCGCCTTGAAAATTCCCGGTTGACGCGGCCAGAATAATGAACCCGACCAGCAAGGCAAACACAGTGAAGATGCCGATTTTGAATAGGGTGAGGAAGATGTTCATTTATGTAAATTCGAGCGCGCCTGTTTTATGAAGCTTCTTGGATAGAACTCGGATTCCATCGCTGCATGTTGAAATGCAATCGCTCGACTGGCAGCTGCGGTTCGCCCGCCCGCTTCAATCGTTGTCTAAGGTTCTTGATCTTGCGCATCAAATCATCGTGTTCACTTTGCGCGATGCGCCGCTGAATTTCGATTGTCTTAAGGCCGTTCATGCGTCGATCACCCTCCTTGGCCCATTCTGCGAGATAAGTGAAAGGATCGACGGTGAATTTACAGTGCTCGCACGTCACCGTTCGTTTCACGGAATCGACAATGACTTGCTTGTGGACTCCGAAACACGGGAACAATTCGGCATCTTGTTCCTCCCCCCTGATGCACACTACGTTATCCATGCTCGGGTCGATTGGAATAATGTTGTCAACGTCGATTATCATTACCATTGTTCCTTGAAATGATCGTGCTTGTTTAAGCTGGTTCCTTGCTACCGCCGCCACCTGCTTTTCTTGCTCCCGGAAATATACTTCCGTTATCTCGTCCTACGGCTACGGGGCCGAAACTTCCTCGTCCCGGCCACCGGCCATTTCTGGAGACTGGGTTGTCCCGATAAAATTGACGGCACTTCCGTTGCATCCGCCAGCGTTCAATAAATCCGATTTTCATTCGCCTTCCTCGTTGTAATTGTTCCGCATCGTGGGAGATGGGCCGTCCCAAACGCTACCGTGCGGTTTGTTGACGTGGCTCGGGCCGGATGATGGCGCATTGTAGTTGAATTGACGGAAGCCTTCTATCACCCCGCAGGATGAGAAGAGGAAGGCGGTTGCGATGATGTAAAGAATCTTCATGCTGGCGCTGAAACACCCGCTGCGCTATCGGACTTCAACCCGCTGGGGGCAGAATAAGGTTTGAGGAACTTACGTGCCCGCTTTACGGCTTTCCACCATTTGCTTCCGTCGATGCAGTAATGATCGCAATGACCTGCAACCGCTTCGGCTTCGTCATTCGTTACGGCGCGAAGATGAGCGAGTAAATCCTTAATTTCCAACCGCCGATCTTCGCATAGCATTTCCAAGCAGCGTTTACTGGACGACAACGCGCAATATCTCGCCGCCAGTGAATTGCTTTTGCGCTCCTTCTGTCCCTTGCGGGTGTTTGGTATCACGGCTCTCGGTTCCCCTGAATAATTTTTATCCCCTTCGCGAGTATCAGGATAGCGATCCCAAGCGCAACCTGCCCTGAATTAATCTCAAACAACCACGGGCCAAGGTAGGCAAGCACAGTTGATTCCTTTTATCGCGCCATACGCAGACCAGCGCGAAGATGACGGCAAGCGCGACGCACCCGAAGATTTCGTAAACGATGCCGTCCATTATCGTGCGGCCACAATCTCGAAAACCGGATGTAGTTCGACGCATGTCGCGCGCCAATTATTTTTCCCGCCCGGATTCGTATTCTCCGCGTTCTGCTTGTGCTCTTCGTCGAAAAAGATGTCCCCGGTTACCGTCACTTTTTTGTGCAACAGCGCTTTCAAACTCGCTTGATTAATACCTGCCTTGCGTGTGTGCGGCGTCACTTCCACGATCACGTAGCGCCGTCCATTCCCGAAGTCTTTCGGGTCGGCCACGAGTGCGATGTGCGTGTCACGATTCGGTAAATCTGCCGCGTGACAGTTGCAGCTTTCAAGACCGCCCGGTTTCACTTCCGCTACGTAGCCCGTGACTGTAGCGCCCTTCGCTGTCGAGAATCTTTGCGCGTCGGTTCCAGGCTTCAGGATCGCCGCCAGCGTGATGGATGAATCAACCGCTAGAACTGAGCCCTGCCGGTTCTTGAGCACGTCCAGAGCCGATACGCGCGCGTTCTTGGCGTCACCTTGTGGTGGACATGGCGCGGCGAGAATGCGGGTCGCCAATAGGCAGAAAAGAATTGCGCGGTTCATGTCTTTTCGATCTCTGCCATTTTTGTTCCGGGTTGTGGAAGCTTGATTGTGATGACTGCCACGACCTGCGCTCCGTCGATTCGATCGAGCGCGGCCTCGACAATCCCGTTCACGCTTTTCAAAGAGGCTTGCACTATTCCATCCACGCGATCCTCGAGTTGTTGCAGAACCGGCTCAAGCGCGCTCGCAATCTCTGGCGGAAGTTTTTCGAGTCCGAACATGGCTCACAGGGTTCCAAATTGTCTGGTCACGCGGAACAAACTGCGGAGAGTTGATCCGAGGCCGAACTTTTTGATGATCCCGCGCAGTGATTCGTCCAGGCTCGGAGCTTTGCGTAACTTCGGGTTCGACTTTTTCACTTTAGAAATCCGAGTGTCCACCAATCCCGACCGTCTCGATTCGCTTCCCGGTTTTCTTGTCTGTCTCGAGCGAGGCCGTGGGTCGGATGCTGCTGAATAATCGTTTCCAGAACGGCCGCGGATCTTCTGCCGGCGGGTCCGGTGAATCATCCTTTGGCATTGGCGTCACCGTGTCGAATTTCAATGGATCGCCCATCGGCTACGGGCCGTTAGATACCGTTGATGGTGAAGGCGTGGGGACCGGCATAAGATCGGCCCCTTTCAAAGCAGCGGCGATAGCAGCCGCGCGGTTCACCATGTCCACAGTCTTTTGTGAGATGGGCGTTTTAGAAGGAATCTGCGCGGCGATCGCGGCCCCTACGCCTGCGATGCCAGGGCTGTTCTGCACAACGGCCGTAGGCACTTTCATACCGACGTATCCTTGCAGGACGGCTGCGAGCCCGGAGAGGCCTGCGCTGGCGAGTGCTCCGGCTTGTGGGCCACCGTAATAAGTCGCGGCGGCTGTCCCGGCGATGCTGGCGAGAGTTTCGGCACTGGTAATGAATGCCTGTTGCTGCGGTGTAACGTTCGCGCAGCCGAAAGCGATCAAGCAAAGAATGGAGAGTGCGATGTTTTTCATAGTGGATTTCTTAGACGTTGATGTTGACCGGGAATTGTTGCGCCGCCCGTCTCTGCTCAGGCGGCGGCTCAACAGCGGCGGACGGGGTCGCCAATGCGACTTTCGTCACGTCGGAACTAACGGTGGCGATATTGGCGGATTGGGTATCGAGGCGGTTCGCTTGCGCTTGCTGGCGCCCTTTGAGTGATTCGATCGCTTCGCGGACCTGGGCCATGAATGGCGAGAGTTTGGCAACGGCCACTGTGACGACGCCGGCCACAACTACAATCGCTCCCACCCATCCTATTGCGGCTGCTTGAAATTGCTCAGGGGTCATAGCGAGGAAAGTCATGTCTCAATCTGCCGTCCCGTTGAAGGGAAGGCAAGCACTAAATTATGTCTCAATCTTTCGGGTTCAATTCCTTCGCTCGTCTCCGCAGCGGATCGCTCGGGGTTGCGGTCGGCGGCGGCGTTGGAGTCGCGACTACTGGCGGGTCAGGCTCATCTGCTTCGTCGATCGGAAATGTGGTGGGAGAATGATAGTGGCGAACGTGATGATGTCTTTTCGGCTTTGGCGTTTCGCAGCCGGCAAAGGCAAGTGCAACCAAAAGTAGCGCGCGGATCATTGCTTGGGATGCGCTTGGTTTTCCAGAATCAGGTGGCTGAGATTGTCGCTCGTTTTTTGGGCCACTAGCGCAGTCGCTTTCGCCTCTTCGGCTGCCTTTTCAATCCGGTTGATCGCGTCTTTCAATGTTGATCCTGAATCGCTCTTGAATTGCTTTGCCATGTCGAGAATTACGCTGTGATATTCTGAGATGTCTGCGACGAGCTTGGACGCCTTGATGAGCAATTTCGAAATCGCTACCAGCGCCCCGAGCCCTATCGCGACAGAAGTGATCCATGCCAGTGAAATGGAAATCGGAAGGTTGAAGCTGACTGGAACCGGATTCTCATGGATCGGGACGACCGTGGGAGGCACAACGTCTGCGGAGGTCATGGCAGCGAAAATGGCGATACAAAAAGCCGCGCCCATCACCATACCGATGAGATCGCCCCAGGGTGGAACGTATTTCCGCAACGCTGAGATTATGGAAGGGGAGAGCATAATTAGCGGGTGCGCAGCGTGATGATGCGGAAGTCGATGGAGCTGCCGTTTTTGTTTTGAAGCGTCAGCGTGCCTGCACTGTTATAAATGTTCACCTTGCCCGATGTGTTGATAGCTGCGGAGAACGCATTTTCTCCGCTTTGAAATCCGATAACAGGTGCGCCGCCCCCACCAGGACAACCGATAACGGCAAATCCTCCAGTCACTGTAGTGTCGCTTATTATCAAAAGCCCCCCGAAGGCAACTCCGGTAAGCGCAGTTGTTACATTGTTCGCCACAGTGAGGACCGATCCGGTGCTTGAATCCAACGTTACCCCGGAGCCATTGCTCGGCACGTAAACAGGGCCAGTCATTGTGCCACCGGCTTTCGGCAGCGCGTTGTCGGCAGTTGTGCCTTGCGTGGAAGTCGCGTAAGCGGTCGAAGCGGTGTAGGCAGCCGTTCCGAATGATCCACCGGCGGCGCTCGTAAGACTGCTCCCCGTCACTCCACTTGCCAAGGATGATCCAGTAAGAGTTCCGGCCGGGGCCACCACCGCAGCAGTCGTGATTCCTGTGGTGCGCCCTTTCACATCAATCGTAATCACTGGTATGGCCGTCGAAGAACCCGTTGTGCCCGCCGTAGCTACGCTGGGAAGTGTCCCCGCTGCGGTGACGTTCCCGGACCCGTCGAACGAAGGTGAAGTCCATGCCAGGTCGCCAGTGATCGCTAAAGTCCTACTGGTCGCGAGAGTTGCCGCGCTGCCCGTGGTGCTTTGATTGAGAGTAGGGAAATCTCCCGCAACCGCGATTGAAAGCACGCCAGTTGTGGTCGTGTTTTTTACGATGCCCGTGCCAAGGGCTCCCAAGAACTGCGCCGAAGAGAGTCCTGTATCAGCGGTGCCTTGGACAACAAACTTGTTTGCGAAAGCAACGTTCGCGGAGCCGTCAACGGAATTGCCAGCAATATTTCTCGCAGTCGTCCATTTAGCTGCACTGCCCGTGATGCTGGTAATGTCCGTGTTCGCACCACTGGCGGCGTAGCTTCCGCTGGCCTGTGCGCCGATGTCACTCAAAACTTGCGCGGGAGTGCGAAAACTAACCGTGTTATCAGCCGCGACTTTCGGGAAGCTGATCGCACTCGGGTTGGCAGCACTGAACAAATTCCAGCCGACAGTTGTTTCATCGGTCAATAGTGCCTTGAAATTCGCCATTGTCGGAGTGGCCGTGAAAGTGTCGTATCCACTCGCGCGGGTTATCGCCGCCCATGAAGCAAGGGTAGCTGCATGTGCTTCGACATTCGTGCCGATAACCAACCCGAGCGTCGTGGGAGTCACCGCTGCGGCTGCCCCGGCTGCGTCATACGCACTTGATGCGGTGGTAGCTGCCGTGCCAAGTCCGAGCGCGGTGCGCGTGCCGGATTGGTCGGTAAAGATCGGAGCTACTGTAAACGTTTGCGCCAGCGCCCATGTGTGAGCGGCTGGTTGCGCAGTCGCGAGAGTAAGAGCGGTCGCGCCAGTCACGTCGCCGGTGTGGGTGGCGTTGCTCACCAGGCCTGAGTAAAGCGAATTGACGGCGTTATCACCCGTGTTTGTGCCGCTGCTTGTGCCGCTGAAATTTGAGGCGCCAAACGTGCCTGGGATCGTAGCGTTCCCTGTTTGGTCAACGTCGAGGAAGGGCGTAAGCGTCGCTGGATTCGAAGACGCTGGAGCATGGTAAAGCGTGAAGTGCCCTGTGCTGGCCGACGAGTTCATAAGAAGCAGCCAGCCAGGCAAAGTTACATCCTCAAGATTCCAGTTGCCGCCCGAGAAAAGTAAATTCTGCGTCAGATCCGTTGAATTGTTAGCGGAGGACCAATGGGCGCTTGTTGAGCCCGAGGAATTAGTTACGATGCCGGTGAAAGTAGGAGCGGCCAGATTCGCTTTGAGATTGAGCGCGGTTTGTTGCGCGGTCGAGACAGGCTTGTTTGCGTCGGTCGTGTTGTTCGCGTTTCCCAAACCCACATCCGATGCTGTGACAGAGACGTTTCCGCTCAAGGCGTGTCCGTTGACGGTAGTTGTTTTGGGAACTAAACCGCTCAGGTCTTGGTCGCCAGTGTTCGTGCCGGTGCTGGTTCCCGAGCCGGACGGAGCACTAACATCGGCTGCCGTCACCGCGACATTGCCGGAAAGAGCATGGCCGTTTACGGTGGTGGTTTTAGGCACCAACCCGCTCAAATCCTGATCGCCGCTATTCGTTCCGCTCGTGTTCCCAATCACGGTGCGCTGCGCATCCGTAACGTATCTCTTATCCGTGGAATCCGCGATATCCGCAGTGGTAGCATCCGTGCCGGCAGTGACCAGTCCTTTTGTGTCGTAAGTGATTTTCGTTTTCGTTGAGGAAACAATCGTGCCGTTCGCGTTAACTTTGAGGTTGAGGGCCGTCTGTTGGGCAGTGGAAACGGGCTTATTCGCGTCCGAAGTGTTATCGGCATTCCCAAGTCCGGTTTGCGTCTTGGTGACGGAGTGGGGGTTGTCTGTGCGGGCCGCATGGGTGGCGGCGATGGGCTCGGTAACATCTGCCTTCCCTGCCAATGAGCTGTCCACCGCGAGCCCGTTACTGAACAGCTTCCCATTGCCGAACTTTACGTCGCCCGTATTCATCACGTTCCGGGTCATGCTGTTGATGGTGAGCGATTCCTGCGCGAACGCGGAAGAGAGACCGAAGAGGAAAATAAGGAAGAGCTTTTTCATCTGGTCCGCAAAGTGATGATACGGAAATCGATTGAATTGCCTTGCTTGTTTTGGAGAGTGAGCGCGCCGCTGTTATTATAGATGTTCACGGTCCCGGAATTGTTTAACGTGTTAGAGAAACTGGAGGCAGTCTGTGAAACTAGGACGGGCGAACCGCCGCCGCCGGCGCAAAGATAAATCGCGCTATCACCCGTGACTGTGACGGCGTGGACGATGAGCAGACCTCCAAATGCCACGCCCGTCAGCACACTCGATGCATTGTTAGCCACCGTGAGGGGGGCGCCCGCGCTCGCGTCCATTGATATGCTCGAACCGTTAGCTGGCACCCAGTTTGAAATCCCGAGCAAGAATGGATTCGGATAGTTTAGCGACCAACCAGCCGGCAACTCACTCGAGGAACGCGGGACGCGGTGCGGCCCATCATTCGCGAGTTGAATGAGCGGTGAATTTCCCGCGCCCATTGGATCAATCCTGTTGCCCGTAAAATCGAGAGTGGAAGTAGCTCCCGCGCTTCCATTCTCCACGTAGAGCAGTGGCTGCCCATAATCGCCGCCACCGTCCTTGTTCCCACGGCAAATAGAATTCCCTTCAAGGATAAGATGATTGACCGAGCCGTTAGAGCCAGTCATGTGGAACATGCTGACATCGTGCGTAGTGTTGCTGTCTTCTATGGAGCTGTTAGTGACGCTCAGAAGCGGACTCCGGCCGGATTCCCCGGCGCTATCAAATGCCAGAATACAAAATGAATAATTCGATGGACTGGCACCAAGGAGGGAATTGGCAACATATGTTTGCCCTCCGGTGAGATTAAAGCCAACCCCCGAAGTCGCGCCTGAAATAGCATCGTCAAACGAAATGAACCAGCAATTGCTGAAAAATGTTTTCCCGGTGTTAATCGAGATGCCGTGGGTCTGATCAAAGACCGTGTTGGAGACGTAAACCGTCCCTTGCGCAACATTCGCAGCACCCTTATTCCGAATGAAGTTTCCGTTATAAAAGAGCGAGTTGGAAATGGTAAGCCCGTCAGCTTGCCCGATGACGAAGATGTTATAGGAAGCGTTGTAGGCAATCGCTCCGTTTTGATTATTGGTTCCTCCGAATATCCAGCCCTTGACGCCATCAACCGCGATGCAATTTGCGGTGTAATCGACGTTAATTCCTCTGTTGAAGGCAGAGAACCAAAGCCCATTGAAAGAGCCGCCACCGGATCGATAACTGGCGTTCAGGTTCGCTGTCCCCATCGTGTTGGTAACGGCGTTCCAAGCACGCTCGATCGTGACATCCTTGATGCTGACAAGGCCGGTGCAATCGAAATAGATCGCGTCTGGATAATGACGCATGTCGGCAATATGCGGCGAATCCGGCTGGTCGAATAGAATCGACAAATCCTCCACTGAATATTGGCGCCGCGCAGTGTCTGGGAGCGCCGTTGTTCCGATGAACTGGAACACTCCATTGCCGGAAGTGGTAAAGGTATTCGGAATATGGATTCGGGTGATGTCCCTACCGGCCCCGCGAACCGTAATATGTTTGTTCGTGACAGTTACCGGCGACAGAAGGGTCCAATCACCGGCCGGGATGAAAACTACTCCGTCTGAAGCTATCGCCGCGACAGTCGCGTTGTAGGCTGCGGTGATGTCGGTGCTAATCAGCGAGAGATCGCCGTAAGCTGTGATGTCATAGACCTGCTGGCCTTTGTCCCTGACCTTGCCCATGAACTTCAAGGAGGGCGCAATCTCAAGAAGCAGGCTGCCGTCCTCTAGGTTTACGGTGTGGTCCTTGGTGTTGAACTGGACTTTGCCGCTGCCGGCCGCGAAAGCGGGCTTCACACAAAGGATGCAAAGGATCACAACAGTGAGGAGTTTTTTCATCCTTGCCGCTCCCAGTGTTTGTTATTCGTTCCGGCGTCGTAATCAAAGCCCGCTACCTGGCCGGTCGGATCGTCCACGTCTGCCGCGTCAGCCTTGAGCACGAAAGTGTTGAGCACGTCGTTCAAATCGAAGTCGTAGCGATACCCGAGGGATTTTTCTGCCATCGTGATTCCGCTCAAAGGGTTGATGCCGGTAGTCAATCCTGAGATGGTATTGCTCCAGGTGAATTGCGCGGCGCCGAGTAGCGCGCTCACCGATGTCTGATAGCCAAGCAGTGTAGACGAGAGAAGCGTCGCGGTGTTGATGATGTTCCGAGAGACTTCCACTTCGTCGGCAAAGATCGTCCGCGGATCTTCACCGGGGAATTGCAGTTGCACCTGGAAAGGCAACGTCAGCACCTTTTTCGTGTTCCCGACAAACGCGAGATAGATGCCGCGCACGTTGAGCGCGAGCGTGCCTTCCACGCCCATCGGCACGACCAGTTGCGCCGGGTCGATAGTGATCGGATTAACCGCGCCGTTTGCGATCTTCTTGAGCGTCCACGAGTTGTTAGCTTTCTTCGCGGCGACGTAATTCGCGCCGACCAGCGTTTGCAAATCCTTCGTGGAAATGTCGAACGGAACTTCCGTGAAGGTTACGCCGTCGTACGTCAAGTTGAACTCCCCGTCGTAAGGGAGCGGGTCGAGCGTGAACCGTTGAACGCTCTGCAATCCGCTCGTGCCGACTTGCACTTGTTCGACCGCGTATCCCGGCGACGGGAGCGGGTTCGCAGGATTACTGAAAGCGTAGGGGTTCTGGGTGAACTGAATTAGCTCGATTTGTTGGAGATCGTCCGTCCCTGTCTGAATAAGCGACACCGTCCCAACCGATGGAGGGGACAGCCGCCCCGGATGAACTTTAATGGATGCGGTTGCCATCTTAGAGCCCCTCCACGCGCACGAGGTTGACCGCGTTGAGCACCGGATCGTAGTCGGTGGTGCGGATGACTCCCACGTCGATATTAGTGATGGCCGTGCCAGCCTCAAGCCGACATACATCCATCACGCCGCCGATGACAAAAACGAAAAGCGAGTTGAGCGCCGCGCCGATCGTCGCCGTGCCATCCGCTTTCGTGGCGCCCCCGCCGGTGTAACCCGTCACAAGTGGCATCGGGTAAATCCTCGGGGTAGTCGAGCGGAGCAAAGTCGCCGGGATACTGCCTTGCGTGCCTGCCTCGTTCCACGTCACTTGCACGAGACCGGGGCCGGGAATCTCCACCGTCACGCCGCCCTGTGCGATAACGCCGGGGAGTAGGTTCAAAGCCGTCTCAATCGCCGCGGCATCGTCAATCGCGACCGCGGCTGTTACGTCCGAGCCCACCTGGAAGAACGCCGTCCCTTTATCTGGCACTTGATCTGGCAACCCCATTGCCGCACGGACTGAGGCCGTCGAGATGTCCACTTCCGTGAACTCGACCGCGCCCGCATCGGACGGATCAGCCACGCGGATCGTGAGCGGTTCGCCGTCGTTACGTATCAATCGATCGAGCCGCGCCGTGGACGCCACGAGCCGCCCGCCGATCTGGGCGAGCAGTCCCCGCTTGCTCGGGTCTTTGCGGTTGATGATGAGTTCCATCGGTCTGTCGCAATTATGCGAGAAATTTCAAAAATGACAAGACTCGTCTCAATTCTGCGAAAACTATGGCTTGGGCGCGTTCACATTCACTATGCAAAGGGTCGCGTAATTCGCACCGATGCCGACGAGGACGATGGTGAGATAAGCCCCGGATGGCAGTCCAGCAATGTCAGCCAATTTTCCCACCTGACCGGCTGCCCCCCACGACAGGACCGCGATCTCATGCACCGCGAGCGTGAACCCCGGCTTGAATTTCGTGTCGGAGCGGACAAAGGAAAAATCCTGCCCCGGAGCAGCGTCGTTCAATGCCCATGCAATCGATTTGTATGCTGGCGCCGCTCCATTGGCTATCGCCGGCTGCCAAGTGCCGTCCGGGAGTTGGTAAATAAGTGGAGCGGTCCTGGCAATCGCAACTGGCGATCCAGAGGAACTGACGATGCCCGTTTCGAGCGTTGAGTTATTCGAGCGAAGGACGTTTGCAGCGGTAATGGAGTAATCGGCCATAGGATTTCTAAGGAACGTTTGTTCCTGGTGGTTGGTAGTCTGGAGGCGGTGTGCTTCCGCTTCCGCCTGTGTCTGCGGAGGCGGATGTCGTTGCCTTGTTGTTTATCAGTGCGTCAGCACAAAAAAGCTTCCATTGCGCCTGTCGCGCGGCAGTGTCGGCGTCGGACCAAGCAAGATAGGCAGGGAAAGCGTAATAAATTTCGTATGCGTTAACTGCGGTTATCACATCTGGACTACGGAGTCTTGCCAGCATGTCATCCGTTGGGTGATCCAGATAGGTCTGTAACTGCGCTAGTTCGTAGGAATTGAACAAGCTTGAATCGGGAGGCAACAATGAGATTTGCGATGAGTGAGTCCAGGTCGTCGGAGTCGTTCCGGTCGCGACGAATATCACTCCGGTCGTATTCGAAGCAGCTCCGACGTTCGTGAAGCTGTCCCCCGAGACAAATAGGAGAATCGAATAGCGCTGTCCAACAACTAATGGCCCGGCAGTTTGCACTGGGGCAGGCGGTGAGACATGCCGAAACCACGCCGGCGCTATGGATATTTCCTGTGCGGCGTTGTATTGACGCTCGTAAAGTGTCGCGGTGAGGTTCGTTGCCATATCACAAGATCGTTAAGTCGATTCCCTTTCGTGCTAGCGCAGCGACCAACCCGGAGCAATCGGCTACCCATCCGCCGCCGTTCACGTAAACGTTTATCAAATGCGGATGAGATGAAGTGGCTTGGTAAAGCGTTTCCACATCGTCAATGAGATTATCGGTCCGTCGCCATTCCGTCCTTATGTCGTCTGGAGGAGCGCCCAGCTTTTCTGCTTTCATTATATTTTGATCTCCCAATGGGTTTTCATCCAGATGTTGCCCATCCAACGAGTGAGTAAATCATCTCGGGCTATGGTGGTGGTGCCATAGGCGAGATTCACGTAGCCATCAAAAAGCGTGAAACCTCCTCCGAAGACCACAGCACGCGGCAAGCGAGACAATGAAATCAATTGAGGAGCAGTGGTGCGGATAAAGGTGCGTGTTCTTGTCGCGGTGCGATTTAAGGGATAGCTCGCAATTGCAGCCTGCCCCCCGATGGTGCCCGTGATCTGCCAGACGTAGTTGATCTCTTCGTAGTCAACTAACGTGGGCGGAACCTGTGCCCAGATCAGTTCGAAATTCACCAAGTCTGCCCCGCCAACGTCTTGATCCGGTCCTATTCCCACGATACCCGCGGAGCTGTCTCTCGGACACGCTGCGTCTAGTTCCCAAATTTGACGAACGGTGCGCAAAGCACGCCAGGGCTGCCGATAAACTATTACGTCTAACGCCTCTTCAAACGGGTGTTCGGTCTTCAACACAGCTATAGGCCATCCGTAGGGTGCAGTGTGATCCCCGTCATAAATGATTCCGGCGGAACTTGAAGGCGGTGGTATCGGGGGAGTTCCTGCAGTCCCGACAGATCCCGGTCCACTGCCGTCTGTAGAAGTAAGTTGGAATTGCGCGGCGTAACTGCCGTTAATTAGAACCTCCAAATATGCAGGAGCGTTCGCGGTAAGGAATAGGTCTGTGAAACTTCCGTTAGTCAGCGGCACCGAGACATTCCATCCGAAAGCATAGTGGATATTCGATGCGTTGACGACGGTCAGTGGGATTGGTCCCTTGTTCGGGCTTCCTTGTTGGAATTTAATGGAGAAATCGGTTAGATCGCTTCCGGTAACAAACAGATAGACCGAAAAATCACCCGTTACCGGAATGGGAGTACTGGGATTGTAGTTATAGAAAGGGAGCGCTCGAATCGCGGCTTGAACGTCCGCTATCGAACAATTCCAAGGCAAGGTTACCGTTCCCTTCGGACCGACTTTTTGACTGTTTCCACCTGGCCCGTCAAAGGTAAGCGTGAAGTATCCCGTGAACGGGACCGACGGGAACTGAATACGTTGGATTTCTTCAATGCCTCCCCCGCTTTGAGTGCGTGTTACGGTAGGAGCAGTAGCAGCCGGAGCTATTTCGGAAGATGAATCGCCAGTAGCGTAGATGGTTGAGTCACCAACCGCGCGCAATCGAACTGTAGTAGTTGAACCGGCAAACCTTTCTCCCAGAAAAGGGAAAGCCCCGCTGCCGTCGTATAAATAAAATACTTGAAGCGCTAAAGTGTCGCCCGCATTCAAGGCGGGAATAGCCGGAGTGCCGCCGAGCGTGCCGTAGAGCAGTCGATTATGAGTGCTATCCAGCGGATCTCCGCCTTGATACCTGACGTAAAGATTGGCGTTTACCGTTGCCATTTATCTTCCTTTGAAATTGATGTTCCGAATCGCTTCCAACTGGTCTTTGTAGATTTGAGCGCGCTCGATCGCGTTCAGATAATCCTTCTCCGTGTCCCTCAATGGGACGATCTGGTTTTTGAGCGCGTCGGCATTCGCCTGATGCCGGAAAGCCTCTGGGTAGTGCTCCGCGAGCATTTCCTTTTTCGCGAGTTCTTCTTCTTTCAACGCGCGTTTGGCGAGCTTGCCTGCGCCGGCCTGCGAATCATCGCCCGACGCCGTGTCCCTGCCTTTCTTCGCAAGTTCTGCCAATGTGAATTGCAGCCCTTCTAACTGCTTACCGGCTACCCCAGACAACCTACCAGACTCTCCGGCTAGCCCGGACATGGCCTCATCCCCCGGCTTCCCAACTCTCCCTGTTAGTCGAATTCTCGCATCCTCGTCAGCTCGTCGTTTTTCCCCCAGGATCCTTTGCCGTTCGGCCTCATCCTCGTTAATTTTCTTTTGCAACGCATCTGGATCATCCGGCCCCATCTGTTTGCTCCAGCTTTTGTCGCGAGTTTCATCGATCGGGATGGAACCCATTATTCTCATGTCCTGATCTCTGGGATCAAGACTTAGGCTTAGCCATTTGTCTCTCCTAGTTTTCTGTAGCGGCCCAGAATTTGCAACCGAACCATCCGGGTTTATCAATGGCGTTGCTGCTTCGTCAACGGTTCGGCCCACACTTCCTGTCAACTTCTCCACTAACCCGGCGAAAGCGCCGAAAGTGTTGTTGAGCAGGCCTTCCACGTGTTCTTGGAATGTCTTGCTCGCACGACTCTCCGCAATGATCTTCCCGGTGGCGGCTGTTTGCTCTTTGGTTGGCGGTGGGGCGCCCGGTTCCGGCGGTTTACCGGCCTTCGATAGCTCTTCGTTTAATTTTACGGCATCCGAATGCGCTTTCGATATTTTCGAGATGAGTGCCCCGACGACTTCCAAACCGATCAAGGCCGGCAGGCTGACATTGGTTGCCATTGCCAAAGCCTGCATCGCGGCCCCGGCGTCAGTGAGCGCATTTCCGCTGGCAATAGCGTTCGCGGTCAATCCACGCATCGCCGCGGCAACGCGGTGATCGCTTCGCAAAAGGGCGTTGTGGCTTGTCGTGACGCCATCGATGTCGTGCATCAGCTTGCCCGTGCTTTTATTGACACTGGCCGCAAGTCCTTCCATGTCGGAGCGCACCTGGGACGAATCCGAGGTGATCTTCATTTCGATAACGCCGCTTTCGCCAGCCATATCAGTCTTTCCTCCCGTAGTAATCGATCATGCGAACCTGGAGAGGATCGAATTGAGGTATGTCTGGATTGATCTCAATCCATTTGATGTATTGATAGAGCGCCGCCATTCGCTCGCGAATGATCTGTTCTTTCGGCCACCCGTAGGCACCGGCGACCTTGTTGATGATCGACGCCGCCGTGCATGTGCCGACGCGAATCCCGCTGGTTGGCGCGGGCGGAATGTCCATTAGCGATTTCACCCACAGGAATCGGTAAATCGCCCGGTAGAAAATACGGAACTGAGGAGTTGCGTATTCCTCGAAAAGGATTCGCAAAAACTCGCGCCGAAGTTCGCGATTATTGCGATTATAGTGCGGGCTCAAAATCCAAAGGAACAGCCCCACGTCTTCCGGTTGCGTTCCCATGCCCGCGGTGAGGAACGGAGATTCGACGCGTTCGAGTTCCTGAATGTGCCAGAGCGTCAACGGCAGCACGTTCCATCCGTTGATGCGTTGCAGTTCCGGTTCGCGTAACGCTTCCTCGCGCCAACGATCTTCCACGCGCTTGACCCGCGCGATGTTTTTAGCGAGGCCGGGGATTTGGCTGAGTTCCGGTGAACTCATGTCTCAATCCCCCCGTTACGGATTCAATACCTCGACGATATCGACCGGAATCTTCGTGATGCCGCTTTGGGTGAACGCCTGATGCTCGGAAATCGCCATCACCTTCCGTGGCGTCCCACCGCCGTTCGGAACGAAGGTGCATGTCTCGCCGCGGGTGACAGAAACGGTGCTGCTTGAAAGAATTTGACAGACGCAACTCCCGCGACCCTTGATCGGGATGTATGCCGCCTTATTCGGATTGCCAACTTCATCCTCGGAATCGAGTTCCCGCATCCCGAAAGTCATCTGAAACTCTTCGGCGATGAGCTGACCGGCGGTTGACCAAGTGACTTTTTGCGCACCGAACTTCAGCGTTTGCGCCGATGGAGCGTCAACGAATGTTGCCATGAATCACTTTTTACCGTCTCAATCCTGCGAATGCAAGCAGAATTGAGAATATTTTTCGCACGGATGCGAAAGTCTCTACTTAAATTCCGTCCCAAGCGTCGTCCCGTACCACGATCAACATCTCGTGGCTGATCTCCGTCCGGTCGGTCAATCCGTCCGTTGTCTCAACTAGCCCGCTCTGTTTCATGTCGAGCACGGCGTGGAAGGGGAGTGTCGCGGGATTGAAGCGCATTCGGAACCGGGCTGACTCCACCGTGACGAGCCCGACCATCGGAACGTGTTTGTCGCTGTTCGTGTTTCGGTTCGTGACGACGCGCGTAATCATCGTGCCGCTCCATGAAGTGTAGAGAAGTTCTTCCTCGCTCGTGCCGGATTGGTAGGGGTGTTGCTGCGGTTTATCCGAGACGCGCAGATTCGCCAAGGTGCATTCGATGTAGGGCGTGATCTTGCTTTCCTCGAGACTGAACACCGGGAAAACATTCGCGTTCGCTTTTTTCAAGATCGCCGTCCAGCCGTCTTCGACCTGCTGTTTCGGATTCAGGATTTCGTTGAGCGTGCTCATCTAAGTGCGGACTCCGTTCCGGCGAAATGGAAAATCGAGTCTCCAATCATCCCCGTCTGGCTCGATTTGCCACTGCTCGATGCGATCTTTGAATTTCAGGAAGACGGTCGTGCAGGCGTCAACCCTTTGGCGAATCCTGATTTTCAGAACGCCTTGTGGCATGTTGGTGATTGGCCGGATTTCTCCGGTTCCCCAAATTATCGCGCCGTCTGTTATCATCTGACAAATACTCCCGGGTAAAGTCTCGCACGCTCCGCGTAATTCTCAAAGACGCCCTTTCTAAAGCGGACGCTGAATACCTTGATGCGCCCATTGACGGCGACTTGCAAAATCCGGTTCCCGTCGATCGTCCCGAGCAGGACTGGCGCCGAATTTATCAGACGCAATTCCAATCCGTTCGTAGTCTCGGTCTTGATCGAACGCCCATTGACGTGCGCCGTCCCTTTGAAGGGTGGAGCGTTCCGCACGTAAGCTGGCGGTGGCGGGGAAAGTTCTATGCCGAGGGAATTCCCGATCTGCACCCATGATTGACCAGCGCGACCGAGCACAGCTTTTACGTCAATCTGTTTGTCCATCAATTCTTGCTTTAAAACTTCGTATTTCCCGAATCGAGGATCGCCATATCGCCAAAACTCCGTCATTGGATGGAATGTTCCTCCGGCCACCAGGCCGCGTGCGCCCATTGCCTTCCCTTCGTTTCCGGGGCCGGGCGGATCCCAAAACCAACCGACTCCACCGACTTCGTTTTTCTTATCCTTCGTGAAGTAAAGAACCGGCGGCTCCGACGTGCCGAAACGCAGTGTGCGATTCTTGAACTCAACGCTCGTCTTGATCTTGTCGAATTTATCCTCGGTAGTGAGCTGGACGCACCGGCCAAGGATGTGGCCGACTTCCGATAGAATCACCGGCCACAGCGGCGTTCCGCTCCCTTTCGACAATTCCTTGCAGACCGCGTTAAACCGAGAGAGATCGATCGTGGTCCGGTAGCCCATTTATTTCGGCGGCGACAAGAACAGATGAACAACTGCCGACATCGGATGAACGTCGTTTTGCACGTAGGTGAGCGGATCGCCTCCGTTGACACTCACTAGGCTCTTCAAATCCTTCAATCCGTTCTCAACCCATGTCGCAAAATCCTCGTTCAGCATCGAAATCGACGTGCTCCCATCGATGAGATAGGAATGAAGTTGCTGAATCCGTTTGATCGAGAGCGTTTCCGCAACGCACTTTACTTTGATGCCGTTGAAATCCGCCTCGCCCGGCATGACCCGATAGAGCGCCAGCCACGCCGACCGGCTACGATCGATGAGCGACATACCGTAGGAACTTCTACGTGCCGGCCGGTTTCTTTTTCGCTTTCGCAGCGTCGGGTTTCTCGGTTGCGCCTGTGCGCGGAAGATGGATAATCTTGCCCTCCGCGGCCTGCTCTTTTTCCCAAGCCTCGTGCCGGTCCTTCGCTTCCTGTTCGGCTTTGTTCATGTCTGCGACCTTACCGCCGCGTCTCAATCACCGCAAGACAAAACCGCCCGGCGACCTATGTGGAGGCAGGGCGGTTTCGGAGCAAAGAAATTATTTCGCTGACTTTTTCGCGCGAGTATGTCGCTTGGGCATCGCGGCTTCGCGATTTTCGGGAGCAGCGTTCCCCGCGGCGGTCGGAGCTTTCTTGGAAGATCCTATCAAGGCTATCGCGCCGTCGTATTTCTCGGCGGTTGCCTGGTCGATTTCATGGCCCGCTTTCACGAGTAAGAATTTTGCTTCGGGGCCGGCGGCGACAGCGGTCTTTCGGTCTGCGGCGAGATAAACGGTTTTGCTGGCAATCATAGGTCTTTAGGCTGAAACGGCTCCGTTGAGCGCGAGGATAAACCAACCGCGAGTCGTGGCGTATTGGAGAGTTGCCGTCTGGCCGACGTTCGTAAATGTGATGGTAGAAAATCCAGTCTTGGTGGTCGGCGTAAGGACTGCGCTTCCGCCGTATACGTCATGGATGATCGTGATGATCTGTCCGTCAACGCCATTGGCTAAACTAATGGCTTGAGATGCGCCGGTCGTAGTCAGCTTGGTTGTTCCTTTCACGACGCTGGCTGCTCCTGCGCCACTTAGCGCCGCGGTTGAGAGGACCGCGCCGCCGGAAATAGTCGTTAAACCAGTGGAAGTTTTGAACGTGCCGGTCGAGCCGGAGAAATCATTGGAAGCCGAACCGCTGGCCGTAAGTCCACCAGTGAATACCGAAAGGCCCGCAAACGCCGTCCATGTCGGGGCTCCCGCAGTCGTGCTCGTGTTTTGATATAGCGTGCCATCTACCGAATCAATGATGAGCGTGCCGGTCGGCGCGTTCCTGAATGTCGCTTTGACGCCAGGAGTTGTCGTGGTAATTGTCGGGGCCGCCCCGCCCGTCAGTGAATTTGTGCCGATGCTGAGCAAAGGGAAATCCTGTGCGGCATTCTTGCCCGTAAACGTCAGCGTGTAAGTTCCGATGCCGCTAGATCCTGTTCCGGCTGCCACGGTGCACCCGTTCACTCCGACCTCGCTCAATGCTTCTACCGCAGCTTTGATGTTCGCGATAAGCGTAGCATCGGTCGCGCTCCACGCGATTGCCCTCGTGGTCCTACCGCTCGCTATCGTGAGCGTGAACGTTCCGGCTGACGTGCTGGTTTGAATTGTCAGCGTATCAACTTCGCTCGTCCCGCTGGCCGGGATGCCGGCGTAAGCGTAAACCGCCGATGTTGGCACTGTATTGTCCTGCGCGAATGCGGTCGTGAGCGCGATACACGCGATGAGTGAGAGGGCTGTTTTCATTTTTCGATTTGTCATGTTGGTGAACTTAACCGCGGGCTGGGAATCCGGTGAACTCCAAAAATGCGACCGGGCGATAGCAGGCGAGCGCGAGCCGATGTTCGGCGCGGAGCGCGATCAAGTTGCGCTTGAAATCGTCTTCGTTCGCATTTGTCATCTCGATCCGCATACCTTCGCGAAGGAAATACTGCGCACCGAGTTTGCCCGCTCCCGCGATCGGCTGGCCGTAGGTGATCGATGTGCTGACCACGACCGGCTTACCCCAGAACGTGTGCAGTTCCATGAAAGCACCACCAGTGTAGGGGATATAATAAGGGCCGCCGGCCAGGAACCGGCCGTTCGTGTCCTTCAAGAGTTGCGCGGTTTCCCAGTCAAACGGGTGGAACCCGAAAAAGTCCGGCTCGAATTGCGCGTTGACCTGAATGTCCGTTAATCCTTGACGCAGTGAAGCGGCAATCGTCGCGTCACTCGTGAGAGTGATCGCACGGGTCTGGACGTTCGCGAACGTCATAATGCCCTTGAGGTTGTTGTTCAGGCCGTCTCCGTAGAGGAGTTGAAACTCGGTCTCGAGGTCCACCATGTAGGGCAACCGCTCGTCGATGTAGCTTCGAGCCGCGGGGAAATCGGCCATGAATTCATCGGGGACTTTCGTCACCGCGGCGATCTTGCGGACATTCGCGGTGACGGTCGTTAGGTCAGGATCCCAATTTGGCTTGAGACCGCGTTCCCCTGTCGCCTTACCGCGCGGGTAGGTTCCGGCCGCAAAAGTTACGCCGTCGATCGTTCCGAAGCTGTTTTCCTGAGCATAAATGATTGCCGCCGCGCCGGTCGTGCCGGGCGAGATAACATCCATGATAGTCAGTTTTTGGACACCCAGAACAACGATGCCTGGCAGAACTTGAATGTTGACGGCGGATAGATCGCCCGAAGTGAATCCGGCGCGTTGCGCCAGAGCCGCTTTGCCGCGGATTCCAAGCATTGAACAGTCCGGCAATTCCAAACCGACTGTTTTACCGCGCTCCAGTCGCCCGCCGCACGACTTGTAATCTTTCGAGCTCACGAATCGCTCGCCGACGCTGCCCTGGACGCGCTCACCTATCACGCGAATGTTTTCAGCCGGAGGGTCAATTTTCGTCTCGGTCGTCAAATAAGGGAGCAGCTCGCCGTGGAACGAAATGAAATCCGCTTCGCCGTCCTTGTGCTTTTGCGCGATCTCAACGGCCTTCGCTTTCCAAGCTTCGTTTTTGATTGCGCCGACAAAATCATCGATTTTTTTGCAGCGCGTCTTAAATTCGGTGATCGCTTCCGAGCGTTCCTTTTTCGCGTCAACGGCGGGTTGAGGAAGAATGGCGGGAGTTGGAGCAGCGGGAATTGTTTCCATATTGTTTTCTCGTATTTGAGAATCTTTCTCACTTTTGCGAATATCGTCAAGACTTTTTATTTCAATCTCGACAAGTTTTTCGTCAGGCAAATGTTTACGCTGGCGACCGACTCCTACCGACGCATCGGCGGGAATCGTGACGAGGCTGCCTTCAAAAACTTTGAAGTGGAATTTGTAAATTGGAAGTTCATCCTTCGCACCGACACAAATCCCGTCGCCCACGAGTTCGTATCCGACGCTGGTATCAATCAGCACGCCGGTTCTCACTTCGCCCAGCTTCTCCTGCGCGAACGGTGACTCTGAAAACTTCGCTTCCACTGTTATCTTGTGCCCGTCGTTCACGAAAGAAACGCTCCGGCCTAACAAGGAGTCGCGATCGTGATTGTAGAGAATTGGGAGACCGGATTTCAGGCGCTCTTCGTCAACCCCGCCGGGACCGTGGTCGAGCACTTCCCAGTAATCTTCGTCGTCCATCCAATCATATCTCAAGTAAGGCTCATCACTCGAAATGCTCATCTTGACCGTCTTAGATTCTCCGTCCATCGCGGCCATTGTGGAAGCGGTTCGGGTGAGCCTCTGCGGGACTTTGATGCTTTTTACTGGCATGGGATTACCTTCGTTTTCTCATTTCTGAGAATTGTTGCAACTCATTTCTCAAATCGCGTCGGCCATCCGCGAGTGAGTCTTGGATTTGCCGGTGCCATTGCTCGCGGGAACAGTTTACTTTGGAGTGCCGTCCGGGTTTGTCCCGTCAACCGAATCGTCAACGCCTGCATCGGGCTTGATTGGCTTCACTCCTTCGGTGCTCGTTTCGGTAGTGAGTCCGAGTTCGTTCAGCAACATTTCTTCCTCCGCCAACTCAAGGGCATTGGCTTCGAAGTCGAATCCCTCTTCCGCACACTCTTTGTTTCGACTGCTCAATTTGTTCGCGATCCGAAGGGCGGCGGCGTTCGCGTCTTTGACCTCATCGATTCCCTTCCATCGGCGCCCCTGGAAAACTTTCGCGTTGAACTTGCTGTATTTCTTTGGCGGCAACGGAACCACCTGCATGATAAGCGCCATTTCCAGACCGTTTTCAAAGATGCTGTTCTCGGCTGTTTCGATATGCCAGCGTTGCAGCATTTTAATATTTTCTTGGCTGTCCAGCCGGGTTGTGCGCCCGCTCGAAAACGACATGTTCCCGTCGTTGAAAATCTGATAGTAATTCGCGCCCGGCAATCCAGCGCTGGCCGCCTGTCCCATCCCTTGCCGGAATTTTTCGAAGTTTGCGCTCGGATATTTCGGATCATTGCCCTTGAACTTCACTCCGTAAGGCAACCCATAAAGACCGCCCGGCGTAATCTTGATAGTGCCGGCGAGTTGCCGGATTGAATCCGAGGTTGGAAGTAGTTCCTGCGGAACACCGCCCTCTGGAACTATATCTGATTCGAGCCACCCCGTTTTGCACGCTTCGGCGCGGGCCGCCACGACGGATGCAATCTCGTATTGGTCAAGCTGTCGAATTTTCCCGAGAATGCTGATGCCCCACGGCGCTGGGCGCGTCGATTCGGTATCCATGAATCGCGCGTAGTGAATAATTTCCTCGGCCATCACGCGATCTCGCGCGGAATATGAATTGTTCATCCCGCCGCCGTAGCGCGCCGCGGTCTGCCAGTCCCGCGGAATTCTGCGAATAAAATGATATGCGACCGGCTGCCCGATGCCCCACGGCGTAAAGGGATATTCAATCCCCATGCGGACGACGTTCCCGTTGTCGAGCGTGGTGTTATAGAAATGGTCGCACCATTCATCGTTCACGAGCTGGATTGCGTATCCCATCTTGTTGACACGAGTGTCTTTGATATGCCGAATGAAATGTCCGCCGTCTCTGGCTGAACTCCAAAGCATGATCTGCCTCAACATGTTCATCGTCCGTCGGCCGCGGATGTCGATAAATTCTGCTCGCTGCAATTCTTCCCACCATGCCTCAATCCGCTGGCGCGCGTAGAGATCCGGTGCGCCAACTTCGATGAGCGCGGCGCCGCGAATCACGTCGCTCGATTTTGCGCGATCAAGGCCGTCCGCAAGTTTGAAGGCGTTGTATTGCGCGATGCTTTTCCCGCTTTGCTTTTCGGCCCATACTCGCAGGCGGTTTATCCGTTTCTCATGCTCAATCAACGCCCATTTTTCTTTCGCGGCGTAAACAACGCGGTCTTCGGTTTCTTTCACTCGCGAGCGCAACATAATGCCGTGCTCGCCGAAAGTGTCAGAACTGATTTGCTCGGCGTATTTCGCCATGTAGGGATTCGTTAGCCACGCATCCCGCATCGCGGCCCGCATGGAAAACACGGTCTGGAAAACTTCGGCATCGATTTGAAGACCGCTGGAAATCCAGCCGTCCTGGTTCACTGCCGAAATGATTTCCGAAAGACTGCGCTCCGCTAACTTCGGTTTCTTCCGATTTCGCCGTTTCTTTTTTAGTGCGGCCATGATGCTGGATAAAGTCCAAGGGTTGCCCTCGGTCGATCAAACGTGACTCCGATTTCGCCGCCTGTTCGGATACCGCGTAGGGCGTCAATTTTTTTCTGCTCCGAGATCACGCGCGACTGCCAGTAGACGAGTTCCTTCCGATATTCAGAAACGTTGTCGCGCGAAAATGATTGCCCGTTGAAGCTAACGGTTTTTTCGGTGGCGGCGGCGAGCGCCTGCAGTCCCCCAAGCAAAAGTGCGACCATCGCTTGCGCTTCGGATGGTTTTGCTGTTGCCGTAATTCCCGGCAGCACATTAAGCAATCCATCTAGTCCAACAGCTTTTTCTGTCGGCGTTGCAATCGACGTGAAAACTTCTCCCCAAGTGTAGCGTCCGGTCGCAAGTGCGGCCGTCTGGACCGCGGTCAGCGTCACGGTGAAGCCGGTCCCGGGCGAACTATCCGGCGTTGCTGTCACCAACAAGGGAGCGTCAATGCCGTTGTTGAGCGCGAACTGCATCGTCCATCCCGTTGCCGGGTAACAACTATTCGAGACCGTGAAATGATACGTCGCGCCGGATTCAATAACGGACGGGGCGCAGGTTTTTGTAGCTACTACGGACATTTACGCGCGACATTCTCATTTATGAGAAAGGAACGCAAGCCTCCTTTCAACGCCAACCAGCTATCGTTACCGCACTCCGACCGCGCGATATACGATCCTGCGCGACTTCGGGCTTTTTCTTCGGCGTGTCACCTTTCAATTCCGCAGCGCGTGCATCCAGGTCTTTCTCGATGGTTTCAAAGTCCCAATGCCCGTGCCGGAACGCGGCCAGGTTGCCTACGAGCAAGTCAAGAGCTTCGTTCCGGTTCATCTCGGGGTTTTTGAACGTCTCGATATTTTTCCCGTTGATGATCTTGAAAACAGGATTTTCGGAAACGGTCTGGCGAATGAACTCGTCCGAGTAGCATTTCCCGTAGTGAATGAACCCTGCGCTCGGTTTCTCTTTTGCGCTGTGCCAGTTCAACCGCTCGTATAGGAGGGATTTTGCGCACCACGTCCCGATGTGAACGCCTTTCGCTCGGTCTTTGATCGTTCCCCAGCGGCGGTAAACCACCGATTGCCATTGCGGTACGCCCTTTGAAATCCTAATCTTGCCACTGACTCCCGGCACGTTCACAACCGCAAGCTTGCGCAAGGTAGCGATCACGGGATCGGTGCGCCATCCTCCGTCAACGAATGCCATCGAAAGCCTCAACTCGGCGCCGCTGGCGTGCGGGAATGTGCGCTGCAAATGTTTTGTCCAGTCGTCCCATACTTCGATTCGGTTCGTGTCGCCGAACAAAACGAAATGGCCGCAGCCCCAATTCTCTTCCGTCTTCGCCCATGCGCGCCACTCGATCTCGAGCCGGTCCGCGTGCAAGTCGGTCATGGAGGTCAAGACAATTCCCGGCAAAGGGACGAGAACTTTTTCGTCGGTGGCGTAATCTTCGCGTCCGTCCAGGATCGGCTGGTAAGGCGGTGGTGGGGTCTTGTCTTCGTCGAGCAAGATGGGTTCGGTTTTGACTTCGTTGGTCCAGACCTGTTTTTCTTCGGGTGTGCCGTTGAGAGCGCGATCTCCTTCGGCTTTGAACTGGTGAAGCTTGCTCGTGAATCCTTTGCCGGTCGGGAGCAGCGAATTGAACCCGTTGATGAAGTAGCCGCGGACGCCGTTGATGAACGGAGCGGTGGGCATCCAGAGGCCGCTCAATACCATCCGGCGCCATTGCCGTTCGTTGTGGTCGGCATCGCAGTCTTCGCAGATGTAGTAAAACAGATCGCCGCTCTTCCGCTTGATTGCGCGGATCTGCTCCCACTTCAACCAATGTCGTGCGCCGCATGATCGGCATGGGCAAAACCATTTCTGTTGATCACTCCGGTCATACCACATCTCAATATTCGAATTGTAAATCTTGTTCCCGGTATCGGGATCGATCTCAGTGGCGTAGGTGGGCGTGCTCTCGATAATCTTGATGGCCTCGAAGCCTTCCGCGCGTCCGAACAATTTCGAGATGGGATCGCCTTCTCCCTGCGATGAGACAGGGTAAGCATCAACCTCGTGCGCCATGACGACGCCGGCCGCCATGCCTTTGGTCTGCGACTTCGATCCGGCGTAATTGATGATGAGCGAGCCGCCGTGGAATTTCTTAAAGTTGATCGTACGCCCGCTGTCCCGGCTTTTCTTTTCCACGAACCGATCGCGCAACTCCGGCGTGGCCTCGATGGTTTTCTCCACCACGTCGCGACTGAACCGATCCGCGGAATCTTCCACGGGCCACATTGAAATCATGTTCGTCGGCGCATCGGTGACGCCCCGGCCGATGACGTTCATGCAGATGCCTTCGGTCTTCGCGAGTCTCCGCGCCATTTTCAGTACGATGATGTTGACTGTCGGATCGTCCGCGTCGTCCATCGGCTTGACGGCATGCGGCATGACGGCGTGATCCCATGCGATGTCTTCGCCCTCTGCCAGTGGACCGCCGGACGCGATCCTGCGCACCTGTTTCGCCCAAACACTCGGGAGCCGCTTGATCTTCGCCCGCCAAGCATCCCAAAGCGCGTAGAACTCTTCCCGCGTCTGCTCGCGGACTTCATCGCGCCATGCCAGGCGCTTCATTCTGCCTCGATCTTGGCGAGTTTTACGTCACGAATCGCAGTGAAAACGTCCGCCTTCTGCTTCGCGGTAAGCGTTTTCAATTTTGAAATGTTCCGCACTCCCTGCGCGATCGCGTCCGCGTAGCAGTGCCGGAAATCGGACTTGAGCACAATCGCCCCGATCGCCTTCCCTCGGTCAATGTCGCTTTGGTCTGCCTCGTTCGCCGTGATCCTGGCCCGGTTCTTCTTCGCTTCCGCCGCCGATTTGTCGCCCTCCACGTCCGGCGGCGCGCTCCGCTGGTCCCGGAGCCATCGGATGTATCCAACCGTGACGACGAAGGGATTGTAACGGCCGCGCTTGACCTTTTCGATGATGCCTTCTTCCACGAGTTGCGCGAGCCGGCGCGGGCTCACGTCGATAAACTTCGACATCCGCTCCGCCGGCCATGTGAGATCAGCGGTAATTCGAGTCTTGGGCAGGGAAGCTGACATCTTACGTTTGGTCGCTAACTAGGATTTGTGGGCACTACGGAATTTGCGTATCGGGCAAACCTTCCCGGAAGAACCTAACGCACGTATCATAGTCTCGAATCTTCTCCATTGCGTGATGCAATCCCTCTTCGCTTGTCAGATCGATGATTGCCTTGCGTGTCTTGCCGCGCTTCGTGGTGGGATGGCGCGTCTTCACTTCCTTCTTTAACGCTGAGACCGTCAGGTTCTCGCTCTCTGCCACGATCGTGGGGATCGTGAGTGCTGCTGTTCCTGATTCGTCTGATGGTAATTTGCTCATGGTGATGTTTTCTCTGGTAACAGTCCTGCGAAATTCGATTCCTTAAGAGCTTGGTAATACGTGCGGCGTCCGTCGAACACGTAGGGAAGAAAGACCTGAATCAGATCGGCCTGTTTTAGTTGGATCATCGACATCTGAACTTCGACCCAATCCTGAACGATTTTCCACGCCGTTCGCGAAGCCTGGTCGGTGAAGTCTTTTTTCTTCTTCTTTTTCCGACTGTAATAATTGCAGCAGTTCACATCGGTATTGGAAATGTCGGCCCCGGCGTAATCCAGCCAGAGTGCTTCCAGTGCACGCTCTTCTTCAACAGGGAGACGAATTGTGATTTTCCCGCCAAGGACTATCAACCTGGAATGTGACAGCGACGACCTTTTGGTTGAGGCCGTATTCCTTCATGATGCCCGATACGCCGCAGAGAATCAGCACTTTCTCTATCCGATGGATTGTATCGTTTATCGGCACCGTGGACGTGTAGTTTTTCAGGAAGATCATATCTCAATCCTTTCTCCGGCTAATCTTGCATCTGGCCATGCAACGCTCGTAGCGCGCCGATCAGTTCGGCCAACTGAGATTTGTTAAACGTCAATCCAAAAGCTCGGTCGCAAGCCTCTTCGATGACAATTCCTCGCTTGTCGGAAGTCATACCAAGCGCAGAAATGATGCAGCTCTCTTCCAAAAATTCGAGGATTGGCTGGCCAGGAGTTCGCGCTGACCAAAATTTCTTTAGCCTCGGAGCGTAATCTTCATCTAGCCATTCCTGATCTTCGACGGTCATCCTCAATCCTTTCTCCCTTCGCCGGGAAAGTGAGTCCAAGGGAAATATATCCCGACCAAGATAGTGGCAGCAGTTAGACCAATCGCGACTAAGGAAATTATCCAAGCCAGACCAAATGTTGCGGCGGTGGCACCGGGAATTATGGGATACATCACATCATGCCATAGCGAGACGGCCATCCCCCAAAATGAAATCGCAAGACCTGCTGGGATTATGGCTAAAAACTTCATCTCCACTCCACCGCAACCGCATCATGCCGCAATGCTCGGTATGCTTTGAACTCAGCCGCGATCTCAGATTGGTGGCCGGGAGAGAATCCGATTCCGATAAGAAACAAGGCCGTCAAGATCAACAGCGTAAACCCGAGCCCCATCCAAGCAAACATCGCGTCAACCTTTTGCGTTGCTGTCAGTGGAGGGCGCGGCGGCGGGTTGGGTCTGCTCCCCGGCGAAGGGCCGTTGAACCCTATCGGCAATCTATCGCTCCAACACATTCTCGGTTTGCCGCTGCCCAAAGTTCCGCATCTCACCCTTTGACGGGAGCGGCGAGACATCAATGCACGGTCGATTCGCTCGATGCTCATACTCAATGTCCTTTCTCTGATTGGCGAACCACCGCGTCTATTTCGCCTTGCGTTAGAAGTCCTTCACCCATGGTTGTTGTAGAAATCAATTCACATAACGCGAGATATTCTTTATCTGTTTCCAGGGTCGAAACGGCGGGTTTGTTTACCACAAGTTTAGGAACTCGGTTTGACTTTCGCTTTACCATCACCCTAACGATTTGTCCGTCGCTCAGTCGGTGTTCAAAGATAAGTGGTTGAAGTCGCGCCATGTCCTCAACGTCCTTTCTTCGCTCTCGCCCGCTTTTTTGGGAACGCGATCGTGCTGTATACCCAAGATTTTCGGACACGGATGCGAGCTACCAAGCCGCAGGCTCGCAGACATTCGAGACGATTGTTGACCGCGTTTACGGTTATTTGCGCGTCTAGTCTTTTCAGCACTTCTCGGGCTGTCGCGCCGCGACATATCGCTTGCAGCGTCGCAAATAATTCATCGTTGACTGGCACTGCACCTGATCCGTGGCAATACTCACATTCAATGTCTGGCCGTTTCATTGAATCACAGTTTCATGTAATCGTCTCAATCGGTCAAGACAAATTATGTCTCAATCCGCGCCCAGACAATCTCCACGGTGGTCCGGTCTTTGATCGCTTTCTTGGCGAGGAGGAAGTCGGCGTATTCTTTCGTGCGAATCGTGACGCGATCGGGTTCAACCTTCACGTCGCAATGCACGCCGCTGTTGGCGAAGATCGCGTCTTGCAATACGTCGCGCGCTCGGGTGCTCCGGTCATGGTTGCCCTGGAAAACTTGCGCTGCGTTTTTGCGGCCTGAGATGCTCATTGGGTTTTCGTGTCTAAGAAATTAGAGGAATGCGTCATGTCTCAAAATGGAAGGGCTGGTTCAAGCGGTCGGACACGGAACGATTCCCAGTTGCATTCGATTATCCGTCCGTGCTCGCGCATCCTCGAAATAATGCTTTCGTCCGTGTCATCCTCAAACTCGCGCGGCGTCTGGTTCGTAATTAAAAGTGTGTCGTTCCTCGCCGCATATCGCCGATCAAGAATGTCGATCATCACCCGATCCTTTGACTTCTGCTCTTCGCATTCGTGGATCTCGTCAATCACGAGCAACGGGAATCTCGCGTAATCTTCCCGGCGTTGAATCAGCTTCTCGGTGTTGCGGCTCCCGTAATCGGAATAGAGCGGTTTGAAGAGCGCGACCACATCCGACATTTTGCGGTAGGGCGGCTGACGCGCGGCCGGCGTGAGCGACGCATCACATGCCCGCTCGATTATCAGTTGCGCCGCAATCGTGGTCTTGCCTACTCCGCGCGGACCTACCAGCACCACGATTGCACCCGTGCCCGTCAAAATGGATTTGCATTGTTCGAATACGAAAAACTGCGGAGTTCCTCCCCATTCCAGCGGACGGCAAAATCGTTTTGGAAGCTTCGTCGCCGTTACCCGCGGTCTGAGGTCATGCTTCCAATTCCACTTGTCTGATTCTTCGTCGCTCACGCGCGGGATGCTCGCCATAAGCTTTTCGATCTGTTCTGCAATCATATCTTTTTCACTCCAGGTGGGCGCCACACGAGGCTGTCGTCATGCGGTGGCTCGGGATATTCGCCGCTCCGTTTCTTGGCGCGGACACCGGCCACTCCGTTGCTGCTCGGTTTCCATGTTGAAGGGTCGTCGTTGAAACGTTCCTGATTGAACCACGTCGCCGGGTGCGGAACGAAGTCGAGATTGCCGGCGCGGGCCACAGCGAAGGCTTTCGTCTTTTCGAGCAGCAATGGCGCTCCGAATTTGGAGATGGCTTTGCTTATGGCCTTCAGCGCGTCTGGACGACCTACCTTCTTTGGGTATTCCGCATAAATCGATTCGGAATCCTTCGGGTCGGAGAACAGTGGCACTGTTTCTTCTTTCCTCTGCTTCTGCTTCTGCTTCTGCTTCTGCTTCTGCTTCTGCTTCTGCTTCTGCTTCTGCTTCTGCTTCTGCTTCTGCATTGGTTCACTGTGGTCAACTGTGTTCACCAACTGTTCACCACGACCGTAAGAAGGGTCTTTTTTGCGCTTCTCGGCCATCCACTCCCGTCGATATTCGCGCCTGGCCTCCTCGTCGCGCAAAAGCCGGAACTTCTCATAATTCACGATCATCCAGCCCCAATCTCGATGATCGTCTAACCGTTTTATGCGGGCTCCAGCAAAGTCCTTTGTGCGACTACGGGGATCCGGCCCCTCAAGTTCGATAATCGTCTCGCGAATAATGCGCAGAGGACGATTCGTGCGCCGCGCAATGGCCTCGTGTGTCATGTCAACAACGCCGTTGATGTCGCAGAGCGTAAGTAGGTCGGTAAAAGTGAACCGGACATCTGGCTTTTCGACAATACTACTGTCGAAGATTTGAGTGAAAACCTTAGCGAACATCTGGCCTCCCTGTGCCGGCCCCGAACAGTCTGGCGGACGTGCCCGACCCGACGAAGGGAAGAGCTTCGGAACCGGCACAGGAAAGCCGGAAGTGTGTTTGCCAGACTGTCATATTTGCTACTCTCTCAGTATTGCGAAAAGCGGATGGCATTGCAAACTAATTCTGTCTCAATTCCCGAATGACAATCCATGCTCCGACTTGATCGCTATAGAATTTCTCGATCGTTTCCTTCACAATCTGGCAATCGTCGGAATAGCAAATGGCCGACATCGCATCTTCTGTGCTCCTGGCCAACTTGAGACAGTCCGGCCTAATGACGTGGTATGACGGCGCACCTGGACGCAGCGTTACCCCGTCAGATCGGTAGTGCGACTTCGGCCGCGGCATCTGGAATATCATCTCAAACTCAATCGCTCCCGTCAAAGGGGCGCGGTTCGCGTTCTGCATGGCCGTGAATGCAGTCGCCGCTACCGCTTGCCGCCACTGCTTTGTTTTCTCTCCCCCGGCGTCCACCACCACAGCCCGTCCCGTGTAAACGCCGTCCTTTTTCAAGCAGAACGCCGACTTTGACCCGCCTGGGCTCGGGATTCCGGTGACGAAAAACCGAAGTTCAGTCATGTCTCTCCCAAAGGTTCCATGGCGGCGTCAATGGATTTCCGTGCTCTTTCGAGATCGCAAGTGTCCGATACAAAGAACGAGACATGTCCTCTGTTCATCAGCCAATCCAACCGCCTCGTGTCAGCCTCTCCCGCTGCGAGTGCAACGCCAATAGCGGGACACAAATCATCGAGCGTTAGTCCAACTTCATATAGCCATCTTTTCAGGCCGGAAAGTTCTTCGTCGAGTTGCTGCACGCTTTCAAATTCCTTTTCGCAAGCTCTGGTCAGTCTTTCGTTTTCTCGACGTAAAGAAGAAAGAGAGGCGTTGGCGTGTTCTACAATGTATTCGGCTTTATCGGAAGGCACGTCGATAATTCGGCCCCGCAGCGTTTGAATATCTCGCACTCCGATTCCACCAACATCGTAGACCGTCCACTCTTCGGATACCGGCGCCGCAACTTTGTCCGCAGGCGGCTCAGATTCCCCTAAGAAAGTGTTTAGATTCTTCCACGCGCAAGTGGCGCAAACCGAAGAAAACTTGGCGAGTTGTTCCAGCCATCTGGGAGTAAAATGATTGCCACATTTGCATTGCAGTTTCTGTGTAAACTCTCCTTCTGAATTTCCGAAGCGAAAGTAAAACGACTTCTTCTCGCTCTGGTTGTCATCGCTCATAGGACAGAAGCTCCTTTCATTGTAGCTACAAAAGCGAGGCAGCGTTGTTCGGCGGTGGCGAAGATGTGATAGTCCGTTGCGCCCGTGCCGCACTCATTGGATAGAATATTGCAATATCTGTATCGCTGGTCTGGAGTCATAGTTTTCTTAAACTCTGCGCAGGCGTTGAGGTCGTTCGGATAGTCGGGAATTTGGCGAGAATGTTGATCGAATCCGGTAGAGCCAACACGAAGTCCACACAACTCCGCGACCTTGATTCGCAACTGCTGTTTTTCGTTGTCGCTCATTTGAATTGAAGGTTAACTTTGGGGCGTGGGTACGGGCATGATTTCGAAACACAAACCGTGACTGGCTTCTTGAGTTTGCGAAAGTAGGTTCCACCACCCGTGATTCGATGTAGTCCAGCACCACATTTGCAACGTTTGCTCATTTCTTGTTCTCCTTTCACGCTATCTCCAATTTTCGTAATTGTGGCTTGAGGTCTGCCATTTAAGGCAGTGACGACATTGACGCTTACTCCCGGTATAGCACTCCAAATAATACCACCACTCGTGGATGCCGAATAACAAACAAAGCAGTGCTCTCATTTCTTGTTCTCCTTTAATAGCGCGGCGGACCTTGTTCTAGGCGTTCCATTCGCTTACGAAGGTCTTGGATTTTTTCATCGGTCGTTTTTGCGTTCCATTCGGCTGTGCGTTCCCGATACTCTCGCTCCGCGCACACGTTACATTTGGTGTTCGTGTGCGTCGTTATCTGCTCGCATTTGCGGCAGTATTCATCTCTTACTAGTGCCATTTGTTCTCCTTTAGGATGGCGGTGATGTCTAACAAGCATTGGCCGCAAGGAAAGCGCGGATCATCAGTTATGTCTCTTATCAGGTCTATCGTCCTGCGCAGCGCCTTTATGAGCAAGGGAACGTCAACATCCGTTACCCGATCGAGCTTCGCCTTGTATCCCGGCTTCCCCCAAGCCGCCGACGCAGCTTCGGCGCGGTTATCGATCTCATCGAGTATCGAGGCAAGCTCGTCCTGTCCTGTTGGTGTCGATGCCTTAAATGGTGGAGGGGCTTCGTAGAAAACTCCGCATTTGGTGCATCTACGAGTAACGCTATCGTAAAAGTGTTTACAGTTGCTCATTTCCCATCCTCAGTTTGTTCAGGCTGCGTTGCCTCGGATACGGAAGCACGTTTGTTCCACGCATTTATTGCCCAACTCTTAGCAGGCTCTTCTTCGTTGCAACCGATACCCATGACTGAGCCACCGCAACTAACTATGTTGATGCAGTTGATGGACGCGAAGTAGATGTCGCCATCTGCTTCATCTCGATGCTCAATGTCTACATCAGTTGCTTTACCACCACAAAAAGGACATGGTAGAAGCTCCTTCTGTCCGAGCACTGCAACTTTGTCCGATGGCGGTTCGGGTTCCGCCGGAGGCGCAAGTCCGCGGATCGCTCGCATTTTTGTTGAGTATTCGGCCCGTTTATTAACGGGGATTTCTCCGTCACGCACAAAATCACACATCAACTCCCGCAAACTTGACACGTCTGGACTCTGTTGCTCCCACTCTGTTAGGGCTGAGACAACTCGTTTTGTCATTACCTCAAAGTGTCCTTTGTTGAAAGGAATGTTCAGCCCGCCGAAACTTTCTACTGCCTCTCTCGCTATTGCTTCCTTGTCTTTCATGGAATCAAATCTCCTTTATCTTAAGCTTTTTCTTCACTCGCTCCCAAATATCAGGACGGCGTTGGCGATACCTCTTCGCAAATGCGCTATCCCCGAGCATCATAAATCCGGGGCCACGATAGACGCTGAATCTCAATTCGACGGGCACTTCCATTTTTTTCATAAAGCTGGTTTTCGTTTAAGTGAATGGATGGAATTATACAAGAAGGCGCTTGCGGGATACTTGGTCGCCAGTGGGCGATAGTTTTTATCGCCCTTTTTGCCGCATTGCTCGCACGACATCTCGGGGATTACCCAGCGATGGAAGTAATCATCGTCATAGCCGCACGATTTCTTCGTGGCCCCGCAATGCTCGCACTCGTAAATAGCGGTGAAGTCACGGCGATATTGGGAAATGATTTCCTTGATTTTCATGTTTCGGTAATTCTGTCGTGTTGGTTGGTTTGTTCTTGTGGGGCTAGGGTTTCTGATTCCAAATACTTTCGATGGAACGGAGTGAGCCGGCACGTCTGGCTCGGCCCTACATCGATCGTTGCGTAAACCAATTGCACCGTTCCCCTATATTCTACCTCGTCATGGCCGAGATCGTATTTGGGATATACCGTGCGGCATGTCTCAATCTCTTTGTAAATGGGTAACGGCCCGGGGTATGCGTAGACCTCACCAATCTGCGGAGGAATCCAGAACTTCATCTTGCGCGGGTCAGTTTCCATTACGCTATCCTCTTAAATTCCAAGACCCAAACCCACGGGTTCTTGTCCCACGCGCCTGCTCCGTTGATCGAGTCCCAAAGATCAAAGTAGGCTCCGCGTGAAGGCGGCTGACACCCCTCTGCCATTGCGTCCTCTTGGCTGATTTCCTTCAACCGCTCGACTCGCACTTTTGTTATCTCCAGCGTGATACGTGAGAACTTTCTCGGCATGAAGATCGGGGGCTTCCAGTTACCATCGCTCTCGTAATTATTGGCGTCATCAGCGCGGTAATAACCAATTGGCGGTTTCAGATCATCATGCAGCGCGAAAGTCTCCCTCACCCAAAGCCGATCGCCAGACGTGCCATATCGGCATCGAAAAACGGGGCTTCCAGTAGCGGCCGTCAAAACAGCTTTCTGGTTCTTGTGTCGGAACGCCCATTCCGTGTAGCGAATCTCGATTGGTTCATATCCCGGATGATCCCAAAACGCGCCATGCGGATAAATCGTGCGGCTCTCCACTAATCTCCGCGTCTGAGTCTTGCGCCCGTCCAAGATGGCGCGAACCATCGCGGCTTTGAAAATAATTGGGCGCTCAGTTTCCAAGATCAATACCTCCCGATGAGTTTTCGCCGTCAAAGAAAGGTTCGACTTCGCGCTTTGCGATCAGCGACGCCGTGGTCTCGTCGAATTCCTCTTCGGGAGTGTAATCACGAAGCCGCTCTGCCCGCTCCGTTACTGCGTTCAGCATCTCGTGATTGATGTGCCTCATGCTGCGTTCAGCTTTTGCAATCCGATGTCCACGGCCGCCTTTAGCCGATCGTCTTTAGGCGTTGGAGGATTTCCCCACCGAGTCCCTTCGCCAGGGCCGAAATGTTTTTGTAACCAATCCAAAATCTTGGGGTGAATGTCGCTCACCTTTTTACTGAGCATGTCGCCTTGTGCTTTCCCGATGTGGCAGATCACTTCGCCGTAATTCTCTTCCGTCACTTCGTTAATCTCAGGGATGATCTCGGCATCTACCGTGCTCGGTTGCGCGTTCGAGGTCGCTTGCTTGACGCGATCTTCTGCCGTTGTCATTTCGGGCACCGCGCCCGGTTCCATCTCGATCTCGTCGAACATCCCGAGCCCGCAGATGCTCAGAGTCACGCGCCGCTTCGCTTTCGTCTCCGCCTTCATCATTGCGTTTGCCTTGGCCTCTCCCGCCGAAGGGAGCGGCACCGAGCCCACGGACTCATCTTGTCGGCCATTCGGCATTAGTGCCCGGGCAGTGACGGTGATTAAACCGTCTGCGATCTCGCGAGAGAGGATCGTGAGTGAAATGCCATAATTGCGGCGAAGTTGTTCCGTGCAATCCTTTCGCGGATAAAGCGTCAACTTCCCGTTGAGCACGATGTATTCGAACGGCTTTGTCAGCGGATTCAACCCGAGAGATCGACATACCGACTCGTAATAATTGAGGCGCTGCGGCGGCGTGAGGTTTGCGAGGTCGCCGGTAATCAACACCTTCTCCATTACGTCGGGTGACGGGGAAGTGTAGGTGGCGATTGACTGATCGGCAGCGGGAGGGACCGCATGAATAATTCGTTGTAACCAGTTCTTTTTTTCTTTTGCCATAATTGTTTTCCTATCGGACGTGACTCTTCGTTTCCACGAAAACCCTCATGCCCGCAGGCCGGACAATCCTCGAATCTTTTTTCTCTGGCAGCTCTTCGGGAAAGTGGGTGAGATGGAAACGGCCCTTGCAATCCTCGCGATTTAGTTCCTCTAGGATCTCGCGCCGCTTCAACTTCAACGTCTCCGTCTCCGCATTCCAGGTGAAGAACTCCGCGAACCCCTGGCAGAACACGATCGCGTCCGTGATTTGGAAATTGAGCTGCGACCGGACGACCAATCCTCTCGGCTTCGCGATCGCCACGGTCGCGCCGGCCAGTTCACCGGACATCTGCGCGTCGAGAGCTTTCGCTTCCAGCACCGTAGCCTCTTTCCTCAATGCCGGATCATTCGCACGCTCGGCCTCTTCGCGTTTTCGTTGCGCCTCGTCTGCCAACCGTTGAGCTTCCGCCTGCTCGCGACGAATGCGTTCCTCCTCTGCTCGTGCGGCCTCTAGTTGTTTTCGCTGAAAATGATTGATGAGCCCTTGCAGCCGCATCTCTTCCCGGTTCGCGTCCACGAGGAAATCGTTCGCAGCCGAATCAATCCGTTTCCCAAGATCGATCACCGGCGCCTTTACCGATTTACGCGCCGCCTCGATCCCGGTTCTGATCGACTTCAAATCCCGGAGTGCCGCCACAGCCGCGGCCTGCTCCTTTTCCGTCTCGACTTTGGTAATCGGGATTGCCAACGCGAGCGCCCGCTTTTTCAGCGTCAGCGCATCCGGCGCAATCTCCAAAGTTCCCGAAAAATTCCTGAGTGCCAAAAACGAAGATGTGTCGCTCATACCGCCGCTGCCTTTCTGTTGTAGTGGGGAGATAAATTTTTGAGCGGGCGGGGCGCTACTCCCGCTATTGCTGGCCTTCAGCACCACGTCCGCAGCCAGTCCTTCGTCCGACGACACATCTTTCGATGCGGATACAGAACCGTCGTCTCCAGCCCGATGAATCTGCGTCTCGTCGGCACGCAGAACGGTTACGGGTTTAAGTGCACGTCTGCTTTCCGTGCTGCCGCTCAAATTAACAAAACTGTGTCCTGTTCCGTGTCCGGTCGCCCGTTGCCCTTTGGCCCAGGCTGCGCTACGGTTTAGGAAGTCGAAATGTGAGACTTTTGTGAGACTCGCTCGATTTACCGAGGGGAAACCCTGCCTCGTAGTGTAACGGTAGCACCA